>Ga0307412_10001696_pt1 | contig 12177 bp, 11 predicted proteins | sample DK1Cmetagenome_3_FD_203823 | JGI IMG/M metagenome (GOLD analysis project Ga0307412, IMG submission 203823) | Maize rhizosphere microbial communities from greenhouse at UC Davis, California, United States - DK15-C-1 | ecosystem: Host-associated > Plants > Roots > Rhizosphere > Soil | place: USA...
GCCCGGTCCGCGTTGGGCAGGAGTGAGGCGATGGTGTCCTTCGCGAAGCCCCAGCGGCTGACGGAGCCGAGCGCCATCAGGAACTGGGGCGTGGCATCGACGCTGCCGTAGTAGACCGACTTGCCGCCCAGTGCCAGCCCGCTGGAAACGCCCAGCCGGACTTCATGCAGGATCTTTCCGGGTTCCTCCTCGCTCATCGGATCCACCACCTTGCCCTGGCGGTCCGCCAGGGTCTGCAGCGTGCCAAGCGCCAGGGACGGGTCAACCGCCAGGGCCATTTCCGAGGCCCACAGGGAGTCCCGTCCGAACAGTGTCATGAACCAGGGGGCGCCTGCTGCCACGACGATCCGCTCCGGATGCGCCGGGTCCTCGATCCGCAGGGCTCCGAGATCGTCGTAGCTGCGCCGCAGGGTCCGTTCGATGGAACGGTTCGTCATGTGGAGGCGGGGGATCTTGGCTACCCATTCCTGGCGCCGGCGGTCGCTGGGCGACATCCCGTGCGCGGCGGGGCGGACGGGCGGGGCCGAGGGTGCGCCGTCGGCCCCGGCCGGGGCGACACTGAGCAGCGTGCTCCACTGGCCGCGCGCCGGGACCACCGCCGTGAAGGTGAGGGCCCGTGCAGTGGCGGTGGCACCGTGCCCGCTGATGAGGACAGTTTTCCGGACATCGTTCCACGAGGAGCTAACCGTCAGGCAGTCTCCCTCCGGGGCGCGGGATTCCTCCCACCGGCGCTGGACGCGCGCTTCCTTGACCTCGAACAGGTCCGCGAAGTCCGATTCCACCTCCACGGACACGCTGCACTCCGACGGGTCCGATGAGTAGTTCCTGATGGTGATTTCCTCGACGATGCCGGCGGCCACCTCCCGGAGCCGCTCCACGATGAGGGGGCTGTCCGCATAGCCGTCAGACCGGGGGACACGGCCGATGAAGAGGGCACGGTACGGTTCCTTCGTCTCGGCCATCAGCGGCTCGAGCGACTGCCCGTTCACCGTCAGGTTCCATCGCGACAGGATGCGGGTGTCCTCGTGGAAGGCGCCGTGGGGATGCTCCGGGTGGATATCCCCGTTGGCGGAAGAGATACAAAATGATGAACCCTCAACCAGGGTGACGGTTCCTGCCCCCACAGGCCCGGCAGCTGTGTCCGCATTCCATCCGGCCATGGGATGACGCTACGCCTCGCGCGGCCCGGATAAAAGGGGTTTGGCCTTGAACCTCAACCCGCCCGGGCATAGCCTGTCCCCGCACGGCAGATGCCGATCGGAGCGGGGAGGCGGCCATGGGCGGAACACCGGCGGAGACGCCGCAGGCAAGCGTGATGGTGGACCTGATTATCTCCCTGGACGGTTATGCCTCGGCAGAGGGGTGGCCCGGGTGGTGGGGGCTGGAGGGCCCGGAGTACCTCGCGTGGCTGGACCAGGAAGCGGAGCGGAACTACACCTTCCTCCTCGGGGCCAACACGTACCGGCTGATGTCCGGCATGTCGGACGAGGCCGCCGCCGGCGGCTCCGGATTCTCGGAGGAGGAGGGTGCCTCGCTGACAGGGCTTGCTGCGGTTCCCAAGGTGGTCTTTTCCTTCACGCTCCAGGAGCCGCTAACCTGGCCGAACTCCGAACTGGTCCGCGGTGACGCGGTTGAGGCGGTCCGGACGATGAAGCGGTCAGGTGACCGGCCAATGAGCACGCTGGGCAGCCTCAGCCTCTGCCGGTCGCTGCTGGCGGCAGGCCTGGTGGACCGCTTCCGGCTGGTAGTGTTCCCGGTGATCACCGGGCGTACCGGGCGGGAACGCATCTACGACGGCTATCCCGACGTCGCACTCCAGCTGGTGCAGAGCAGGACCTTCGACGGCCGGCTCCAGCTTCTCGAATACGTTCCCACCGTGCTGGACGGCCCGCCGGGCGCCAGCCGGACGTGATGGGCACCAGCCGGACGTGACGGGAGCGGCGGTCAATCCGGTTGGCTGGTGGGGATGTCGTGGGAGGCTGCCCACTCGCTGGCATCACGGCGTTCGATCGCGGCGGGATATGTCTGTTTCCGCAGGTCAGAGGCATTGACAGGGCTTGCTGCCAGGCGCACGCTGGAAGCGCAGTCGATGGGGTGCGGCGGGCGGCGGCGTCCATGCCGCACCGTCCTGCCGCGTCCCGCAACCCGGACCCCGCCCCGGTTTCCGGACGAACAGCAGCACACTCTCCGCCAGGAGGAACAGAAAATGACCGCAGTAACCGTCAAAGCCCTTGAATCAAAGTCCTTCGACGAGCCCGACGAAAAGCGCCGGCCGCCCAAGACCCAGGTTGATGTGGTCACCCTGGGAGACAGCACTCTGGCGAGGATGACCTTCGAACCCGGCTGGCGCTGGTCGGAAACGGTCAAGACGGTGGTTCACACGGACAGCTGCCAGGTCAATCACCTGGGCTTCTGCACGGCGGGGACCCTGACAGTGGAAATGGAGGACGGCACCCGGGCCACCGTCACGGCCGGAGGCGCCTATTCGATCCCTGCCGGCCATGATGCCTGGGTGGAGGGCGACGAGACGTTCGTGGGCTACGAGCTCATGAGCGCAGCCACCTACGCCAAGCCTGCCTGAGCATCAGGCTGCGTGCGCATCCGCGGCGGACAGGACCTCATCCAGGATGGCCAGGCCCGCCGCGGCATCGCCGTCGTCGACATTCAGCGGGGGAGCGACGTGCAGCCTGTTGCCCAGGACCAGCGGCAGCAGGCCCCGCTCCAGGCACGCCTTTACCACGGCGGCCATCGGCGCGTTCGCCGCGCCGGTGGCGCCCGGCGGCACCAGCGGTTCCCGGGTCACCCGGTCACGCACCAGCTCCAGGCTCCAGAGCCCGCCGATGCCGCGCACGTCCCCGACAACCCGGTGCTTGTCGGCGAGCTCCCGCAGGCCGGGCCCGAGTACTTCGGAACCGAGGCGGGCAGCGGCCGCGATGGTGTCCTCGTCCCGCATCGCGGAGATGGCGCCCACGGCAGCCGCGCAGGCCAGCGGGTGTCCGCTGTAGGTCAGTCCTGCCGGGTAGGGGCGGGTGGTGAACAGCTCGTAAACGGCGTCGGAGACCAGGACGCCGCCCAAGGGCACGTACCCGGAGTTGACTCCCTTTGCGAACGCCATCAGGTCCGGCGCCACGCCGGCATGGTCCACGCCGAACCAGGCTCCCGTGCGGCCGAAACCGGCCATCACCTCGTCCGCAATGTAGATAATGCCGTGCCGGTCACAGAGCTCGCGGAGCCCGCGCAGGTATCCGGGCGGGGGCACGATGACGCCCGAGCTGCCCGTCACCGATTCCAGGACCAGTGCGGCAATGGTGCCCGGGCCCTCAAGGAGGATCACCTGTTCCAGATGGGCCAGGGCGCGCTCACATTCTTCCTCCTGCGTCGCCGATCCAAAGGCCGACCGGTACAGGAATGGTCCGAAGAAGTGCACAGCGCCGGCCGCCCCGGTATCCGAGGCCCAGCGGCGGGGGTCGCCCGTAAGGTGGATCGAGGTCGTCGTCGAGCCGTGGTAGGAGCGGTAGGCGGCGAGCACTTTGGGCCGCCCAGTGAAGAGCCGCGCCATCCGCACCGCGTGCTCAATGGCCTCCGTGCCGCTGCTGGTGAAAAGGACATGGCCCAGGCCCTCCGGGGCCACCTCCACGATCAGGCGCGCCGCTTCGCCCCGGACATCGGACGCCCAGCCGGGTGCCAGCGTGCAGAGCCGGTCCGCCTGCTCCCTGATCGCCGCTACGATGCGCGGATGCTGGTGGCCGAGGTTGGCGAACACCAGCTGCGAGCCGAAGTCCAGGTACCGCCGACCGCCGTCGTCGACGACGTGGCTTCCGGAACCCCCGACCAGCGTCGGCACGTCACGCGGCCCCTGCATTGCCCAGGGATGGAACACCAGGTCGTCGAGATTCATGCCACCCTCCGTTGCGCTCGCATAAGGTCCCGTACCCACCTTGCTTGCATCCTATGCCTGCCAACAGCAGACCTGCGCAGGCAACTGCAATCCCCGGCAGATCCGTGTCAGGATGCAGGTATGCCGGACCGTCTCATGCTGCTGGACACTGCCTCCCTGTATTTCCGTGCCTTCTTCGGCATGCCGGACACGGTCCGCCGGCCCGACGGAACACCTGTCAACGCGGTCCGTGGGTTGCTGGACATGATTTCCAGGCTGGCCACCGACTACCGGCCCACCCACCTTGTGGCCTGTTGGGATGACGACTGGCGTCCCCAGTGGCGCGTGGACCTCATCCCGACCTACAAGTCGCACCGGGTGGCCGAGGTCATGGCTGACGCCCCGGACATCGAAGTGGTCCCGGACGCGCTCGAGGCCCAGCTGCCCATGATCCGCGAGGTGCTCGGCCTTGCCGGCCTCGCGATCGTGGGTGCCGCCGGGCATGAGGCCGACGACGTGGTGGGCACGTACGCGAGCCATGCAGCCTTGCCGGTGGACGTCGTCACCGGCGACCGCGACCTCTTCCAGGTGTGCGACGACGGGCGGCAGGTCCGCGTCATTTACACCGCCCGCGGGATGCGGAACCTCGAGGTGGTCACCGAGGAAACGGTGGTGGCCAAATACCGGGTGCTGCCGCAGCAGTACGCCGACTACGCCACCCTGCGCGGTGACGCTTCCGACGGGTTGCCTGGCGTCGCCGGGATCGGGGAGAAGACGGCGGCGTCCCTGCTCCTGAAGTACGGCACCCTCGAGGGGCTGCTGGAGGCGGCGGAGGACGATGCCAGCGGACTGGCCGGCCCGGTCCGGGCCAGGCTCGCCGCTGCAGCCGACTACCTCAAAGTAGCCCCCGCCGTTGTACGGCTGGTGCGGAACCTGGAACTGCCCGGCCTTGAGGAGGCCGGCGCCCGCCTGCGGCCGGTGACCGGGAACCAGCGCGCGGAGCTCGAGCGGCTGGCGACGGACTGGAATCTGGGCGGCTCGGTGCGGCGCCTCCTCGACGCGCTGGACCGGACGGCCTAGCAGCACCGCTTCAGGGGTGTAACACTGGCCGGCGTGTGACGGCCGGTGTCGCGCAATGACCCGCCGTGACGGCGCGTTGCGGGAGGCGTCGGAGCATTGCGGGGGCGCTTGATCAGGGCGCCGGGCCTTTGGTTTGGTGAGGTGACGATCCAAGTGAGAGGGCACGCCCATGACATTCACCTCCGACCTGGCACCCCGCCGGCTGCGCGACATTTTTGGCACCTTTGCGACAGGACTGACGGTCATCACAGGCTCCACGGGGAATGGGCCTGCCGGGTTCACCTGCCAGTCCTTCGCCTCCCTGTCCCTGGAACCTGCTTTGGTGACGTTCAGCCCCGCGAGGACATCGAGCACCTGGCCGGTGCTGCGGGAGGCCGGCTCCTTCACCGTCAATATCCTTCCCGCGGAGCACCAGCACCTGGCCGGGCAGTTCGCCCGGTCCGGCTCAGACAAGTTCGCCGGAGTCAGCCACACCACCTCGCCCCTGGGCAACCCTGTCCTCGATGACGCCCTGGCGTGGATCGACTGCGAGCTGCACGCCGAATACGACGGCGGCGACCACACCATCGTCGTGGCCGACGTGCGGCACCTCAGCGCCCGCCAGGATGCCGAGCCGCTGCTGTTCTTCAGGGGGCGGTATGCGGGACTGGTGCCGGCAGGGCAGCTCATCGAGGCTGCCGGCTGAAGTTCCCGGAAGGAAAAGAAAGCAGCCAGGCCCTTCTTGCGCCTCCCGCATCAGGTAGTAAGCTTGCTGAGCATTACTAGTAAGCTTGCTGATGAATCGGATGACGGAAGCAGGAGTAATGGGCACAGTGTTTGCGGTTGCCTTGTCAATCACGCTGACGGCCGGGGGAGCCGCGGTGGCAGCGGGCGCCCCGTTCGGCGGCGCAGCCGGCCTGGGCGGACAGTACCTGGCCGGGCACGTCCTGCTGGGCGTGGGGCTCGGCCACCTGGCGGCAATGCTGGTGCGCTCCGGCCTCCGCAGGCTTGTCCGTCGGGTCCGTGCCCGCGCCGCTTCGTTCCCGGCCGAGACGGTTCCCGCTTCCACAGTCCAGGCGCCCGAGGCCGCCGGCGTTCGGCTCGCCACTGTCTCAGTCCTGCCGGCCAGGCCCGCAGCCGTTTCACCCCTCCGGGGCCGGCATGCCGCCTGACCTCCAGCCGGCCGGGCAGCATGTTCTGCCGGTAACGGCGCGGCCAGTCAAAGCCAGGCCAGCAAAGAGCCGGTCAGTAACAGTACAGCCGGTTCCTGCGAGGCGGATGCGGACAGCAGCGGCGGCGCTGGCGGCCGCGCTGGCTGTGGCCGCCATTGTCTTCGCTGCCACCACCGGGTTCCGGACCTCGGATTCGGATACGGCAACACTTCGGGGCTTCCAGATCAGGGTCCTGAGCATCAGCCAGGCCGCGGCCGAGAACAGGATGGACGGAGCCCTGGCAGCCCTCCAGGCACTCGAAAGCGACCTGGATGCAGCGGCCCGGGACGGACGCATTTCGGCGCCGCGGCTCCGGAGCATTGAAACGGCACTTGAGACCGTCCGCGCGGACATCGCCGGGCACTTGGCGGCCCAATCGTCCCTGGCAGGCGCAGCGGCCGCGCCGGGTACTACGGAAACCGTCCCGTCCGAAGCGCCGAACACGCAGTCCCAACCAATCCAGCAGATACCGGAAGAGCCTGTCATCGCGCCCCTGCCTGGGTCCGGCCAGGGCGAGCCGCCCGCAGCGGTCCCGGATGCGGCCAAGGAGGGCAAGGGGAAGGGCAAAGCGCCGGGCAAGCAGTAGACGGCCCGGCGGCGGGGCACAATGGACGGATGACTTTTTCCAGCCGGCAGGAGCGGCCCCTTGATCCGGGGGCGTTCGACCTCGACGCGATCGGTACCGGGCTGGCATTCGCAGCGTCACTTGACGCGCTGAATGCCGCGCTTGGCAACGGCGCCGCGGTCGTGCAGGCGCCGCCGGGCACCGGCAAGACCACGCTTGTTCCGCCCCTGCTCGCCAACCACGTGCTCCCCGCCGGACGGGTGGTGGTGACCCAGCCGCGGCGGGTGGCCGCGCGTGCCGCGGCACGGCGGCTCGCCTCCCTGGACGGATCCCGGCTTGGCAGCCGGGTGGGCTACACCGTCCGCGGGGAACGGCACGCGGGAGCGGAAACGCTCGTTGAATTCGTAACCCCCGGCATCCTCTTGCGCCGCCTGCTGGCCGATCCCGGCTTTGAGGACACCGCCGCCGTCGTCCTGGACGAAGTGCATGAGCGCGGCCTTGAGACGGACCTGCTGGTCGGCATGCTGGCCGAAGTGAGGCAGCTCCGCGGTGACCTTACCGTCGTCGCCATGTCCGCGACGCTGGATGCGCCGCGGTTCGCTTCCCTGCTGGGGGATCCCGACGGCGGATCCGCGGCCCCCGTGGTGGACTGCCCCTCCGTGCTCCATCCCCTGGCGGTGGAGTGGGTTCCGGGCGGCGGCCCGCGGCTGGACGGCAGGGGAGTGACACAGGGTTTCCTGGACCACCTGGCGGTAACGGCGGCGCGGGCGCACTTGGAAGCACTGGCTGGGGACAGCACCGTGGACGCGCTGGTCTTCGTTCCCGGCGCGCGGGAAGTCTCCGAGGTGGCGGCAGGGCTGCGGCGGAGGCTGGGGCCCGCCGTGGACGTGCTGGAGCTGCACGGCCAGGTGGGCGCCGCCGAGCAGGACCGGGCCGTGTCCGGACGCGGGCCGGGAGAGCGTCCGAGGATCATCGTTTCGACCGACCTGGCCGAGTCCTCCCTGACCGTGCCGGGAGTGCGGCTGGTGGTCGATTCCGGCCTGGCCCGTGAGCCGCGCAGGGACTCCGGCCGCGGGATGAGCGGCCTGGTGACGGTCTCCTGCTCGCGCGCATCCGCAGACCAGCGCGCCGGCCGGGCCGCCCGCCAGGGCCCGGGAAGAGTGGTGCGCTGCTACAGCCAGCAGGCGTACGGGGCGTCCCCGGCACATGTGACACCTGAGATCAAGGTTGCGGACTTAACGGGCGCCGCCCTGATGCTTGCCTGCTGGGGATCCCCCGGCGGCGAGGGCCTGGCCCTGCCCGACAGTCCGCCGCGGCAGGCCCTGGACGATGCCGTGGAGGTGCTGCGGGAACTCGGCGCCGTCTCCGCCGACGGCCATGCCACATCCGCGGGCAGGCTCCTGGCCGGGATCCCGGCTGACCCGCGGCTCGCCCGTGCCCTCCTTGACGGCGCTGCGGCCCTCGGAGCCCGGGAAGCCGCCGAAGTGGTGGCGGCCGTGGCAGGCGACCAACGGGCCCCGGGCGCCGACCTGCCCGGCCTTCTGTCCAGGCTCCGCGGAGACTCCGGCCCCGCCGGGCGGCGCTGGGCCGAGGAAGCCCGCCGGCTCGAACGTTTGACCCGGAATGCGTCCTCCGCCCCGCAACCGGCCCTGTCCATCGACAGCGCGGGCGGCACCGCGGTGGGGGCCGTCGTCGCCCTCGCCTTTCCCGACCGGGTGGCCCGCCTGGTACCCGGCGACGGGCCAGCCCGCTATCTGCTTTCGTCCGGGACGCGCGCGGGACTGCCCGCCGGGAGCGCCCTGTCCGGGCAGGAGTGGCTGGCCGTGGCCGAGGTGGCCCGGGCCGACGGACGGGACTCAGCCGGCACCGGCGCCGTCATCCGGGCGGCGGCACCGCTGACGGTCGAACTCGCCCAGGCAGCCGCGTCCGGCCTTATCACCGAGACTGTCGAGGCACAGTTCAGCCAAGGCCGGGTAACGGCACGGAAGGTCCGCCGCCTCGGCGCGATCGTGCTTGCCGACACTCCCGTCCGCCCCGTACCGGAGGAGGGCAGGGCCGCGGTGACCGGAGCGCTGCGCACGGAGGGGCTGGCTGTCCTGGAATGGTCGACGGCGGCCGCGGCCCTGCGCCGCCGTCTTGCCTTCCTGAGGCGGGAACTGGGGGAACCGTGGCCGGACGTCTCGGACCCGGCCCTCCTGCTGCGCCTCGACGAGTGGCTGGGACCTGAACTCGAACGGCTTGCCGCAGGCGCCGCCGTCGGGTCCGTGGACCTCACCCAGCCGCTGCGCCGGGTGCTGCCTTGGCCCGAGGCCGCCAGGCTCGACGAGCTTGCCCCGGAATGGCTGGAGGTTCCCAGCGGTTCACGGATCAGCATCGACTATCCGGGCCACGATGACGAGAGCGCCCGGCCGGTGGTGGCCGTGAAGCTGCAGGAATGCTTCGGCCTCGCCGAGTCACCGCGGCTGCTCGACGGTACCGTGCCTGTGCTTTTCCACCTGCTGTCCCCGGCCCGCCGTCCGCTGGCAGTGACCGACGACCTCACTTCCTTCTGGTCCGGCCCCTACGCCCAGGTCCGGGCGGAGATGAGGGGCCGCTACCCCAAGCATCCATGGCCGGAGGACCCCTGGAGCGCCCCTGCCACGGCCCGGACCAAGCAGCGCAGGTAAGCCGCTTCCGGGTGCTTCCTGTCGGCGCTGGTCCGGCCGGGTGATAACTCCGATACAAGATCGAAACCTTGCGTCGACGTGCTGAAACATGCTGTGGCTAGGCTCTCAGGTACATGGACAGCGTGGTCCATTCAACTTATGGAAGGACGTAAAAATGTTTCTCTTGAACAGCCTTAACCTTTTGCTCGACGGCCGGCGCGGCGACGATGCCTGGTCTTCCAGCGGGAGCAACGGAAAGACGGAGTTTCCCGAGGGCCGGCTCACCTCCACCGCCTGGGAGGGCTGGTGGCACGAGGAAGCCGCCTAGCGGATGCCGGGCGCCTGGTTGCTGCTGGCCCGGATGAATTCGGCCACGGGGGCTGCCAGCGAGGCCCCTACCTCGTCGGCCTGGCGTTTCTGGCCGGCGACGGCGAAGGAATGGTCGCCGCCCTCCATCCACTGAAGGACAGCTGAGGGCCCAATGCGGGAGACGACGCCCTCGAGGATTTCGGGTGTGGCGAAGGTGTCGCGGGTGCCCTGCAGGAACAGCATGGGGGTGGTGAGCCCGTAGAGGTGCTCGTCGCGAAGCTTCTCCAGTTTTCCCGGCGGGTGCAGGGGATACCCCAGGTAGATGAGCCCGTCGGCCGGCATCCCGTCCGCCACAGCCATGGAGGCCATCCGGCCGCCAAAAGACTTCCCGGCAGCCCAGACCGGACCCGATCCGCCATGCGCGGCAATCTGTCCGGCGGCCTCCACCATGGCGGCGCGCCAGGTGGCGATGGCCGCAGGAGGCCGGTCAGGGAACCGGCGGCCGGCTTCACGGTACGGGAAGTTGAAACGCAGGGTAGCCAGTCCGAGGGCGTTGAGGGCCTGGGTAAAGCCCCGCAGGAAGGGATGCTCCATGCCGGCTCCGGCACCGTGGGCGACCACCACCGTAGCCCAGGGCTCTTCGGGGCGGGCATAGGCTGCGGAGACTTTGGTCCCGTCCACGTCAAGGGAGAGCTGTGTTTCGGCATCGGGCATGACTCCATCATGCCTGACCGCGGTGGGTGAAATGTGCCGGCTTCAGGACGGCGGGGTGTACGTTGTCCCCATGGCGAGCGAACAGACCACCATCACGGTCCAGGGTCCCCACGGCGAACGCGAGATGCGCATTTCCAGCCCCAGCCGGGTGCTGTGGCCGGACCTGGGACTGACCAAACTGGACCTGGCCCGCTATATCTGCGACGTGGGGGAGGCCTTCATTGCCGCGAACGGCGACCGGCCTGTGTCCCTGCAGAGATACTCGGACAACATCAACGGGGAAATGTTCTTCTCCAAAAACCCGCCGAAAGGGACCCCGGACTTCGTCCGCTCGGTCAAGGTGGTTTACCCCAGCGCACGCTCCCATCCGCAACTGGTGCTGGATGAGCCCGCGGCGGCTGTCTGGGCAGTCCAGATGAACACGGTGGTGTTCCATCCCTGGCCGTCGCGGACGGAAAACACCGACAACCCGGACCAGTTGCGGATCGACCTCGACCCGCAGCCGGGAACGGATTTCGACGACGCCGTCCCGGCCGCACTGGTGCTCAAGGAAGTGCTGGCGGAAGCGGGCCTGGACTGCTTCATCAAGACGTCGGGAAACCGGGGCCTCCACGTCTACGCGCCCATCGCGCCCGTCCGCGAGTTCCTGGATGTCAGGCACGCCGTGATCGCCGCGGCCCGGGAAGTGGAGCGCCGGATGCCGGACAAGGTCACGACGGCCTGGTGGAAGGAGGAGCGGGGCCAGCGGATTTTCCTCGATTTCAACCAGGCCAACCGGGACCGCACCATTGCCGGCGCCTACAGCCCGCGTGCCTTGCCGCATGCCCCGGTCTCCTGCCCCATCACGTGGGATGAGTTGGGGAATGCCGATCCGAAGAACTTCACCATCCTTACCGTTCCGGAGCGCCTGCGGACCACCGGCGACCCCTGGGCCGATTTCCACCGGAATCCCGGCAGCATAGACACGCTGTTGGAGTGGTGGGAGCGCGACGTCAAAGACGGCCTCGGTGAGCTGCCCTTCCCGCCGGACTACCCGAAGATGCCCGGCGAGCCGCCCCGGGTACAGCCCAGTCGGGCCAAGAAGCAGGACTAATCCGGAAGCCATTCCTCTCCCGCTCAGGGCTTGCGGCAGCCCAATCCGCACTATCCCGCGGGACCTGCCCTGCCCAACACGCGGACTTGATTTTTTGCAGCAGCATGTTCCGGGGGCGGTGCTCCTGATCGGGCAGTGGTGCCACGTTTGGCAGCGATGTCACGCGACCGGCCGCTCATGGGAGCGGCGGCTGATGCCAGCCAGTTGCCCGGCAACGGGGGTGCGGTGGAGTGGTAGGTGTGGCCTGTGGGGGTGCGGGTCTGGACGGTGTGCCGGAGGCCGGGAAGCCTGAGCGGTTTTGCCGACCAGCCGGGGGTTTCCTTGGTGTGGTTGCAGGCTTCGCAAAGCCCTTGGCCGTTCTCGGTTGTGGTGGTTCCTCCTTCTGCCCAGCCGAGAATGTGGTCGTGGTGCCGGATGGGTGCATCACAATACGGCGTCCGGCAGGTGTCGTCCCGGACCTGAAGGAACCGTCTGAGCCCGGCCGGGAAGAGCCGGCCCCGGGAGTCCATTGCCACGAGTTCGCCCGTGCCGGGGGTGGTGTAGAGCCGGCGGATCCAGAGGACCAGGTCTTGCCTGTCATGGGCTTCGGTACCGGCACGTTCGGGATCAAGGAGGAGGGTGCGGGCGGTCTCGGCGGGGATGATGCCGTAGCCGGGGATCCTTGCCGGTTCGCTGTCGCCCTGGAACAGGGCCCGGTCGGTCAT
>Ga0307412_10001697_pt1 | contig 12174 bp, 5 predicted proteins | sample DK1Cmetagenome_3_FD_203823 | JGI IMG/M metagenome (GOLD analysis project Ga0307412, IMG submission 203823) | Maize rhizosphere microbial communities from greenhouse at UC Davis, California, United States - DK15-C-1 | ecosystem: Host-associated > Plants > Roots > Rhizosphere > Soil | place: USA...
ATTGAAGGCAATGACGGGGACGCCGTCGTCGAACAACTCCTGCAGGACCCCCGCAAGTTCCCTGGTGACTTCATGGGCGGGGCGCCCGTCACGCCGGGCCTGTTCCGTGGTGATTCCGTGCACATCACTGGCTTCAATGGGAATTTCCACCCCCGGATCCGCAAGCCACTCATGCTCCTTGATGACCTCGCCCTGGTGGTCCACGACCGTCACCGACGCTGTGACAATCCGGGCCGCGCGTGAGTTCCGTCCGGTGGTTTCGAGGTCGAAGGCTGCTCGGGGAAGGGTGTTCCAGGTGCTCATGCTTCAACGCTAAGGGGGACCCCGGACAATTCCGGGGAGCGCCACTGCGGATACATTGGATCAATGCGGATGGAGTATGTGGAGGCGGTGCTGGCCGTTGTTGAGCTGGTACCGGCCGGGTCCGCTGTGGCTTACGGTGACGTTTCCGAACTGCTCGGCTCCGGGGGCCCGCGGCAGGTGGGGGCCGTACTCAGCCATTATGGCAGCGGCGTCCCCTGGTGGCGTGTGCTGAGGGCGAGTGGACATGCTCCCGAGGGGCACGAAGCGGGGGCCCTCCGCCGCTACCTTGATGAGGGAACCCCACTCCGCGGTGACTACGGGTCCTTCCTCCGCACCGGGGAGGGCCGCTGGCGCGTCGATCTGTCCGCGGCACGCTGGCAGCCGACCGACGGGGAACTGGACAGGGTGGACACCATCGCCGCTGCGCTGGAGCGTCGGCTCCATGGATTGTCGGTGGCTGATGATGGAATGTCGGTGTGACAGTAACTCTTCCCTTCACGGAACCACGCGACGAATACCGGCCTGACCCCCAAGCGGGTCAGGAGCCCGCTTTCGGGCAAGGCGCCGCCACCGCAGGAAGCAGCTCGAACGCCAGTGCAGGAAGGTCTCCGGCTGCCGCTTTGCGGCTGCTCGCGCCGCGCCAGGTACATGCGGCCGCGCCGTCCCTTACCGCCGACCAGCAGTCCGCCGTCAGTGTTCCCCAGGGAACCGGGCCGGTTCTGGTCCCAGGCGCCCCAGGGACTGGCAAAACCACCGTTCTCATTGAGGCTGCCGTGGAACGTGTCCAGCGCGATGGTATCGATCCCGAGCGCATGCTGATCCTTGCCCCGAGCCGCCTCGCCGCTGATTTCCTGCGGGACCGCTTCACAGCCCGGCTGGACCGGAGCCTCAGCACCACCCCAGCGCGCACCTGGGCTTCCTATGCCTTCGACCTCATCAGGCGCGCCAAGGCCGAGGGCGTCATCCCGCTGGCCAGGCCGCCGCGGCTCCTGTCAGGCCCCGAACAGGACCTCATCATCAAGGAGCTCCTCGATGGGCACCGCCTTCCCGGCCTGGAACTGCCGTGGCCTGAGGATCTCAACGGCGCGCTCGAAACGCGCGGGTTCCGCCAGGAGGTGCGGCAGCTCTTCGACCGGATCATCGAGTCCGGCCGTACTGCGGAGGACCTTGAAATGCTTGGCCGGGAGTGCGGCAGGCCCGACTGGATCGCCGCGGCTGCCCTCTACAACGAGTACCGGGACGTCCTGGACCTGAGGATGCCGGAGGCCTTCGACCCCGCCGGAATCATCACGGCGGCACGCCACATCTTCCAGGACGCGCCGGAATTCCTCGCAGCCGAACGGGACCGGCTGCAGCTCGTGGTGGTGGACGACATCCAGGAAGCCAACCCGGCAGTGTTCGAACTCCTGGCGGACATCGCGGCAGGCAAAGACTGCTACGTTGCGTACTCGCCGGATACCGTGGTCCAGGGCTTCCGGGGCGCACGGCCTGATCTCGTGGCCGAGCTGCCGCGGCTGCTGGCGCCGGGCGCGCCACCCGTGGAGCGTCCGCTGTCTTCTTCCCACCGCCTGGTCCCGGCCCTGGCGGACGCCTGGCTGGGTGTCGCGGGCCGGATCTCGCAGCGCGCCGGTGGCCAGCTGGCCAGGCAGCTGGAGCGTCCGCAGGCAGACCGGCCGGAGGGGAATATGCAGGAAGGGAGTGTCGAGGCGCACCTGGTCCCGTCACCAGTGCATGAGCTCCGGTATGTCGCCCAGAGGATCCTGGACCAGCACATCAACCATGGCCGGGACCTCACGGACATTGCCGTCATTGTGCGCAACGGCGGACAGGTCAGCGAGCTGCAGCGTTACCTCTCGGGGCAGGGGATCCCTGTCCGTGTGCCGGTTGCCGAGTCGGCCGTCCGGGACGAGGTAGCGGTGCGTCCCCTGCTGGACGCCTTCGCCATCGCGCTGGACCCAACGCTCCTGACCCCGGAAGCCGCGGTGTCCCTCCTGACCTCCCGGATCGGCGGTGCCACTTCCATCGAACTCCGGCGGCTCCGGCAGTCCCTTCGTCGTGAGGAACTGCTGGGCGGCGGCGGACGGACCAGCGATGCCCTCCTGGTCGAGGCCCTGCTGGAGCCCGGAGCCCTGTCCGCCCTGGGTATCGAAGGCAGGGCGGCCAGGCGCGCGGCGCGGATGATCCAGGCCGGCCGTGAAGCTGCCTTCCAGCCGGGCGCCAACGCCGAATCGGTGCTCTGGGCGCTGTGGAGCTCCACGGGGCTGGCAGCATCCTGGACGGAAACCGCACTGGCAGGCGGCCCCCACGGCGCCCGGGCCGACCGGGACCTGGATGCCATGATGGCGCTGTTCCATACGGCTGAACGGTACGTGGACCAGATGCCCGGAGCGGGGCCTGAACAGTTCCTGGAGTACCTGCTCAACCAGGAGCTCCCCATGGACACCCTTGCCGCCCGCGCCCAGGTGGATGACGCCGTGGAGCTGATGACGCCTGCCAGCGCAGCAGGAAGGGAATGGCCGGTGGTGATTGTCGCCGGCCTGCAGGAGGGCGTGTGGCCGAACACCCGGCTCCGGGGGGAACTCCTGGGCAGCACCCTTTACGCGGACGCCGTTGAACACGGTTCCGCCTACGCCATGCAGCGGGATCCCCTAAGCCGGTTGCGCGACATCCGCTATGACGAACTGCGCAGCTTCTCCACAGCCGTCTCACGCTCCCGGGAACTGCTCATATGCACGGCGGTCGCCTCAGAGGACGACCAGCCTTCGTCGTTCCTCGACTACGTCGCACCGCTGGAGCACGGCCAGGAGCACAGGGGCTTCACCCCGGTCGAGCGCCCCATGACCCTGCGGGCCCTCGTTGCCGAACTGCGGCAGCATGCCCAGCTGGACGGGAACCAGTCCGCCGAGGCCAGGGAAGCGGTAAGGGTACTGGCCCGGCTGGCGGCGGCCGAGCCGCCAGTCCCCGGCGCGCATCCTTCCACCTGGTGGGGGCTCGCGCCGCTCACGACCGACGCAGCCGTGGTTCCGCCCGGCGGTACCGTTTCCGTGTCGCCGTCGAAGGTCGAAACCGTGCAGAAGTCCCCGCTTGACTGGTTTGTTCAGGCGGCCGGGGGCGAGGCGGCCACAGACTTTGCCCGCAGCCTGGGGACACTGGTCCACGCCATCGCGCAGGAACTGCCGGATGCCTCGGGCGCGGAGTACCTCGCGGAGCTCGTACGGCGCTGGCCCACCCTGGGCATGAAGGACAACTGGGAGGGCCGCCTCGACTTCCAAAGGGCGGAGTCCATGGTGCGCAAGCTCGCCCAGTACATCCTGGTGATGAGGAGCGAGGGCCGCAGCCTCGTGGGCGTGGAACAGGATTTTGAGGTGCCCCTTGGCGACGTGGCGGTGGATGAGCTGGCGCCGCGGCAGGCCATCCTGCGCGGCCAGGTGGACCGGCTGGAGATTGACGGCCAAGGAAGGCTGGTCATTGTGGACCTGAAGACGGGAAAGCGGCAGCCCGGCAAGGCGGAGCTGTCCCGTCACCCCCAGCTCGGTGCCTACCAGGCAGCGGTCCTCGCGGGAGGATTCGCCGAGGCAACAGGCAGGGAGGGCGGCACCCTGCCCGGCGGGGCTGTGCTTGCCCAGCTCGGAACAAGCACCAGGAATCCTGCCGTCCAGCAGCAGGATCCACTCGACCCGCAGGAGAACTGGGCACTCGACATGGTGAAGGATGCAGCGCAAGTGATGGGCGGCAAGGAATTCGAAGCCCGGCATGATCCGGCAAAGGGAAGCCACGGCGGCCACGGCTGCAAGCTGCCCGAGGTATGCCCCCTGTGCGTGCGTGGAAGGCAAGTGACGGAATGACCAACAACCTCGACCTGCTGCCCGGCCGGCAGGGTGCTGATCCGGATGCCGGGCAGTCAGCGGCGGCCGCAGCGCCTGCCCGGCCGACGGAGGCGCGGTTCAGCCCCGAGGAGCTATCTGTGCTCCTGGGTGAAAAGAACATGCCGACCGCCGAACAATCCGCCATCATCTCCTCACCGCTCACCCCGCGGCTGGTCATCGCCGGTGCCGGCTCCGGTAAGACAGCCACCATGGCGGACCGGGTGGTGTGGCTCGTGGCCAACGGCTGGGTGCGGCCCGAGGAAGTCCTCGGCGTGACGTTCACCAGGAAGGCGGCCGGGGAACTCGCATCGCGGATCCGCGCCAAGCTGGTGGCCCTCCAGCGGCTGGTTGCCGGCGACACTGCGCACCAGGTCTTTCCGGAAGGCCTGCTCAGCAGCGATGCCCTGGAACCCAAGGTGTCCACCTACCACTCCTTCGCAAGCGGGATCGTTTCCGACTACGGGCTGCGGCTGGGCGTGGAACGGGACGTGGTCCTGCTGGGCGGGGCCCAGGCGTGGCAGCTGGCCAGCGAAGTGGTGGAAGCGTACGACGGCGAATATGCACACTTCCGTGCCGCCAAGTCCACCCTGGTGAAGGCCGTCATCCAGCTCGCCGGAGAATGCGCCGAACACCTCCAGGAACCGGAAGACGTCGAGGCCTGGCTCATGGCCCGGCTCTCGGACTTCGAGTCGCTCCCGTACCTGGCAGACAAGAAGAAGAACCCTCCGCAGGCCGCGGCAGAGCTGGCCGCGATGCTTCGCACCCGGGCCAGCGTCGCTGACATGGTGGGCAGGTATGCCGAAGCAAAGCGGGCACGTGGCGCCCTCGATTTCGGTGACCTGGTGGCACTCGCAGCGAAGGTGGCACGGGATGTTCCGATGGGCGCGCACATGGAACGCCAACGGTACAAAGTTGTCCTGCTGGACGAGTTCCAGGACACCTCGCACGCCCAGCTCGTCCTGTTCTCGCGGCTCTTCGGCGGCGGGCACGCCGTCACGGCCGTCGGGGACCCAAACCAGTCCATCTATGGTTTCCGCGGTGCCTCGGCCGGCCAGCTTTTCCACTTCGTCCGCGAGTTTCCTGTCCGCGAGGAATCCGTGAACGGGCAGGCGGGCTGGGCGCCTGCGCCCACGTCCTACCTGACCACCGCCTGGCGGAACGGACGCTCCATCCTGGCGGCAGCGAACGTGATGTCGGAGGCGCTGGTCAAAGCCGAAGCGCAGCGTGGACCTGCAGGCGGCAAGGGAGCGCAGACCGCGCATGTGCCGCCGTTGCAGCCCAGCCCCCATGCTGCCCAGGGGTCGGTGGTGCTTGGCCGGTTCGGCAGCGACGTGGAGGAAGCGGCGGCCCTTGCCGGGGATGTCCTGAAATACCGGGTGACCGACTTCGAGCTGAAGCCCGATGGCACCCCCGTGCCGCCGGCCATTGCCGTACTGTGCCGGCGGCGTGCGCAAATGGAGGTGGTTCGCCGCCAGCTTGAGGCCAGGAGCATCCCCTACGAGATCGTGGGCCTTGGCGGACTCCTGGACACACCCGAGGTGGTGGACCTCGTGGCCACCCTCCGGGTACTGGCGGACCCTGGCCGGTCAGACTCGCTCATGCGGCTGCTCGCCGGAGCGAGGTGGCGGATTGGACCGGCGGACCTGATGGCCCTGCGGGACTGGTCCAGCCATCTGGCCCGCCGGCGGGGGCAGGCCGCGGAGCGGTCCGACGACGATTCATCCGACGAAGATGCCGCGGTCCTCGAGGGGGACCTGACGGATGGCGCCAGCCTCGTGGAAGCGCTGGACTGGCTGCCACGCGAAGGATGGACATCCTCCAGCGGCCGGTGCCTGAGCGCCGTGGCCCGCGGCCGCCTGCTGCAGCTCTCGGCCGAACTGCGGCAGCTCCGCGGCTACCTCGGTGACGACCTCACCACACTCCTTGGGGAAGTGGAACGGGCCATGCTCCTGGATATCGAAGTCGCGGCACGCCCAGGGGTCAGCATCCACCAGGCGCGCCGCAACCTTGACGCCTTCCAGGACGCCGCCGCGGGCTTTCTTCGCACCTCCCAGCGGGTGGACATACTTGCCTTCCTCGCCTGGCTCGAGGCTGCAGCCGCCGAAGAGAACGGGCTCGAAGCCCCGCCCGGTGATGTCAACCGTGAGGCAGTCCAGCTCCTCACCGTCCACGCGTCCAAAGGCCTGGAATGGGACGTTGTCTTCGTGCCCGGGCTGAACGCCGGGGCTTTTCCCAGCGACAAGGACTCCCGCTGGAGCAGCGGGAGCGCGGCGCTTCCGTGGCCCCTCCGGGGCGACCGTGCGGACCTGCCCCAATGGGACCTGGACCAGCCGGACCAGAAGGGCTGGCTGGACGCGGAAAAGGATTTCAAGGCTGCCGTGCAGGCGCATGGGGAATCAGAGGAGCGCCGCCTGGCCTACGTTGCCTACACCCGGGCCAAGCACGTCCTGTGGGTTTCCAGCGCCGCCTGGGTGGGATCGCGCGCCGCCAGGGCGGAGATGTCCCCGTTCCTGGCCGAACTGGACATCCTCGTGAAGCCGGATGGGCAGCCGGCCCGGGCCTCGGTCCATCCACTGTCCCTGGCCGAAGACGCCCTGCCCGAAAGCAGCCCACTGTCCACTGAAACCGAAGTGGCAGGGTGGCCTTACGACCCCCTTGAAGGTCCCCTGGATCCCCGGACAGGGGAGCGGCTCCGGCTGGCCGGGGGCCGCAGGGAGGCCATGGACAGGGCTGCTGCCCTCGTTCTGGCCGAACTCGAGACCGCAGGGAATCACCAGCCGTTGTCCGGACCAGCGGATGCTGGAGGCAGCCCCGCAGGCAGCACCGGCCTGGCTGCACCGGCGGCGGGGTGGGCGCGGGAAGCCGCGCTGCTGCTGGAGCGCCGGGCTAAACGGTCCTACGGCCAGGATGTGCACCTGCCCGGCCATATCTCCGCATCCATGCTGGTGGACCTTGGAAACGACCCGTCGGACGTGCTCGCCAGGCTCCGCCGGCCGGTTCCGCGTGAGCCCGGAATGTCGGCACGCAAAGGAACTGCCTTCCACGCCTGGGTGGAGGAATACTTTGGGACCGCCGGCATGCTCGATCTGGGCGAGGCTCCCGGTTCCGACGACCACATCGACGCCGCGTACGACCTCGACTCCATGGTGGCAACGTTCCGCGCCTCACCCTGGGCCGAGCGATCGCCTGCCTTCGTGGAGGTCCCCGTGGAAACCCGGGTGGGCGAGGTGGTTGTTCGCGGCCGGATCGACGCCGTCTTCCGGGACGCCGACGGCTGCTGGGACCTGGTGGATTGGAAGACCGGACGCCGTCCCTCCGGTGCCCAGTTGCGGGCCCGCTCGGTGCAGCTGGCCGTTTACCGGCTGGCGTGGGCACGCCTGAAGAACGTTCCGCTCGAGGAAGTGCGGGCAGCGTTCTTCTATGTGGCCGACAACGAGGTGGTCCGGCCCCATGACCTCGGAACGGCCGAGGAACTGGAAGCCATCGTCAGCGCAGCCCTGGATTCCAGGTGACCGCGCTGGGCTGGCGGATCAGGGCGGGCGGATCCTGGCTGGCGTCCCCTGCTAGGACTGCCGGGCGTTGATGATCGGAAGCGCGGCGGTGGACGTATCGTCGGCTGCTTCCGGGGAGTGCTGTTTCCCGCCCGCCGCCTGCTCCGGCTCGGCGGGGATGGGTGTCACGTGGACCGCCGGCTGGACGGGGACAGGAACAACCTCAACCGCCGGCTTGACCGGGACGGGAACAACCTCCACCGCCGGCTGTGCCGGGACGGGAAGGACGGTCACGGGCGCCGCACCTGGTCCGGGACCGCCGTCGGACACTCCTGCGCCGGGGGCGGTCCCGGCGGTGGGCTGCGGCTCAACACTGATGGGTTGGCCGCCGTGCTCGGCGATATCGTTGGCGAGGGTTTCCAGCATGCCTTCCGCCTCCGCCACCATGGCCGGATCGCCAGCAGCAATTCCCTTGACCAGGTACTGGGCCAGTGCGAATTCGGCCGAAAGGGCGGCCCTGCGCAGCAGGTGGTTGTCCGGGGTGTCACGCCGGCTTGCCGTATAGCCGGCGAGGACAGCATCCACGAAGTCCTGCTCGTTGGAGGCCACCAGCCAGGCGAAGTCGTCAGCCGGGTCGCCGATCCTGAGGTCGGTCCATCCGGTCACGGCCGTGACGCGCTGGCCTTCCACCAGGATGTTGTCCTCGTGCAGGTCGCCGTGGACCACGCAGGGATTGAAGCGCCACAGGGAGACATCCTCCATGGCGTGCTCCCACCGCAGCAGCAGCGCCGGCGGAATCTTCCCGGTGGTGGCCGCCTGGTCCAGTTCATTCAGCCTGCGCTGGCGGAATTCGTTGGGAGTGTAGCTGGGCAGGTCGGCGTTGCTGACCAGTGCCCGGGGCAAGTCGTGGATGGCCGCCAGCGCCGCGCCGATTTCGCGCGCCAGGGCTTGCGGGCCTGCGGTCAGCTCCTCAACGCTGCGGGTGCTTCCGGCCAGGTGTGAGTAGACAAACGTGCTCAGGGTGCCCAGCCGTACGCTGCCGGCTACCGTGGGCATCAGGAACGGAAGTTCCGCCCGGATTCCGGGTGCGAAGGCCCGCAGCACCAGAAACTCGGTTTCCAACCGGGCGCTGGCCTCCGCGTGCCGGGGAGACCGGACGCGCCAGCGTTTGCCCTCCGAATCCAGGAGCAGGGCCGAATCGAAGTCTGCGGGATCATCCGGGGCAGAGCTAACGGCCGTTGGGGTCAGTCCAGGGACTGCCGCGGTTGCAACGGCTGCCAGTTCAATCGGTTTTCTTCTCACCGTTCCACGGTAGATTGCCTGCCGTCCAAGTCACCGGTCCGCTGGCGGCGAGTCTTCAGATCGGTGCAAATGGGGGATACCCGCGCAGGGCGGAGCGCCATGCCGGAAATGCGGATTGTCGGTCCAGGTCAGTACGGTGGATGCATGAGCCACGCGGAGTCTGTCACACCGGTCCACCAGGGAGCGCCGGCGCTGCTGCCGGCCAACCACCTCCGGGACACCCTGCTTCCCGTCCGGCCGGCGCTGGTGGACAGGGGATCGGCCGTTCGGGCCCGGCCCGGGATGGTGGACGAGCTCCTGGCCGCACCGGGCACGCTGGCAATCGTCCTGTCCGGGCGGCAGGGACTGGTGCAGGACGGGAACCTTTTCATGGCCGGCGCCAAAGGCCTGCTGGAGGGTTTGTCAGCTGCCTCTGCCACTCCCGGGCTGGTGATCTACCTCGGCGCCGCCCTGCCGGGCTCCGACCTTCCCGCCGGCACTGAGCTGCTGCTTTTCGTCCTGTCCGAGCCGGTGGAGCCGGGCACCGCGGGCATTCCGGACGATGCCACCTGGGCAGGATTCCGTGATGTAGCAGCAGGGCTGACGGAAACCGGCACTGCCTTGTTTGTTGAGGCAAGCGCCATCGCCAACTGGCATGCCGGCCACACGCACTGTCCGCGGTGCGGGACGCCCACCCTGGTGGAGGCCGGCGGCTGGATGCGCCGCTGCCCGGCAGATTCGTCCGAACACTATCCGCGGACTGACCCCGCCATCATCGTCACCGTGGTGGGGCCCGACGGGCGGCTGCTTCTGGGCGGCGGAGGCCCGGTGGACGCGAAGAACTTCTCCACCCTCGCCGGGTTCGTTGAACCCGGCGAATCACTGGAACAGGCAGTCGTGCGGGAAGTGTTTGAGGAAGTGGGAGTGCGCGTCACTGCCTGCCAGTATCTCGGCTCGCAGTCGTGGCCCTTCCCGGCCTCCCTTATGCTTGGATTTACCGCCGTCACCGAAGATGCCGAGGCAACGCCCGACGGCGTGGAGGTCACCAGGGCGCGCTGGTTCAGCCGGGAGGAACTGCAGGAAGCCGTGCTCAGGGGTGACATCACCATTTCCAGCAGGCTCTCCATCGCACGGGCGCTCATCGAGCATTGGTACGGCGGGCGGATCGAGGACCGCGCCGGCGCCTAGATCCCTTATCCACCAGACTCCAAGCATGCGGTAGTCGAGACACAAAAGCAGCAGAAGTGACTACAGAAATTTTTGACGGGGCGGCATCGCTTGAGGACCGGATCCTTGGCGGGCTGGACGCTGAACAGCGCGAGGTTGCGAGCACCCTCAACGGGCCCCTGTGCGTGCTCGCCGGCGCCGGGACGGGAAAGACCCGGGCCATCACCCACCGCATCGCCTACGGCGTCCACTCGGGCGTGTATACCCCGCAGCGGCTGCTGGCCGTCACGTTCACTGCCCGGGCCGCTGCCGAGATGCGCAGCAGGCTCCGGGACCTTGGAGCGGGCAACGTCCAGGCCCGCACCTTCCACGCCGCCGCCCTGCGCCAGCTCCAGTTCTTTTGGCCGCAGGCCGTTGGCGGCTCGCTTCCCAACCTCCTGGACCACAAGGCCCAGATGCTCGCGGAGGCGGCCCGGCGGTTACGGCTGAGCACGGACAGGGCCTCCATCCGCGACCTGGCGTCGGAAATCGAATGGGCCAAGGTGTCCATGCTGACTCCTGCCAACTACCTGGAGAACGCCCAGGGGAGGGGTACACCGGGCGGCTTTGACCTCACGGCTGTGGCCCGGGTCTTCCAGGCCTACGAGGATGTCAAGACCGACCGCAACGTCATTGATTTCGAGGACGTCCTGCTGATCACGGTCGGGATCCTGCAGGAAGACGAGCGGGTTGCCGCCACCGTCCGGGAGCAGTACCGGCATTTCGTGGTTGACGAGTACCAGGACGTGTCACCGCTGCAGCAGCGGCTCCTGGATCTGTGGCTGGGCGGGCGCGACGAACTGTGCGTCGTGGGTGACGCCAGCCAGACCATCTACTCCTTCACGGGCGCATCGCCCCGGCATCTCCTGGACTTCAAAGCGCGCTATCCCCAGGCCAGCGTGGTCAAACTGATCAGGGACTACCGTTCCACCCCGCAGGTGGTGAAGCTGGCCAACGACCTCCTCGCGGCGCGGCGCAGCGGGGGACCGGCAGCGGATGCCGCATGGGCTACGCCCCTGCAGCTCGTGGCGCAGCGGCCGGCAGGCGCGGTGCCCACATTCACGGAATGTGCTGACGACGAAGCCGAAGCCGCCACCGTGGCGCAGAAGATCAAGGCCCTTATCGACGCCGGCACTCCCGCCAGCGAGGTGGCCATCCTGTTCCGGACCAACGGCCAGTCCGAGGCCTACGAGCAGGCGTTGGCCGCTGCCGGCATCGGCTACCAGCTCCGCGGCGGCGAGCGGTTCTTCGCGCGCAAGGAAGTCCGTGACGCCATCCTCCAGCTCCGGGCTGCCACCAGGGCAGCCAGCGAGGCCGATGCGCCGGAGCCGCTGGGGCAGTTGGTCCGGGACATCGTCGCCTCCCTCGGCTACACCGACTCCGCGCCACACAGCGGCGGCGCGCTCCGGGAGCGCTGGGAATCGCTGGCGGCGCTGGTGGCGCTGGCCGACGAACTCGTCCAGAACCGGGGACCACAGTTTGGCCTGGTGGACTTCGTCAATGAACTCCAGGAACGCTCGCTGGCCCAGCACGCGCCCACAGTCCAGGGGGTGACGCTGGCATCCCTCCACGCCGCCAAGGGCCTGGAATGGGATGCCGTGTTCCTCGTGGGGCTCAGCGAGGGCCTGATGCCCATCTCCTTCGCCGACTCGCCGGAATCCGTGGACGAGGAGCGCCGGCTCCTCTACGTCGGGATCACCCGCGCCCGCGAACATCTTGCTCTGTCCTGGAGTACGGCCAGGACGCCCGGCGGCCGCGCCAACCGCAAGCCGTCCAGGTTCCTTGACGGGCTCCGGCCCGCATCGGTGGCGAGCTCGAGCACCCGCGGAAAGGGTCCGGCTCCCCGCCGGAAGGCAGCCGCTCCCGCTGTCTGCAGGGTGTGCGGAAGCATGCTTGCCACCGGCGCCGAGCGCAAGGTGGGACGCTGCAACGCCTGCCCGCCGGGCTACGAGGAACAGACCTTCGATGCCCTCCGGAACTGGCGCCGGTCAGTGGCAGTGTCCGCGGACATCCCGGCCTTCGTGGTC
>Ga0307412_10001698_pt1 | contig 12171 bp, 8 predicted proteins | sample DK1Cmetagenome_3_FD_203823 | JGI IMG/M metagenome (GOLD analysis project Ga0307412, IMG submission 203823) | Maize rhizosphere microbial communities from greenhouse at UC Davis, California, United States - DK15-C-1 | ecosystem: Host-associated > Plants > Roots > Rhizosphere > Soil | place: USA...
CTTGCCCGCGAGGTCCTGGCGATGGTACGCAGCAGCGGCCAGTACGACGTCGTGGGCCTGCTCGATGACGACAAGGAAATGGCGGGCGTCACGGTGGACGGCGCGCCGGTCCTGGGGACCATCGACGATGCCCGCAAGTACACGCACGCGTTTGTGATCGTATGCATCAGTTCCGGAAGGTCAAGGGAGTCAGTGGTGGAGCGCCTGTCAGCCATGGGCCTGCATGAGGCCCGCTACGCCACGGCAATTGACCCCTCCGTGCAGCCCCCCGAGGGGTGCAGGATCGGCCGCGGCAGCATCCTGCTGCGGAACGTCACCCTGACAGCGTCGGTCACCCTGGGATCCCATGTGGTGGCCATGCCCTCGGTGACCTTCACGCACGACGACGACGTGGCGGACTTCGCCACGTTCGCCGCCGGCGTCTCGCTGGGCGGCGGGGTACGGATCGGGCGGGCGGCCTACCTCGGGATGAACTCCAGCGTCAGGGAACGGACATCGGTGGGAGCCTACGCCACCGTCGGCATGGGTGCCGCCGTCCTCAGCAACGTGCCCGACGGCGAGACCTGGGCAGGCGTCCCTGCCCACGAAATGGACCGGGACGCATTCGGGTTCGGAGGTGGACGATGAGCGCACCATCTGCAGCGCCCCGGAAGGCGTTGGAGCTCGTGCACGCTGGGCGCCGGTCCCTGCGTTGGCGGGGATGGAGGGGGTGGAGAAGGCCAGGAAACGTCACTGGGAGCGGTCGCATAGGCATCCTCGCCGCGGGAGCCGCTACCATGACATATGGGTAAACTCTTGGTCGCCCTTGCGTTGGCGGCAATCCTCCTGGCCGGCTGCGCGGCCCCTTCACCTCCCGGGGCAGAAACTCCCTGGCCAGAAACGATGACGACGGCGCCGGCCGCCACATCCGCATCAGCGGCGCCGAGCCCTACTACGCCCGTGACCGAGTCGGCGGCCGCAACTGCATCATCAGCGCCCAGCCCTAATACGCCCGTGACTTCGCCCGCGACCGATTCAGCCGTAACAAACCTGAACTGGGGTGCAGAGAACGCTAATACGCCCGCGTCCGACTCGGCAGCGACCAACCTCGGCTGGGGCACCCCGATCGCTGGTGACGAGTTCAACTACACCGGCGCGCCGGACGCCGCGAAGTGGAAAGTTTACAACAGCGTCGGGCACGCGGGGAACGGGATCCGCAGCCCGTACCAAGCCACGGTGGACGGTTCCAAACTGGTCATCACTGGAACAGCGGACGGCACGACCGCTGGAATGAGCGCGAAGTTCGGCCGGCAGCAGTACGGCCGGTGGGAAGTCCGTACAGCCGGTTCGGGTGACAACGAGTACCACCTGGTGTCGATCCTGTGGCCGGACAGTGGGAATTGGCCATGTGACGGCGAGATCAATTACGCGGAGACGACTGGTGACTGGAACCTCATCAAGTTCTTCCACCACTATTCGTGCGACAACCGGCAGGTGTCGGCGGCCAAGACCCTGGACGTCTCCCAGTTCCATAACTACGCGGTGGACTGGTCCCCGAAAGGGACCGTCGGTTACGTCGATGGCGTGAAGTGGTTTGAGACCACGGACCCGGCACATCAGCCCCCGGGTCCGATGCACCAGACGCTACAACTGGACTGGTTCCCCGACAGCACCCCTGACGGCCCCGGTGAAATGCGTGTGGATTGGGTCCGCGTCTATGCGGCAGCCGGCGGGTAACACGTCGGCCCGGTTGTGGACAGTGATAAGAACGGCGGCCAGCAGCGCATCGCCGGCCCAATGAGGGTTCGCTGGACAACTTCCTTTGGGTGGGCGATTTCCAGTATGACAAGGGCACTTGCACGCAAGCAGCCCTCCCGGCGCGCTCGCTGACCCCGGTACGGGCTCAGCTACCGTCCGGACGCCAGTACCGCAGCCCGCCGCTGGTTTTGCCGTCGCCGGCAACGTCGACCACGGCGTACGGGAAAGCCCGCCGGTCCGACTGGTCCGGTCCGCTGCCGCGGACGTCCGAACTCCACGTTCCGGTGTTGATGTACCGGGCGGAGCCACCCTCGAGTGCCGACTCGAGGGCCCGGTGCGTGTGGGCCGAGACGTACCAGGCCACGCCGGACCCGTGCGTCTCCAGGGTACGTACGAACCGGCCCGCCGCAGCAGGAGCCTTCTCGCCGGCGGTACTACGTCCGGCGGCCGCAAGGACGATGCGAGTGGCGGTGCGCGGGAGCGCCGACACCGTCCGGAACCGGGACAGGCGTGCCAGGTCCCTTACGGCCACCTCATCGAGCGCAAGCCGCAGTGATTCGGTCTGCAACAACTCACCGTACCCGGGCTCCCGGACGCGGCGTTCCGCCCGCTCGGACGCCAGGCAGGCCCGGGCAACGGCCCCGGCCCGGCTCAGGCGTGACCTCGACGGATAGGCGTGCCAGGCGGCGAGCGGTGGCAGGTCCAGCTCGTCAGTGCCGTTGACGCCCGCGCGGAGCACCTCGGGAATCCGGTGCAGGGCGTGGTGCTGGTGCCCGTGCTCCGCCACGAGTACGTGGGGCACGTGCAGGAACCACGGGTGCACGCGTACCCGCGTGGGCTCGACGGGTGACAGCAGCGCCGACAGGCGGGAGGCAACCGACGGCCGGGCCAACTCCACGTCGTGGTTGCCGCACACGAAGTGCAGCTGCACGCCCCCCGCCGCACAGGCCTCCAGCCCCCGGAAAGTGTCGGAGTGTCGGGCGAGGATGGACTCGAGCCGGGCCAGACTCTGGTCCTCGTCCAACCCGGCCAGCTCGAACGTGTCACCGACAAAGACGACGTGCTGCTGCAGACCGGAGGCTGCGAACACCTCGCGGCGCAGGAAATCGGGCAGCACTTTGCCGGGGCGCCGGGGGTCGTCGTCGGACACACCCAGGTGCAGGTCGCTGAGGAGCCACCAGCGGGCCGGGCGACTCACGTGAGCAGTTCCAACACGCGTGGAAGGAAAAAGAGCAGGGACACCATCCACATGACGGCCACGACCCTGCGGCTCACTGTCCGGCCGAGTAGCGTCGGACGTGTGGTGGGCTGCCCGGCTTCCGGTCCAACGCGTCGGACCTCAAGCCCCACGAGGGTAACGAGCAGAGCGAGGGTGACGACCAGCGCGGCTGTCGCGAGCAGTACCGACAGATCGATCATGACACGGCCTCCTGTCGTGCGCGTGCTATGCACGCGAGGATGGTGATGACGCCCATCGTGACAACGCATGCCTGCCACGACCACACAGCGAGGTAGAACATCGCCGTGGACACCGCTGTGAGGGCGGCGAGGCCAAGCGCAAGGACCAGCAGCGCGCGGAGCGCGAAGTCGGTAACCGGCGTGAGGCGGGCCAAGGCCTGCCCTGGAAGCAGGATGAGGACGGCTATCGCGGCGACCGCCTGCAGCGGTGTCGGCAGCCCGAGGAGCGTCACCAGCGACAGTGCGACGGCCGCGAGACCGAGCACCGCTGTGGGCCGGCTGATGCCGGCGTTCATGGCGTCACCTGGTAAACGCGTGCGTCAACGTTGCTGAACACGAGCTCCACGCCGTCCTGCCCGCTCAACCACGCCTCCAGCTCGTCGAAGCTACCCTCGCTGCTGACGCCCCGGAGCACGAGACTCGCCTCCGACGAACGCGTGAGCAGCACAATGGCACCCGCCGGGTTTTCCCTGGCGTCTTCATAGACGAGGGGGCCGCACGTTGCCGTGGACAAATCGGACTCGCACATGTAGTCCATCGTGCGGTACCGGTGTTCGAGGTATGCCTCGCTGCGCCACGGCGTCGGGGTGGACGCCGAGATGATCATCGAGCCGGGGGGCGCGAGACGCTTCACGGCGGCGACGGCGGCGATCTCATTGTCGGTGAAGACGTCATACTGGGCGTTCCCAAACCTGCCTGTAACGGTCATCCCGGCCAACAGGAGGCACGTGAGCACAAGGCCACCCGCCGCACGGGAGGAGGGCCGTGTGCGCACGTCCGCGGGGAGCAGGACCGAGCACGCCTGCAGGGCGATGAAGGGCAACGCGAACAGCGAGACTCGGATGAGCATCTCCCCGCCGTACAACTGCACAGGGAAGAGCAGCAGTGGAGTGACGGCGAGGAGGACCACCCGGATGTCGAGACGCCCCCTGCGCCAGTCGCGCACGGCCCCTGCCGTGGCGAGCGCCCAGAGCACGAGGGTGAGAAGAACCCGTACCTGCACCACGAGCACGTGGCCCGCAGTCCCGCTCACGCGGTCGACGACGTTGGCGTCGATCGCGGCCAGCAGTCCTCCTTCCGCCAGGGGCGGGTTCCCGGCGAGGTATGCGCTGGCGGGGTAGACGAGCCAAAGCGCCAGCACGACCGCGGTGATCAGGGGCAGCCGGCTGGGCCAGACACGTCCGCTCAGGGTGAGAGCGGTGACGGTAATGAGCACCAGGAACGGCGTCAGTTGATGGCTGGCGCAGATGACCGTGATCAGCAAGAGGGTCACCGCGAGGGCGGTCACCCGGTGCCCCGGCCGGTGCTCGGCGGGTGACCGCCCACGCCACCACTCCATCAGGTCGGCGCGTCCGAAGCCGAGGAACTTAGGGGTCCGCGCGGCCAACGGGCCGAGGACCAGCGCGATCACAACTAGGTACAGGAAGAAGCCGAACGCCTGGGGAGACAGGTAGTCCTGGTCCTGCCAGTTGCCGAGGCAGAAGATCCAGAGCACGAGCCAGCGCCGCCGCGCATCGCGCGTCAGGTAGCCCGTCAGCACGCTCAGGGCAGCGAGCCACAGACCCATGTTGAGCACCGGTGCCCACAGGGCGACGGTCACCGGGTCGAGACCGGTCGCCTTAAGCACCGTCGCCAGGAGGGCGAAGAAACCCGGCCAGTTGAAGTAGGCATCGATGTCCGGGTCCACCCCCTCGGTGCGCGAGAGCGCGTCCGCAATGCCGAGATGGCGGAACGCGACCTCACCCCGTGGTACGTCCGTCACGAAGGCTGCGGTCCCGAAGAGCACGAGCACCAGCACCACGACCAGCCACAACATAACCGGGCGGCGCGCCGGACCCGCGGCATCTCCGCGCAGCGCCACGACAAAGGCAACGTTCAGAATCAGGAGCCCCGCCCAGAACGGGTAGGGGAGCACTCCGACGAGCCCCAGATCGCTGTTCACGGGCACGGCCACCGTGGACGCGGCCCACACGACAAGCACCAGCGACACGGCTCCCGCTATTGCGCACCACACGTCACGGGGCTTCCAGCGTGCCTGGGTGTGGCTGGGTGCATCAATTGTGGTGGTCATCGTGACTCCTTCGTGACGCGCCGGAGAACGGCGATTAACCGCAGGCCGACCGCAACGGCCCCGATGGAGAGCACCACCAGCCACGCAAGGGCCATGGCGCCGGGCCCCGTTCCGGCGACCAACAGCGCTGAGGTGCAGAGGGCGACGCCGATCGTCACTCCGACCACGATCGGCTCTGTATAGCGGCCGAGCGCCCGGCACACGGCGTTGTAGGCCTGCAGCACCGCGTACGGCACCAGTCCGGCCGCCAACCACCGCAGAGCGTCAGCGGATGCGTCGGCGTACCGCTCCCCCAGCAGACTGAGCAGCGGGTGTGCGAGGAGGACGAGGACGACTGCCGCCAGGCCTCCTACGGCCAGCGACCAACGGAGACTCGCCCATGTTGTAGACACCAGGCGGTGCGGGTCGCGGACACCTTCGGAGAACTGGACGATGCCCATCAACATCGGAGCGGAGTAGGCGGCCCAGGCCATCATCCATGCGGGATACCAGTAGGCAGCGATCTCCGGCGCCACCGTGTGGGCGAGCAGGAGAGGCAGCACCAGCCCGGGGGCGCGCTCGGTGAGGGTGAGGAGCTGGTACGGAATACCCACCGCCAGCAGTGGACGGCCGCGCGTCGACCGCAAGGATGGTCGCGGCCGGTAGCCAATCAGTTTTCGCAGCTGGACCACACCGACGACGCACGCCACCGCATTCCCGAGGGTCCAGCAGGCCATCACCACGTCGGCGGAGGCGCCGTGCGCCTGCCAGGCCACGAGCGCTGCAGCGGCGAGTGAGACCCCGCCGCCCAACGCGTACCTCAAGGTCGCGCTGGCACCGCGTCCCAACGCCACGAGCGCCTGATCCAAAACAATCACCAGGGTGCCAGTGACGGCAGCCGCTAGGAACGTAAGCCAGAAGAGAACCGATGCCGACGCCGTGTCCGGCGCCACAGCCGACTGCAGCACGAGGTAGCCGAGAGCCAGCACGGTGCCGGCTACGCCCACGATGGCGAACGCCGCGTCCAGTACCCGCGCGGGCGGTTCCCCTCGCCCCACCGCAACGATCACAGCCGACCCGGCACCCAGAACCGCGAGCTGCGTGCAGATCATCACTGCCGCGACCGCGGCCATGGTGAGCCCGACCTCACGGTCTGACGTCGCGCGCGCGGCCACGACCCAGAAGGCAAATCCCCAGCCAATTTGGGCGGCCTTGCCCACGATGAGGCCGAGCGAACTGCGCAGGGCGGAGTGCCGGACCGTCGAGGGATCCGTGACGGCGGTGCCGAGCTCAGCGGTCATGACGCCAGACCTTTCGCCAGGCCCGCATAGTTGTACCAGCAGAAGGCGAGGTAGTAGCGCAGCCACCGGGGCTGGCCCGAGGCGAGGCTCAAGGCGCTGCCACGGACTGCAGCCGCTGCGGGCAGCAGCGCCAACCTCGCACCCCGCCAGCCATGCTTGCGGATCATCCGTCCCAGTCCCGTTCCGTCCATGAGGAACTGGTCGAGCGCGAAGTCGAAGTCGTCTGCGGCGAAACGGTGTTCGACGACAACGCGCTCTGACACTGCCGTTCGCAGCCCTGACTGCCGCATCCGCCAACGCAGCTCGATGTCTTCCCCCGACTTGAACTTGTCGTCGAAACCCACGCCCAGCATCAGCTCCCGGTCAACGACCGTCGCGACGAGCCCGAACCAGTTGCGGCTCCGGCCGGTGCGGTGGTGATGTGCCAGCGCCTGCCCCCAGTAGCCCGGTCCAGCGACACTCTCCAAACCGGCCTGGAGGGCGTCGTAGCCGCCTTCGACCAGCTCCGTGAGCAGGTCTGCGACCCCCGTTGGCCCGAACACGACGTCGGAGTCGACGAGCAGGACCCAACGGGTGTTGCTGCTCTGCACACCGAGCGTTCGGGCCCATGGCAGGCCGCGGCCCTCGTCACTCAGGACCCGGGCACCTGCCGCGAGGGAGAGTTCGACGGTGCGGTCAGTAGAGCATCCGTCCACCACGATGATCTCGGCGACACCTGACTGACGCAGGGCCTCCAGGCAGCGCGGGAGCATTTGCTCCGCGTTGCGGGCCGGAACGACCGCCGTGACCTCGGAAGGGCTGTGACCCACTGTGCCCACCCCCTCAGATCTGCTCGTCCAGGACCGACGGCAGCAGCTCCTCGAGATACCGGACGATATCGTCCGACGCCTCATCCGCCGTGTACGCAGAGGGCACCTGCAGCAGGTGGCAGGGCCGTCCGTCGAGCGCTTTGTTCAGCACTACCCCTTTTGCGTCGAAGTGCTCACGCCACGGGACGACGGACGTGGCCGCCAGGCCTGTCACGACATGCTGCGAGAAGCCTGCCATCTCGATGTGGAAGTTGCCGATCATCCGGTCGACCATCCAATCGGTTGTCCGCTCGACAATCCGGGACCGGGAGCCCTCGTACCGCTCAATGTAGATAGCCGCCGCGAGCGGGGCCGTGGTCGTCACTTCCCGGCCGGGAAACGCGGTCCCCGCATCAACCATGCGGTGCTCCGGCGACCAGCGCCGGGAGAAGTCCGCGAGGCGCGGATAACGGATGACGTACGGATGCACCACCGTGGTGAGGCGGCCGACGCTCTTCGAAAGTTGTGGCGGGACGAGGGGCTTCCGGACACCTTCAAACAGGTGCGGGTAGATGTTCCGGTGGTGCGGCTTAATGAACATCGGCTTCGCGTAGCCGAGCAACGTGGCGTCCTCAGCGAGGAAAGCCCAGTCATCGCCCATGAACGACCACCCCTCGCGCCTCATCAGCTTGGCGGCGGTGCTCGTCTTACCGGTCCCTCCGGCGGCCGGAAGCGCGATCGCGTGACCCCGGTACGCCATCGTTGCCGCGTGGATCATGCCCGCTCCCCGAGCGACCATGGCGGCATCCAAAACAGGGACAACGGAGGTCAGCAGCTCGCCCGGCCCGTGGATCCGCCACTGGTTTCCGTCCCTCACGACCTGGAGCCGCTCGGCCTGGAAGCGCACACTGTTTTCCGTGTACGCGAGCTCGTGCTCAAGCAAACCCGCATCCGGCATCGGCTCCAATTGGTCATCCACTGTGATGTCGGCCGGCCGTTCGGTGTCGGTAGCGAAACACGCCAACATGCTCCGAAGCTGCGGCGCTGACGGCGCCGCAGCGTCAACGCGGAGCGTGACGCGGCCATGGATGTCGAAGTGCAGTGCCTTGGTGTTGGTCTTGGTCTGCTTGTGCATTGTTGTCCCCTGTTTGAGTGGTGCCTTTTAGATGGTGTTGCTGGTCGATGGTGTCGGTCGGACTGTGTTGTTGGTGGATCGTGTTGTTGGTGGATGTGTCGGTCGTGTCGACGGCGTCCGGCTACTTCGCCAGCGTGAGCACGAGCTTGGGTGCGTACGTGCCACCGTTAGCCTCCTTGGAGTTCAGGTCCAGGCCGTCGCTGCTGCTGGAGTCGATCCCAAGTGCGAGCTGTTGACCGAGTGTGCCACTGACGGTCAGCGGAATGATGTAGTTGGTGTTGGTCGTTGTTGGGCCGAGCGTGCCGACGACAGCACCGAGTGTCGGACGGTTGCTGTAGGTGATCCCCGTCTCGGTCCAGCCGTCGCTAGGGGCCAGCTTGACGTTCTGCCTACCCGTCGACCCGCTCCCGGCGCTGCGCAGCTGCAGCGTCGCACTCTGCAGCGTCCTGCCTGCATATGTGGACAGGTCGAACTTCAAGTACGCGACCTCTACGGGGCTGTTGTCCACGCCCAGAAGGGTACTGGTGCCATAGTTCGTCCCGGTCGCCCCGGCCGAGACGTAGCTGTCTGCGGTGGCCGTGAGCGTGACGGTCTCCGTCGTGCCGCTGCCGGAGTCGGGAGCCGCCGTGGTGAAGGTCCAGGTCTTATCCGTCGCCAGCGCGTTACCGGCAACATCCTTCACACCGCTGGCGCCACCCTTGATGGTCGCCGTGTACAAGGTACTCGCCGCAAGATCCGCACTGGGGTCCAACGTCGCGACGTTGCCGGCGTACGTCACAGCTGCCGGCACCGCCGTCGTCGTCCCCTGCGCCGTCAACGTGAACGTGCTTGACGAAACAGTCGAGGCATTCATCGCCTCCGAGAGCGTCCCCGTCACATTCGCCGTCACCGCCACAGCAGCCGCCCCACCAGCCGGAGACGTAGTCGTCACCGTCGGAGCAGTCGTATCAGTTGTCGTCGGCGCAGTAGCCCCACCGCCACCGCTGAGGGTGAGCACGAGCTTGGGTGCGTACGTGCCACCGTTGGCCTCCTTGGAGTTCAGGTCCAGGCCGTCGCTGCTGCTGGAGTCCATCCCAAGTGCGAGCTGTTGACCGAGCGCGCCACTGAGGGTCAGCGGAATGATGTAGTTGGTGTTGGTCGTTGTTGGGCCGAGCGTGCCGACGACAGCACCGAGCGCCGGACGGTTGCTGTATGTGATCCCCGTCTCGGTCCAGCCGTCACTCGGGGCCAGCTTGACATTCTGCGTACCCGTCGACCCGCTCCCGGCGCTGCGCAGCTGCAACGTCGCACCCTGCAGCGTCCTGCCTGCATACGCGGACAGCTCGAACTTCAAGTACGTGATCTCTTCCGTACTGCTGTCCACGCCCAACAGGGTACTGGTGCCATAGTTCGTCCCGGTAGCCCCGGCCGAGACGTAGCTGTCTGCGGTGGCCGTGAGCGTGACGGTCTCCGTCGTGCCGCTGCCGGAGTCGACGCTCCAGGTCTGCGTCGCTGCTGTCGCGTCGGTGTTGCCCGCTGTGTCCGTGGCCCAAACATTGAAGGTGTGGGACCCAACCGACAACCCGGAGTAGGCCTGGGGCGAGGTGCATGCCACACGCGCACTACCGTCCAGGCTGCACTGGAACGTCGAATTCGCTTCACTCGAGGTGAATGCAAACGAGGCGCTGGTCGACGTCGACGTCGCAGGTGGTCCCGACGTGATAGTCGTCTCCGGAGCCGTCGTATCAGTTGGTGTCGGCGTAGTACCCCCACCGCCACCCGAGCCTGATACCGTGAGGACGAGCTTGGGCGGTGTGGTGGTCTCGCCGGAGCCCAGGTCGAGCCCGTCGCCGCTGCCGGAGTCCAGACCCAGGGAGAGGAACTGGTCGGTAGGCAGACTGCCCGCCGTCAGAGTGACGTTGTAGTTGGTGTTGCTGCTGGTGGGACCGAGATTGCCCACCGCGGTGCCTAGCGCCGGCTTGTTGTTATAGGTGATGCCGGTCTCGGTCCAGCTATCGTCGCTGACCAACTTGACGTTCTGCGTGCCACTCGACCCGCTGCTCGTAGCCCGCAGCTGCAGCGTGGCACCGGTGATCTCACGACCGGCGTAGGCCCCCAGGTCGAACTTCAGATAGCTGATCTCGGTCGGGCTCCCATCCACTCCCAGCACGCTGGCCGTGCCGAAGTTCGTCGTCGGCGTCCCGCTCGACACATAGCTGTCCTCGGCCACCGTCAGAGTGACCGTTTCCGTCGTGCCGCCGCCCGTGGAAGCCGTGGTGAAGGTCCACGTCTTATCCGACGCCAACACGTTACCGGCGACATCCTTCACGCCGCTGGTGCCGCCCTTGATCGTCGCCGTGTACGTCGTACCCGCCACCAGGTCCGCATCCGGGTTCAGCGTCACAACCTTGTCCGTGCTGTTGTACGTCACAGCGGCTGGCACCGTCGTCGTCCCCGCCCTCAGCGTGAACGTGTTCGAGGTGACCGTCGACGCATCCATCGCCTCCGAGAACGTCCCCGTCACATTCGCGCTCACCGCCACACCGGTAGCATCAGCGGTCGGAGACGTACCCGTTACCGTCGGGGCCGTCGTGTCACCACCACCGCCACCGCCGGTGCCGTCGTAATAGTGCCAGTACCGGCTTGTCGCGTTCACATCCGCGAGCAACAGCAAACCGCTGTTGGCCGTGCCCGTCGCATTGTTGATGTTCTGCTTGGTCGACGTCACATTGTGGACATACTGGTCGGCGTCCACGATGCGGGCCGTCTTCGTAGTGGTGAAGCTGATCTTGTCCAGCGGTGTGGACTTCTCGTAGATCGCGCCTCCCGAACTGGTGCAGCCACCGGCGTTTGTCGTTCCACTCGGCTTTGGATAGGTAGCGAAGGTGCGCAGCTTCTGCGCGGACTCATCAATCATGACGATCACCCGGTTCGGGCACTCGGCCACAGTCGCGATCGTGTGCGGCGTCCACTTCGCGGTGGCGGTGTCCAGTGCGAGCAGCTGGATCAGCGGATCTGCCGATGCCGTTTTCGACGTCTTGATGGCGGCGAAAACTTTATCATTCGAGGAGTCCAACCACTTCAGGTTCATGTGGTCATCACCGCTGCGCTGCCCCGACACTGCCGCGACAGGAGCGGTCCAGGCGGTTCTGGACGTTGCAGAGTCCTCGTGGTAGCTCCAGTACATGCCGTCGGTGGCGTCACCGACCTGCCGGCTCCACATCACGCCCATCTTGTTCCCACCAAATGCGATCACGGCGGATGTGTCGTCCACAGACACGTTGCTCAACGAGGCAGGGTGCGCGAACGGCGTCCCCCAATTCACGCCGCCCTCGTCAGTGTTGTTCAGGTAGATCCGGTTCCCCTGCTGCCACGTGGCCCATAGCCGACCCTTCGAGTCCTTATCGATGGTCAGGGCCTCGACGCGTTGGTTATTGATTTGTGAAGAACCCAGCAACTTGTACGTCTTCGCAACCGAGTCGTAGCTGTAACGCCGCATCGTGGTCGGGTAGTTCGGCTCAGCCGGCAGACCGTCGTTGACGAACCGATAGCTCGCCACATACAAGGTCGTCCCGTCCCAGAGCACATCATGATGAGTGTTCGCCCGCGTGTCTGTCGCCACACGAGTATCGACCCACGAACTCGTCGCAACATTGAAGCGGAAAATATGGAAATCCGAGCTGGCGGTGTCCCACAGGTTCCCCCACCAGGTCCCGTCGTTGA
>Ga0307412_10001699_pt1 | contig 12169 bp, 11 predicted proteins | sample DK1Cmetagenome_3_FD_203823 | JGI IMG/M metagenome (GOLD analysis project Ga0307412, IMG submission 203823) | Maize rhizosphere microbial communities from greenhouse at UC Davis, California, United States - DK15-C-1 | ecosystem: Host-associated > Plants > Roots > Rhizosphere > Soil | place: USA...
AACGCCGTGGTGATCACCGCAGCCCTGTCCGCCATCAACAGCGACATTTTCGGCGCCGGCCGCATCCTCTTCGGGCTGGCCCGCCAGGGCCACGCTCCGGCCAGCTTCGGCAAGGTTTCCCGCCACGGGGTGCCGTGGATGACCGTGGTGATGATGGCCGTCGTCCTGCTGGCGGGGGTGGTCCTGAACGCCGTCATGCCGAAGGATGTCTTCTTGCTGATCGCCTCGATCGCCACCTTCGCCACCGTCTGGGTGTGGGTGATGATCCTGGCGTCCCACGTGGCCATGAAACGGGAGATCGCCCGCAAGGGACTGCCGGCGTCGGAATTCCCGTCGCCCTGGTGGCCGGCAGCCTCCGTCCTGACTATCGCCTTCATGGCCATGGTGATCGTGGTCCTGGGTGCGTTCGAGGAGTCCCGGCTTGCCCTCTACGTGGGCGCGGTGTGGCTGGGCGTGCTGGTGCTGGCCTACCGTCTGTGGATCCGGGGCCACGGCCGTGCCCGCGCCGAACTGGTGGACGAGACGGCGTAGAACCGCGGGCGGACGGAGCAAGTAGTCCAGAAAAAATTTCGAGTGTTCGACGGTACAGAAGGGGTAGGAGTTACGCATGCGACGCGTGGGGTTTGGCCTCTAGGTTGGTCAACAGGCGCAGACCGGACGATTTAATCCCCGAACCGAAGCTTCCGGACCGCCAGCGAATCCTGATTGTTCAGGCACTTCAAAGGAGTGGTTTTGATGAAGGATCTTCCAGCATCCCGGCCCGCTTACCCCCGCGACCGGCGCCGCCTGATCTCCTGGCTTAACGACGCAGCGGAGAAAGTCCGCACAGCCGCTGTGCCGTTCAGGATCGGGGATGTGGTTCTCGGCGACGACCCGTTCAACGGCCGCCGGCTCGGCGTCGTGACCGTGATCCGCGGCTCCTCGCTGGGCCTGCGGACGGCGGCTGACGTCCACCCTGACCTGGAGCCCGAGGTTGTTTACTACGACTACCGCCAGGTCAGGACGCCGGACTAGCCGGCGCCGGACAGAGGACTCAAGCGCTCAGGCCGGCGGCGGAAACACCCCCGCAGCAGACAGCCCGGAGCGTGGCGTCGTTGACACCTTGTCGCAGATCCAGCGGCCAAGTTCCACTGCACGCCGCGGATCAATTGCCGTCTCGAACCCCGCGCGTCCCAGCATCCATGCCAGGTCTTCGGTGGAGATGTTGCCTGCGGCACCTGGCGCGAAAGGACAACCGCCCAGGCCCCCTACCGCACTGTCAAATACTCCGACGCCGGCGGCCATGGCGGCGTACGTGTTGGCCAGCGCCGTATGGCGCGTCTCGTGAAAATGCGCCCGCAGCTGCACATCGGTCTCAGCACGCAGCCCTGCAAACACGTCGCCGACCTGCCAAGGGTCAGCGCAGCCGATCGTGTCCGCGAGGGCAACCTCGGCCAGCGTCCCACGCTGCAAGGCACTGCGGACGACGGCGAGAGTCTGCTCCTTGGGCACGTCACCCTGATAGGGACAGCCAAACGCGACGGCCGCCGTCACCGTGAGCGGGATCGAAGCCGCCGCGGCAATGGCGGACACCTCCTCCAAGGCGGCGAGCGCAGCGGAAACGGTGGTGTTCTGGTTGGCAGCAGCGAAGGCGTCCGTCACCGGCAGCACGTAGTTCATCTCGTCCACGCCGGCATCAACGGCACGGACCGCGCCGCGGGTATTCAGGACCAGCCCGATGAAGCTGGCGCCCGCATCCCTGGGAACCCCGGCCATGACCGCATCCGCATCCGCCATCTGCGGGACTTTTTTGGGGTTCACAAAACTGACGGCCTCTATTCGCCGGGCACCCAGGGAGATGAGCTCATGGATCAGGCGCAGCTTGTCGCCGGTGCTAACGGGCACCTTCTCGTTCTGGAGCCCGTCCCGTGGGCTGACCTCCACAATGGAAACTGCCCGTGACGCTTGCATGTAGTTCATCAGATGGCACCCTCAGCCTTGGCGTCCTGCAGGTCCTCGTCGGAGAGCCCCAACAGTCCCTTGTATATGTCACGGTTGTGAAAGCCCGGCGTCAGCGGACCATTCCAGCCAATCTCCCCTGCGCTGCGTGTCAGCTTCGGGATGATTCCGGGTTGCACCACGGTGCCCAACTGCTTGTCCGGGACTTCCACCAACATTCCCCTGGCACGCAGCTGGGGATCCTCGAAGATGTCCTCAATGCTGCTGACGGGGCTGTTCGGCACGGAGTGGCGGTCCAGCACCGAGGTGAGCTCATCATGGCTGTAGCCTGCGGCCCACTCGGCAATGAGGGACTCCAGCTCTTCCTGGTGCACACCCCGGGCCGCATGGTTGCTGTACCGCGCGTCCGCCGCCAGTTCGGAACGCCCCATGGCGGCAGCCAGCCGCACGAAGACCGAGTCCTGGTTCGCGGCGATTACCACCCATTTGCCGTCTGCCGAACGAAAAATATTTGACGGCGCGATTCCTTTCAGCCCGGAGCCGCTGGGCCCGGGGACAACGCCAGTAGCCGCAAAGTCCGGCACGGCGCTCTCCAGGAGTGAGAAACATGATTCCACGAGGGAAACGTCCACCACCTGTCCTGTTCCTCCCCTGGCGTCCCGCCAGTACAGGGCCAGCAGGATTCCCTGCAGGGCATAGAGCGACGCCAGGCTGTCCCCAAGCGAGATGCCGGTACGCGGAGGGGCTTGGTCCGGGTATCCGTTGAGGTAGCGCAGGCCTCCCCGCGCCTCGGCAACGGAGGCGTAGCCCGGCTTCTGTGCATCCGGTCCGGTCTGGCCATAGCCGGACACCCTGGCAATGATAAGACCGGGGTTGACCCGCCACACCTCGTCGGGGGAAAGGCCCAGTTTTTCAAGCGTGCCGGGGCGGAAGTTCTCCAGTATGACGTCTGCTTCCTCGCACAGCTCCAGGAACAGCTCACGTCCGCGCGGGGATTTCAGGTCCAGCGTCACGCATTTCTTGCCGCGGGACTGCACGGACCACCACAGCGTGTGGCCGTTCACGCGCGCCCGGCCCCACTCCCGCATGGGATCCGGGCGGTCCGGTGATTCGATCTTGATGACTTCCGCTCCGAAGTCGGCCAGCTGGCGTCCCGCGAATGGACCCGCAATGAGGGAACCCAGCTCCAGGACACGGACTCCGGCCAGGGGGCCGGCCTCCTGCGGGACATGCGGCCGGGACATAGCGCTGGGCGCGTCGTCCCGCGCGGCGGTCTCGGAAACCTTCACCATGTTTGGACTCCTGTTCTGCGGGCGCCGGCACATCCGCGGCAACTCTGTCGCGGATTCGGTTAGCGGGGAGCCTAGTGAGTTGCTTTTCCCGGGCGCCAGACTATTTCATATTGTGGACCTAAATCCACGATGTGGGTAGCCCCTCGGGCGGAATGACTCCCCCGATAACCCTCGTCGCCTCCTCCGCAGCCGCCAGGACGGGCTCAACCCAGGAGGCGCACACGTCGTAGGGCATCCTCATGGCAGGGCCCATGACTGTCAGTGCGCCATACAGCTCGGCCTGGGGCCCAAAAATGGGTGCCGAAATCCCGCTGGCGCCCGAGACCCGCTCCCCGGTGGTAATGGCGAATCCGTCCGCCCGGGTTTTGTCAACGGCGGCCTCCAGGTTCGTAGCGTCCGTGATGGTCTGGTCTGTCAGCGAATGCAGCCCGGAACGGTAGACCTGTTCCGCCACATCCGGAGTCCAGGCCAGAAGGACGCGGCCGGCGGCACCCACGTGGAGCGGCATGATCTCACCCACCTGCACCGCCCTCCGGAGCATGCGCCTGGTCTCTGCGAGCGCGATACACACGCGCTTTCCCTGGGATTCCCGGAAGATGCAGGCCGTTTCGCCGAGTTCATCCCGCAGCCTCCGGAGCACAGGCGTAAGCAATTCCAGAAAGTCCAGGCCCTGGGTGGCAGGCGCAGCCCAGTGCGCCATCCGGACTCCTACCCGGAACCGGTCTCCGCTCCGGTCCAGGATGCCCTCCTGGACCATGTTCGCGACCAGTCGCTGGACAGTCGAGTGGGGCATTCCCGTGGCCGCGCGGATCGCGGCCAGTGAAAGCTCCGGATGCGCAAGGGAAAAAGCGTCCAGGATGGCAGTGATCTTTCGAAGAACCAGCAAAGGCGTGGCCGATGATTCAGTGGGGCTCATGGACAAAGTGTATGAGCCCCGCCTATTGGCGCCGCACCATACCCGGGCGCCGCCAAGGTTTCGCGAACATCGTTGAGTGTGATGCGGGTTACTGCTAGCATCGGGTCCACATCCTGATGGTGAACCCACGATGTGGAAATTGCCCGACTCGTCGGAGCTGACGAAGCGGGCAAGGTGCGACTCAAGAATGTTCGACCTACCCAGAATCAGCAGCGACAACAAATCGGCCAGCGCGGGCCGGGAAGAGTGCAATGATGCCAGCTGCACAGGCAGACACGTCCAAGTACGCGGTGGAGCTCACCGGGTGCACCAGGCAATTTCCCACGCCCGGGGGTGAGACCTACTTCGCCGTCCGGGATATCAACCTCAAAGTCGAGCCCGGCAGGTTTGTCTCGATCGTAGGTCCTACCGGGTCCGGTAAGTCCACCATCCTAAACATGGCAGCGGGCCTCCTGAACCCGAGCTCCGGCGAAGTGAGGAGTTTCGGGGAACCCGTCAGCGGCGTGAACCGACGCGCCTCCTACATGTTTCAACAGGACCCCCTTCTGCCATGGAAGACGGTGATTGACAACGTCAGCCTGGGTCTGACCATGGCCGGAGTTTCGAAATCGGAAGCCCATTCGGAGGCGCGGCGCTGGCTCGAGAAGGTCGGCCTGAAGAATTTCGCGGACCGCTACCCGCATCAGCTCAGCGGCGGCATGCGCAAACGCACGGCCATCGCGCAGGCCTGGATCGTCAACCCGGACGTCCTGCTGATGGACGAGCCCTTTTCAGCACTCGATGTGCAGACCCGCCAAATCATGGAGAACGAACTCCTTCAGCTGTGGCAGGAATCGGGCAAGGCAGTGGTCTTCATCACGCACGACCTGGACGAAGCCATCGCGCTTTCCGACGAAGTCGTGATCCTTGGAGCGGGCCCCGGGAGTACCGTCGTCGGAAGCTACGAAATCAACATTCCGCGGCCGCGCGATCTACTGGATATCCGCGATGACCCCCAATTCGTAGCGCTGCACCGGGAAATCTGGGGCAGGTTGAAGATCGAAGTTTCGAAGACCTACGAAACGGCTATGGCGGAAGAAGGCCAGGTCGCATGACTATCGTTGGATCAAAGAAGAACGGGCTCTCCGCGGCGCTGGACGGCGGCACGCGCCGCCGTGCCGCCAGGACCGAGATGTCCCCGCTGGCGATGCGAAGCACCCAACTCCTCCTTACCCTCGCAGTCCTTGGCGCCTGGGAGCTTTCCGTGCGAACCGGGATCGTAGACGAGTTCTTCTTCCCGCTTCCCTCGGATATCTTTCAGACCGTCTGGGTCTGGGTATCGTCAGGATTCGTCTTCCCGCACCTGTGGATCACTATGCAGGAGGCTATCCTCGCGTTCGTCGTGGGGGCCGCCGCCGGACTACTGCTCGGCTTCGTCCTTGCCCGCGTGCGCTTTCTCGAGCGGCTGCTGGACCCGTTCCTCCAGATGTTCAACGCGCTTCCCCGCGTTGTCCTGGCCCCGATCTTCCTGCTCTGGTTCGGCCTGGGAATCTGGTCGAAAGTGGCGTTCGGATTCACCTTGGTGTTTTTCATTGTTTTCTTCAACACCCTTGAGGGCGTGAAGAGCGTTGACCGTGTCCTCGTTGATAACGCCCGGATGCTGGGCGCCTCCGAAAAGCAGCTCTTGCGCCACGTCTTCATTCCAAGTGCCCTGACATGGATTTTCTCCAGCCTGCACATCAGCGTGGGTTTCGCCATTACCGGCGCCGTAGTGGGTGAGTACCTCGGCGCTTCCGCCGGCGTCGGCTACGCGATCGCCCAGGCCCAGGGCGTCTTCGATACCAAGGGCGTCTTCGCCGGGATGTTCATCCTGATGATAGTGGTCCTGATTATCGATCTGCTCGTCAATCGCCTCGAGCGGCACCTGCTCCGGTGGCGCCCCGTTCAAGCGTCCTAGCTCCCAGAACACATCACCATGACCGTCAAGAAGGGACACCCGATGATTCGGAACGAAAACCGGCAAAGGCGCCGGAGCATCATCCGGCCACTGGCCATCATTGCAGCTGCAACCCTAGCCCTCTCGGCCTGTGGCACGCCGTCCGCTGCACCCCCCGGACAGAACGGGACAGGAGGCGCAGCCCAAGGCGCCGGCGGAGGCTCGAAGGTGATCATCGGCGTCGGCGGCCAGACCCTCCTGACCTACCTCCCGACGACCCTCGCGCAGGAGCTCGGCTACTACCAGGAGGAGGGCGTAAGCGTCGAACTCCAGGACCTGCAGGGCGGATCGAAGGCATTGACCGCCATGATCGGCGGCAGCACCAACGTGACCAGCGGATACTACGAACACACCATCCAGATGCAGGCGAAAAACCAGAAGATCAAAGCCTTCGTGGACATGGGCAGGTCCTCCGGCCTGGCATTGCTGGTGGCACCGAAGAACGAGGGCAAGATCAAGACCATTGCCGACCTCAAGGGCAAGAACGTCGGTGTGACAGCACCCGGGTCCTCCACGGACATGTTCATCAAGTTCTTGCTCGCCAAGAACGGCCTGCAGCAGACGGACGCCGCGGTGTCCGCCATCGGCGCCGGATCCTCGGCCGTAGCGGCCATGGAGCAGGGGCAGGTGGATGCGGCTGTAATGCTCGAACCCGACGTTTCCGTACTCACCAAGCGGATCGGACATGATCCGGTGCTGTTGGAAGACGTCCGAACCACCGAGGGACTCAAGGAAGTGTTCGACGCGGACGCCTGGCCCTCAGCGAGCCTCTACGCCAAGGCTGACTGGCTGGACCAGAACAAGGAGACGGCGGGCAAACTCGCCAGGGCGATTAAACGCACCCTTGAATTCATTGATGGACATTCGGGCGAAGAGATCGCCGCGAAGATGCCGGAGAAATTCGCTGGCGGAGACAAAGCCTTGTACGCCGGGGTGATTGAAGAGCTCAAGAAAACGCTGAGCAAGGACGGCGCCTTCACTGAGGACGGCGTCCAGGCAGTGCTGAAGACCCAGCGCGTGGCTAACCCCGAGGTCGGGGACAAGGACATCCAGCTTGCCGACACTTACACGAACGAGTTCGTGAAGTAGAACTGGCAACGGGGCCGGTCATCCATAGAAGGATGGCCGGCCCCTTTTTTATGCGGCGCGCGATAGAGGACTCAAGCGCTCGGGCCGGCGGGCGTCACGCTCCCGGTTCGTCCCGCCGGCGGAAGTGGCCTGGCCAGTCGGACCTGCGGATTCGTCCGAGTTCCTCAACCGGACCGAGGTGCCCCCATTCATCCCGGCCGAGCCGCGCCAGCGGTTCGAGGAGGTCGATCCGGGGGTGGCTGCCCTCCAGAACATCCGTGGAAATGGCGGCATGGGTGACCTCCCCGAACACCAGGACGCAGTCTCCCATTTCCAGGGTCGAATGCAGCCTGCACTCCAGGGCCACAGGGGACTCCGCCACCCGCGGAACAGTCACGGTGAGGCCCTCTTCGCGAGTCAGGCCGGCGGCGTCGAACTCGCTCACGTCCGGCGGGAAGTTGGTGCCCGTCGCATTGACCTCGGCCATGAGGTCAGCGGGTGCAAGGTTCACCACAAACTCCCGGCGCTCAAGGATGTTCCGCAACGAGTCCTTCCTCCCCACCGACGTGAACTGGATGATCGGCGGTGTCACGGATGCAACGGTGAAGAAGGAATGAGGGGCGAGGTTGTCCACACCGTCGGCGGAGGTGCTGGACACCCAGGCGATGGGGCGGGGAACAACAACGGCCGTCAGTAGCCGGTAGAAGTCCCCGCCGGGCAACTCGTCGGGACTGAAATCCTTGCGCATGGTTCCAGCCTAACTGTGCCCTTTCCCCGCGCCGTTTCCCGCAGCACCCGCCGCGCAGTGCCCGCCGCGCGCCGCCCGCAACTGCGGGCGACAGCAAACTACCGCGCAGACCAGCCGCCGTCCATGGTGTAGCTGGCGCCGGTGACCATGCCGGCGTCGTTCGAGGCGAGCCAGGCGACCAGTGAAGCGACTTCCTCCGGCTCAACGAGGCGCTTGATGGCGGATTCGGTCAGCATGATCTTCGACAGCACCTCGGATTCGGGGATGCCGTGGACCTTGGCCTGGTCGGCGATCTGCGACTCCACCAGGGGCGTGCGCACGTAGCCGGGGTTGATGCAGTTGGACGTGACCCCGTGCTGCCCGCCCTCCAGCGCCGTCACCTTGCTGAGCCCTTCCAGGCCGTGCTTGGCGGAAACGTACGCGCTCTTGAACGGGGATGCGCGGATCCCGTGCACCGACGAGAGGTTGATGATCCGGCCGAAGTTGTTCGCGTACATGTGCGGCAGCGCCGCGCGGATCAGCAGGAACGGCGCCTCCAGCATGAGGGTGATGAGCCGGCGGAAATCGGCCGGATCGAAGTCCTCAATAGGGCTGATCCGCTGGATCCCGGCGTTGTTGACCAGGATGTCGCAGTCCAGGCTGGCCGTTGCCAGCGCATCCACGTCCAGCAGGTCCACCGCCCAGACGGTGCCGCCCACTTCGTCGGCAAGCGCTGCCGCGGCGGCCTCGTCGACGTCGGCGATCACTACTTTGGCGCCGCGTGCGGCGAGGGCCCGCACACTGGCTGCGCCGATGCCGCCGGCTCCTCCGGTGACCAGTGCCTTGCGGCCGTTCAGCGTGTTTTCCATAACCAGCCTTCCTGTTCGAGTGTTTCAACGAGCCGGCCGGCTCCAGCAAGGCTGGAGCCGACCAAAATCCAGTAACTCAGCGTGTGGCTGCTACCGCCAGGCCTTCGCGCTCGGCGTCGGCCCGGTCCACGTCTTCAAGGGCAATGCCCTTGGTTTCCTTAAGGCTCAACACTGCCACCGTGGTGATGGCGCACGCCACCACCAGGTAGATGGCGGTGGGGACCCATGATCCGGTGTCCTTGAGCCACTGCGTGGCCAGGAGCGGCGCCAGCGAACCGGCGAAGATCGAGGTGACCTGCGAGCCCAGCGACACTCCTGCATAGCGCATCCGGGTGGGGAAGAGCTCCGCCATGAGGGCGGGCTGGCCCGCGTACATAAACGCGTGCAGGCACAGGCCGATGGTCACTGCCAGGACGATCACAACGGCGTTCTTGGTGTCGAACATGGGGAAGGCGAAGAACGGCCAGGTGGCGCCGGTGATGGCGCCGACCAGGTACACGGGCTTCCGGCCCCAGCTGTCCACGAGCCGTCCCACCTGCGGGATGACCAGGAAGTGGATGAGGTGGGCGATCAGCAGCGCGAGCAGGAGCGAGGACGTGTCGTACTTGTGCACGCTCTTGAGGTACACGATCGCGAAGCTGACCACGAGGTAGTACATGATGTTTTCCGCGAACCGGAGGCCCATGGCCTGCAGGATGCCTTTGGGGTACTTCCGGATGACTTCGCCGACGCCGTAGCTGACGGCCTGCTCCTGCTCCAGCTGGGCTTTCGCTTCCAGGAAGATCGGGGACTCGGAGACGTTGGTGCGGATGTAGTAGCCCACGAACACGATCACCGCGGAGAGCCAGAACGCCACGCGCCAGCCCCAGGCGAGGAAGTCCGCGCTGCTGAGGACGTTGGACATGATGAACAGGACCAGGGTGGCCAGCAGGTTGCCCACCGGGACGGCGGACTGGGGCCAGCTGGACCAGAACCCGCGGGACTTGTTGGGGCTGTGCTCAGCGACGAGCAGCACGGCGCCGCCCCATTCGCCGCCCAGCGCGAAGCCCTGGATGAAGCGCAGGAACACCAGGAGTGCCGGTGCCAGGTAGCCGATCTCGGCGAATCCGGGGAGGCAGCCCATCAGGAAGGTGGACACACCGATGATCACGATAGTGAGCTGAAGGGTGGGCTTGCGGCCGAGCTTGTCGCCGATCTGGCCGAAGACGATGCCGCCGAGCGGGCGGGCAACGAAACCGACCGCATACGTGACGAAGGCCTGGATGATGCCGTCCAGCTCATTGCCGGTGGCGGGGAAGAAATACTTTCCGAACACCAGGGTTGCTGCGGTGGCGTAGAGGAAGAATTCATACCATTCCACTACGGTGCCAACCATGGAGGCTGCGACGATCTTCTTGAGGCCGGCGCCCTTTGGGGCGGAAGCGGCCGGTGTTGCAGAGCGTTGTTCTACGCTCATATTTGTTTCTCCTTTAGTGTCCACGTCGACACGCGCTGTGATCCACAGCACTGAATGGGCTCAGATGAGTATTGCCGCAGAAACTCAGTGGTTCAATGGCCAAACCGGCACTCCTTGTGTGCAGAATTGCAGATATGGACACTAACCCTGATGACCTGCTGGTCCTGCTGGCCGTCTCGCGGTCAGCAAAATTCACGACGGCGGCGCAGGCTTTGGGACTGAACCACACCACGGTTTCGCGCCGGATAGCGGCCCTGGAGAAAACGCTGGGCGGCCGCGTCCTCTCCCGTTCTGCCGGCGCGTGGGAACTGACGGAGCTCGGCGCGGAAGCAGTGCTGGTGGCCGAGCAGGTGGAAAAGGCCGTGCAAAGCCTGGGCCAGCCCGGCAAGGCACCGGACCCCATCACGGGAGTCGTCCGCATGACGGCCACGGACGGCTTCAGCGCCTACATCGCTGCGCCCGCGGTGGCAAGGCTGCGCCGCAAGCACCCCGGGCTCAGCGTGGAGATCGTGACCGTCACCCGGCGGGCCCTTCAGCAGCGCTCCGGACTGGACATCGAGGTGGTGGTGGGCGAGCCCCAGGTGCATCGCGCCGAGGCCTTCAAACTCGGCGAATATGTGCTGGGCATGTACGCCTCACGGGCGTACCTGGCCGAGAACGGGACGCCGGCAACGGTGGAGGAACTGACGGAACATCCGCTGGTCTATTTCGTGGACTCCATGCTCCAGGTGGATGACCTGGACGCCCCGCGCAGGCTGGTCCCGGCCATGAAGGACGGCCTGAGCTCCACTAATGTGTTCGTCCACGTGGAGGCGACCCGCGCCGGCGCGGGCATCGGTTTCCTGCCCTGCTTTATGGGCGACCTGCACCAGGACCTGGTCCGGCTGCTTCCGGAGGTTTTCTCGGAACGGCTGCCGTACTGGATGGTGCTGCGGCCCGATTCCATGCGGCGGCCGGCGGTTGCGGCCCTGGTGCAGGCCCTCCGGGACCAGACGCTGGAGCAGCGGGAGTCCCTGCTGGGCCGGCGCTGAGGACTATGTTCAGGACCTCCGGCACGGCGTAGTGTCAAAGGTCGGAGATGTCGGAGAGCCTTCGCTGGTGTGAGCGCGTCGAATCCGTGTATATCCACCATCGTGGTTGCGGGCGATCAAGAGTCCGCGGCTTCCGGCCGGCCCCAAAGGGCCCGGCATCTGAAGGATCGAGGCCGTCATGGCTCCCGGCACAGGCGACGTCCCAACCATTGAGCACCTCCAGGACCTGCTTCTGGAAAGCCCGGGATTCACGGAGTTCCTCCTGGGCCTGACCACCATCTCTGCCTCCCGTCTGGGCGGGGCCAACCCTATGCTGTGCGCCATCACGGTGGAGCGGAACGGCAGCCCGGCAACGGTGGCCAGCAGCGACGAAGACGCTCTGCCGATGGACGAGAAGCAGTACGTCTACGACGACGGCCCGTGCCTAACGGCCCTCCGGCAGCAGCACACGGTGTTGGTCCCGGACCTGGGAAATGACAGCCGGTGGAAGCGCTACGCGGAGGCCGTCCCGGGAGAGGGGATCCGGTCCGTCCTGGCCGTTCCCATCCGCACCGTCGCCGGCTCCGCCGCCGCCCTGAACTGCTATTCCCGGAGCACGGACGCCTTCGACGACGCCACCGTCGCCTCCGTCGAGGCGCACACGGACTCGATTTCCCGGGTCCTCCGCCTTGCGCTCCGTGTGCATCCGGCGGAGATCTATCCGGAGCATCTCCGGTCGGCCCTCAACTCGCGGGCTGTTATCGACGCAGCCGTCTCCTTGGTGATGCTCCGGAACCGCTGTAGCAGGGATGAGGCCATGGAACTCCTGCACCTTGCGGCGCAGGCCACCAACGCCAGGCTGCACAGCATTGCCTCGGATATCCTGTCCGGCGCAGAGCTGCCCGGCGGAGACGTCCG
>Ga0307412_10001700_pt1 | contig 12159 bp, 8 predicted proteins | sample DK1Cmetagenome_3_FD_203823 | JGI IMG/M metagenome (GOLD analysis project Ga0307412, IMG submission 203823) | Maize rhizosphere microbial communities from greenhouse at UC Davis, California, United States - DK15-C-1 | ecosystem: Host-associated > Plants > Roots > Rhizosphere > Soil | place: USA...
GTATCGGGGCGGCGGGGTGCGCGTCGAGGACGCGGTCGAGGACGAATGCGAGGTCGGTCGTCTCGCCCGAGTGGTAGAAGCGGCGGGCGCGATTCGGCTCCCCGCCGCACGACCGGAAGACGAGAAGGTCCATCCCCCACCCGCGTCGCTGCGCCTCGGCGAACAGTCCGGCCACGTAGTGCGAGCGCGGCGAGCCCTCGAGGCCGTGGAGGAGGAGCAGGCGCGGGCGGCCGAGCCCGGGCGGCGGGTCGAGCCGGTAGAGGTCCACGAAGTCGCCGTCGGGGGTCTCCCACCGCTCGCGCCGCGTCGGTACGGCCGCGCGGCGGCGGAAGAACTTCCCCCACATCGTGCGCAGGTGCGGGCCGGGCAGCCACCAGGCCGGGTGGTAGGTACGTTCGGGCATGATGTCGGGGTAACTTTCGGAGCGCGAACCCAAAACAGTGAACGGTTCACGGCTCGCGGTAGACGGTTCACGGTGATCTTCCCCTGCGCGACCGTCAACCGCGAACTGATCACCGTCTACCGTTCACTGCTCTATCACATGGAAGTTCAGATCTTCGGTACCAAGAAGAACGCCGACGCGCGCAGGGCGCTGCGGTTCTTCGCCGAGCGTCGCGTGAAGACGCACTTCGTGGACCTCGCCGAGCGCGCGGCGTCGCTCGGCGAGCTGAAGCGCTTCGCGCAGAAGTTCGGTGTCGGCGCGCTGATCGATAAGGACTCCAAGCGCTACGTCGAGCTCGGGCTGGCGCACGCCCGCTACTCCGACGAGCGGTGGCTGGAGCGGCTGACCGAGGAGCCGCTCCTGCTGCGGCAGCCGCTGGTGCGTTGGCAGCAGCGATTGACCGTTGGAGCTGCGGAAGACACGTGGAAAGAGTGGATCGCAGCCGAGGGAAACTAGCACGGCCACTACTGGCGGGCGGTTGCTGGTTACTGGTTGCTGGTTACTAGTAACGGCCCCGGCACGATGCGCATCCCGAGGGTGCGACCAGTAACCAGTAACAAGCAACCAGCAACCGCCCCGGTCAGCGGGGCGTCCAAGCCACCACCGCATTGACGCAGATCTCCATCTCCAACGCCGCCGTCGAGTTCGGCGCGACGACGTTGTTCAAGGACGTCACCCTGACCGTCGCCGCCGGCGAGCGGTGGGGGGTCGTCGGGCGCAACGGCACCGGCAAGACGACGCTGTTCAGGATCATCACCGGGGCGATGGTGCCGACGCGAGGGCAGGTCGCGCGGCAGCCGGGCCTCCGCGTCTCGCTCCTCGAGCAGCATCGCGACTTCGGCGACGCGACTACCGTGTGGGAAGCGGCGGCCGGGCAGTTCGCCGAACTGCTGGCGCTGGAGAAGTCGCTCGCCGAGCAGGCGACGGCGCTCGGCGAGCACTCGTCGGAGGCGGCACTGGAGAAGTACGGGCGCGACCTCGAGCGGTTCGAGCGCGAGGGGGGCTACACCTTCGCGCCGCGTGTGGACGCGGTGCTGCACGGACTCGGCTTCGACCCCGCGGAGGCGCGCGAGCGCCCGCTGGAGCGGCTGAGCGGCGGCGAGCGCGGGCGGCTCGGCCTCGCCCGGCAGCTCGTCTCGCCGGCCGACATGCTGCTGCTCGACGAGCCGACGAACCACCTCGACCTCGAGACCACGCAGTGGCTCGAGCAGTACCTGCGCGAGACCGAGAAGAGCGTCGTCGTGATCAGCCACGACCGCGCCTTTCTCGCCGCGATCGCCGACCACGTCCTGCACTTCGAGGGGAACAGCGCCCTCGCCTACACGGGCGGCTACGCGTCGTTCATCGTCCAGCGCGAGGAGCGACGGCTCACGCAGCAGCGGCAGTTCGTCAAGCAGCAGCGGACGATCGCCGCCGAGTCCGACTACGTCGCCCGCAACATCGCCGGCCAGAACTCGAAGCAGGCGAAGGGGCGGCGGAAGCGACTCGAGCGGCTGCCGCGGCTGAGCAGCCCGGTCGGCGACGACGGGACGATGGCGCTCCGCCTCGAGATCGCCGAGCGCGGCGGCGACCAGGTGGTGGTGGCGAAGGACGTCACGATCACCGTGCCCGACGCCGCGCAGCCGGATGGGGAGCGCGTGCTGATCGAGCGCTTCTCGGCGCGGCTGCCGCGCGGCGAGCGGCTCGGCATCCTCGGACCGAACGGCGCCGGCAAGAGCACGCTGCTCAAGACGCTGATGGGGGAGCGCACGGTGGCGCGCGGCGAGCTCCTGCTCGGCGGCTCGATCGCGGTCGCGCACTACCGGCAGGACCTCGCGCAGGTGCCGCTCGACCGGACGCTCTACGAAGTGATCTCCGACCTCCGTCCGACGTGGGAGCGTCGCATGGTGCAGGGGCACCTCGGCCGCTTCGGCTTCTCGGGGGACGAGGTGCAGCGGCGCGCCGAGACGCTTTCGGGCGGCGAGCGGGCGCGAGTGGCGCTGGCGATGATGATGCTGTCGCGCGCCAACCTACTGATCCTCGACGAGCCGACCAACCACCTCGACGTCGAGAGCATCGAGGCGCTCGAGGACGCGATCGAGCGCTACGAGGGGACGATCATCCTCGTCAGCCACGACCGCGCCCTGCTCCGCGCGCTGGCGACGAAGGTGTGGGTGCTGCACGACCGGCGGATCACGGAGTTCGACGGCAGCTTCGCGGAGTGGGAGGTGGTGAGCGAGGAGCGCGCCCACGCCGCCGCGGTGCAGCAGAGCGAGGAGGAGGCGCTGCGCCGCGTGAAGGAGCGGCAGAAGACGGAGCGGCGCGACGCGTCGAAGGGGGGCACGGCGGACCAGCAGCGCTCGCAGCTGCGCGAGGCGAAGCGCGCCGTCGAGCGCACGGAAGGCGAGGTCGCGCGCCACGAGGCGGAGGTGGCGCGCCTCTCGGCGACGCTCGAGGACCCCGACCTCTACACGAAGCCGGACGGCGCGAAGCGGGCGCGCGAGCTCGGCGTCGAGCTGGAGAAGGCCAAGCGCGCCCTCGACCGCGCGCTCGGCCAGTGGGGAGAGGCGACGGAGGCGCTGGAGCGGCTGGAGAAAGCGACGGTATAGCTCCCGCCTGCTGCCTGTTTCCTGATTCCTCGAAGCTGGCCCCTTTGAGGGATACACTCGGAGGAATCAGGCAACAGGAATCAGCCGAAGGTGGTGCTCACATCCGGCTCTCCTTTCCCTCGCCCCTCCGGCGCAGGGCGGAGAACGCGTACCCCGCGGCGACGACGGCGGCGACACCGGTCAGGGTGCGGGCGAGGTTGTCGGGGACGGGGGGCGGGATGGTGACGACGCCGCGCTCGTCGAACAGCGCAGGTTGCCGGACGTAGCGCCCGTGGCTCGGGCGGGCAACCTCGTCGAAGTCGCGCGCCAGCCGGTCGAGCGCCTGCAGCATCTCGTCGCCGCGCATCGGGACGCCGTGGCCCGTCGCGGCGACCGCCGGCCGGAGCGCGACCAGCCGCTGGACGGAGTCGCGGGCGTCGTCCCAGTTCTGCGTGAAGTAGGCGGGCGGCCCGTTGATCTCGCGCCGCTGCGTGAGCGCCGAGTAGAGCGACTCCTGCTTCGTGGTGACGAAAGCATCGCCGGCGATCAGCGTCCGGTCGCCATCGCGGAAGAGCGAGACGTGGCCGGGCGCGTGGCCGGGCGTGTGAATCCAGCGCCAGCCGGGCATCCCCGGCACCGTGTCGTCGGGCGGCAGCACGCGCACGCGGGGGCCGAGGTCGATCGGGCCGCGCGGGAAGGCGCGCGACATGAACGCCATGCCGCCGCCGCCGACGGTCGGGTCGGGGGGCGGATAGCTGGCGCGGCCGGTCAGGTACGGAAGCTCGAGCTCGTGCGCGTAGACGGGGACGTCCCACCGCTCGGCGAGCGTCTTGAGCGCGCCGACGTGGTCGAAGTGGCCGTGCGTGAGCACGATCGCCGACGGGCGGGCCCCGGCGCCGAAGCGCTCCTCGACCGCGGCGACGATCGCCGGCGCCGAGCCCGGCAGGCCGGCGTCCACGAGCACCCAGCCCCCGTCGCCGGCGCCGGGCTCGCCGACGAAGTAGAGGTTGACGATGCGGTCGAGCATGTAGGCGAGCCCGGGCGCGACCTCGCGGGCGTGGCCACGGGCAAGGCGCGACGGCGCCGCGTCCTGCAGAGTGACTTCTCGGTCCATAGCTTCCTCGACGCTGGGGAGGGCTCGACGCGGTTCAATGTGCGTGCCCGCCCTCCCGCCAGGCGACGGGAGTGCGCCCTCGAGCGGCCGCGGCTGACGGGCGGGCGGTTGGCGGCGGGAGCGCCGCGATGCCACTTTCCATGAACACCTTGCCAACGGAGCGAACGACCATGCGTACGCCAGTGCGTCGGACCGGCGACGTGATGCGGTTGACCACGGCCACGGCTCTCCTCCTCGCCGCCGCGGCGTGTGCGCGTGCGGCGCAGACGCCGTCCTCGGAGCCGCCCGAGCCGGTCGCGGCGGTCGCCGACGTGATGTCGGCCAACGTCGAGCTGCGCGACCCGGCGGGGGCGCCGGTCGGCACGGCGCGGCTCACGGGGGACGAGGACGGAACGATCCGGCTCGAGCTGCACGCGCAGCGGCTGCCGCCCGGCACGCACGGGGTGCACTTCCATGCGGTCGGCTCGTGTCAGCGCGGCGACTCGGCGGCATTCTACTCGGCCGGCGGGCACCACAACCCGCTCTCCCGCAAGCACGGCCTGGAGAATCCCGAGGGCCCGCACGCCGGCGACCTCCCGAACCTGACGGTGGACGCGAGCGGCGTCGGTCACCTCGACACGCAGACGGCGCGGGCCACGCTGCGCGCCGGCCCGGCGACGCTGTTCGACGCCGACGGCAGCGCACTCGTCGTGCACGCCGCGGAGGACGACCAGAAGACCGACCCGTCGGGGAACAGCGGGGCGCGGATCGCGTGCGGGGTGGTGACGAAGAGCTGATCGGTGGGCGGGTAGCTCCTCCGTGAACGGCCGAAGGGCGCGAGTGGTGAGACGGCTGGCGCCAGCCCGTCTCACCTCTCGCGCCCTTCGATCATCCGCGCCCGGCCCTACTAGCCGCTCAAAACTCTCCGACGAATCCGATCTCCGGCTCCAGCTTCTGGCCAAACTTCTCCTCGACGCACTTCTGGGCGATGGCGATGAGCTCGCGGACGTCCTTCGCCGTCGCCTTGCCGAGGTTGACCATGATGTTGGCGTGGATGTGCGAGATCTGGGCGCCGCCGTGGCGGAAGCCCTTGAGGCCGCACTGATCCACGAGGCGGCCGGCGCCGACGCCCTCGATCTTCTTGAAGATGGAGCCCGCGCTCGGGTGGACGGCGAGCCAGGGGTGGCGTGCGCCGCGCCAGCTCAGGTTCTCCTGGAGGATGCGGTGCATGACGCCGACGTCGCCGCGCTGGAGGCGGAACGTCGCCGCGAGGACGACGTCGCGCCGGTGGTGGAAGACGGTGTCGTCGTAGCCGAACTGCACGTAGTCGGGCCCGACCGTGCGACGCTCCCCTTCCTCGCTGAGGATCTCGCACGACTCGAAGACCTCGGCGATGAACATCGTCCGCTCGCGCTCGGGGGCCGGCGAGAGGAAGTGCAGGTTCTGCCAGATCGCGCCGCCGACCGTGCTCGGGATGCCGACGTAGTGCTCGAGGCCGCTCCACCCGCGCTCCACCGCTTCCATGATGAGGTCGGCCATGACGGCGCCGCTCTCGACCCAGAGCCGGCCATCGTCGTGGAAGGTGAAGTGCTTGGCCTGGTTGCGGATGACGAGCCCGCGGAAGCCCCGGTCGCCGACCAGGATGTTGGCGCCGAGCCCGAGGACGAAGTAGGGGACGCCGATCTCGCGCGCGACGGTGATCGCCGTCGCGAGCTCGTCGGCCGTCGTGGCTTCGTAGAAGTAGTCGGCCGGCCCGCCGATCTTGAACGTGGTGTAGGGCGCGAGGATCTCGTTGCGGCGGAGTCGCTTCGCGCCGCCGAGTCGGGCGGCGAGGGCGGCGTGAAGGTTCGGCGGGGCGGACGTCGGCATTCGGCGAAATATAGAAATCGGGGATGGGGGAGGCGTTGAGTGGACGCGTGGAGGGGGGGAGAGGCAAACGGCACAGGCGCGGTGCGATCCTGCCTGTCATCCTGAGGGAGCAGCGGCGACCGAGGGATCGCTCCGACGACGTACAGCGATTCCTTTGCTGCGCTCAGGACAGGCTCCTCGCTCGCGCTCGGAATGACACGCCCGCGCCCCGCGCCTGCCCTCGCACTGGCACGATCCCCCATCTCCTGGGTTATTTCAGGACGCGTCCGCCTCTTCTGCCTCGCACGCCCTTCGACTGACACCGTGATCGGCTTCTCTCGCTCGCTCCGCTCGCTTCGCGCCCTCGCGTCGCTCCTGCTCCTCGCCGTCGCGCCAGCCGTCCTTCCCTCCCCCGTGCTCGCGCAGTCGCGGGCCGAGCTCGAGAAGATCCTGCAGCGCCGGGTGCTGCCGAACGGGCTCGAGGTGATCGTGATCGAGAACCACGGCGTGCCGCTGGCGACGATCGAGATCGACGTCAAGAACGGGAGCTACACGCAGACGCCGGAGTACGCCGGACTCGCGCACATGTACGAGCACATGTTCTTCAAGGCGAACGCGGCCTACCCGCAGCCGGAGCAGTTCACCGACCGAGCGGCGGAGCTCGGCGCGTCGTACAACGGGACGACGAGCGAGGAGCGGGTGAACTACTACCTGCATCTCCCTTCGGACAGCCTCGAGGGGGGACTGCGCTTCATGGCCGCGGCGCTGCGAACGCCGCTCTTCCGGCGCGACGAGCTGGAGCGCGAGCGCGAGGTCGTGCTCGGCGAGTACGACCGGCAGGAGGCGAGCCCCTTCTTCGCGCTGACGACCGAGGTCACGAAGCGCGTCTACCCCGGGCACTGGAGCCGGAAGAACACGATCGGCGACCGCGACGTGATCCGCACGGTGACGCCCGAGAAGATGCGCGAGATCCAGCGCCGCTACTACGTACCGAACAACAGCGCGCTGATCGTGACCGGCGACGTGACGCCGGCGACCGTGTTCGCGCTCGCCGAGCGCTACTACGGGGACTGGGCGCGCGGTCCGGACCCGTTCGCGGCCGACCCCATCCCGCCGATCCCGCCGATCGCGCAGGGCGAGGCGGTGATCGCGACGGCGCCGGTGAGCGCGGTGACGGTGCTGCTGCAGTGGCAGGGGCCGAGCGTGCGGCAGGATCCGGCGTCCACCTACGCCGCCGACGTCTTCTCCGACGCGCTGAACCAGCCGACGTCGGGCTTCCAGCGGCGGCTGGTGGACAGCGGGCTGTTCGAGAGCGTCGGCGTCAACTACTACACGCTGGACCAGGCCGGCCCGATCACGATCAGCGGGCAGACTTCGCCCGACAAGCTGCGGCGTGCGCTGGCGGCGCTCGACGAGGAGATCGCGAAGCTCGACGACGCGGGCTACTTCACGCCGGAGCAGCTCGCCGAGGTGAAGACGTTGCGCGCCGTGAGCTCGGCGTTCGGCGTCGAGCGGACGTCGGGGCTGACGCACACGGTAGGCTTCTGGTGGAGCGTGGCGGACCTCGAGTACTTCATGGGATACAACGACACGATGGCTCGACAGACGCCGGCGGAGCTGCAGCGGTACGCCGAGCGGTACATCGTCGGCAAGCCGCGCATCACCGGCGTGCTGATCTCCCCGGAGGCGCGGGACGCGCTGAAGCTGACGTCGTCCGAGTTCGCGCGCGCGGAGGGGCGGAAGTGAGGGGCGCGATGCGGGGCGCGATGGGCGGGGCTCGGGGCGCGTTCGGAGGGGTGGTGCTGATGGCCCTCGGGGTGCGCGGCGTGGACGCCCAGGCAGCAGCGGGGGCCCCCCCCCGAGTAGAAGTTGCATCGGCTGCGCTCGCGACGCCGCACCAACCGATTGCGGCCGACAGCAGCGGAGCGAGCGGGGCGACAGCGCGCGCGGTCCGCGCCCCGCGCCCCGCGCTCCACGCCCCGCTCGCCGCCGACACCAACACGACCAGCTACGAGGTCGGCGGCGTGCGCGTCATCCACCGCCGCGTCACGGCGAACGACGTCGTCGCGGCCAACCTCTACCTGCTCGGCGGGTCGCGGCAGCTGACGCCGGCGACGGCGGGGATCGAGCCGTTCCTACTCGAGGCGTCGGAGCGCGGCACGACGCGCTACCCGAAGGCCGTCCTCCGCGCCAAGATGGCCCGGCTCGGCAGCGGGATCGTCGTCGAGCCCGGCGAAGACTGGACGATGGTCGGACTGCGGTCGAACACCGACGGCTTCGACTCGACTTGGGCGATCCTCGCCGACCGCGTCATGGCGCCGACGCTCGAGCCGGCCGAGGTGGAGCTCGTACGCACGCAGTACCTCTCGGCCGTACGCCAGCGGCGCGACAGCCCCGACGCCCTGCTCGAGTACCTCGCCGATAGCGTCGCCTTCGCGGGGCACCCCTACGGCCTCGCCCCGACCGGCAACGAGACGACGATCGCCGCCCTCACCGTTCCCCAGCTCAAGCGCTACCAGCGCGAGCAGATGGTCACCTCGCGCATGCTCCTCGTCGTCGTCGGCAACGTCGAGCGGGCGCGCGTCGAGCGGCTGGTGCAACGCACGATCGCCCGACTGCCGAAGGGCAGCTACCAGTGGGCCCCTCCGCCTCCCCTCCCGCAGCACGAGGGCGAGCTGATGGTCGTCCCGCGGACGCTCCCCACCAACTACGTGCTCGGCTACTTCAACGGTCCCCCCGCCTCGAGCCCCGACTACCAAGCGCTGCGCATCGCCAGCGCCGCGCTCGGCGGGCGGCTGTTCGCCGAGATCCGGTCGCGCCGCAATCTCACCTACGCCGTCAACGTCCCCTTCGTCGAGCGTGCGATCTCGGCCGGCGGCCTCTACGTCACGACCGTCCTCCCGGATACGACGCTCGCCCTCATGCGCGGCGAGATCGAGCGCCTGAAGACGGAGACCGTCGAGCCCGATGGCCTGAAACAGCTCGTCGCCCAGTTCATCACCGAGTACTTCCTGAACAACGAGACGAACTCCGACCAGGCCACCTTCCTCGCCCGCGCCCAACTCTACCGAGGTGACTACCGCACCGCCGACCGCTTCGTGGACGAGTTGCGCCACGTCACCCCGGCCGACATCCAGCGCGTCGTCCGCCGCTACATGACCGACGTTGCCTTCGTCTTCCTCGGCGACCCGTCCAAGGTAACTGTCGCGAGGGCGGCGGCATTCTGACTTGAGAGTGGTAGAGTAGTCGAATCTTGAAGGTGAAGGCGTGAGCCGTGAGATGACGATCCCTCTCGTCTCACGGCTCACGCTCTTCTACAGTGAAAAGTCGTGCCGTTGCCGAGCTCTGCCGTGGATCGTGTTCTGGCATACCCCCACGCCAGGACTTCCTCGCCGATGCGACGCCTTCGTCTGACGGCCCTTCCGTTCGCCGCTGCCTTCCTCGCCACCTCCTCCCTCGTCGCCCAGGCGCCGCGCGTCACGCCGAAGGGCGACCCCTCGGTGCGCGACGACAGCATCTACGCGCTCGCCGTCAAGCCAGAGGCGTACCCCGAGGAGTCGTCGGTCTTCCTGCTCGACGACGGGATCGTGCGCTACGAGGCTGACGGACGGAGCGTGCGCACGTTCCGGCAGGTGGTGCAGCTCCTCACCGAGGACGCGGTCGAGCGGTACGAGGAGCACTCCTTCTCCTACGCCCCCAGGCATCAGCGGCTGACGGTCAACTGGATCCGCGTCGTCAAGCCGACCGGAGAGGTGGTGAGCAAGGCGCCGACGCAGACGCAGGACTCCGACGTGCCGGCGACGATGGGCGACCCGGTCTACTCCGACCGCAAGGTGCGCCGTGCCTCGCTGAGCGGCGTCGCGCCGGGCACGATCGTGGACTACAGCTACACGGTCGAGGAGCTGAAGCCCTTCCTCGCCGGCGACTTCCAGGACTCGTGGGGGATCACGACGGGGATCCCGACGCTGCGCTCGCGCTACGTCGTGGACGTCCCGGCGTCGCTCCAGCTCCGGCTGCGCGAGCGCAACCTGAGCTTCGCGCGGCAGGAGAAGGTCGCCGGCGGGCGGCGCGTGTACACGTGGGCGACGGCGAACGTGCCCAAGTTCAAGGGCGAGCCCTTCGCCGCCGACTCCAACGGCGTCGTCATGTCGGTCGCCCTCTCGTCGCCGACGAGCTGGCAGCACATCGCCGGCTGGTACGCCGGCCTCGCGAAGGACCGCTACGCGGTGACGCCGGCGGTCGCCGCGAAGGTGCGGACCGCAGTGGCCGGTGCCCGCACGCTCGACGACTCGATCCGCGCCGTGCACCGCTGGGTTGCCCAGGACATCCGTTACGTCTCGATCTCGCTCGGCCTCGGCGGCTTCCAGCCGCGGGCGCCGGAGACGGTCGTCGAGACCGGGTTCGGCGACTGCAAGGACAAGGCGACGCTCTTCGTCGCCGCGCTGCGGTCGATGGGGGTCGCGGCCCACCCGGTGCTCCTCAGCTCCGACGGCGACGCCGATCGTACGATGCCCTCGATCGGCCAGTTCGATCACGCGATCGCCGCCGTCGAGCGTCCGCCGGTGATCGCCGCCGGCGGCCCCGAGGGCCCCGCGCGCTACGTCTTCACCGACTTGACCTCCGATGTCACGGCGTACGGCGCGCTCCCGTTCTCCGAGCAGGGCGGCTTCGCCCTCGTCGTCCACCCGGACGGCCGCGCCGAGGAAGTCACGCTGCCGCTCGACCCCGTCGTCGCGAACCGCGCCGAGACGCGACTCGTCGGCGCCATCTCCACCGCCGGCCTCTTCGACGGGCGGCTCGAGAGCGCCGAGTGGGGCGCCGGCGAGGGCGCGCTGCGCAGCGTCTTCACGACGCCGCTCGACTCGACGAAGCGCGCCAACTTCACGCGCGCCCTCGCCGCGCGCTGGTTCCAGGGCGCCGACGGCGACAGCCTGGTCGCCTTCGACGGCAAGGACCTCGGCGTCCAGCCGAAGCTCTCGCTCCTCGTCCGGCACGGCCGCGCGACCACGACGTCGGGGGAGACCGAGATCCTCACCCTTCCCGTCCCGTCGCTCTCCGGGCTCAAGGACATGGCCGACGAGATCGAGCGTCGCGGACCGCGCCGCTTCCCGATCGACGCCGCCAAGGTGCTCGGCCAGTCCACCGGCTACACCGAGCTGCGCTTCACCCTCCCCGCCGGCTGGAAGGCGCGCCTGCCGCGGAGCGTCAGCGAGACGAGCCCGTTCGGGAGCTACGTCTCCGAGTACGCGCAGAACGGCCGCGAGCTGCGCATCTCACGCCACATGACAGGCGCCCGCGGCGTCCTCCCGCCGGAGCGCATCGGCGAGCTCACCGCCTGGCTTCGCGCCGTCGGCGCGGACGACGCGCGCTTCATCGTGATCGAGAAGAAATAGCGGTGTGCGGGGCGCCGAACGGTCTCCGGCGCCCCTCACGCCGGTCCCCCTGAATCGTCCGCGCCAGAGGGATCCAGTCAGGTACGAGGGGCGCCGGGAGCGGCAGCTAGCAGGCACCGGCCCCCGACACCCAACGCCCAGCACCTGCGCCGTGCCCCAGGCCCCGGAGCAGTCGCCAGCACCGCTCTTCTCTCCGGTCTCCCCTCAGGCCGGCCTCCGCTCGAACGCGTCCGCGACCTCGTCGTAGGCCGACTGCTCGAGGCGCTCGCAGAGGCGCGCGAGGTGGGTGGGCTCGGCGCGCTCGAGCCACAGCTTGACGTGGGGCGGGTAGCCGGACTCGGCGAGCACCGAGAGGAAGCCGGTGCGCGAGATGACGCCGCGCGCGTGCTTGCCGACGATCGTGCAGAAGCGCTCCTGGTCGGTGAGGATCGGCAGCAGCTCGAACGTCACCGCCGCACTCTCCGTGCGCGCCAGGCACTCGACGAGGCGCCGCGCGAGCCGGCGCTGCTCGGCGGCGCCCGCACCGTCGCCGTCCCTGCCCTCTCCGCCCTCTCCATCTTCCACGTCGTCCTCTGCCTCGAACAGGTAGACGAGGCGCCAGAAGAGGCGGGCCTCGTCGGGCGCGACGTCCCACGGCGCGCTGTCGCTGCGCTCGGCGCCGAGCGCGTCCGCCGCCAGCACGGCGTCGAACCACTGCTGCAGCTCGCCGCGCGACAGACGCCGGTCGGCGAAGTCGTCGAGTCGTCGGGTGAGGTCGGCCAGCGTCATGCGGCGGGCGGCGTCGGGGGCGGCGTCGGGGGCGGCGGCGGTGAACGC
>Ga0307412_10001702_pt1 | contig 12157 bp, 5 predicted proteins | sample DK1Cmetagenome_3_FD_203823 | JGI IMG/M metagenome (GOLD analysis project Ga0307412, IMG submission 203823) | Maize rhizosphere microbial communities from greenhouse at UC Davis, California, United States - DK15-C-1 | ecosystem: Host-associated > Plants > Roots > Rhizosphere > Soil | place: USA...
GACACCGCGGCGACGCGGCTGCGCCTCATCGCCAGCTACGCCTTCAAGGAGCGCAAGCACGTCGCCAACGTCTGGCACCTCGGCGAGGGGCTCGTCGGGCAGGCGGCGCTCGAGAAGAAGCCGATCCTGCTCACCAACGTCCCCGACGACTACATCCAGATCACCTCTGGGCTCGGCGAGGCGCCGCCGCGCAACATCATCGTCCTCCCGATCCTCTTCGAGGGGAACGTGAAGGCGGTGATCGAGCTGGCGAGCTTCCTCCCGTTCAGCCAGATCCACCAGACGTTCCTCGACCAGCTCCAGGAGTCGATCGGCGTCGTGCTGAACATGATCAGCGCGAACATGCGCACCGAGGAGCTGCTCCAGCAGTCGCAGCAGCTCACCCAGGAGCTGCAGAGCCAGTCGAAGGAGCTCCAGGCGCAGCAGGAGGAGCTCAAGCGCTCGAACGCGGAGCTCGAGCAGCAGGCGAAGACGCTCAAGCAGTCCGAGGAGCTGCTCAAGGACCAGCAGGAGGAGCTGCAGCAGGTCAACGAGGAGCTGGAGGAGAAGGCCTCGCTGCTCGCCGAGCAGAACAAGAAGGTCGAGATGAAGAACCAGGAGGTCGAGGCGGCCCGCCTCGCCCTCGAGGAGAAGGCCGAGCAGCTCGCGCTATCGTCGAAGTACAAGAGCGAGTTCCTCGCCAACATGAGCCACGAGCTGCGCACGCCGCTCAACTCGCTGCTCATCCTCGCCCGGCTCCTCTCCGAGAACAAGGAAGGGAACCTCACGCCGAAGCAGGTCGAGTTCGCGCAGACGATCCTCGGCTCGGGCACCGACCTGCTCAACCTGATCAACGACGTGCTCGACCTGTCGAAGGTCGAGGCCGGGAAGATGGAGGTCAGCCCGGGCGAGGTGACGCTGACCGAGGTGCAGGGCTTCGTCGAGCGCAACTTCCGCCCGCTGGCCGACCAGAAGGGGCTCGCCTTCGAGGTCGAGATCACGAAGGGGGTGCCGGCGGCGATCTACACCGACGGGCAGCGCCTCAACCAGGTGCTGAAGAACCTCCTCTCCAACGCCTTCAAGTTCACGGCGCAGGGCGAGGTGAAGCTCACCGTGCGGCTGGCCGAGAAGTCCCGCGGCCGGTTCGCCAACTCGACGCTCGACCGGGCCGACGAGGTGATCGCGTTCGCGGTCAGCGACACCGGGATCGGGATCGCGCGCGACAAGCAGCGGCTCATCTTCGAGGCCTTCCAGCAGGCCGACGGGACGACGAGCCGGAAGTACGGCGGCACGGGGCTCGGCCTCTCGATCAGCCGCGAGATCGCCCGCCTGCTCGGCGGCGAGATCCGCGTCGAGTCCACGCCGGGGAAGGGGAGCACCTTCACCCTCTTCCTCCCGTCCCGCTACACGGACCCCGACGGCGAGGGCGACGGCGCGCGGCGGGCGATCACGCCCCGCGCGCCGGGCTCCTCGACGCCTGGCGCTCCACGCTCGGCCAGTCTCCGCGAGAGAGCGAGCGTCGAGCGGGGTGGAGCGTCGAGCGGGGGGTTACCCGCCGAGACGTCACGCGCCGAGTCGCCGAGAGCCGAGAGCCGAGAGCCGAGGGCCTCGTTCGACGACGAGGCGGGCGGCGTGGCGACGGCGGACGAGGCGCCGGCCGCCGAGCGGGAGGAGGCGCCGTTCGGCCGCCGCTCGCGCGACCTGCCGAACCCGGCGAACGACGACCGGGACGACCTGCAGCCGGGCGACCGCGTCGTGCTCGTCATCGAGAACGACCTGAACTTCGCCCGCGTGCTGCTCGACATGGCGCGCGACAAGGGGTTCCACGGCCTCGTCGCGGTGGACGGCGACGTCGGGATCGAGCTGGCGCACGAGTACCGGCCGGACGCGATCACGCTCGACATCGACATGCCGGGCACCGACGGCTGGGAGGTGCTCGACCGGCTCAAGCACCACCCCGACACCCGCCACATCCCGGTCCACATCATCTCCGGGGTGGACAAGCGCCAGCAGGGGCTCAAGGCGGGGGCGCTCGCCTACCTCGAGAAGCCGGTGGACAAGGAGAAGCTCGACGACGCGTTCGGGCGGATCCTGACGTTCATCGACAACCGGGTGAAGCGGCTGCTGATCGTCGAGGACGACGAGACCCAGCGGCGGAGCATGGTCGAGCTGATCGGCGACGAGGACGTCGAGATCACGGCCGTGTCGAGCGCCGAGGCGGCGCTCCAGGAGCTCGCCCAGCGCCAGTACGACTGCATGGTGCTCGACCTCGGGCTGCGCGACATGAGCGGCTTCGAGCTGCTCGAGAAGGTGAAGAGCGACCCGCGGAGGAGCGCCCGCGAGCTGCCGATCATCATCTACACCGGGAAGGCGCTCAGCCAGGCCGAGGAGACGCGGCTCCGCAAGTACGCCGAGACGATCATCGTCAAGGACGTGAAGAGCCCCGAGCGGCTGCTCGACGAGACGGCGCTCTTCCTCCACCGGGTGGAGGCGAAGCTGCCGGAGCAGAAGCGGCGGATGCTCGAGCAGCTCCACAACGCCGACGCGGTGTTCGCCGGCAAGCGGGTGCTGATCGTGGACGACGACGTGCGGAACATCTTCTCGCTGACGAGCGTCCTCGAGTCGCACGGGATGCAGGTGCGCTTCGCCGAGAACGGGAAGGACGCGCTCACCCAGCTCGAGGAGCTCGGGGTGACGGGCGAGGTGGTGGACATCGTCCTCATGGACATCATGATGCCGGAGATGGACGGCTACGAGACGACCCGCGCCATCCGCCAGATGCCGGCCTTCAAGTCGCTGCCGATCATCGCCCTCACCGCCAAGGCGATGAAGGGGGACCGCGAGAAGACGATCACCGCCGGCGCCTCGGACTACATCACGAAGCCGGTGGACACGGAGCAGCTGCTGTCGCTCATGCGAGTATGGCTCTACCGGTAGGGCGGTTACTGGTTGCTGGTCACTAGTCACTGGTAGCTCCCTCAGGATGCGTCCACGGCGAGTGCCGTTACTAGCAACCAGCAACCAGCAACCAGCAACTAGCGACCGCCCTCGCGGTGCGATCCCTGCTATTGAGGAGACTCCCCGGCCCCAACGAGCCCTGTGACCCTTCCGACCACCCCCGTCGCCTACGACCCGGCCCTCGAGCGGACCGAGATCGAGCTGCTCCTCGAGGGGGTGTACCGGCACTACGGCTTCGACTTCCGCTCGTACGCCTACGCCTCCATCCGGCGGCGGCTGTGGAAGCGGATCGAGGCCGAGGGGCTGCCCACCGTGTCGGCGCTGCAGGAGCGGGTGCTGCACGACCCGGACATGATGAATCAGCTCCTGCTCGACCTCTCGATCAACGTCACGGCGATGTTCCGCGACCCGACGTTCTACGTCGCGTTCCGGCACAAGGTCGTGCCGCTGCTCCGCACCTACCCCTTCATCCGCGTCTGGCACGCCGGCTGCTCGACCGGGGAGGAGGTGTACTCGATGGCCATCCTGCTCGAGGAGGAGGGGCTCTACGAGCGGGCGCGGATCTACGCCACCGACATCAACGAGGTGGTGCTCCAGCGCGCGAAGTCGGGCATCTTCCCCCTCGACCGGATGCAGGAGTACACCGAGAACTACATCCGGGCGGGGGGGACGCGCTCGTTCTCGGAGTACTACACGGCGAAGTACGACGGCGCCCTCTTCCGCCAGGAGCTGCTCAAGAACGTGGTCTTCTCGCAGCACAACCTGGTCACCGACCGGTCGTTCGCCGAGTGCACGGTGATCCTCTGCCGCAACGTCCTGATCTACTTCGACAAGACGCTGCAGGAGCGGGTGCACGGGCTGTTCTACGAGAGCCTCTCGACGTTCGGCATCCTCGGACTCGGCAGCAAGGAGACGCTGCGCTTCTCGAAGTACGAGGAGTGCTATGAGGCGCTGAGCGCCCCCGACAAGATCTACCGGAAGGTACGCTGACGTGTCCCCCGCCACCCCGACCGCGTACGGGATCGTCGTCGTCGGCGCCTCGTGGGGGGGGCTCAACGCGCTCAGTCGCCTCGTCGCCGACCTGCCGGCCGACTTCCCGATGCCGCTCGTCGCCGTGCAGCACCGGAGCAAGGAGTCGGACCACCTGCTCGCCCAGCTCCTCCAGGACCGGAGCGCGCTGCGCGTGCGGGAGGTCGAGGACAAGGAGCCGATCGCGCCCGGCCACGTCTACGTCGCCCCCCCCGACTACCACACGCTCGTGGACCTGATCGCCGACGTCCCGCACTTCTCGCTCAACGTGGACCCCCCGGTGCGCTACAGCCGCCCCTCGATCGACGTCACCTTCATGGCCGCGGCCGACGCCTTCGGGGGGCGGGCGGTCGGCGTCGTCCTCACCGGCGCCAACGAGGACGGCGCGGCCGGCCTGCGCCGGATCGCCGAGCGGGGCGGCTACGCGATCGTCCAGGACCCGGCGACGGCGGAGATCCGCACGATGCCGCAGGCGGCGCTCACCGCCGTGCCGCGCGCCGAGGTGCTGCCGCTCGATCGGATCGGGGAGCGGCTCGCCGCGCTCGGCGCGAGGCGCCATCCGGTGCTGCAGGCGAGCCGCGTCACCGCCGCCGCCCAGCAGGCGACCGACGCCGCGGCGAGCGCCGCCGCGGCGGCCGCGGCGTCCGGCGCGGCGACGCTCGCCCGGCGCGAGGCGGCCGGGGGGTCGGGCAAGCCGTGAGACTCCCCGACCTCACCCCGCGCGCCGGGACGACGACGACGACGGGCGAGAGGGCGGCGGCCGCCGCCGCCGCCGCCGCCACGCTCGCCGAGCCGACGACGGGCGCCGAGCGGCGCGACGCGCCGCGGCCGGCGTCGCTGCCCGCCGAGGCGCCGGCGAGCCTGCTCATCGTGGACGACCGCCCGGAGAACCTGCTCGCCCTCGAGGCGATCCTCGAGCCCCTCCACCTGCGCGTCGTCCGCGCCAACTCGGGGGACGAGGCGCTCAAGTGGATCCTCAAGGAGGACTTCGCGGCGATCCTCCTCGACGTGCAGATGCCGGGGCTCAATGGCTTCGACACGGCGCGCATCATCAAGTCGCGCGAGCGGTCGCGGGCGATCCCGATCATCTTCCTGACGGCGATCAGCAAGGACGAGGAGTACGTCTTCAAGGGGTACGAGGTCGGGGCGGTGGACTACATGTTCAAGCCCTTCAACCCCGACGTCCTGCGCTCCAAGGTGTCGGTCTTCGTGGACCTCTACCGCAAGCAGGAGCAGCTCCGCCGCCAGGAGCAGCAGCTGCGGGAGAGCGAGCGGCGCGAGCTCGAGCTGCGCCACCGCGAGCAGCTCGTCGAGTCGCAGCTCCGGATGGCGGAGGTCGTCGGCTCGGCGATGGACGCGATCATCGCCTTCGACTCCGACCAGCGGGTGACGCTGTTCAACGCGGCCGCCGAGCAAGTCTTCCGCCGGCCGCGCGACGAGGTGATCGGGCGCCCGGTGGGGGAGCTGTTCCCGGAGCCGTTCCGCGGGGAGTACCTGCGGGCGATCTGCGCCACGCCCGCCCAGCGCCGCGCCGAGGACGCCGACGCGCCGGCCGACGCGCCGGCCGACGCGCCGGCCGACGGGGGAGACGGCGCGGCGCCGCAGCCGCGCGCCTTCGTCGGCGTCCGCGCCGACGGCGAGCGCTTCCCGATCGAGGCCTCGATCTCCTGCCTCGACCTCGGGACGACGACCGTCTACACGATGATCGCGCGCGACGTCTCGGAGCGACAGCGGGCCGAGGAGGCGCTGCGGACGCAGGCCGTCTCGCTCGCCAACACGACCGCCGAGCTGCGCGCCGCGAACGAGGAGCTGCAGCACCGCCAGGAGCAGCTCGAGGAGGCGATGCGCGCCCGCAACCGGTTCTACGCCTCGATGAGCCACGAGCTGCGGACGCCGATCAACGCCATCATCGGCTACAACACGCTCCTCCTCGACCACATCTACGGGCCGCTGAACGAGAAGCAGGCCCAGGGACTGCAGCGGACCCACAAGGCGGCCAAGCACCTGCTCGAGCTGGTCAACGACGTGCTCGACCTGTCGAAGGTCGAGGCCGGGAAGATCGAGCTGTCGCTGCAGCCGGTGAGCTTCCCGTCGCTCGTCGAGGACCTCTTCGTGACCGTCCGCCCGATGGCCGACGAGCACGGCTCGACGCTCTCGATCGAGCACGACGGCGAGTCGCGGACGATCGTCAGCGACCCGCGGCGCGTACGGCAGATCCTGCTCAACCTGCTCTCGAACGCGATCAAGTTCGGGCGCGGCCGGCCGATCCTCGTCCGCGTCGGCGGCGGGCCCGACGGCGGGGTGACGGTGGCCGTGGTGGACGCCGGCGACGGCATCGCGCCGGCCGACCTGCCGCGCGTCTTCGACGAGTTCGTGCAGCTCCAGCCGGCCGCGGCGTCGGGCTCGGCGACGGTGCCGGCGCAGCTCGGCGGGACCGGGCTCGGGCTGCCGATCTCGAAGCGCCTCGCCGCTCTCCTCGGCGGCACGCTCGAGGCCGAGTCCGAGGTCGGGTCCGGCAGCACGTTCACGCTGACGCTGCCGAAGGCGGTGGGGTAAGGCGAAACGCTCTACTCCGGCTCCTGCAGTGAACGGTTGACCGTTGGTGGTTCACGGTGGACGGTACCGTGAACCGTCTACCGCCCACCACGAGCCGTTCGCCGCGGTCGCCGAGCCCGTGCCTGTGCTTCCCGTCACACCAAACAATTGACGGAACGGATACACTCGCGCGGCCTATCACATGGGCCGCGCGACCCTGACGCACTCGGGCCATCGGCGGTAGATTTGTGCAACGCCCTTTCACGCACCTCACGCTGCGAGTCGTCTTGCGAGCACTCTGCGTCAGTCGCCACCAGTACCTCGGCGATCACCTCGCCCGGTTCTTCCAAAAGTTTGGCCTCGAGACGTCGTACGCCGTCGGCCTCGAGGGCGCGATCGCCGTCGCGCGCCAGGTCGAGCCCCAGATCGTCCTCTGCGACTACGACCTCCTGGCGACGCTGCCGCTCGACGTCTGGGAGCGCGACGCGCTGCTCTCCCGCACGCCGGTCGTCGCGGTGAGCATGACGCGCCGCCCCGAGGAGACGCACGTGCTGGACGTGAACGGCATCGGCGGCTTCCTGTACCTGCCGACGCTGCGCCGCGAGGACGCGCTCGTCGTGCTCGGCGCGGCCGCGGCGCCGCGCTACGCGCGCTATCCGTACGCCGACGCGCTCGAGTGGCGCCGGCCGGCCGCCCTCGACACCCGACCCGACTGACGTCCGTCGCGCGCGCGACGTGCCGCCGTCGTGGCGGCCGCGCCGCGCGCGCCCGACCGCGATGCGCCACGTCCCCTCGCTCGCTCCCATGACGTCAGCCGCGGCGCCGATGCCGCCCGCCGCCCGCGCGATGGCGGGCAGCTGGAGCGTGATCGGTTGACGACCCAGAACCGCGCCGCGCCCCCCGACCTGGACGCGGCCCCGGTCCGCCCGCCGGCCTTCGACCCGGCGACGACCCTCGACGCGCTCGAGAGCGGCGTGCTACGCATCGGCCGCGATTGGCGGGTGGACTACGTCAACCGTGCCTGGACGCGCATCGTCGCCGGCGGCTGCGCCGACGACCTCCGCGGCCGCGACCTCTGGCAGGCACTCGCCGAGCGGCGCGACCGGCCCGCCTGCCGCCTGCTCGAGGAGCGCCCGCTGCGCGAGACGATGGCCGACGGCCGCTGCCGCTCCTACCGCGTCGAGCTCGTGGCGGGCGACGCGCCCGCCGACCGCGCTGCCGCGAGCGACCCGGACGGGCACGCCTATCACGTCGTCGTCGCCCCCGACGCGCAGGGCGGACTCGTCGTCGAGCTGCGCGACGCGGCCCACGAGGCGCGACTCGAGCGCGAGCACGAGCGGGAGCAGCGCGAGCTCAACGAGCGGATCGCCGAAAATGAGGCGATGCGCGCCCTCGCCCGCACGATGGCCGCCGTCCCCGACTCGCAGGCGCTGCTCGAGACGCTGTGCAGCGCGGCGACCTCGCAGTGCCACGCCACGGGCGCCCTCGTCGCCCTGCTGCGGCCCGCGGCGCCGGGCGAGCCGGCGGGCGAGGACGAGGGGACCGTCGTCGCCGCGGCGGGGGAGAACGGCCAGCTGCGCGGCGCCGTCTTCCCGCTCGCCGACACGCTCATCCAGCGCGCGGCGCGCGAGCGGTCCACGATCGTCGCCGCCGGCCCGGACACCCGCTCGCCGTACTTCCGCCGCTACAACACGGCGATGCGGATCGGCCCGCTCATCCTCACCCCGCTCGTCGCCCACGACCAGGTGCTCGGCGTGCTCAGCGTCTCGCGCCGCGAGGACCTGGCGCCGTTCGGCGAGCAGGAAGTGGCGCGGCTGCAGGTGATCGCCGACCACGCCTCGCTCGCCCTCTGGAAGTCGCGGCTGTTCGAGGAGGCGCAGGGGGCGAACGAGGCGAAGAGCAACTTCCTGGCGACGATCTCGCACGAGCTGCGCACGCCGCTCACCGCACTCACCGGCTACAGCGAGCTGCTCGCCGACGACATCCTCGGCCCGCTCTCGAAGCCGCAGCACGAGGTCATCGAGCGGATGCGCGGCGTCACGGCGCAGCTCACGGCGATGATCGACGAGGTGCTCACCTACGCGAGCCTCGACGCGGGCCGCGAGCGCGTCCGCGTCGCCCCTGCGGACCCGTCGGCGACGCTCGCCGCGGTCGCCGCCGTCGTCGCGCCGCTGGCGCAGCAGAAGGGGCTCGAGTTCCACGTCGTCGCCCGCCCCGGGCTACCGATCCTCCACACCGACGGCGAGAAGGTGCGGCAGGTGCTCGTCAACCTGGCCGGCAACGCCGTCAAGTTCACGGAGCGCGGGAGCGTCTTCGTGAGCGCCGAGGCGGGTGAGGGCGAGGTGCGCTTCCACGTCCGCGACACCGGGATGGGGATCGCCCGCGACGACCAGGCGCGGCTCTTCCACCCCTTCACCCAGCTCGACGCCGGCCTCACCCGCCGCCACGGCGGCACGGGCCTCGGCCTCTACATCTCGCGCCGCCTCGCCGAGCTCCTCGGCGGCCGCATCGAGCTCGAGTCCGTACCGGGGAACGGGAGCACCTTTACACTCGTCGTGCCGGCCACTCAGACCGGGGCGGTCGCTGGTCGCTAGTGACTAGTCGCTGGTAGCTCCCTCGGGAAGCTTCGAGCGCGAGCCGTCGTTACCAGTAACTAGCAACCTGCAACCAGTGACCGCCCGGCGGTTAGTGGCCGGTGGTCGGCGAGTGCTGTTAAATTTCTTCCATGCCTCCCTCCCCCATCACCAGCGTCTTCAACGACGGCTACATCGCCGAGCAGTACGAGGCGTACCGTCGCGACCCGGGCTCGGTGGACGAGTCCTGGCGGCAGTACTTCCGCGTCGCCGAGTCGCTCGGCGGGGTGGTCGCGGGGGGCGGGACGACGACGGTGGGCGGCGACCCCGATCTGCCGCGCAAGGCGGCCGGCGCGATGGGGCTCGTCCACGCGATTCGCGAGTACGGGCACCTCGCCGTGCAGATCGACCCGCTCGGCTCGCCGCCGATGGGCGCCCCCGAGTTGACGCCGGAGTTCCACGGCATCACCGACTCAGAGCTGCGCGACGTCTCGGGGGCGGCGCTCGGCTTCGACCAGAGCCGCTTCGCGACCGGCGCCGACGTCGTCGCGATGCTGCGCCGCCGCTACTCGTCGAGCCTCGGCATCGAGTACTCGCACCTCCCCGAGGAGGCCGAGCGCCAGTGGTTCCGGCAGACGCTGCGCGCCGAGGAGCTGACGCGCGCCCTCACCCCCGAGGAGAAGAAGGACCTGCTCCGCCGCCTCACCGAGGTGGACGGCCTCGAGCGCTTCCTCGGCCTCGGCTACCAGGGGAAGAAGCGCTTCTCGATCGAGGGGACGGACGCGCTCGTGCCGATGCTCGACGCCGCCATCGCCGAGAGCGCGGCGCGCGGCGCGCGCGAGGTCGTGATCGGGATGGCGCACCGCGGCCGGCTCAACGTGCTCACCCACATCATGGGGAAGCCGTACCGCGCGCTGTTCGAGGAGTTCGAGGGGCGCCACCCGAACGCCGACGCGGTCAGCGAGACGGGCGACGTCAAGTACCACATGGGCTACCGCGGCTCGCGCACCGTCGGCGGGCGCGAGGTGCGGCTGCTGCTCGCCCCGAACCCGAGCCACCTCGAGTTCGTCAATCCGGTGATCAACGGGATCGCCCGCGCCCACCAGCGGGTCGAGGGGAACCCGGCCGAGCGCGACGAGCGCGCCGTGCTCACCATCTGCGTCCACGGCGACGCGGCGTTCATCGGCGAGGGCGTGGTCGCCGAGACGTTCAACATGTCGCGGCTGCGCGGCTACCGCGTCGGCGGCACGCTACACGTCATCGTCAACAACCAGGTCGGCTTCACCACCGACCCGACCGACGCCCGCTCGACGCACTACGCGAGCGACCTCGCGAAGGGGTTCGACGTCCCCGTCGTGCACGTCAACGCGGACGACGCCGAGGCGTGCGTCGTCGCCGTGCGGATCGCGATCGCCTACCGTGAGCGCTTCGCGAAGGACTTCCTGATCGACCTCGTCGGCTACCGCCGGCACGGTCACAACGAGACCGACGAGCCGGCGTTCACGCAGCCGGAGCTGTACCGGAAGATCAAGGCGCACCCAACACCGCGTCAGGTGTGGGGGGCGCGGCTCGTCCGCGAGGGCGTCGCCACCGCCGAGGAGGTCGAGGCGCTCAACCGCGAGGTCGCCGGCCGCTTCCAGGCGATCTACCAGGAGGTCAAGGCGGCCGCCGCCGCGTCGCCAGGCGGCGAGCCCGCGGCGGCGCACGCCTCCCCCGAGGGCCCGCCCGCTCCGCCCCCGGCGAACATCGAGACCGCGGTGAGCTCCGAGCGGCTGACGCAGCTCAACGCGCGCACGCTCGAGTACCCGGCCGGCTTCACGCCGCACCGGAACCTCGTCCGCATCCTCGGCCGCCGCGCCGACACGCTCGGCGACAAGGGCGGGATCGAGTGGGGGCAGGCGGAGGCGCTCGCCTTCGCGTCGATGCTCGTCGAAGGGACGAGCGTGCGGCTCACCGGGCAGGACGCCGAGCGCGGCACCTTCGGCCACCGCAACGCGGTGCTGCACGCCGAGGACGGGGCGACCCACGTGCCGCTGCAGCACCTCTCGCCCGCGCCGGGCAAGGGGGGCGGGGCGTTCGAAGTCTACAACAGCCCGCTCAGCGAGACGTCGGTGATGGGCTTCGAGTACGGCTTCAGCACCGCGGCGCCCGACGCGCTCACGCTGTGGGAAGCGCAGTACGGCGACTTCGTCAACGTCGCCCAGCCGATCATGGACCAGTTCCTGTTCGCCGACCGCGCGAAGTGGGGGCAGGACTCGGGGCTCGTGCTGCTCCTGCCGCATGGCTACGAGGGGGGCGGGCCCGAGCACTCGTCGGCGCGCCTCGAGCGCTTCCTGCAGCTGTGCGCCGAGGGGAACATGGTCGTCGCCTACCCGAGCACGCCGGCGCAGTACTTCCACGTCCTGCGGCGGCAGGCGAAGCGTCGCGTGCGCCGCCCGCTCGTGCTCATGCAGCCGAAGAGCCTCCTCCGCCTGCCGGCCGCGGCGAGCGCCCTGCGCGACCTCGCGCAGGGCGGCTTCCAGACGGTGATCGACGACCCGTTCGTCGTGCAGCGATGGGGCAACGTGCGGCGCGTCGTCTTCTGCACGGGGAAGCTGTACTACGATCTCTCGGCGGCCGAGGGGCGCCCCGCGCACGTCGCCCTCGTGCGGGTCGAGGAGCTTTACCCGTGGCCGCACGCACAGGTGGCTGCGGCGCTCGAACGCTACCCGAGCGTGGAAGACGTCGTATGGGCGCAGGAGGAGCCGCAGAACATGGGCGCCTGGGGCTTCGTCGCGCCGCGGCTGCGCGCCTCGACCGGCAACGCGCTCAACGTGCGCTACGTCGGCCGGCCGGAGCGGGCGAGCCCCGCCGAGGGCTACGAGTCGGCGCACAAGGCGGAGCAGGCGCGCATCGTCGCCGAAGCGCTGGCCCCGGTCTCGGAACCGCCGAGGGCGGGGAGGAATAAGAAAGAGAAGGCGCCCCGCACACCGCATCCCGCGCCCCGGCTCTCGACACCCGACACCCCGTTCTTCGTGAATCGTCTCGCTTTTACCCTGCTCACCTTCGCCGCCCTTTCCGCGCCGCGCCCTGCCCACTCCCAG
>Ga0307412_10001703_pt1 | contig 12153 bp, 12 predicted proteins | sample DK1Cmetagenome_3_FD_203823 | JGI IMG/M metagenome (GOLD analysis project Ga0307412, IMG submission 203823) | Maize rhizosphere microbial communities from greenhouse at UC Davis, California, United States - DK15-C-1 | ecosystem: Host-associated > Plants > Roots > Rhizosphere > Soil | place: USA...
GGCAGACCGAAGGCGGCTTCCTGACCCCGCGCAACCTCTCCAACCTGCTGCGGCAGATGTCCATCACCGGCATTCTTGCCTGCGGCATGGTGCTGGTGATCATCAGTGGGGAAATCGATTTGTCGGTGGGCTCGCTGCTGGGTCTGCTGGGGGGACTGGCGGCGATACTTGATGTGGTCTATCACATTCCGCTGCTGGCAAACCTGAGCCTGGTCGCCCTGTGCGGACTGATGATTGGCCTGGCCAACGGCTACATGACCGCTTACCTGCGCATCCCCTCTTTCATCGTCGGCCTGGGCGGCATGCTGGCGTTTCGCGGGATCCTGCTGGGCATCACCGGCGGCACCACCATCGCCCCGGTGTCACCGGAGCTGGTCTATGTCGGCCAGGGTTACCTGCCCCATGCGGTCGGCACGGGCCTGGGCGTGGTGCTGTTCGCGCTGACGCTGTTCCTCACCTGGAAACAGCGCCGCAACCGCGCGCTCCATGGTCTGGCGGCCCATTCGTTGATACGTGACGTGGCGCGGGTGCTGCTGATCGGCGCCGTGCTGGCCGGGTTCGTCTATACACTCAACAGCTACGACGGGATTCCGGTTCCGGTGCTGCTCCTGCTGGTCCTGCTGGGGGTGTTCAGCTACGTCACCAGCCAGACCGTGTTCGGCCGGCGCGTCTATTCCGTGGGCAGCAACATGGAAGCCACGCGCCTTTCCGGCATCAACGTGCAGGCGGTGAAACTCTGGATCTTCGGCATCATGGGCGTGATGTGCGCCCTCGCCGGCATGGTCAATACCGCGCGCCTGGCCGCCGGCTCGCCTTCGGCCGGCAACATGGGCGAACTGGACGCCATCGCCGCCTGCTTCATCGGCGGCACGTCCATGCGCGGTGGCTCGGGCACGGTCTATGGCGCGCTGCTGGGGGCGCTGGTCATCACTAGCCTGGATAACGGCATGTCCATGCTTGACGTCGACAGCTACTGGCAGATGATCGTCAAGGGCAGCATCCTGGTGCTGGCCGTATGGGTGGACGTCAGCACCCGGACCGCCCGGCGCTGATCCATCCCGATCCGGGGCGGCCATGGAGGGGCCGCCCCGCCCTGCCCTCACGATTGATCACAATCCGTGTGCAACGTCTTCACTCCAGGGCTCTTGATACGACGTGGGCGATAAATATGCTGTCCGCAGCCCCGCCAGGAAAAAAGAAGCGCCTGCATGAACAGCCCTCGAACGCTCTATCAGAAGCACATCGACAGCCATACCGTTTGCCCGCTGGACGACCAGGGCCACGTGCTGTTGTACATCGATCGCCAGGTCGCCAACGAATACACCAGCCCACAAGCCTTCAGCGGCCTGCGCGAAAACGGCCGTAGCGTCTGGCGCCCGAGCGCAACGCTGGCAGTGGTCGACCATGTCAACCCGACGGCGCCCCAGCGCATCGCAGCGATGCCGGATGCCGGGGGTGCCCGGCAAGTGTCGTACTTTGCGCAGAACTGCCGCGACTTCGGCATCGAGCTGTTCGATGTGCTGGATAAACGCCAGGGCATCGAGCACGTCGTCGCCCCCGAGCAAGGCTTCATCCTGCCCGGCATGGTGGTGGCCGCGGGCGACAGCCACACCACCACCTATGGCGCGTTGGGCGCCTTCGGCTTCGGCATCGGCACCTCTGAAATCGAACACCTGCTGGCCACGCAGACACTGGTGTACAAGCGCCTGAAAACCTTGCGCGTCACGGTCGACGGGATTCTCGGGGCAGGCGTCACCGCCAAGGACATCATCATGGCGCTGATCGAAAGAATCGGCGCCTCGGGCGCCACCGGTTATGCGATCGAATTCACCGGACCGGCGATTACCGCGCTGAGCGTCGAAGCCCGCATGACCATTTGCAACATGGCCGTCGAGGCCGGCGCCAGGGGCGCGTTCATGGCGCCGGATGACAAGGTCTTTGACTACTTGCAAAGCAAACCCCGCGCGCCCCGGGGCGACGTGTGGAAAAAGGCCGTGACCCAGTGGCGATCCCTGCACAGCGATGACGGCGCGGTCTTCGATCGGGAAGTGACACTCGATGTCGATGCGTTGGAACCCATGGTCACCTGGGGCACCAGCCCTGACCAGGCTGCTGCCATCGGCAGTCGGGTACCTGACCCTTCGGCAGAAACCGACCTGATCCTGCGCCAAGGCCTGCAGCGCGCGCTGGACTACATGGGCCTGAAGCCAGGCATGCCGCTCAACGAAGTGGTCATCAACCATGCCTTCATCGGCTCATGCACCAATGCGCGGATCGAAGACCTGCGCGATGCGGCCCGTGTCGTACAGGGCAAGCACGTGGCGGCCCATGTGCGGGCGATGATCGTGCCCGGCTCGACCTTGGTGCGCCAGCAAGCCGAAGAAGAAGGCTTGGCGACGATCTTCCGCGACGCCGGTTTCGAATGGCGCCAATCCGGCTGTTCGATGTGCCTGGCCATGAACGATGACGTGCTTTCCCCTGGAGATCGCTGCGCCTCCAGTACCAATCGCAACTTCGAAGGACGCCAGGGCGCAGGTGCCCGCACCCACTTGATGAGCCCGGCCATGGTGGCGGCCGCCGCCATTGCCGGTCACCTGACCGACGTTCGTTCACTGCTGCCGGAGGCCTGAAGCATGCAACCCTTCACTACCGTAATCGGAACCGCCGCCCCGCTGCTGGCCGCCAACATCGACACCGACGTGATCATGCCCAAGCAATTTCTCAAGGGCATCGACCGCAACGGGCTGGACCGTGGACTGTTCTTTGACTTGAAGTGGTTGGAGGCTGGCGTTCCCAATCCTGAATTCGTGCTCAACAAGCCTGGCTGGCGCGGCGCAACGTTCCTGGTGGTGGGAGAGAACTTTGGCTGCGGCTCAAGTCGGGAACATGCCGTCTGGGGGTTGAAGCAAACGGGCATCAGGGCGCTCATCGGCAGCAGCTTCGCCGGGATCTTCTATGACAATTGCCAGCGCAACGGGGTGTTGTTGATCCAATTGCCTGAACCGCAGCTAAGGAAAATCGCGCAAACGGTCAGCCACGCCGAAACCGCCAGCCTCACTGTCGACCTGTCGGCGCAACAGATCAGATTGGCCGATGGCGAGGTGATTGCCTTCGAGATCGATGAGCTGCGCAAGCAATCCTTGCTGCTGGGGCTGGACGCCATTGGCGCCACGCTTCAACGCGCCGAACAGATTCGTCGCTTCGAAGCCCGGCATTTGGCGCAAAACCCTTGGCTCTAGAGCGTTTCGCCTGGGTCATGGGCCGATCAGTTCAAGCTATCGCGCCGCCCCTTCTTCTGCGCATACATCGCCGCGTCCGCATCGGCCAGCAGGCTGTCGATCGAACCATGTCGCTCAGGGTCGTACTCGATCTGGCCGACGCTGAAGTGGATGTCGTAACCGCGTTGCAATGTCGCGTTGCGCTCCTCCAGGATCTCCCCGAGACGGGCCATGATCGCGGCGGTCTCGACATGAGACGCGCCAGTGAGCAACGCGACGAATTCATCGCCACCCAGGCGACCGATCACGTCGCTTTCACGAAAGGCAATGCGCAGCACATCGGCGAAGGTTTTCAGGGCACTGTCGCCTTCGGCATGGCCAAAGCGGTCGTTGATCGGCTTGAAATCGTTGAGGTCGAAAAACAGCAGCGTGGCCGGTCGCGAAAGCCGGCCGCAGACGCGCAACGCGTGCTGCGCCAACGTTCTGAAGCCTCGACGATTGGATAGCAGGGTCAGTTCATCCATGCTCGCCATCTGCACGGCGACCAATTCCTGCTCGGCCATGCTCGCCAGGTCGCGCAGCAGGTCGCGCTCTTCGTCATTGAGCTTGCGTGGCTTGGTGTCCAGCAGGCACAAGGTGCCCATCTTGCTGCCATCTTCCAAGCCCAGGGGATGACCGGCGTAGAAGCGGATGCCGGGCTGTTCGGTGACCAGCGGATTGTCGTGGAATCGCTCGTCCTGTTCCGCGTCGCAAACCTCCAGGATCTCGTCCTGCAGGATCGCGTGCCCACAGAAGGACACCTCGCGGGGCGTTTCGCTGGCATCCAGCCCGGCACTGGATTTGAACCACTGCCGATTGGCATCCACCAGCGACACGAGGGCGATGGGCACATTGAACAGGCGCCGGGCGAGACGGGTCAGACGGTCGAATCGCTCCTCGGGTGCGGTATCCAGCAGCTTGAGCGATTGCAGTTGCTTGAGACGGACGGCTTCGTTCTCAGGTTCTCCTGGCGCGAGCATCGGTAACTCCATTGGCGAGCGTTACTGCAGTCTAGCCCAGACCGGCGTCGAACTCGAACGGGCATTTTGCGGCGCACGCGCATACACTCGGGCACAGCCAACAAAACAGGACATTGACCGATGAAGCCCGCCAACCACGACGCCGCCCCACGTTTCTGGCGCGACGCGGCGCTGCCTTTCATCGAGGCCCGCGCCATCGCCGACGGTCGCAAGGTCTGCTACTCGCGCCACGCCCACGACCATTTTTCCATCGGTGCGATCACGGCCGGGCGCAGTACCTATCTGCACGAGCAATCGAACTTCCAGGTCGAGGGCGGCACGGTGGTGCTGATGAACCCTGGCGACGTCCACGCCTGCAATCCGATCGACAATCAGCCATGGTCATACGTGATGCTGTATGTCGATACTCATTGGTTGAGGGATCTGCAACGCCGGATCGGCTTTGATCCGTCCCTGGACTTCCAGGCCTTCGACACCACCCACAGCCGCGATACCGTGCTTTTCTCGGGCCTGTGTGAGCTCTACGACGTGTTGGTGGATGAACGGATCGATGCCGGCGCCAAGCAAGATGCCACCGAGGCGTTCTTCACCGACCTGCAGCATCGGCTCAATCCGGCTGGGCGTCCGGACCGTGGCAGTCACCCGGCCCTGATGCGCGCCGCGCAGTTCATCCATGATCATTGCACCGAAGCCCTCAAGCTCGAAGACATCTGCGCCTTCGCGCAGCTCTCGCCGTCCTACTTGAGCCGGGCCTTCAAGCGGCACTACGGCATGACGCCCCATGCCTTCCTGATCAACCGCCGGATCCAATTCGCCCGGATCCAATTGCGCGAGGGCAAGTTGATTGCCGATGTGGCGCTGGAAAGCGGGTTTGCCGACCAGGCGCATTTCCAACGGGCCTTCAAACAACACCTGGCGGCGACCCCGGGCCAGTATCGCGGCTGACCACCCCGCTGTTGTGGCGGGGACGAGTCGCTTATGGCAACAACAAATACACCGCGCTCGCCACCAGCAACGCCGCCATGGCCCGATTGAACAGGCGCATCGTCGCCGGATTCCCAAGCCAAATACGCAGGTAGCTCCCAGCGTAGGCCCAGCAGCCCACCGACAGGTAACAGATCACCAGGTAGATCGCCGCGAACTGCCACACCCGCCACGTCTCGCCATCGGCCACGAAAGCCCCCATCCCCGCCACGCAAGCCAGCCAGGCCTTGGGGTTGAGCCATTGCATCAGCGCGCCATAGACCATCGACGGCGCGCGCCCCTCGTCCCGGTCCCCCAGCTCGCCGTCATCCATTGCCAGTTTCCAGGCCATGAACAACAGGAACGCCACGCCCGCCAGTTGCACCCCACGGGTCAGCCCCGGCCAGCGCTGCAAGACCTCGTGCAACCCCAACCCCATCAGGACCAGCAGCAGGACAAACCCCAGGGTGGCGCCGGCGACATGGCGCAAGGTGGCGCGAAAGCCGTAGCGGGCGCCGGAGCTGAGGGCAACGATGTTGACCGGCCCCGGGGTTATGGACGCCACCAGCGCGAACGTAGCCATGGAAAATATCAAGCTCATCACATATCTTCTTCGTTGCAGGAAAGAGGGCCCAAGGTAAACGGCCCAGCTCCCCGGGTATTGAAGAAAACTGCCTTTGTCGTCGAGCACTTGCGCTTCATTTTTTTACGCAAACTTTACGCGGTGAGCGATTCACCAAATCGATACTGTGCAGCTTTCTGAATCAGGCGTTATCCATGTCCATAGCGGTTCTGCGTCTCATCGGTTTCATCCTGGGAATTTTCCTGATCACCCTCGCGGTCAGCATGGCGATTCCGCTGTTCACGCTGATGTTCTACGACCGCAACGATGACTTGTCGGCGTTTCTCTGGTCGAGCCTGATCACGTTTGTCTGTGGTGTGGCGTTGGTCGCCCGTGGACGACCGGAACACGTCCAGATGCGCCCCCGGGAGATGTACCTGCTCACCACCGCCAGCTGGGTCTTCGTTTGCGCCTTCGCCGCCCTGCCGATGGTGTTCATCCAGCACATCAGCTACACCGACGCGTTCTTCGAAACCATGTCGGGGATTACCACCACCGGCTCGACCATCCTGACCGGGCTGGATACGGCATCGCCCGGCCTGCTGATCTGGCGCTCGATGTTGCAATGGCTCGGCGGGATCGGCTTTATCGGCATGGCCGTGGCGATCTTGCCGTTGCTGCGGGTCGGCGGCATGCGGCTGTTCCAGACCGAATCGTCGGACTGGTCGGAGAAAGTCACGCCACGCTCCCACGTCGCGGCCAACTACATCCTGTGGATCTATATAGGTTTGACTGCCCTCTCCACATTGGCGCTGTGGCTGGCCGGCATGAGCCCTTTCGAAGCAATCAACCATGCGATGTCGATGATCTCCACCGGCGGCTTTTCAACCTCTGATTCTTCCCTGGCGCACTGGACCCAACCGGCCGTTCATTGGGTGTCGGTGGTCATCATGATGGCAGGTGCGTTGCCCTTCACGCTCTATGTCGCAACGCTGCGGGGTCACAGGCGTGCCCTGCTGAAGGACCAGCAAGTGAGGGGCTTCCTCGGATTCCTCGTAGTCACATGGTTGGTGGTGGGAACCTGGCTGAGCTTGAACAGCGACCTCGCTTGGTTGGACGCGGTCCGTATCGTGGCAGTCAACGTTACGTCCGTGGTCACCACCACGGGGGTGGCGCTGGGTGACTACACGCTGTGGGGCAGTTTCGCCCTGTTGCTGTTTTTCTACCTGACGTTCGTCGGCGGCTGTTCGGGCTCCACGTCCGGGGGGCTGAAAATTTTCCGCTTCCAGGTCGCCAAGGTCCTGCTGATGGGCAGCTTGAAGCAACTGATCCACCCCCGGGCGGTGATCCAGAAGAAATACAACAACCATCCCATCGACGAGGAAATCGTTCGCTCGCTGCTGACGTTTTCGTTCTTTTTCACCATTACGATTGGCGCCATCGCCCTGGGCCTCGCGCTGATCGGCCTGGATTGGACCACCGCCCTGACCGGCGCCGCCACCGCGGTCTGCAACGTGGGACCGGGCCTGGGCAATATCATCGGCCCGGCCGGCAACTTCTCGACCCTGCCGGACGCGGCAAAATGGTTGCTGACCATCGGCATGCTGCTGGGACGCCTGGAAATCCTGACGGTGCTGGTGCTGTTCACGCCGGTGTTCTGGAAATACTGACCCTTCGCCACGCCCATCCGGCAGGCGAAAAAAAACCGCGATGCCTGCACACAGGCATCGCGGCTTTGTCCAGGCGATCAGCGATCGTTCTTGATCGACGAGCTGGTCGCGTTGGTCAGGCCCTTGGTGTTGTGGGTGCCTGGCGTGGCAGTGGAGATTGCCGACGCCTTGGTCAGGCCGCGCGTATCACGATCCTTGGCAATGGCCGAGGTCACCGAAGATTTGCTGGCGCGATCAGTGCGGGTAGTGCCGGTGTGCTTGCCGCTCACGCCATGATCCCGGGTGCGGGTACGAGTGCCGGTGTGGTCGCTGGCCAATCCCTTGCCAAGGCCGCGGGCGTCGCCCGACTTGTCATGGCCCTGGCCACCACCAATGCCAGCACCGTGGCCGCCGCCATTGCCACCGCCGTTTCCTCCACCGTGACCACCACCACCGCCGTTGCCGCCACCACCGCCACCACCATTGCCTGCGGCATAGCTCGAACCGATAGGCGACAGGTCGGCAGGCAACAGCGCCGAAGCACCAAGCGCCAGGGCACAGACAGCAACGGCGATGAGGGATTTCTTATGTTTGGACATGATGTCTCCGAAAGACAAAAACAGCGGGTGAACCTTTAAGACTCGAAGGTTCAATTTTTGTTCGCGATTGTCCGACCAAACGACTGGAAAATTCACTGTCGATTTTTCGGTGGAGTCGTCCGGGGCTCGGTTCTATGCTCCATCCATGAACCTACAAGACTCGCTTCTACCGCCCCACGCCGAAATGGTCCGCGCCATGCTCGAACGAGACACCGCCTACGAGGGGGTGTTCTTCACTGCGGTCAAGACCACCGGTATTTTCTGCCGCCCCACTTGCACGGCGCGCAAGCCGAAGCCGGAGAACGTGGAGTTCTTCGCCCACGCCGATGAAGCCATGTCGGCCGGCTATCGAGCCTGCCTGCGCTGCAAGCCGCTGGACGCCGCTGCCATCGCACCGGACTGGATCCAGGCCCTGCTCAAGGCCGTGGATGCGGGCCCCGACCTGCGCTGGAGCGACGCGCTGCTGCTGGAGCAAGGCATCGAACCGCTCAGGCTGCGACGCTGGTTCAAGCAGCATTTCGGCATGACCTTCCATGCCTACCTGCGCACCCGGCGGCTGGGCATCGCCCTGGGCGGGATCAAGGACGGCGCCTCCATTGACAACGCGGCGTTCGACTCAGGCTATGAATCCCTGAGCGGTTTTCGCGATGCGTTCGTGAAGTCCTTTCATATCACCCCCGGCCGCGCCGGCCTCAGCGAACCACTGTTGTTCACCCGCCTGACCACCCCATTGGGGCCGATGCTGGCCATGGCTGAACGTCGTGGGCTGGTGCTGCTGGAGTTTCTTGACCGCCCGGCCTTGACCAAAGAGTTGGAAGAACTGCAGCAACGCTACGACTACACGGTTGCCCCGGGCCACAACGCTCATTTGCAACAGATCGAAAGCGAACTGGCCGACTACTTCGCCGGCAAGCTCACGACTTTCAATGTACCGTTGCACATGCCCGGCAGCGCCTTTGCGATCCGGGTCTGGGGCGAATTGCAAAAGATTCCCTATGGCGAAACCCGTAGCTACGGCGCCGTTGCTTGCGCTCTCGGCAGCCCCGGCGCCAGCCGCGCAGTGGGCTTGGCCAACGGACAGAATCGCCTGGCCATTGTCGTCCCCTGCCATCGGGTGATTGGCGCCGATGGTGCATTGACCGGCTATGGAGGCGGCCAGCCGCGCAAGGCGTTTCTGCTGCGGCTGGAACAAGCCGCGGTACAGGTTTCCTTGCCCCTGGCGTTTTGATCTGCCCCGAAACGAGAGACAGATGAACCTGCCCTACCACGAAGCGAGTACTTTCCTGGCCAACCTTGACGAAGACTGGCGACGCCACGTCGAATCCGTCGGCCCTTGCCTGCTGCAACCCAAGCCGACCCGTGAACCCTACGAGGCGCTGGTACGGGCGATCGCCTATCAACAACTGCATGCCAAGGCTGGGGATGCCATTCTCGGGCGGCTCCTGGCGCTGTTTGCCCCCGCAGCCTTTCCCGACCCCAGAGAACTATTGGCAATTGACGGCGTGCTATTGCGCAACTGCGGATTTTCCGCCAGCAAGATCGCGACCCTCCAGGGCATCGCCCAGGCGACACTGGACGGAGTCGTGCCGGATTACGCCTCGGCACGGGCCATGGAGGATGAGGCACTGATCGAACGCCTGGTCAGCCTGCGCGGCGTCGGGCGCTGGACTGTCGAGATGCTGTTGATCTACAGCCTGGAACGGCCGGATATCCTGCCGGCGGATGATTTCGGGGTTCGCGAGGGATATCGACGGCTCAAGGGGCTGGGCGCCCAGCCGAATCGCCGTCAGATGGCCGCTATCGGCCAGGCCTGGAGCCCTTACCGGACGGTGGCGGCGTGGTATTTGTGGCGGGTGCCCAAGTAGATCAGAACATTCGCCCCCTTGAGGTTGTCCAGAGTATTCAACCCCTGTCTGGAGGTTCCCCCCATGCACCTCGAAGGATCCTGCCACTGCGGCACCGTTTCGTTCAGCCTGGACAGCCGTCACCCCTACCCTTACCAGCGCTGCTATTGCTCGATCTGTCGCAAGACCCAGGGCGGCGGCGGTTTTGCAATCAACCTGTCGGGTGACGCGAAAAGCCTCAAGGTACAAGGCCGCAAGCACATCACCATCTACCATGCGCGACTCAAGGATGAAGGTGATAAACGCGCCCACCGCAGCAGCGCCGAACGGCATTTCTGCTCGTTGTGCGGTTCGGGACTTTGGTTGTTCAGCCCGGAGTGGCCGGAGCTGATACATCCGTTTGCCTCAGCCATCGACACGCCACTGCCGGTACCGCCGCAGCGCACCCACTTGATGCTGGGCTCCAAGGCTCCGTGGGTGGAAGTCGAGGCGCATCCGGGCGACCAGCAGTTCGAGGTGTATCCCGAAGAGTCGATTGCCCAGTGGCATGAGCGGTTGGGTTTGACCCGTTAGGTCGGCACGCCACTGTGGAACCGCAATTCCACATCCGGCGACTCGATCAGCTCGCGCTCGGCTTCACGAACCCTGTCGATCACCTGGACGATGTCCTTGGCGTCGCCGTACTGATAGGCCAGCTTCAAGTAACCTTGGAAATGCCGGGCCTCGCTTTTCAACAGGCCGAAATAGAACTTGCCCAGTTCCTCGTCCAGATGCGGCACCAAGGCCTCGAAACGCTCGCAGCTACGGGCTTCGATAAAAGCGCCGACCACCAGGGTGTCCACCAGTTTCACCGGCTCGTGGCTGCGCACCACTTTGCGCAGGCCCGAGGCGTAGCGCCCGGCGGAAAGTTGGCGCAGGCCGACCTTGCGTTTTTTCATCAAGCGCATGACCTGCTCGTGATGCACCAGTTCTTCCCGGGCCAGGCGCGACATCATGTTGATCAGATCAACGTGCGAATGGTACTTGGCGATCAGGCTCAGGGCGGTGCTGGCGGCCTTGAACTCGCAGTTCTTGTGGTCGATCAGCAGCGTGTCCTGATCGGCCAACGCAGCCTGGACCCAGGCATCAGGGGTGCGGCAACCGAGGAACTCGTGGATTTCGGGAAGGATCATGGGGCTCACGGGAAAAGGTAGTCGAGCAAAGGGCGCCGATTATACCGGCCTGCCTCCAGACCACCAGTCACCACCGTTGATATGCATCAAGTCGACGAGACTCGCACAGCAACTATAGTTGAGCAACGCCATGCCCCTTTATTGCTGGAGACGCCGATCATGCAAGCCATTCGCAGCATCCTGGTGGTCATCGAACCTGAACATTCGGAAAGTCTCGCGCTCAAGCGGGCCAAACTGATCGCCGGCGTGACCCAGGCTCACCTGCACCTGCTGGTGTGCGACAAACACCACGATCATGCGGGCCTGCTCAGCGTACTCAAAAGCGCATTGTTGGCCGACGGCTACAGCGTGTCCACTGAACAGGCCTGGAACGAAAGCCTCTACGAAACCATCATCGACGTGCAGCAGGCCGAGGGTTGCGGCTTGGTCATCAAGCAGCATTTCCCCGACAGCCCGTTGAAAAAAGCCCTGTTGACGCCAGCGGACTGGAAGCTGCTGCGCCATTGCCCGACGCCGGTGCTGCTGGTCAAGACCAGCGGTTCCTGGAAAGACAGGGTCATCCTGGCGGCAGTCGATGTCGGCAACGCCGATGGCGAGCATCGCCACCTGCACTCGACCATCATCGACCATGGCTATGACATCGCCCTCCTGGCCAAGGCGCACCTTCACGTCATCAGCGCTCATCCGTCACCGATGCTCTCGGCGGCCGATCCGACTTTCCAGCTCAAGGAAACCATCGAAGCGCAATATCGCGAGCAATGCCGGGCATTCCAGGCTGAATTCGACATCGACGACCAGCACTTGCACGTTCAGGAAGGCCCGGCGGACGTATTGATTCCCTACATGGCCCACAAGCTCCAGGCAGCCGTCACGGTGATCGGCACCGTGGCGCGCTCCGGCTTGTCAGGCGTGTTGATCGGCAACACCGCCGAAGCCGTGCTCGATGCGCTGGAAAGCGACGTACTGGTGCTCAAGCCCCAGGAGGTCGAGGATCACCTGGTGGAGTTGGCGGTGAAGGAATAAAACAGGCGCTGGCGGTAGGCTCCCTCGCCACAAAAGCCTCCTCACGGCTCAGCCGCCGATCGCATCCTTCAGGAACCCCGGCGCGATATAGCGCTGGTAATGGG
>Ga0307412_10001705_pt1 | contig 12152 bp, 16 predicted proteins | sample DK1Cmetagenome_3_FD_203823 | JGI IMG/M metagenome (GOLD analysis project Ga0307412, IMG submission 203823) | Maize rhizosphere microbial communities from greenhouse at UC Davis, California, United States - DK15-C-1 | ecosystem: Host-associated > Plants > Roots > Rhizosphere > Soil | place: USA...
CCCTCCCCGATCTCCGCCAACCGGCGGAGCAAGATGCGACCCCTCGCCGCAAGCCGAACGCTTGCACCCACCTGAATTAAGCAAACTGTTGTTTCTTGGCAACGCTTTCGTCGCAAAAAGAAGAAGGTGCGGGAACTCGGCGCGACTTCTGTCGTTGCTTCGACATGGCTACGCACGGCAACAACAGGATCAATGGCAGGGGGGCCTTGCACCCCGGCCCCGATGCGCCCGCGCCCCAGCGGGCGCAAGGCAGCTTTCCGGGCACGGGCAGCGACCAGTGGCACCGCACGCTGACCGGACGCCAGTCGCCCGAACCGGTCAGCGCGAAGCTGCGCATGATCTATGGCAATATCGTCGCCGAACAGCTGCCCGACAACATGCTCGACCTTCTTTCGCAGCTCGATCAGAAAAGCTCGAAGCAATAATGGCCCCTGCAAATGCCGCGTCCCAGTCGCGGGTCGAAACGGACACGCCCGCCGAATCGCTTTCCGACACGGAATTCAAGGCGTTGCTCGCGGCCGTGATCCCGCATCTGCGCGCCTATGGCCGCAGCCTGTCGGGCAATCCCGACCTCGCCGACGACCTGACGCAGGACACGATGGTGAAGGCGTGGGCGTCGCGAGACCGGTTCGAGCGCGGCACGTCGATCAAGGCGTGGACCTTTGTCATCCTGCGCAACACCTTCCTGTCGCAGATGCGCCGCAACAAGTTTCGCGGCGAATATGACGAGGGCGTCGTCGAACGCACGCTGTCGACTCCCGCTGCCCAAGAGGATTCGGGCGAGATGGCCGACCTCCAGCGCGGGCTGATGGAATTGCCGCAGGACCAGCGCGAGGCGCTGATCCTCGTCGGTGCGGGCGGCATGTCGTATGAAGAAGCCGCGAACATCTGCGACTGCGCGCTCGGCACCATGAAAAGCCGCGTGTCGCGCGCGCGCGCCGCGCTCGAAGAGATCATGTCGGGCGGCCAGTTTTCGCAGAAGCGATCGGACGCTGCGCCCGCGAGCGAGGCGATGGCCGCGATCATGGACAGCGTCGAAACCATCACCGCACGGCGCGAGGCCGAGAACCGCTAGGCGCATCGCCAAGCCCCTCGACTTTGCACGCGCGGGACGGCAAATTGCCGGCGGCCCTCCAACCAAAGCGAGCCCCCCATGAAGTCCCCGACGAAACATGTTCCGACTGCCCTCGCCGCCGCGCTGGTCATCGCTGCTTGCTCGGCGGGCACCGCGCCCAGCGAGGCCGCCCCCGCCGACACCGCCAAACTCGATGCTTCGGGCGACCAGCCCGCGACGCCAGTCGCCGACGCGCCCTTCACCGTGCAGGAGGTCGCGCGCTTCGACGAACCCTGGGCAATGACCTTCCTCCCCGGCACCAAGCTGGCGTTGGTCACCGAAAAGGCAGGCAAGCTGAAACTGTGGCAGGAGGGCGGACAGGCGCTCGACGTCACCGGCGTCCCCACCGTTTCCTATGGCGGCCAGGGCGGCTTCGGCGATGTCATCCTCGCCCCCGATTTCGCAAGCACGGGCACCATCTACCTGAGCTGGGTCGAAGCGGGCGACGGCGGCACCTTTGGTGCGGTGGTCGGCAAGGCGAAGCTCGAACAGGGCGGCGCCCCAAAGCTCGCCGGCCTCCAGATCATCTGGAAACAGGACCCCAAGGTTCCCGGCCGCGGCCATTTCTCGCATCGCCTCGCTTTCTCCCCCGACGGCAAATATCTTTTCATCGGTTCGGGCGAGCGGCAGAAATTCGATCCGGCGCAGGACATGAAGGCCAATCTCGGCAAGATCCTGCGCCTGAACCCCGACGGCAGCGTCCCTGCCGACAATCCCTTCGCCAGCCAAGGCGGCATAACCGCGCAAATCTGGTCGCTCGGCCATCGCAATATCCTCGGCCTCGCCTTCGACGGCTCGGGCAAGCTCTGGAACCAGGAAATGGGGCCGAAGGGCGGCGACGAGGTCAACCTCGTCGAGGCGAAGGCCAATTACGGCTATCCGATCGTGTCGAACGGCGATCATTATGACGGCAAGAATATCCCCGACCATCCGACGCGCCCCGAGTTTGCGGCACCGAAGCTGTGGTGGAACCCCTCGGTCTCGCCCGCGGGGCTGGTCTGGTACGGCGGCGACGCCTATCCGGGCTGGAAGAACAGCCTCTTCATGGGTGCGCTGTCGGGCGAGGGGCTGATCCGCATGGGCGTCGACGACGGCACGCTCCACAAGTCCGATCGCTGGGATTTCGGCACCCGCATCCGCGAGGTCGAAGTGCGCGAGGACGGCACGATCTGGCTGCTCACCGACGGCGAAAACGGCAAGCTGCTCAAGCTGGTGCCCAAGAAATGAGCCGTTCCCCGGCGAAAGCCGGGTCCATTGCCAACCGCTGGGCCCCGGCTTTCGCCGGGGAACAGGAATGACTATATCAGAATCATGATCCGCGGCTTCCTCACCCGCCGGGCCGAATGGCCGGCGCGCATTCCCGATCCCGACGCGCCGCCGCCGCTGTCGCTGCTGTGGCGCGAGGCGGGCGCGTTGCTGCGCGCGATATCGGGGCGCATCCGGACGATGCCGCCCGAACCCAACCCCGACAGCGACCATCCGCCGGTGATGGTGCTTCCCGGTTTCATGTCGGGCGACTGGGCGACCAAGGCGCTGCGCGCCGACCTTCGCCGTGCCGGCTTTCGCTGCTATGCATGGGGCCTCGGCTTCAACCGCGGCGCGACCGCCGACATCGTCGATCGCATTGACACCCGCGTCCAGTGGATCATCGACCGCACCGGCCGCGCGCCCGCGCTCGTCGGGTGGAGCCTCGGTGGCATCTATGCGCGCGAATATGCCAAACATCACCCCGACAAGGTGGCGCGCGTCGTCACGCTCGGATCGCCCTTTTCGGGGTCGCGCCGTGCCAACCGTGCGTGGCGGCTCTATCATCTCGTCGCGCGCCATCCTGTCGACAATCCGCCGATCGACTTCCACCCCGCGCCGCGCCCGAGCATGCCGACCTTTGCGCTGTGGTCGAAACACGACGGCGTCATCGCCACCGCGAGCGCGCGCGGCCTGCCGCACGAAAGCGACCGCCAGGTCGAGGTCGACTGCGGCCATATGGGCTTCGCCTATGCGCCCAATTCGGTCGCCGCGATCGTGAAAGCGCTGACCGAGGACATCGGCGAGTCCGAAACCCCGGCCGTTCAGCACACGTCGATGCGGTAAACGGGCTCGGGGCGCCACGACAGCAGCATCCGTCCGGGGCGCTGCCCCGCCTGCCCTGTCGACACGAAACCGATCCGGCGCAGCACCGCTTCCGACGCGCCGTTGCCCGGGCGGCATTCGGCGATGATCGAAGCCCCCGGCCGCGATGCCGCGAGCGCATCGACGACCGCGCGCACCGTCTCGGTCGCGATGCCGCGGCCCCGCGCCCGTGCCGCAAACCAGTATCCGATCTCATATTCATGCCCGGTGCGGCGATGGACCCCGATCACGCCGTTGAGCGCTCCGCCGCTGCGGTCGCGCACCGCGTGAAACACATCGCCGCCGCCCGATCCCGCGATCAGGGCGCGGGCGTCGCTCTCGGTGAAGGGTGTGGGCAGGAAATGGACCTGCGACGTCACCGTTTCGTCGGTGATTGCGGCGAGCGCACAGGCGTCGTCGGCGGTGAGCGGCGTGATGCGGCAACGGTCGGTCGACAGGGCAAGCAAGGTATCGGTCATATCGCGTCTTCTTCAAAAAGCGCGCGCCGTGACCGATGGGGTGGTGGTGATGTGATGACAACCATTCGCCTTCCGGACACGGCGGCGATGGTCATAATGTGATGCCATGCCGCTCCTAGGTAAAGGAGCGCCAATACGCCTTGAATCGAAGGGATCGGTCGTTGGTCATCGCAGCCGCGCCTATCAGCTTTGCGCGTGCCGATCAACGCCCTCCGGCGCATCGCTGGCGCGCTGCGGCGGGAGGGGCTAATGCGCATCGATGACCTCCACCGACGCAGCGTCCTTCATCCGGGACCATCTGCCGGTGATGCCCGTCCCTGGCATCGCCGAAATCCGCCTGCATAAGGCCGCGCCGTCGAGCGGGCTCGGCCGCCTCGCCGCGCGCGACACGCAGGGGTTCGGCGCCCCCTATTGGGCGCATTATTGGGCTGGCGGCCTCGCGCTCGCGCGCCATATCCTCGACCACCCCGAAAATGTGGCCGGGCGCCGTATTCTCGATCTCGGCGCCGGGTCGGGGCTGGTCGCGATCGCCGCGGCGAAGGCGGGTGCGGCGCAGGTGATCGCCGTCGATGCCGATCCTTACGCGATTGCCGCGCTCGGGCTCAATGCCGCGCTCAACGCGGTGTCGCTCGAAATCCGCACTACGGACGTCGCCGACCTCGAACCGCCCGACGTCGATCTTATCCTCATCGGCGATCTTTTCTACTCGGACGCGCTCGCCGAAACGGTCGTCGCCTTTCTCGATCGCTGCGGGGTCGATGCGCTTATCGGCGATCCTTGGCGCCGCTCGCTGCCGCTTTCGCGCCTCGACGAAATCGCGCGCTACGACGTCGCCGAATCGGGCAGCGCAACCAAATCGAGCGGTGTCTTCCGTTTTCATGCTCGGCCCGCTTGACGTTTCCGCGTCACGCACTAATTAAAGTTACATGAAACGCGACAGCCGATTATCGGGCGTGCTCCACGTCCTCCTCCATATGGCGGAACAGCAGGAGCCGATGACCTCCGACCAGCTCGCCAAGGCGATGCAGACGCACCCGGTCGTCATCCGCCGTATCCTCGGCGGGCTGCGCGATGCGGGTTTCGTCCATTCGGAAAAGGGCCATGGCGGCGGCTGGACGATCGCGAAGGACCTCGCGTCGATCACGATGCGCGACGTCTATGATGCGATCGGCCGCCCGAACCTGATGGCGATGGGCAACCGCACCGACGCGCCCGGCTGCCTCGTCGAACAAACGGTCAACGCCGCGCTCGACACCGGCTTCCGCGAGGCCGAGGCACTGCTTCTCGACCGCTTCGCCCAGGTCACGCTCGCCGAGCTGTCGGCCGATTTCCACACGCGCATGGCCGCGCGGTCGATCACCACACAGGAGCATATTCATGGCTAAAGGCGCCCAGCATTTCCTCAACAGCTTCAAGGACCCCGCCGCGGTCGCGCGCTATACCGAAGGCCCGAAACGCTTTGTCCCCGGTCTCGACGGGCTCCACCGCATGACCGGGCTGCTGCTCGCCGAGCGCGTTCCCGACGACGCACATATCCTCGTCCTCGGCGCCGGCGGCGGCAGCGAACTCAAGGCGATGGCCGAGGCGCATCCGGGCTGGCGCTTCACCGGGGTCGATCCCGCAAAGCCGATGCTCGATCTGGCGGCCGACGTCATGGGCGCCAACGCGCACCGCGCCGAACTGATCGAGGGTTATATCGATGACGCCCCCGCCGGCCCCTTCGACGGCGCGACCTGCCTCCTCACCCTCCATTTTCTCGACCGCGAGGAACGTGTCCGCACCGCCGCCCAGATCTGCGCGCGGCTGAAACCCGGCGCGCCCTTCGTCGCCGCGCACGGCAGCTTCCCGCAAGCCGAGGGCGAACGCGAACGCTGGCTCGACCGCTATGCCTCCTACGCCATCGCCTCGGGCGGCGATCCCGAACAGGTCGCCAAGGGCCGCGAAGCGGTCGCGACGCATGTCGCGATGCTGAGCCCCGAGGCCGACGAAGCGGTCCTGCGCGCCGCGGGCTTCACCGGCGTCGAGCAATTCTACGCCGCCTTCACCTGGCGCGGCTGGGTCGGATATGCGTAAGGACGGCTGACCGGCTGGCCCGTGTCAATCGCCGGTTTTGACCGTCACCCAGACGCTGACCGGCGCCGCGAATTTTCCCGGCGCGGGCTTGCCGACGTCGATCCGCTCGGCAGTGACGAGTTCGCCGGCCGCGAGGTTGAAACTCGCCCACGGCTTCGGCATGCGGCCAAAGCTCATTTTCTGGATCGGCTGGCCGGTGGCGGTGTTCATGATTGTCGCGATGATTCCCATGGGGGGCCGGTAGCGGTGGGCCGCCGATTCTGTCCAGCGCGAAGCGAGGTTGCGGGTCTGGTTTCGATCGGTGGGGACATGCGATCTTAAGCCCCTCCCCTTCAGGGGAGGGGTTGGGGTGGGGTCTCGAACCCTTGCGCAAGGCCGATGGACCCCACCCCCAACCCCACCCCAGAAGGGGAGGGGCATAAGGAAGAACGTCCGCTTTCCACCCCATTTCAGCCCTTCCAACACCACCCACCGCTAATAATCGATCACCACGGCCGGCGCGCTGCGGTCCGCCTCACCATGATGGACCGCCTCGATATTATTGCCGTCGGGATCGAGCAGGAAGGCGCCGTAATAGCCGGGATGGTAGAGCCGCAAACCCGGCGCGCCATTGTCGCGGCCGCCAGCGCCGAGCCCCGCCTTGTAGAAGGCGTCGACCATCGCCTGGTCGGCGGCCTGGAACGCCAGGTGATGGCGGCCGGTCAATTTGCCGAGCGATTCCTTGCTGTCCTTCGAAGAGACGAACAATTCGTCGTACCAGAAATGCTCCGCGGCCTCACCGCCGATGGGTACCCCGAGGACATCGAAAATCGCGTCATAGAATTTGCGGCTGGCGGGAAGGTCGGCGACGACGAGCTGGATATGGTCGATCAACCGGCCGCGGTACAATGTTTGCGTTTCCATCGCGCATCTCCTTCGCTGCGCCCCCGTCGCGCGAAATACCGTTTTGCACGACGATAGTTCCCGATCGGGTCTTGCCTCGCCCAGTTATACAATATATTGCGCAATATATTGTATAACTGGAATCGCAGGATGAAAGACGCATGCGGAAAAATCGATCGATCGGCACGCTTACCGCAACGATGGCGTGGCTCGCGCTGGTCGGCGCGGCCGCGGATGCGCCGCTAACCGCCGCCGACAAGCGCGCAATCGTCGAGGAGACGGGGCGGGCGATCGAGGCGAATTACGTCTTTCCCGACAAGGCGAAGACGATCGCCGCGACGCTGCGCGACAATCTCGGCAAGGGCGATTATGACGCCGTTACCGGCAAGGCGGCGCTTGCGCGCGAATTGAGCGAAGACCTCGTCGCCGCAAGCAACGACCTCCATTTCGCCGTCGGGGTCGATCCCGGCTGGGTCGCCGACTATCAGGCGTCGAAGGATCCGGTCCGCGCCGCCGCAATCCGCGAACGCGAGCGCCGCGACGAGGCGCGCGCCAACTTCGGCTTCGACGCCGTGCAGCGCCTCGACGGCAATATCGGCTATGTCCGCTTCTCGCATTTCGCCGACCCCGAACTTGCGTATGACACCGCCGCCGCGGTGATGCGCTTTATCGAGGGCAGCGACGCGGTGATCTTTGACCTGCGCTACAACAATGGCGGGCATCTGGAGATGGCGCAATTGCTCGCGAGCCAGCTTTTCCCCGGCGACAGGGACCAGGAGCTGTTCGATTATTATTACAGCAAGGACGGCCGCCGGGTCGATCGCGGCCAATGGGTGCTTCCGGCGCTTCCCGCGAAGCGCCTGACCGGCAAGCCCGTCTACGTCCTCCTCGGCTCGACCAGCTTTTCGGCCGCCGAATGGTTCGCCTATACGCTTCAGAAACTCGGCCGCGCGACGATCGTCGGCGAACGCAGCGCCGGCGGTGCGCATCCGGTCGACCGTTGGCCGGTCGGCACCGACCTGTTCGTGCAGATACCCTTCGGCCAGATCCGCGACCCCGTCGATCGCGGCGATTTCGAGGGGCACGGTGTGGTGCCCGATCATCAGGTCGCATCGGTCGATGCGCTCGATGTCGCGCATCGCCTCGCCCTCAGCGAACTTGCCAAGGCCGATCCGGGCAAGCAGGCCGACGCCGACTGGTTCGCCCCCGTCCTCGCCATGCGCGCGCGGCCCCGGGCGACTACGCTCAAGGCAGTGACCGGCCGCTACGAAGGGCGGCGCATCGACCTCGTCGATGGCAAATTGCTCTACACCTGGCGCGAGCGTTTCCGGCTTGCGCTCGAGCCGCTCGGCGGCGACCTGTTCGCGATCGAGGGGGTGCAGGATTTCCGCTTCAGGATGGCGCGCAAAAACGGCAAGGTCATCGCGCTCGAACGCATCAACCGCGATGGAACGACTCAAAGCTATGCCCGGATCGACTGACCCGCCCGCACGCGAACTCGACGACATCTCCTTCCTCGGCCGCCTCAGCGAAGCGCTGAGCACCCGGATCGAGGAACAAACGCGCCCGCTGTTCGACGACGCCGGCATCATGGTCCCCGTTCGGTCCTGCTCGCTGCTCACCGCACTCGGTTCGGCGGGCGAAGCGTCGGCCGCCGAGCTCGCGCGCACGCTCGGCCAGTCGCATCAGCTGGTGATGCAAAAATGCCCTGCGCTGCTCCGCCTCGGTCTGGTCACCCAGCACCCCGACCCCGCCGACGCGCGACGCAAGATCTTCCGCCTGACCGATGCGGGCCGCGACCAGCTCGCCCGCATCGACGCCTACAGCGTGCGGATAAGCGCGGTCTATCGCGCGCTCTTCGAAGAGGTCGGCGATGTTCACGGGACGATATTGAAGGCGCTCAAGGCCTTGGCCGACAAGCCGCTGAGCGAACGCATCAAGGAATAGTCAGAGAGCGCGGACCATTACCAGCGCGTCGACAAAACCCTCCGCCGGATGATCGAACGCACCCGGCAGGCGGCCGACGATGTCGAACCCCAACGACTGCCACAGCCCCACCGCGCGGACATTGCTGCTGACGACGAAGTTGAACTGCATCGCGCGAAAGCCACGCGCCCTGGCGTGGTCGATCGAGTGCTGGCCCATCGCCCGCGCCACCCCGCGCCCGGTAGCCGCCGTGCCGGTCACATAACCCGCGTTGGCGACATGCGCCCCGCCGCCCGTCTGGTTCGCGCGCAGATAATAGGTACCGAGGACGACGCCATTCTCCTCGGCGACGAAACTCTCCTTGTCGGCGCCGAACCAGTAAACGAGCGCATCACGCTCACTCATGTCGCGATCGAGCGTCAACGTCTCACCCGCGCGGATGACGGGTTCGATGATCGTCCAGATCGCGGCGGTATCTTCGGAGGTGACGGGACGGATCAGCATGGCGAACGCCTATGCCCGCCGGCGCGCGCTGGCAACCGCTTCAGGTCAGACAGGTTTCTGCAATCGCAGTCACATGCCGCAGGTCGGTACCGCAGCAACCGCCGACGACCTTGATCTGCGGAAAACGGTCGATCAGCGCACGATGCCGGGCCGCAAGGTCGGCGGGGTCGCCGATGTCGAGTTCGGTCATCACGTCGAGTTCGGCATGGCTGAGACACGACGCGTTCGCTCGCACCCCGCCGATCCGCGCCGTCCACGCCGCCCCGTCGTCGAGGACGCCGTCAAAATGCGTCGGATGCGCGCAGTTGATCATATAATAAGCGGGATAGCTTCCCGTCGCCGCATCGACCGCCGCGATGGCATCGCCCAGCGCGTCCCCTGCCGGCAACCGCCCGTCGGTCTCGACCGTAAAGCTGATCGCGACCGGCAGCCCCAGCGCCTTCGCCGCATTCGTCACGCCCACCGCCTCGGGCACATTGGTCATCGTGATCGCCGCGAGCATGTCGACCCCCGCCGCCGCGAGTACCCCTGCCTGATGCGCGTGATAAGTCTGCGCCTCTTCGGGCTGCATGATCTTTCCCGGATCATAGCCGTCGCCGCGCGGGCCGAGGCAGCCGCTGATTACCACCGGCACATCGGTATATTCGGCGCGCAGCCCGATCAGCAATTCGATCGCGGCATCGTTCAGCCGATCCAGCTCATCGACCGAGAATCCGAGCGGCCCTGCCCAATCGGGACTCGCACGCCAGGTCGCGCTTTCGAGGATGAGGCCGGTGCCCTTCCGCCGCGCGAGATCGAGGAAGTCACGGTAATAGGCTTTGAGCAAATCCTGGCCCGTATCCGACGTGAACAAGGTCACTGAAGAGAACAAGGGCAAGTCGATGCCTTTATTGAACAAAATATCGGTCTCAAGACCGGCATCGGTCAGGAAAAATCGGTCCAGTTGCGGCAATGAAGAAATCGCCATAGTCAGCCCTCCCTCAAATATCATCGACGAATATTATAAGGAAAGTCGCCCATTGTCTATTGAACCGGCAGGTCAGTTACTCACCAGAAAAGGTGCAACAATCTCGTCGGTCACCCGCAGCGGTCGGCCGCTGGCCTTGTCGAGCAGCGCCCAGACGGTTCGCGCCCGCACATGCACGCGCCCGCCAGCGCCGGTGAATTCCATAAAGCGGTCGAACTTCGCCCCCTGCGGCTTGTCAGCGACCCACGTCCGCGCGGTCACCGTCTCGCCGGGTCCGAGCGCGCGCAGGTAGTCGATCTCGTGCCGCACGACCACCCAGACATAGGCGTCCTTATGGTTCTGCGGCGCCGCGGCGTCCCAATGGCGGGTCGCGACCTGCTGGATCCACTGGACCCACACGGCATTATTGACATGCCCCAGCTCGTCGATGCTCTCGGGCGTCGCGGTGAGGGAGAGGGTGAATTCTTTCATCGGCATGCCATAGCAAGCCCCTCCCCTTCAGGGGAGGGGGTTGGGGTGGGGGCTATCGGCCTTGCGCAAGGCCGATAGCCCCCACCCGCTGCAACTAAGCCAGCAAGCTGGCAAGTTTCGCTGCCTTTCCCTGAAGGAGAGGGCGTCAAAGTCTTATGCGAGTTCGACGGTTGTCACCATATAGCCCGCGTCGCGCAGCGCCGCGACAAGGCTGTCGAGATGCTCGCGGTCGCGCGCCTCGCATTCGATATCGGTGATCAGGCCCTTCGCGGGCAGCGTCGTGAAGATGCGCTGGTGATAGATTTCGATGATGTTGACCTGCTTCTCGTCGAACAGCTTCATCACCTTGAACAACGCTCCCGGGCGATCCTGCAGGCGGATACGCAGCCGCGCGATGCGGCCCGAGCGCGCGAGGTCGCGCAGCAGCACATTCGCGAGCAGTCGCGTGTCGATATTGCCGCCGGTGAGGACAAGCCCGACCTTGCGCCCGGCGAATTCCTCGGGATGCGCGAGCATCGCCGCGAGCCCGGCGGCGCCCGCACCCTCGACCACGGTCTTCTCGATCTGGAGCAGCAGGCTGACCGCACGCTCGAGATGACGCTCAGCCACCAGCACGATATCGTCGTTGAGGCCAGCGACGAGCTTGCGGGTGTAGGCCCCCGGCTCCTTGACCGCGATGCCCTCGGCGAGCGTGTCGCCCTCGCACGCCATGTCGACGCCGTTCAATTCGGCGTACATCGACGGATACAGTTCGGCCTGCACCCCGACGAGGCGGATGTCGTTCTTGATCCCGCGCGCCGCGGTGCCCATGCCTGCGAGCAGCCCGCCGCCGCCGATCGGGACGATCAGCGTGTCGAGCTGCGGCACATCCTCGAGCATTTCGAGCGCAACCGTTCCCTGCCCCGCCGCGACGTGCGGATGGTCGAACGGATGGACGAAGGTGAGACCGCGTTCGACCTCCAACTCGCGCGCATGCGCATAGGCATCGTCGAATTTCTCGCCGAACAGCACGATCGTCGCGCCATGGCTCGCGGTCTGCGACACCTTCACCTGCGGCGTCGTGCTCGGCATCACGATCGTGACCGGAACGCCCAGCCGCTTGCCATGATAGGCGAGCCCCTGCGCGTGATTGCCCGCCGACGCCGCGATCACGCCGCGTTCGCGCGCTTGCGGATCCATCAACAACAGGGCGTTGAGCGCGCCGCGCTCCTTGTACGCCGCGGTGAATTGCAGGTTTTCGAATTTCAACCAGACTTCGGCGCCGACCATCTCCGACAAAGTCTGCGAATGGAGCGTCGGCGTCCGCACGACCGCGCCATTAATTCGCTCCGCCGCGCCGCGCACATCGTCCAATGTGATCGCCGGCAAGTCGGCGGCGGGGGTCAGGGTGAGGTGATCAGTCATGATGCGCTGGCCCTAACGACAAGCAGGGCTAAGGGGAAGGGCGAGAATTAATCGCGGACCGGGCCCGGATTGAAGCCGCCGACGTCTGGCGCCCGGCGCCAACCATGGTTATGGACCGACGCATGACCGAACAAAAATTGCGTATCAGCTTCATCGGCACCGGCGTCATGGGCGGACCGATGGCAGGCCATCTCGTCAAGGCGGGGCACGACCTCACCGTCTA
>Ga0307412_10001708_pt1 | contig 12140 bp, 11 predicted proteins | sample DK1Cmetagenome_3_FD_203823 | JGI IMG/M metagenome (GOLD analysis project Ga0307412, IMG submission 203823) | Maize rhizosphere microbial communities from greenhouse at UC Davis, California, United States - DK15-C-1 | ecosystem: Host-associated > Plants > Roots > Rhizosphere > Soil | place: USA...
CGAGCGGGCGGCGGTGGAACCGACATTGTTCGGCTTCGACTTCAGCTTCGCTCCGCCGTGGATCGAGCGCGGGGCTTATCTGCCCGGCGAGCCAGGCGTGCCGGACGAAGCGCGCGCCTTCTGGGCTTACGTCGACAGACACGCGCCGGACGAAGACCTCGGTGCCGCTTCCTTCCTCGAGACCGTCCACCGCAGGCATTTCTATTTCGGCATCGCCGACGGGGTGAAGGCCGACTTCGTCTTCTTCCGCCAGTGCGACGCGGCGCTCAACGCGGCGGGCGGGCGCAAGACGGCGAGCGCCTATGACGCGATCGGCGCGGCGCAGGTGGCCAAGGCGAGCTTTTCCGGGATGCGGCTGCTCCACCACCTCGACGGCAGGGTGCCGATCTGGCCGATGGACGCGATTCGCCCGGGCCAGAGCGCGGTGGTCGAGATCTACACCCGCATCTACATCCGCAACGCTGGCCTGCCGGGCAAAAAGATCCGCAGCGCCGGCGAGCTTGACGCCGCGCTGGTCGCGCTCGGCTCGGGGCCAGCCCGCCTCGACCATGTCCCGACCGACCATGAGACCGACGCGCTGATCACGGCCGCCGGCATGCGCGCGCACCTCGCCAATCCTGCCGCCTTCGCGCCCGCCGGCCTCACGCCGCGCATCGCCCGCAGCGAGGGCTGGACGTTCGGCGTCACCTGACGCTAAGCGGGCGCCTGCGCCGGTTTAGCTCAGTTGGTAGAGCAGCGGTTTTGTAAACCGAAGGTCGCGGGTTCGACTCCTGCAACCGGCACCACCCTAACTTTCTCTTCACGGTGGAATGACCTCGCCGCCAAATTCTACCGCAATTACGGCGGGTTAGGCCGCTGCCCGAATCAGGTTCGAAGCCAAGAGAGCATTTTGACGACCGGCATCCGATCCGAATCAGACGCGATTCTCTAATGGCCGATTTTCCGGACGACGGTTGCAGTTGCGGGTTGCAGTTCTAATCAGGCGAAGCCGAACAGCTTTCGCTGCGCTTCCCAGGAGAGCGGGATGTTCGTTGCCCTGAGGAGCCGCCGCCCCGTAAGGGTGGCCGGCTGTTGGCCATCGGCAATGGCCGCGACGATGTCGGGCGCAAGCCAGCTGATGCGAAGCAGCTGCTGCAGATGGGTCTTGCTGTAGCGCGAGATGAGAGCGTCTTCGCTCCCCGCTAGCTTCGCTCGCTGAGCGGTGTGAGCCAGGGTGATCAACCTAAGCAGCGCGGGGTCGGGCTCACTGTGGGTCTCATCGGAGGTCTGGCCGACAACCAACTTCAGCTCTGCCCCTTTGCGAGCGATGGCGGCGGCCACGCGGATCTCTGTGGCATTACCATCCGCCTTGAAGGTCATGACCAACTGATCGCTGCCGATCGAGAGGTTCGCTTCGTGCTTCAGGAGCAGCGTACGTTGCTCCGGCACCGACATGAGAGGGATCGAAGTTCGAATCTCGATGCGAGCCTCATGATCCATCTCCGGGTCGAGCCCAGCCAGCCACGTCGCAAACGATGTGATAACGGCGCGATCAACATCTCGGGCCGGCAGTCGCCAGGCGCTCTTTCGGTCCTCCCCGGGCTGCAGTCTCGTGACATAGTAGTGGTGCCGCTGCCCTGCGCGCGTTGAAAAAGTTGGCGACATCATTCGCCCGTCAGGATCCGTGATCATGCCGGTTAGCAGGCTCGGATACCTGGCGTTGCGACCCTCGCGCCGCTCGCGCCGATTCGTGGCGAGCGTCTGTTGTACCTCGTCCCATAGTTGTTGGCTGATGATCGCCTCATGCTCACCGTCATGCAGTGAGTCCGCGTGAGCCACCTTGCCGAGATAGATCGGGTTCTTGAGCAGAGCGGCTAGCGGTCCCGTGGTGAACGGGATGCCGCCCACCGTTCGGCCGTTGGCATACGCCCGCTCCTTGGTCCGCACGCCGCAGGACGCCAACTCGTCGACAAGCAGGCACATCGAACGATGCACCACGTAGCGCTCGAAGATCGATCGAACGACCTCTGCCTCTTCGTCTGCGATGACCAGCTTGCGGTTCGCCAGCCGGTAGCCGATCGGTACCGGCCCACCCATCCACATGCCCTTGCGTTTCGACGCCGCCACCTTGTCGCGGATGCGCTCGCTGGTCACCTCGCGCTCGAACTGGGCAAAAGACAACAGGACGTTCAGCGTCAGCCGGCCCATGCTGCTGGTCGTGTTGAACGCTTGGGTAACACTGACGAACGACGCCCCTGCCCCATCCAGCGTGTCGACGATGCGGGCGAAGTCGGCCAAGCTTCGGGTCAGCCGGTCGACCTTGTATACGACGATCACGTCAACTTTTCCGGCCGCGACATCGGCAAGCAGCTGTTGGAGCCCCGGTCGCGCCATGTTCCCGCCCGACCAGCCACCGTCGTCATATTGCTCGTTGATTAGCTCCCAGCCTTCGTGGGTCTGGCTCAATATGTACGCGGCGCACGCTTCCCGCTGCGCATCGAGGCTGTTGAAGGCCTGCTCGAGCCTTTCGTCGGTCGACTTGCGCGTGTAGATGGCACAGCGCCGCTTCATTAGGCCGCAGCCCGACTACGTTGGACCTGATGCCGCTTCTTCAGGCCGAAGAAGGCCGGTCCTGACCACCGCGTGCCGGTGATGGCCAAAGCGATCTGGGTCAGGCTGGTGTAGCGCCGCTCCTCATGCTCGTAGCCGCTTTCGAGCACGATCACCTGGTGCGTCTTGCCGCGCCAGCTCCGCACGAGGCGCGTGCCAGGTTTAAGGGTGATCGACCGTACACTGCTGATCGGCTCGCCTTTGCGCAGGCGCTCGGCGGCGGCCTCCAAGCTTCTCTTCGTATCCGACGGAAGTACACCGGAGACTCGCGACTGCAGCTTCCATGCGATGCCGCGGCGCAGGAGATCGGGTGCGAAGTCCGGCGCCGGCCGGCGCCAGCTCTCGCGCCAGGCGGCACGAAGCTGGGCAGGCGACATCGTCTCGAGCTCGGCAAGCCGGCGCTCGAGCAGGCTCATTCCGCAACCTCGGCAACAGTCGGTTGAAGACGATAAGCGAGTTTGCCGTCGCCGCGCTGCTCCTTCACGACGGTGAACTTCTTGCGCAGCCCGGTGAGGAAGGCGCGGCAGCTGTGCGGTTGCCAGCCCGTTGCCTTGGACATCTCCAGCACTGTCGCCCCTTTATCGCGCAAGAGGATGCGGGCCACCATGGCGGCCTTGGTTGGGGCTTTTGCTTGGGTGTTCATGTGGGTCTCCTGGTGGCAGCGCGGACTATCTGCGCTGCCACTGACCCAAGCCGCTGAAGGGCGTTCCTTGCGGCGTCATCACCGTCGGCGACGAGCAACCAATGCTCTGTTCCGAACGGTAGTCCAGTGATCATTCGCCAGGGCCGCAAAGCTGCGTCTGGACTTCAGACGTGAGGCTGTCGCTTGCGGCGGGCATGACGGGAGCAGACGAACTCGACGCTGACACCATCGATCTGATCAATCAGCTTTGCACGCGGGTCGGGATGTTGATGGAAGATGCGGCGCCACTAGAGCTCCATCGGTCTGGATCCGGGCCCGAGCTGAAGTCTGGACTATTGCAGCTGCAGGCCAGCATGACATCGATGGCTTCACTGATCGGTGCTGCGAGAGCACTGGCAAACGTCTGATTAGCGCCCTTCCCGGACATTCAGCTGGCAATCCCGCCTTCCAAAAAGCGGACGCTATGGATGCAGGAGTTTCCACGCTCCCGGTATTATTTGAACCGGTTGTCCGCCTGTTGGTTTTGATGTCATGCCGCTCGAAAGATCTTGGATTGAATGGCCCCCTTGGGCCACCGTGGCATTGGTCATCATTGTCTTAGCATGCGTCATTACGGTCGTGACCGTCATTCGTGACATCGCATGACCCGGTTCAATCGGGCCGGGAATAGAGAAATGCGCTAATGTCGCGCGCGTCCCGCTCGGTCACGCCCAGGTTCGGCATGGCGGTGCCGGGCGAAACGCTTTGCGGCGCGCGGATCCACCGTCGCATATTGTCCGGATTATTGCTCAGCCGCCCGGCGATCATGGCCTGAAGCGCGACCCCGTCGAGTCCTGGTCCGACACCCCCAACCGCGTGCGGCACGTGCTTCATCGCGTGGCAGCCGCCGCAGCCGTAGCTGATGAACCGCGCTTCCCCGCGCGCGGGACTTCCGCCAGAAATCGCGGCCGCATGGGCGCGCATGCGATGGCGAAAGTCGAATTTGTCATAGGCCAGGCCGCCCGCGCCGACGAGCACCGCCACCCCTGCGAAAGCGGCCAGGACCTTATTTCGTGCCGAACGCATGATGCTCTCCGGATCTGCTCAACCAGCGATACAGCAAGGCCAGCGCCGCCGCGCCATGAACCAGCCCGCCGGGGATCCACATCAGCAGGCCCGCGACCTGCTGGTCGCTGACGGGATCGAGGCCGATGCCCGAAAGCCCCATCGCTGCGTAGCGCGCGTACCAGGAGCTGGTGGACAGCGCCATCAAGGCGCCAAGTGCGCCTTCGACCAGCGAGGTCAGGAACAGGCACAGGGCGCCGAGCAGTTCCTGGCCGCCGCGAAGGTCGAGCATTGCCCGCCAGAAGACGAGCGAGGTGAGGATGAAGCTCACATGCTGGGCCGCGTGCCAGCCGGAGCTTTGCAGCGCGCGATCGAACAAGGCGGGGGCGTGCCAGGCCCACAGGGTGACGCCCTGGAGTACGGTTGCAGTGACGGGCTCGGTTAACCGGCGCCACAGCGTGACCAGTGGCGCCTTCCATCCGCCGCCAAGCGCGCGCCGAACACGGTCGGGAAGGCCCCAGGCGAGGATTCCCCCGACCGGGGTGATCGCCATAAGCAAGGTCGCGACAAGCATGATCAGTTCATGCTCCGCCATATGGAGCGTGAAGCTGCGCTCCCCTCCTTCGTGGAGCGGCGAGATGAGCGCGAGCGTCAAGACGAGCCAGCCGCCCAGGAACCAGCCGCCCCTGGGCCGAGCGACCTTCGAGCGGCGCGAGACCCGCTCGCGGCCAATCAGAAAGACAAGCAGCAGGAGGAGGAGCGGGAGCAGGATCACCGGCTCGAGGCTCCAGCCGGGTGCCGCGTGATGCTCGACATCGCCATGCGCGAAGGCCGGTGCGGCAGCGGCAAGCGCGGTCAAGCCGACGGTGGCGCGGTTCAGCCGAAACATGGCGGAAGCAGGAGGATGGCGAAGATGGCCAGCAGGATCGCAAAGGCAAAGAGGAGCGAGCAGGAAAAGGAAATGATCCCGACCAGTCGCCGTGCGTTCTCGTCGGTTCCGCGCGTGCCGCGCCACGACAGCAGACCCGCGCCAAGGCAGATGATAAGACCGAGGATTCCGACGATCAGGATCGGACCCGGGGCGAGGCGGCGGCAATCGTCGAACGTGCCCTCAGAGCCGAACTGATGGACGACGATCAATGCGAGCAGCCCGATCACGAGACCGGTCCACGGAACGGCGCGCACGGCAAGGCGGCGGAACGTGCTCATCGGAAGATCCGCGGAACCCAGTAGATCAGCAAGTAGATCGGCAGCCAGCTGATCCAAACGAAGCGCCAGTAAAGGGCATTTTCGTCGGTATCGACCATTCGGCGTGGCTCCTCGCCATGTGCCGTGTTCATCAGCCGCCACAGGACGACCGTGTCGATCCAGTCGGTGAGGATATGCGTCGTGTGGAGAAGGAGCAGCGCCCAGAGGATCGAGCCATAGGCATTGTCGTGCCAGCGAACGTTGAGCGCGTTGAATTCGAAACCGCGCACGACGAGCAGCGCCAGTCCGATCAAGGTCATCACCAGCAGCAGTCGGCGGACATTGTTCGTGTCGTAGGCATTCGCCGCGCGCTTGATCATGCTGTTCGGAATCTCGCTGAGCAGCAGGGCGACCGTGAACAAGGTCCCGGGAAACAGGTCCGGTGGAAGCCAAGGCCGCGGAGCCCATTCCGGCTGATGGCTCATCAGGAAGAAATAAGCGACGATCGCGAGCAGGAAGGCGCTCCCTTCGATCAGCATGAAGCCGATGATCCCCCACCATGTCAGGCTGCGATGGCTGAAGGCGTGGGTCGGAAGCGCGGCGAGATCACGAACGAAGCGCGGCTCAAGGGTCATGAGATGGTCGGCTCCAGTTCGGGCGGCCCTTTCGGCCAGAACCAGGCCGCCATCGCGATGGTGGCTGGAATCGCCCCGACGACCAGCGCCCAGGGGCTCAAGATCGAACCGATGAACATGACGCTGATCGCTACCGAGGAAATGAACGGCCAGGGCGATGGCTGGGCGCTTGGCTCGCGCACGTCGGGGACCGCGTCCATGACCGTCGTCAGCAACAGTTCGCGGTCGTCAACGCGCAAGCCGTGGACCACGGGCAAGTGATCCCGCGACCCCCACAAGGGCGCACGGCTTTCGACCACCGGGATGTGCGCAAAATTATAGTCCGCCGGCGGCGACTGCGTCGCCCATTCGAGCGAGGATCCATCCCATGGATTGGCGGCTGCGCGGCGTCCGCCAAGCGCGGAGCGGACCATGTTCAGCACGAACAGGAGGACCGCCAATGCCACGACGAGCGAACCCAGGCTCGACAAGAGGTTGGGCCATTCGAGGCCCATTCCTGCGGGATAGGTGTAGACGCGCCGCGGCATGCCGTAGATTCCGGCGACGTGCATCGGGAAAAAGGCAAGCTGGAAGCCCAGGAACAGCATCCAGAAGCCAAGCTTGCCGATTTTCTCGCTCATCATCCGGCCGGTGAACTTGGGGAACCAGTAGGTGATGGCACCGAGCAGCGGAAACACCGCGCCGCCGATCAGGACGTAGTGGAAGTGGGCGACGATGAAATAGGTGTCGTGAAGCTGCAGGTCGAGCGGCACCGCGGCGATCATCACGCCGGTCAGCCCGCCGATGACGAACGTGATGATGAAGCCGATCACGTAGAGCAGCGGCACCTGGAGCCGCGGCCGCCCTTCCCACAATGTCGCGATCCAGCAGAAGATTTGCAGCGCGGTCGGAATGGAAACCGAGATGCTTGCCGCAGTGTAGAAACTATATCCGACCCGCGGCAGGCCGGTGGCGAACATATGGTGGACCCAAAGGCCGAAGGCGAGAATGCCGGTGGCGACCACCGACAGGACGACGACGGGGTAGAAGACGATCGAGCGGCGCGAGAAGGTGGCAACGATCTCGCTGACGAAACCCGTCGCCGGAAGGAAGATGATGTACACTTCCGGATGGCCGAAGAACCAGAACAGATGCTGCCACAACAAAGCATCGCCGCCTTCGGCCGGGTTGTAGAAATGGGTGCCAACCAGGCGGTCGGACAACAGCAGGCTCGACGCGAGCGCGACCGCCGGCATCGAGAAGACGACCATCAAGGACGTCACCAACGTCGTCCACACGTAGAGCGGCATCCGCGCCAGCGACATGCCGGGGGCACGCTGCTTGAGGATCGTGGCGATCAGGGTGACCGCCGCGGCAAGGGAGGCGACTTCGGTGAAGGTGACCATCTGCGCCCAGATGTCGGGGCGCTTGCCAACTCCATATTGCGGCCCCGACAGAGGCGGGTAGGCGAACCAGCCAATGTCGGGCGCGATGTTGAGGATGAAGGCCACCCACAACAGGCAGCCGCCGGCGAGATAGAGGTAGAAGGACACCGCCGTCAGGCGCGGGAAGGCCATGGCCCGCGTGCCGATCATCAACGGCGTGAGATAGATTTGCACGCCCTGCATCACCGGCACGGCGAACAGGAACATCATCGTCGTCCCGTGCATGGTGAAGATCTCGTTGTAGCGCGCAGCGCCGACGAGATCGTTTTCGGGCTTGGCCAATTGCAGGCGCATGATCAGCGCCAGCGCACCGGCGAGCGCCAGGAACGTCAATGCGGTCACGATGTAGCGCCGCCCGATGTCCTTGTGGTCGACGCTCGACAACCAGCCGATCAATCCGCGCGGGCGCCCCCAGGTCCGTGCCAAGCGCGCTTCGAGCACTGGTCCGCTAAGCCCCGGTCCGTCGCGCGGCACGTCCGCGGGGGGCGCCTTGGCCTTTTCGAGGGCGCTGCTCATTTCAACGTCTCGATGTAAGCGACGAGCGAATGCAGGTCCCTGGGCTCCATCGGAATGGTCGGCATGCGACTGCCCGGCTTGTGCGATTGAGGATCGGCTATCCAGCCGTAGAGGTTGCCGCGGTTGAGCGGGAGCGTGCCCGCTCCGATGCTGCGCCGGCTGGCAACATGGGTCAGGTCCGGCCCGATCTGCCCGCCGGCGGGACTTCCGGCGACGTTGTGGCAGGAACTGCATTCGCGCGTCACGAAGTAGCGATAGCCGGCCATCTGCAGCCGCGTGGTCGGCGCCGGCGCGGTCGCCAGTTGCTGCGCATACCAGCGCCTGAAGTCGTCGAGCGGCTCGACGATCACGTCGAGGGCCATGCGCGTATGCTGCACGCCGCAGAACTCGGCGCACTGGCCGTGGAAGACCCCGGTCCGCCTGGGGAGCAGCTCGATGTCGGTCTGCCGCCCGGGGATCAGGTCCTGCTTGCCGGCGAGATTGGGTACCCAGAAACTGTGGATGACGTCATTGGACTTGAGCGTGACGTGCACCGGCACGTTGACGGGCAAATGGATTTCATTGGCGGTGCGCACCGACGCCGACGGGTCGCTGGTGTCATACTGCACATTCCACCACCATTGGTTGCCGGTGATGGTGAGCGCGAGACCCGACCGGCGGGTGGAGCTTGCGTTCGATCGGTCGGAGAAGAAACTGGCGACGGTCAATATGGTCAGGCCGACGGTCACCAGCCCTGTCCAGACAATGAGCGCCACTTTCGTCCTTGCCGACGTTTCTTCATGACGGTCTTCATCGACGCTGTTCGCCTGGCCCGCGTCGCGGCGACGCCGCAGCGCGATCCCGAGCCCGGCGAGAACGAGCAGGTACATGACCGCGCACACGGCTAGAAACACGAGAAACAGGACAATGAAGTTCGCGCTCTCGAGGCCCTGCCCGCCCATGGCATTCTGATTGCCCGCACAGGCCGAGAGGAAGCCGAGCGGCAGGGCGATCAGACGATGGGCCAGGCGTGTCATTGCTGCCCCGATTCCGCGCTCTCGATCGGCTCACGCTCGATCTGCGTCTGCGGAGGCGTGTTGCTCATTTCGTCGGCCCGGGCGGACACGGCGTCCTTGCGCTCCTGCCCGGACAAGGTTCGGACATAAGCGGCGATCTGCCACATCTGCTGTTCGGTCAATTTGCCGCGCCACGCCGGCATTCCGTTCGGCCGCCCTTCCGCGATCGATGCGACGATCTGGTCCATGCGGCCGCCGTAGCGCCACTTGGCATCCATCAGCGCCGGACCCATCCCGCCGCCGCCATGGCTATGGCACCCGCTGCAATTCATCTGCGCGAACAGGGTCTGCCCTTGCGAGATCGACGGTGCATTGTTTTCATATTGGGCAGCGCGGGGATCGGGCGCAGAGGGCCGCGCATTGCCGGGCAGGATGGTGTCGGGCGTGACCATCCCCGGGGCGGTTTCGGCGAGCGGCTTGCCACGGCTGTTGCGCTCCTCCCGGTTGCAGCCCGCAAGCAATGCGACCAGCGCGAAGGCGAGAAGACTATTTCGGCAATGCAAAGACATAGACCATTCCGCCCCGCGTCGTGCGCTTCGGCAAATCCTTGGTGGCGTTGGCAAAGCCAAGCGCGGCCGTCGGATCGCGCGTGTCGATGTCGGCCGTGACGACGGCGCCCGCCCATCCGCCGATGCCCGAGGGCACGGCGATATATTGGCGGCCGTCGGGGCCGCGATAGCTGATCGGCTGGCCGATGATCCCGCTGCCGGTCTTGAATCGCCACAGCAACTTGCCGTTGCGCGCATCGATCGCCTTGAACCAGCCGTCCATCGTTCCGTAAAAAACGACCCCGCCGGCCGTGGCCAACGCCGGGCTCCACAGCGGAAGGTCCTCCTTGATTTCGAAGACCTTGCGGCGCGCGACAGGATCCCAAGCGGTGAAGACGCCGCGATTGCCCCCCGGCCCCGCATACATCTTCACATCCGCGCCGACGAAGGGCGTTCCGGGAATGTAGTTGGCGTTCTTGACCCCCATGTCCATGCACAGGTTGAGGTGCGGAATGTAGACGAGGCCGGTCACCGGGCTGAACGCCGACGGGTTCCAGTCCTTCGCCCCCGGCGGGCCGGGGCAGATGTTGCGCACCACGCGGCCCTCGACCGGCTCCTTCGCCTTCACCAGTCCGAGCGCGCCCGTCTTGAGGTCGACGCCGGTGTAGGCGTTGATATGGGCATAGGGATCCGCCGAGAGAATCTTTCCTGTGCGGCGATCATGGACGTAGAAGAAACCGTTGCGGCTGGGCCGGATCAGCGCCGGGATTCTCCCGCCATTGGGCGCGGGATATTCGACCAGCAGATTCTCGTTGATGTCGTCGTGATCGAAGACGTCGTGCGGCGTGCTTTGGTAATACCAGCGCACATGGCCGCTGCCGATATCGCGCGCCAGCACGCCGGCGGTGAAATGATTGGCGCCGGGCCGCTGTGCCGCATTCCATGGCCCCGGATTGCCAGTGCCATAATAGATCAGCTTGAGCTTCGGATCGTAGCTGATCCAGCCCCACACCGTCCCGCCCCCAATCTTCCAGCGTTCGGGCGGCCAGCTCTTTACGCCAAGATCATGGCCGGCGTCCTTGGCATAAGGCGGGCGGTAGTCCGGGCCGATCAGGACGTCCTTGTCAGGACCCGTGCTATAGCCGCGCCACGCCAGCCTGCCGCTGCCGGCGTCGAGTGCGGTGAGCCATCCGCGCACCCCCATCTCACCGCCCGAATTGCCGACGAGGACCTTTCCCTCGGCCACGAGCGGCGCCATGGTCAGCGTCTCGCCCTTCTGGATGTCGGCGACCTTGGTACGCCACACTTCCTTGCCGGTCGCCGCGTCGACCGCGACGGTGTGGCCATCGAGCAGATTGAGGAACAGCCGGCCCGCCGAATAGACCGCCCCGCGATTGACGGGGCCGCAGCAAGCGACGCCCTTGGCAGCCGCGGCCGGTCGCGGCTCGTAAGTCCATTTGACCGGCGCGCCCGGCTTGGCGAGGTCGAGCGCGTAGACGTTGTTTGGCCACGGCGCGACGACATACATGGTCGAGCCCACGACCAGCGGCGGCGCCTCGAACCCCTCGACGGTCCCGGTCGAGAAGGTGAAGGCGACGTTCAGTCCGGACACATTGGCCGGGGTAAGTTCGGTCAGGCCGCTGAAGCGGGTCGAGGCATAGTCCTTGGACGGCATCGTCCAATTGCCGTCTTCGGCCGCGGCGTCGCGAGGCAAGGCTGCCCGCGCACGGTGCGCCGCGTTTGCCGTCCGCAATTCATTCGTCGGCTTCGGGGTGTCGATCCCCAATCCGCGCAGCAGGAACGCGCCGAGACTGATCAGGACAGCAATCGCTAGCAATGTGGCGATCGAACGTTTCATCTGTCTCATCCGCAAATCGACACAATTGCCTAAGCGAAAGCGACGTGCCCGGAAAAGCCGAATTACCTAACCTAAGTAATGTGCCAAATCGCACCTTTTCATTTGGTTCCGGCACGCGTTGGGAATTGGGGCGTCGCCGCAGAACGCTGTAATGCGCGCGAGCGTTCGCGCAGCCCTCGGAGGGCGAAATGCCTACTCATGAACTGAAGGCCATTCTGGTTTGGCAGACATTTCGGCAAGTGCTGGAAGCGCCCTCGCACGGAGCACAGCGGACCGTCCGCTCACGGCCAGGTCCAGCGAGTCGATCGACGTCTCGGGATAGGGCAGCCGAGGTGGGAAAAGAAATTCGGCTAACGCCTGTCGCGCGATCCACAGACTACTCCGCTAAGCGAAGAGCCTCGACTAGAGAATCCGATGAGTAAGGCTTCGTCAGGGTTGGCACTGCGGTGAATGCGGCCGGATGTTCGGCATCGCCATATCCTGTTGCGAAAACGAATTTGACGGACCGGCGTTGAAGTTCTTCGGCCAGCGGATAGCTCCGTTCCCCGTGAATGTTGACGTCCAGCACCGCCGCATCAATGTCGCTATCCGCGATCAGTTGGAACGCTTCCTCCATGTGCATCGCCACCAGGACTCGCTGGCAGCCAAGAGAGAGAAGCAGGTCCTCGAGGTTGAATGCGATTATTGGCTCATCCTCGAC
>Ga0307412_10001712_pt1 | contig 12133 bp, 6 predicted proteins | sample DK1Cmetagenome_3_FD_203823 | JGI IMG/M metagenome (GOLD analysis project Ga0307412, IMG submission 203823) | Maize rhizosphere microbial communities from greenhouse at UC Davis, California, United States - DK15-C-1 | ecosystem: Host-associated > Plants > Roots > Rhizosphere > Soil | place: USA...
TCAACCAGCTGATGCTCGGCTGGGTACTCGATCCCAAGGAGGATACCCGTACGCCGCTGCGGCTGACCGCGATGCGGCGGACCGCCGGGCTCGACCTCGCCTCGCCGGCGGTGACGAAGACATTGGACGCGATGGTCGCCGGCCATGTCGCGCATGATCCCACCGCCGTGACGCTCGAGCTGCTGATGCGCAGCCGCAACGGCACGCCCAGCCCTTCGGTCGCCAGCTATATCGATCACTTGCCGATCGGCCTGCAGCGCCGCCGCCGCCAGGAGATTGCCCCCATCGCCGGCCCCGACGATGCCGCCGCTTATGACGGCGCGATGGTAAAGGTGAAGCAGTTGCTCAAGCTGCTCCACGATCGCGGCATCACCCTGCTGCCCGGCACCGACGACCAGACCGGGCTTTCCGTCCACCGCGAGCTGGAGATCTATGCCGAGGCAGGCATCCCGATCCCCGAGGTGCTGCGCCTCGGCACGCTGACGCCCGAGCGCTATATGGGCCGCGACCAGGAATTGGGATCGATCGCCCGCGGAAAGCGCGCGGACTTCCTGCTCCTCCCCGGCGACCCCACCAAGGATCTGCGCGAGCTGCATCGCATCGCGATGGTCGTGAAGGACGGTACGATCTACTTCCCTGCGGAAATCTATCCCGCCTTCGGGGTGAAGCCGTTTGCGGACGCGCCGAAAATCTCCCGTCCTGCGGTGGCGCCCAAGGCGGCAGGAAGCGGCCCGTCGCATGATGCGGCGGACGAGTTCCTGTTCTGACGTGCCCGCCAGGCCGTTACGGCCTGGCGGCAACCACCTGCGCCACGAACGCGTGCAGGTCCTTGCTCAGCGCCGCCAGTCCGGCCTCGTCCTCGAACACCGAATGGCCCGCCGCATAGTGGTGCGCGGAGACGCGATCCATCGGCACGCCGGCCTGTTCCAGCGCGAACTGGCCCGCATAGACCGGGGTGGTGATGTCGTAATAGCCGCCGCCGGTGAAGCCGCGCAGCGTCGGCTTGGCGTCCATCGCTGCCTTCAGATAGGGCGCGAAGGACATCGAGCGATAGCTGCCGCCATATTCCTTGTCCCAGCTCCACTTGAAGTTGATACCCAGGTTGAGGCTGCGATAGGGGCTCGGCAGCCCATAGCCGAGCTCGCTCTTGAGATAGGTCTCGATCAGCTGCGCCGAGCTGGCCCCCAGCGTCATCGAGGGGTCGTCGAACGGCGGGCGCAGCTTGGAGTCCGCGATCGCGCGGGTGGCACGCCCGTCGAGTTGGCCGGTGCGAAGCCCCTTGGCCGCGAGGAGGTTCAGCATGAAATCGTAATTGTCGAGGCGGAGGTTCTTTTCCTCCAGCAGCGATACCGGCAGGCCGATCAGCGCCGACATCCGCTCGGCAACCTCGCGCCGCGCCGCCGGGGAGAGCGTCGAGCCCTTGAGCAGGGCCAGGGCATAGTCCCCCTGCGCGAAGGCCAGCGCCGCCGCATAATGCTGTTCGACGCTGCGGCCGCCGCGATCGATCGCCTGGTGATACCAGGCCACCGACGCCAGGGTCGGCAGCTTGACCACGTCCGAGATGACCGGCCCGTCGCTGTCGCCGATCGCCAGTGAGAGCAACGCCACGCCATCGGGCAGCGACTTCTTCGCCTTGCTGGTCTCGTTCAGCACCGCAAGCGCCCGCGACGTTCCATAGCTCTCGCCGATCAGCACCACCGGCGAGCCGGTGCGGCCGTTCGCCGCCAGCCAGCGCTCGATCATCAGCGCCACGCCGCGCGCATCGCCGCCGACACCCCAATAGCCCGAGGCGTCGCGGTCCTTGATCGGCATGCTGGCGCCCGTGCCCACCGGATCGATGAACACCAGATCGGCCGCATCGAGCAGGCTGAAGCGATTATCCTCGAGATGCGCCGCCTCGCCCTTGCCGACGATCCGGCGCGGCCCAAGCGCCTGCAGGTGGAGCGGCGACGACGAGGCACCGGGGCCGCCGTTGAACACGAACAGCACCGGTCGCTTCGCGGGATCGCCCTTGGCCTGGGCGATATAGCCATAGCTCACCGCCACCGCGACGGGGGCGCCATCCGCACCCGGCATCGGAAGCTCGGTGACCACGGCGCGATAGGCGAGCTTCTTGCCGCCGATCGTCGCGACATGCTCGGTCGTCACCACCCGATCGGTCGCGGCATCGCGCGGGACCATCGGCGCCATCGCGCGCAGGAACGCCGGCGGCATCGGCGCATCGCCGTCCTGCGCACGCGCGGCAACGGGACTGACGGCAGCGAGCAGCAGGGCGACGGACAGGGCACGGCGCATCGGGGGGCCTTTCAGGAAATGCGGGGAAGCGCGGCGAGCAGCCGCTCGATATCGTCCCCGTCGTTGAATACCGACGGGCAGACGCGGAAGCGGTTGCGCGACAGGGTGATCTGCACCTTCGCCGCCTTGAGCGGATCGGAGAGCTTGGCATAGGCCCCCTCCAGCGCGCAGGTCAGCAGCGGGGTGCGGGTGCCCGGAGGGGTGACGATCGTATAGCCGCGCTCGGCCAGCCCCTTGCGCAGCGCTGCCATCAGCGGCTGGCGGTGCGCGGCGATGCGGTCGACGCCGAGCTTCAGGATATAGTCGAGCGACCAATCGAGCTGCGCGACCACGGTGTGCGCGTGGGTGCCGCCGGCGAACAGCCCCTCCATGTCCGGCCGCGGCGTGACATCGGCGATGGTCTCGCCGGGCGGATCGAAGGGATAGACGTGCGGCGCGAACGCCGCGAGCTGGTAATAGCCATAGCGGGTGCGCTTGAGCCGGTCGTGAAGACCGGCGCGGACATAGAGAAAGCCCAGCCCGAAATCGCCCATCAGCCATTTGTAGCTGGCGGTGGCCGCGAAATCGACATTGGTGGCACGCACGTCGACAGGCACCGTGCCCGCAGCGTGGATGATGTCGGCATAGACCAGCGCGCCGCGGGCATGGGCGATCTCGCACACCCGCTTCAGGTCATGCTCGAAGCCGTTGTAGGTCGACACTAGCGACAGCGCGACCAGCCGAGTGCCCGGCGTGATCGCCTTTTCCATCGCCTCGATCGAGATGCGGTTCTCGGTGGGCCGTACCCAGGCGACGTCGACGCCCTGCTTCGCCAGTTCCTGATAGAGATAGAAGGAGCCGAAGAAGTGCAGCGTATCGGTGACGATCCGTCCGCCGGCACGCGGGAAGTCCAGCGCGTCGATGACGAGTTGCTCGCCCGCCGTGGTGCTCTGGACGAAGGCGATCTCCTCCGGCGCGGCGTTGATGAGCTTGGCGAAGCTGGCCTTCACGCGCGTCTCGACCGCATCGGTGGGATAACGGCCCTCGGTGGTGGCGCGCTGATCGAGATAGGCGCGCACCGCATCGCGGGCGCCGATCGGGATCGGGTGCATCGTTCCCGAATCCAGATAGGGGCCGGGCATCGGCGCGAAGCTCGCCTTGTCGGGCAACGGCGGGCTGGCCGCCGTCGCGGACGCAGCCTGCACGACCAAGGGCGCGGCGCCGGCACCCGCCAAAATGTCGCGCCGTGTGACGCCCGATCGCATGCCCCGCCCTTCCCTTGTCGAATTGCCGACCAGCTTAGCGCCGGTCCCGCGAATAGATTTTGCCGATTTCCACCGGCACATGCACCCTGCCAGAGGTGACGTCTTCGCGCTGAGCCGCCCGCCTGCGCATAAAAATTGCTGGCCGCCTCGGCTAGGACACTTGCAGAGGGAGTACGCCGATGAAGCTTCGGGCGCTATATTGTGCGGTGCTGCTGGCCACCGGATCGCTGGTGCCGATCGCTGCCAGTGCCCGAACCTGCACCGGCGACGCCGTCGAGACGCGGCACAGCGCCCGGATCGGCGGCAAGGCGCTGCGCTATGTCGCCTGTGCCGGCACGCTGCCGGTGCGCAACCTGCGCGGCGAGGCACGCGGCAGGATCTTCTACACGGCCTATCTGGTCCCCGGCGGCAAGCGACGGCCGCTGAGCTTCGTCTGGAACGGCGGCCCGGGCGCGGACTCGCGTACGCTCCAGTTCCACGCGGTCGGCCCGCGCATCCTGCGGGGCGGCGCGCTGGTGGACAATGCGGCGAGCCCGCTCGGCGCGAGCGATCTCGTCTTCGTCGATCCCATCGGCACCGGGTTCAGCACGGCGGAAGACCCCGCGCATGCCGCCGATTTCTACGGCACCAACTCAGACATCGCTTCGGTGACAGGCTTTGTGACCGATTTCCGCAGCGCCTATCGCCGGGCGGCATCCCCGCTCTATCTGGTCGGCGAGAGCTTCGGCACCTGGCGCGCCGCCGGCGTGGCGGAGCGGCTGATCGACGCGAAGGTGCCGGTGGCCGGCATCGCGCTGATCTCGGGGGGCATCCCGCTCGGCGACATGCCCGATCGCAACCAGTTGCGCGCGCTGTCGCTGGTCAACCGCACCGCCACCGCGCTGGCGCTGGGCAGGCTCGCGCCCGCGCTCCAGGCCGATCCGCCGCGCGCGCTGGCCGAGGCCCGGCGCTGGGCCGAGCAGGTCTATGTCCCTGCCCTTACCGCGCCCGATGCGCTCTCCGTCGCGGCCCGTACGGAGGTGATCGCCGCGCTCGCGCGCTTCCAGGGGCTCCATACCGCGACGATCGACGCCAAGACGCTGTGGGTTTCGCCCCGCGCCTTCCGCACCGGGCTGCTCGCCAGCCAGGGCAAGACGCTCGGCCTGTTCGACATGCGCAAGACCGGCGCGCCCGAAGACGAGCATGCGGATTCCCGCATCGTGCTCGATTATTATCGCACGACCCTGGGCTATCGCGCCGGCCGCTATGCCGGGATCGACGCGCCGGAAAGCGAGGCGGGCAACCAGTGGCAATATGACCAGGCGCCGATCACGCCGGACTCGCTCGCGCGCGCCCGCGCTGGCGAAGGGCCACCCAGCCCTTCCCAGCCCTGGACACTACGCGCGATGGAAAAGGCGCCGCACCTGCGCGCCTGGGTCGCGACCGGCCTTTACGACTCGCTCAACAGCTGTGCGGGCAACGAAGCGGTGGCGGCCAGTTTGCCCAAGGCGGTCGCCGCCCGCTTCACCCTACGCTGCTATGCCGGCGGTCACATGATGTATGAGGATGGGCGTGAGACGCTGCGTTTCGGCAAGGATCTCGCGGCATTCCTGCGACCCTCAGCATAAATCTTGCACAACCTTGGCCCCAGGTTGCATTTGTGTTTCATATTTTTCGCTACCGGGCGCGGCTTGGGCCAAAAAATTCCGCCCCACCCGCTTATCCTGATGCCGATCCGGGAAAGAGCCGCACAGGCCACCGGAGCGCATTTCAGGGAGAAAGGGGTAGCATGACAAACACACATACCCGCATCGCGCGCCGGCTGATGGCATCGACCGCGCTGTTCGCCGCCGTGGCCGCGATGCCGGCGCTGGCACAGGAAGCCGCGCCGCAGGACGGCAGCACCACGGCCAGCGAGGCCGGCGAGCCGATCATCGTCACCGGATCGCGCATCCGCCGCCCGGAATCCGATAACGCCGCGCCGGTCTCGGTCATCGGCCAGCAGGCGATTATCGATCGCGGCTATACCAGCGCCGCCGACGCGCTGAACGACCTGCCCTCCAACGTTCCCGTGCTCAACCAGGCCGACGGGACGGGCGAGGCCAGCGGATCGGGCATCCAGGCGCCGAACCTGTTCGGTCTGGGCGCCGGCCGTACGCTTACCCTCGTAAACGGCCGCCGCATGGTCACCAGCAGCTCGGGCATCGGCGATCCCGGCGGCGTAGGCGACGCGCAGGTCGATTCCAACATCATCCCGCTCGGCCTGCTCGAGCGGGTCGAAGTCTTTCAGGGCGGCGGCGCCGCCGTGTACGGCTCGGACGCGATCGCGGGCGTGGTCAACTATATCCTCAAGTCCGACTTCACCGGCCTCGTGCTGGATGGGCAGACCGGCATCTCCTCGCGCGGCGACTATGGCACCTACAGCCTGCGCGGTACGGCGGGCACCAACTTCGCCGGCGGCCGCGGCAATGTCGCGATCGATGTGGGTTGGTCCAAGTCGCCGATCCTGCGCTTCTCGGATCGCCCGCTCTCCAATCTGGGCCGCCTGACCGTCAGCAACGCCGCGGATACCGGCCCGAGCGACGGCATCCCGGCGGTGAAGGAGATCTTCAACGCCGCCTTCTGGCCGTTCAACGGCAACGGCGTGATCTTCACCCGCCCTGCGCCGCCGCCCAACTTCCTCGCGCGCAACGCCAGCGGCAGCGCGCTGCAGTTCGATTCCGCAGGCAATGTCGTGTCCTACAATACAGGCACGATCCAGGGCATTCCCTTCGCTTCGGGCGGTGACGGCTTTGCCTATCAGGAACTGGCCGGCCTGCGCACCGGCGTGGAACGCTACACCGCCAATCTGATCGGCCACTACGACCTGAGCGATCGGGTTAAGGTCTCGACCGAGCTGCTGTTCGCGCGCACCAAAGGCAGCGAGATCCCGCAGGGCAACAGCCGCACCACGCTGAACGCCGGCACCTATGCCGGGCCGATCGGCTTCACGATCAACAACGGCTTCCTCACCAGCCAGGCAAAGGCCGCGCTGAGCGCGATCTCGCCCAGCTTCGCCGCCGGCGCGCCGCTCTATCTGTCCAAATATTTCTACGACCTGGTGCCGAATGCCACCCGCACCACCACCACCGATACCTATCGCGCGCTTCTCACGCTCGACGGCGACTTCGATGTCGGCGCGCGCAACTTTTACTGGTCGGTCTCGGGCAGTTATGGCCGGGTCGAGGGCAAGCAGCGCAGCTGGGAAGTCATCAACAGCCGCTACAACAACGCGATCAACGCGGTGCTGAGCGGCGGCCAGGTGGTCTGCGCGATCAATGCCGATGCCAACACCACCAACAACGATCCGAGCTGCGCCCCGATCAATCCGTTCGGCCGCGGCAATGTCAGCCAGGCGGCGCGCGATTATGTGAGCACCCGCGCGGGCATGGACTGGACCAACGAGCAGGTCGACCTGCTCGCCACACTCGGTGGTTCGCTGTTCAGCCTGCCGACGGGCGACGTGGCGTTCAGCACCGCCTATGAGCATCGCGACGAACGCGCGCGTTTCTCGCCGCTCACCGCGAACCTGCAGGGCATCTTCGGCGACGGTTCGACCCAGACCGCCCAGTCCGGCGGCTACAATACCGACGAACTTTCGGCCGAGCTTTCGATCCCGCTGATCGGCAAGGACTTCACCCTGCCGCTGGTCAAGGCGCTCGAGCTGAAGGGCGCGTTCCGCTATGTCGACAATTCGCTCGCCGGCACCGAGAATGTCTGGGACGTCGGGCTGCGCTGGGAAGTGACCAGCGGGCTTACCCTGCGCGGCTCGCGCAGCCGCAACTTCCGCGCGCCGACGCTGACCCAGCTGCTTGCGCCGACCTCGACGGGCCTCGGCTCGGTGGGCTTCGATCCGTGCGATGCGGATCGGATCAACAGCGGCCCCAACCCGGCTGCCCGCCGGGCCAACTGCCTTGCGCTGTTCGCGGCCAATACCGGCTATGGCGTCGATCCCGACGGGACGGGCGCGGGGCTGAGCGCAGCGGCGCGACTTGCCCGCTTCCAGGATCCGGCCGAGAATTTCAGCATCGCCACGATCACCAGCGGCGGCAATCGCAACCTTAGCAACGAGATTTCCGACACGCTGACCTATGGCATCGTGTTCCAGCCGCGCTTCGTGCCGGGCCTGACGGTCAGCGCCGATCGCGTCCAGATCGATCTGAAGGACGGCCTGTCGCCGTTCACGACCGCGGACTTCATGGCTGCCTGCTATGATGAGGCGAGCCCGAGCGCCGCAGTGTGCAGCGCCTTCTCGCGGATCGCCAACCCAAGCGCGACGGCGATCGGCGGTTCGGTGCTCACCGGCACCACCACCACCTTCAATGCCGGCGTGATCAAGTATCGCGGCGAGACCTACATGATCGATTATCGCTTCGCGCTTTCGGACGTGTTCGGCGGCGGCGATATCGGCAAGCTCGGCCTGCGCGCGGTGGCGACGCACAACGCGTTGCTCACCCGCTCGGTAACCGGCACCACCTTCACCCGCACCGACGACACCTATCTCAGCCCGAGCTGGGTGGGGCAGTTCAACGCGGTCTACGAAAAGGGCCCGTTCCGCCTGACCTATCAGCTCGATTATCGCGGCCGCACCCGCTCGGCGGCGGACGCCACCATCGAGACGACGCCGACGCCGATCCTGAGCGCGAACGTGGTTCACAGCATCTCGACGCAAGCCGATCTCGGCACGTTCGCGCTGCGCGCCGGCGTGGACAACCTCACCGACAAGGCACCGTCCTACCCGCAGATCGCCTATGGCGACATTCTCGGGCGGCGGTTCTTCGTCGGCGCTACCATCAAGCTCAAGTGACCCCTCGGCCGCCCGGCTCTGTGCCGAGCCGGGCGGCACCCACAGGCTTGAACCCTGGCACGGACGGAAAACGAACCAGAACATGAACCGGCCGGAACGTACCGACCTTTCCCCCGCACCCTCTGGCGAAGCGGATAACCCTGGCGCCGGAGCGCCGGCTGGGGAATCCTATTCGCATTGGGTGCGCAGAGTGATCCGCGCCGTTCGTTCGGAGCGCAATTTGCTGGTCAGCCTGTTCGACAGTTCGGTGCCGGAGCCCTTCGAGCTGCTGCGCCAGATCATTGTCGAAGGCTTTTCGGAGCCGATTACCTCGCGCTACACCAGTGCCTTCGCGAGCGGAAACCCCTATGTCGTCGAGCAGCTTGCCCGGCGCTATTCAGTCCCGGCGGAGCAGGTGCTGTGCACGACCGGGGCGACGGGCGCGCTGTCGCTGATCTACCGTGCGATGCTAGCGCCGGGCGACCGGGTGCTGGTGGAAAATCCGGGCTTCGACCTGTTCCACAAGATCGCCGAGACCAACGGCTTCGGTGTCGACCGGTTCGAGCGGCGCGGCGACCGGTTCACGATCGATCCCGACGAGCTCGCCGCGCGGATCGGCCCCAGGACGCGGCTGATCGTGCTGTCCGACCTTCACAACCCTTCCGGCATGTCGTTGGACCGGGAAACCCTTCGCGCGATCGGCGAGATTGCCGAAGCCCGCGGACTCACCGTGATCGTCGACGAGGTTTACGGCGATTATGTCGATGCGGCGCTGCGTCCGCGCCCAGCCGCCGGCATTTCGCCGGCGCTGATCAGCGTGAGCAGTCTCACCAAATCGCATGGGCTCAGCACGCTGCGCTGCGGCTGGATCGTCGGCGAGCCGGGCCGCATCGGCCGGATTCGCGCGCTGGCCGAAGAGATCGACTTCGGCGTATCGAACCTCGCCCATGCCTTTGCCGCGCTGGTGCTCGAGCAGCCCAAGATGTTCGAAGGCTATCGCAGCCGGATCATGTCGCGGGCGCGCCCCATCATCGAATCCTATCACCGACACTGGCTCGACGAAGGGCTGCTGGAAGGCGCCCTGCCCGATTTCGGCTGCATCGCCTTCCCCAGGCTGCTCGGCATTCAAAACAGCATCGCCTTTTCCGAATGGCTGGCGGACCGTTGCGGGGTGATCGTTGCGCCAGGCGAGTATTTCGGCGCGCCCGGGCATATCCGCATCGGCTTCGCCCGCGCGCCGGCGGACGTGGATTATGGCCTCCAGGCCTTGACCGAGGGCCTGATCCGCTATCGGGAGCAGCAGGGAGGATGAGGATGCGGAAGAATTTCGGGCGCCTGCTGGCAAGCACCGTCTGCATGGCCGCCGCCCTGCTCGCCAGCCCGGCGCTGGCGCAGGTGCAGGCGCGCAGCGACCAGGTGGTCAGGATCGCCGGCAAGCCCGTGAAGGTCCAGACGGAAGTCGGCTTGGTCCCGGTCGCCAGCAAGCCGGGCAAGCAGGACGCGACCGCCGGCTATGTATCCTATACCGGTCCCGCACGGGCCGATCGCCCGGTCCTGTTCCTCTTCAACGGCGGCCCGGGCGCCGCGTCTGCCTATCTCAACATGGGGGCGCTCGGCCCGATGCGCGCGCGGGTGCCGCAGGATCCCGCCGCGCCGCTGCCGGCCGAAGCAACGGTCTCGGCCAATCCGGCGACCTTGCTCGACCTCGCCGATCTGGTGTTCCTCGATCCGCCCGGCACCGGCTTCTCCGCCATCGCCGAGGGTGCCGATCGCAGCTTCTACCAGTCGGTGAAGGGCGATGCCGATGCGGTGGCGCAGCTCGCGCAGCAGTGGCTGGCCGCGCATGGCCGCAGCGGTGCGCCGCTCTACATCCTGGGCGAAAGCTATGGCACGATCCGCGCCGCCGCGATGGTCGAGGCGCTGCGCCTGCGCGACCCCGCCCTGCAGGTACGCGGCGTGCTGCTGCTCGGCCAGGCACTCAACATGATCGAGACGTCGCAGCGCCCGGACAACGTCGTTACCTATCCGATCTCGCTGCCGACGCTCGCGGCCATTGCCTGCTACCACCACAAGCGCGCCGCCGCCTGCGATCCCGCCGCGAGCGCCGCCGAAGCGACGGCTTTCGGGCCCGCCTATCTCGATGCGCTGTTCCGCGGCGCCGCGCTCGACGCCGCCACCCGCGGGGAAATCGCGGCCAAGCTCGAAGACCTGACCGGCATTCCGCGCGCCTATTACCTGGCGCACGACCTGCGCATCTCGAAGGAACGGTTCCGCGTCGAACTGTTGAGAAGCGAGGGCAAGGTGCTCGGCCGCTACGACGCGCGCTACACTGCGCCGCGCCCAGCCGACGCCGGCGAAACCGTCGGCCCCGACGCTTTCTCGGCTGTCTCCGATCTGTACGGCAAGGCAATGCTGGGCGAGCTCAAGCGGATCGGGGTGGCCGATCCCTCCTCCTACAAGGTGATCGCCCGCTTCCCCGGCGACTGGGCCTATGGCGCGGGGGATTCGCCGTTCAACGACTGGCCATTCATGGCCGAGCTCGAGAAGAACATGGCCGCCAACCCCAGACTCCGGCTGTTCGTCGGCACCGGCCTGTTCGATCTGACCACCACGGTCGGCGCTGCCGATTACCTGTTCGCCCAGTCCTCGCTCCCCGCCGACCGTTATCGCAACGCGCGCTATCCTGCCGGCCATGTCGCCTATTCGGATGATGCCAGCTGGCAGAAACTGATCGCCGACATCCGCGCATTCCTGATCGCGGGCGCCGTGCAGTGACGGAGCGTACAGGCGACGTCGCGCTGGCAAAGGGCATCGATCTCGGCGGCGTGGTCGCGATGGGGCTCGGGACCGCGGTGGGCGTCTCGATCTTCTCGGCGATCGCACCGGCCGCCGCGATCGCCGGTCCGGCGATGCTGCTCTCCGCGCTGGTCGCGGCGCTGCCGATGTACCTGATTGCCGTCAGCTATGCCTTTCTGGGTTCGGCGCTGCCGGTGTCCGGCGCCTCGTTCGCCTGGCCCGCCCGGTTCCTGAGCCCGAACTGGGGCTTCTTCATCGGCTGGGCCCGGATCCTTGCGAACATGGGCGCGATGGTGGTGCTGGCGCTGGTCATGGTCCGGTATGGATCGATGCTGGTGCCGCTGCCGGTGAAGCCGACCATGTTCCTGGCGCTGCTGCTGGCGCTGCTGCTCAACCTGTTCGGCGTCCATATCGCCGCGCGGGCGCAGAAGATCCTGCTCGTCGGCATGCTGATCCTGTTCGCGATCTTCGTCCTGTGGGGCGGCGCAACCGCGGTGGAGCTCCGCCATTTCGAGCCGATGTTCCCGCAAGGCTGGCATGGCATGATCGCCGCCACGCCGCTGCTGATGGGCCTGTTCTTCGGCATCGAAGCGGCGACCGAGGCGGGGGCCGAAGTCGCCGACAGCCGGCGCACCATCCCGCTCGGCATCGCGCTTTCGATCGGCTCGGCGACGCTGCTCTATCTTGCAGTCGGCTTCGTCGCGCTGGGCGTGCTCGGCGCCCCCGCGCTGGGCGCGAGCCAGGCACCGATCCTCGATGCCGCCAAGCAGTTCATGGGCCCGATTGCGACCCCGCTGATCGTGCTCGCGGCGGTGCTTTCGATCGGCAAGTCGCTCAACGCCATGTTCGCAATGTTCAGCCGCAGCCTCTATGCGATGGGCACCGCCGGCATGCTCCCTGCCGCCTTCGCCCGTGTCCATCCGCGCTGGAAGACGCCCCATGTCGCGCTGCTCGCCGTCTTCGCGATCGGCTGTGCGGGGCTGTTCCTGCCGAT
>Ga0307412_10001713_pt1 | contig 12131 bp, 9 predicted proteins | sample DK1Cmetagenome_3_FD_203823 | JGI IMG/M metagenome (GOLD analysis project Ga0307412, IMG submission 203823) | Maize rhizosphere microbial communities from greenhouse at UC Davis, California, United States - DK15-C-1 | ecosystem: Host-associated > Plants > Roots > Rhizosphere > Soil | place: USA...
ACCGAAGGCTATACCGTCATTGAAAGCCCGCTGCCGCGCCAGAAGCTGATCCACGTGTACCCCGACGCCGCCGAACTGGGCCGCGTGTTCTCGCCCACGCAAGCCATCGTGGCCGACGTGGCCAGCATTGCCGCCAGCGTCGCCACGCTGGCCCAAGGCCACGCCACGCCGCGCGGCGACGCCGTGCGCGCCGCGCATCAGGAACTGGTGGACAGCCTGGCGCCGCTGCCCTCGCCCGGCCCCATGAGCCTGGACGCGGCCGCCGCCTATGTCGACGCGCACGTGCCGCCCGATGCCTGCATCACCGTGGGCGCGGGCAACTATGCGCTGTACCCGCACCGCTACCGCCGCTACACCGGCCCCGGCACCAGCCTGACCCCGACGGTCGGCTCGATGGGCTACGGCTTGCCCGCCGCCATTTCGGCCAAGCTGGAAGACCGCCAGCGCACCGTCGTCTGCTACGCGGGCGACGGCTGCTTCCAGATGAACATGCAGGAACTGGGCGTGGCGCTGCAGTACAAGCTGGGCGTGGTGGTGCTGGTGTTCAACAACGGCATCTGGGGCACCATCCGCGCGCACCAGGAACGCGAATTCCCGGCGCGCACGATCGCCCTGGGCTTCCAGAACCCCGACTTCACGCAGATCATCCGCGGCTACGGCGGCTATGGCGAAGCCGTCGAGCGGACCGCGGATTTCGGCCCGGCCTTCGAGCGCGCGCTGGCCTTTGCCCAGGAACACAGCATGCCCGCGCTGCTTGAAATCCGCTACGACGCCGACGGGATCGCACCGGGCGAAACGCTCATGGGCATCCGCGAAGCCGCCCAGGCGCGCATCGCGCGGGCCGGGCATTGATACGGAAACATGACACAGGAACATGACACAGGAACAATGACGATGACCACGATATCAATCAACGGGCAGCGGCTGTGGCAGTCGCTGATGGACCTGGCCAAAATCGGCGCCACGCCCAAGGGCGGCAACTGCCGGCTGGCGCTGACCGCCCTGGACGGCCAGGGACGCGACCTGGTCACCGGGTGGATGCGCGACGCGGGCATGACGCTGCGCGTGGACCAGGTGGGCAATATCTTCGCGCGCCGCGCCGGCCGCGACAACGACCTGCCGCCCGTCATGACCGGCAGCCACATCGACACCCAGCCCACCGGCGGCAGGTTCGACGGCTGCTACGGCGTGCTGGCCGGGCTGGAAGTCATGCGGACCCTGAACGACCATGGCGTCGTTACCGAGGCGCCGCTGGAAGTGGCCATCTGGACCAATGAGGAAGGCTCGCGCTTCCTGCCCGTGATGATGGGTTCCGGCGTATTCGCGGGAAAATTCCCGTTGGAAACCGCGCTGAACGCCCGCGACCATGACGGCAAGTCGGTGGCCGACGAGCTGGCCGCCATCGGCTACGCCGGCCCGGATCCGGTCGGCGGCCGCCCGGTGGGCGCCTACTTCGAGGCGCATATCGAACAAGGCCCGATCCTGGAGCACGAAGACAAGGTGGTCGGCGTGGTGACGGGCTCGCTGGGAGTGCGCTGGTACGACGTCGTCGTGACCGGCATGGAAATGCACGCGGGCCCGACGCCCATGCCGATCCGCCGTGACGCGCTATACGCCGCCACGTTCTTGCTGCAATCGGTCATTGGCATCGCCAACGACAACCAGCCCCATGGCCGCGGCACCGTCGGCGAGATCCACGCGCACCCCGGTTCGCGTAACGTCATCCCCGGCCAGGTGCGCTTCACGGTTGACCTTCGCCATGAAGACGAAGCCACGCTGACGCAGATGGACGCCCGCTGGCTGGCGGCCTGCACGGACGTGGCCGAGCGCCACGGCGTGACGGTGGACGTCAAGCAAGTGCAGTACTTCCCGCCCACGCCGTTCGACCCGGACCTGATCGGCAAAGTGCGCGACGGCGCCGTCCGCCGTGGCGTGGCCGCCATGGACATCGTGACGGGCGCGGGCCATGACGCGGTCTACATGGCCAGCGTCACGCCCACCGCCATGATCTTCGTGCCCTGCAAGGACGGCGTGAGCCACAACGAAATCGAAGACGCCAAGCCCTCGGACCTGGAAGCCGGCTGCAACGTGCTGCTGGACGCCATGGTCGCGCGCGCCAACCCCACGGGAGCCCCCGCATGAGCCACCACGATTCCACCACCTGGCATGCCCGCGCCGACGCCCTGCGCTTCAATGGCCAGGCCTACATCGACGGCGCCTATTGCAACGCCGCCGATGGCGCGACGTTCACCGCGTCCAGCCCCATCGACGGTCGCAAGCTGACCGATGTGGCCGCCTGCGGCCAGGCCGACGTCGACCGCGCCGTGCGGGCCGCGCGCCGCGCCTTCGACGCCGGCGTCTGGAGCGCGCTTGCGCCGCGTCAGCGCAAGGAACGCCTGCTGCGCCTGGCGGCCCTGATCAACCAGCACACCGAAGAACTGGCGCTGCTGGAAACGCTGGACATGGGCAAGCCCATCCGCGACGCGCTGGCATTCGACGTGCCCGAGACGGCCCGCTGCTACGCCTGGTACGCCGAAGCCATCGACAAGATCTACGACGAGATCGCGCCGACCGGCCCCGATGCCCTGGCCACCATCACGCGCGAACCGCTGGGCGTGGTGGCCGCCGTGGTGCCGTGGAACTACCCGCTGATGATGGCCGCCTGGAAGGTCGCGCCCGCGCTGGCCGCCGGCAACAGCGTCATCCTGAAGCCGGCCGAACAGGCCTCGCTGTCGTCCATCCGGCTGGCGGCGCTAGCCGAGGAAGCCGGCATTCCCGCTGGCGTCTTCAGCGTCGTGCCCGGATTGGGCGCGGTGGCCGGCCAGGCGCTGGGCCTGCACCCGGACGTGGACTGCGTGGCGTTCACCGGATCCACCGCCACCGGCAAGCGGTTCATGACGTACTCCGGAGAATCGAACCTGAAGCGCGTGTGGCTGGAATGCGGCGGCAAGTCGCCCCACATCGTGTTCGACGACTGCCCCGACCTGGACCGCGCCGCGCAGGCCGCGGCCCTGGCCATCTTCTCGAACCAGGGCGAGGTCTGCATCGCGGGCTCGCGCCTGTATGTGCAGGACGGCATCTACGACGCGTTCATGGACAAGGTGGCCGCCTACGCCGCCAGCCTGCAGCCCGGCGATCCGCTGGACCCCGCCACCGCCATGGGCGCGATGGTCGACGAACGCCAGATGCAAGGCGTGCTGGCCCGCATTGCAGCCGGCCAGGCCGATGGCGCCAGCCTGCGCATGGGCGGCAAGCAGGCTCGCACCGCGACGGGCGGCTACTACATCGAACCCACCATCTTCGATTGCGCCAATCAGGACTCTGCGCTGGTCCGCGAAGAGATCTTCGGGCCGGTGCTGGCGGCCCAGCGCTTCGCTACCGAAGACGACGCCGTCCGCCTGGCCAACGATTCGGTCTATGGACTGGGCGCCGGCCTGTGGACGTCGAACCTGTCGCGCGCGCACCGGCTGTCGCGCCGCCTGCGCGCTGGCCTCGTCTGGGTCAACTGCTACGCCGACGGCGACATCACGGTGCCTTTCGGCGGCGTCAAGCAGTCAGGCTTCGGCCGCGACAAGTCCCTGCATGCCCTGGACAAGTATTCAGACCTGAAGACCACCTGGATCAGCCTGACGGTCTAAGGCTGCCCCGCCCCGGCAGGCGGACGAGACTCGCCGGGGCCGAATGCGCCCGGCCGGTCGCGCCATGCCGTTTCGCGCTATCTGCTTGGCCGCCCGGGGCATTGAACCCGCCTGCCCCTTGTGCCACCTTGGACGGCATCGGGGCGGGATGAGGAGCCCGCCCCGATGCGGGCCGGCGCCAGCGCGCTCCCGCCATGAAAAACATGACAGGAGACAACCATGCGCAATCCCCCCGCCCTTGCCTTTGCCCGCCGCCGGCTAGCCGCCGCGTTGGCGCTGGCAATGGCTGCCCCGCTGTGGGCCGCCAGTGCCGCGGCACTGGCGCAGGACGCCCCGTATCCCGCTAAACCGGTCACCATCCTGGTCGGCTTCCCGCCCGGCACCGCGACCGACACCGTTGCCCGGATGCTGAGCGAGCGGCTGGCCCAGCGCATGGGTCAGCAGTTCATCGTGGAAAACAAGCCGGGCGCGGGCGGCTCGATCGCCGCGGGCCTGGGCGCCCGCGCCAAGCCCGACGGATACACCCTGATGATCGGCGCCTCGGCGCCCCAGGCCATCAACCCGCACGTCTATCCCAACCTGAACTACGACGCCCGCAAGGACTTCGCGCCTATCGGTCTGATCACCTGGCTGCCGTACCTGTTCGTCGTCAGCCCCGACAACCCCGCCCGAGACTTGAAGGGCTTCCTGGCGGCGGCGAAGGCCAAGCCCGGTCAGCTGACCTACGCCACCACCGGCATGGGCACGACCAGCCATCTGGTCACGGCCGTGCTGTTGTCCAAGGCCGGCGCAACCATGGTCCACGTGCCCTACAAGGGCAGCAGCCAGGGCCAGACCGACATCGTTGGCGGCCGCACCACCGCAACCTTCGACACGATGGTGTCCTCGCTGGCCATGGTCAAGTCGGGACGGCTGAAAGCGCTGGCGGTCAGCACGCCGGAACGCGTGGCCATGCTGCCGGACGTGCCGACCGTGGCCGAACAAGGCTTCCCGGGATTCGACATGGGTGCCTGGCTGGGCCTGATCGCACCCGCCGGCATCCCGCCCGCCATCCAGGAACGGCTGGCCCGCGAGATGAACGCCGTGCTGGCCGACACGGCCGTGCGCGACAAGCTGGGCGAGCTGGGCGCCCAGGTGCGCACCACGCCCACGCCCGCCGCCTTCGGCGCCATGATGAAGTCCGAATACGACGCCTGGGGCGCCATCGTCAGCGAATTCAAGGTCAAAGCCAATGACTGAACAGGACACCACCATGCAAGCCCGCCCCGACATGAGCCCGCAGGAACGCGACACCCGCGTCCAATTGGCCGCCTGCTACCGATTGGTGTCGCATTTCGGCATGAGCGACCTGATCTACAACCACATCACCGCGCGCATTCCCGGCACGGACGATCACCTGCTGATCAACCCGTACGGCATGATGTATGACGAAATCACCGCGTCCAGCCTGGTCAAGATCGATCTGGCCGGCAATATCCTCGCGCCGTCGTCCACCGGCTACGGCATCAACGCCGCGGGCTATGTCATCCACAGCGCGGTGCATGGCGCCCGGCCGGACGTGGGGTGCGTGATCCACACGCACACCCGCGCCGGCATGGCGGTATCGGCCCTGAAATGCGGCCTGCTGCCGCTGACCCAGACCGCCATGCGCTTCGCCAGGATTCCATATCACGACTACGAAAGCGTGGCCATCGACCTCAGCGAACGCGAGCGGCTGGTGGCGGACCTGGGCGCGTCCGAGGCGATGATCCTGCGAAACCATGGCCTGCTGGCCGCGGGGCCCACCATCGCCCAGGCATTCAATACCCTGTACTGGCTGGAGATGGCCTGCAAGGCGCAAGTGGACGCCCTGAGCGCCAACCGCGAGCTTTGCCTGCCTGCGCCCGACGTCATCGAGAAAACCTGGCACCTGTACCAGCCGACCACGCGCCGTCCCTTCGGCGAACTGGAATGGCCCGCCATGCTTCGCCTGATGGACCGCAAGGATCCCGGCTACCGGGAGTGACCGGGGCCCACCGCCCGCCCCTGTTCGCCGCGACGCGGCAGGCCCGCGCCTACTCGTCTCGCGGCAGCAGGTCCGCGCCCGCGGCATGGCTGGTGCCGGGGGGCAAGATGGCCGCCAGGCTGGTTCGTACTTCCAGAAAGTACGGGCGGTCGGATGCCAGGCCCCGCGCGATGGCCGCGTCCAGCTGATCCTCGCGCGTCAGATACTCGGCCTGCATGCCGAAGGCGCGCGCCATCATCGCGAAGTCCGGGCTGGACAGGTCCGTGCCCACATAGCGGCCCGGATACATGCGCGCCTGATGCAGCCGGATCGACCCGTAGCAATTGTTGTTCGACACGATGAACAGAATCGGCAGGCCCCGCTCGGCCGCCGCCGCCATCTCGTTGCCCGTCATCATGAAGCCGCCATCGCCCACCATGCACACCACCTTGCGGTCGGGGTGACGCAGTTGCGTCGCCACCGCGGCCGGCGTGCCATAGCCCATGGCGCCGGATTGCGACGCCATCAACCGCTGCGGATACACAAAAGGAAAGTGCCGATACACGGGCGCGGCGAAGGTGCCGGCGTCCAGGCAGATCGCCACGTCGTTGGGCGCCTGTCGCGTCAGCGCCCGCACCACCGACACGAAGGGCACGCCGTCTTCCGCGTGGGGTTCCGGCCATACGGCGGTGCGCTGCTGGATGGCCCGCAACGACGCCGCCCAGTCGTCCCGCGCAAGGCCCCGGCCCGTCGCCGGCAGGTTGGCCAGCGCATGGGCGGTGGCCGCCGGGTCCGCCACCAGGCCGATATCGGCGGCGAAATGCTGGTTCACGATGTGCGGGTCGGGATAACAATGGACCAGCGCCTGCGACGGTTTGGGATGTGCCGGGAAGGCGTAGCCCTGGGTCGTGATGTCGCCCAGCCGCGTGCCCAGCGCCAGGATCAAATCGCTGGAATCAAATGCCGCCACCTGCGCCGCGGGCGTCGCCAAATCCAGGTCGCCGGCATACAGGGCATGCGTGTTGGGAAAAATATCGTGCTGCCGGAACGACACCGCCACGGGAACCGTGTGCCGCTCGGCCAGCCGCCGCAGCGCCTCGCGCCCGTCGGGCCGATTGAATGCGCCGCCCGCAATGATCAGGGGCCGGCGCGCCTGCGCCAGCGACCCATGGATGCGTTCCAACGTGCCGGGGGCCGGCTGCGCAGGGCTGTCCGGCGCCGCGGCCCACGCGGGCTGCGGCACGGCGGCCTGCTGCACGTCTTCCGGCACCACCATCACCACCGGCCCCGGCGTGCCCGACACCGCCACGCGGATCGCCTTGAAGGCCGCCGCCGCCAGTTCTTCCGGCATGGACACTTCGACCACCCATTTGGCCATCGACCCGAACATCTTCTGGTAATCGATCTCTTGGAACGCTTCCTTGCGCACGTCCTTCTTCGGCACCTGGCCGATCAGCAGGATCATCGGCACGCCATCCTGCTGCGCGGCGTGCACGCCGATGGAGGCGTTGGTCGCGCCCGGTCCGCGCGACACCATCGCCACGCCCGGCCGCCCGGTCAGCCGCGCATCCGCGCCCGCCATGAACGCGGCGCCGCTCTCGTGGCGGCACGTCACCACGTCGATCCGCGGAAAGTCATACAGGGCGTCCAGCACCCCCAGATAGCTTTCGCCCGGCACCACGAAAACACGGTCGATGCCATTGGCGGCAAAGACCTTCAGCAACGCGTGGGAGGACGTGTTCGAGTCGGCGGATACGGTCATGGGCGGCGTCTGGAGTCAGGGTTGGAAGTCTGGGTCGAGTCCAGAAAATTCTAGATTGGCAAGGCGGGGCCGACTAGGCATACTCTGGCAATCAGATATACAAGAAACGCACACTAGAGACAGCGGCGCGCCCCCGCCCGCGGACCCGGGATGGACCTACGCAAGATCGAAAACCTGATCCACGTCGCCGATCAGGGCAGCTTCTCGAAAGCGGCCTCCGTGCTGGGCATCGCCCAGTCGGCGCTGGGCCGGCAAGTCAGGAAGCTCGAGGACGAATGCGGCTGCGCGCTGCTGTACCGCAATGGCCGCGGCGTGTCGCTGACGCCGGACGGCGAAAAGTTGCTGGAGCGGCTGCGGCCGCTGTTGCGGCAAATGGACCACGTAGTCACCGAATTCCACAACGATCAGAAGTCACCGTCGGGCCAGGTCACGCTGGGCCTGACGCCAACGCTGAGCCATATGGTCGGCACGCGCCTGGTGGCCGAGGTCTGGAAGCGGCACCCGCGCATCCAGCTCAACATCATCACCGGATATAGCGGCTATGTGCACGAATGGCTGACCAATGCCCGCGTGGACATCGCCGTGCTGCACGACGCACGCCGCTCACAGCACATCGCGGTGGACCCCCTGGCCGAATTGGATCTGGCGCTGGTGTCGCCGCCGCAGAACCTGGCGCCCGCCGCGCGCGCCATGACGTCCATCGACTTCGATCAGTTGCGCGGCCTGCCGCTGGTGCTGCCCACGCGCAACCACGGTCTGCGCCGCACGCTCGAGCATGCCGCCACGCAGGCGGACATGCCCCTGACCGTGGCGTTTGAAATCGACGCGCTGGAACTGATGAAAGAGATCGTGGCGGAAGGCCTGGCCCATACCGTGCTGGGCCTGCCCGCCGTGATCAAGGAGGTCGCCGCCGGCCAGTTGATCGCCCGGCGCATCACGCATCCGGGCCTGTCCACCCGCCTGATGCTCGCCACCGCCGCCAGCCGCCCCATGACGCAGGCGGTGAAGATCGTGCAGGGAATGCTGCGAGAGGTGCTGGCGCAGATGACGGCGGCGGAGCCTTATCGAGATGGGATGAGGATGGTGCCTGGCTAAGATGACGCCGTCCTGGCTATATCCACGCGCTCCCGGAATCCAGGTGTTGCTCCAATTCCATCGCATCATGCAGCACTCGCCCAACGACAAGCAGGCGCGTCTCCATCCGATAGATCAGAAAATGCCGGGGACGTTGCACGATGCCCGTCTCCGTACGCGCCCGTTCGCGGCTAAGCCGCAAATGCCAGGACCGGACGCCTGCGCCAAGCTCTGGGCGAGCAATACTGCCGGCACGGTCCGGGGCAGCGGAAATATCGCGCATCGCGGCAACAAGCAAGGCGCCATAGCGCAGACGTGCTGCGTCGCCAAAGTTCCGATGGGTCCACGCCAAGATCTCGACCACGTCATGTTGCGCGACGTTGGACAGCCGATAGCCCATCGTCACTTCGCGGTCTTTGCCCGGCTGGCGGCTTCCGCTCCAAGCTTCCCGATGAAGTCTTCAAGTTGATCGTCGGCAACATCCGTAAAGCGACCTGCGGCGATGTCCGCCCATCCCTTGCCTGATGCGTCGCGAAGCGCGTCGAGTTTGGCCATTTCCAGGCGTTCGCGCTGCTCAATCAGACGCAGCCCTTCGCGCAGCACTTCACTGGCATTCTGGTAACGCCCTGATTGCACCAGGGTTTCCACGAAATCGTGCTGATGCTCACTGAGGACGACATTGCGTGTCGGCATGATGATCCGTCCCTACGGTTAGAACCCCGCCAGTATAGATGCCCATTGGCATATTATGCCAACGGGCCAGGGCGGCGTTCGCCCCCCTTCACCACCTGATGCACGAACTGCAGCTTGCCGACCACCTCGGTCGGCAGCACGAAGGGATAGAAATCCCGTTGCCCCATGCTGCGCGACAGTTCGTTCAACACCCCGGTCAGCGCCACCCAGGCGTTGAGGAGATCCAGGAAGGCCTGTCCGTCGGGATCTTGCGGATCGTAGAGCGACGCACTGGTGAACGGCTCGTAGGACTGCTCGACGGCCATCCGGGTGACGCCAAAGCTGATGGCCGTGTCCAGCGTATCCATCATGTGCAGGTAGTGCGCCCAGGTTTCGGCCCAGTCTTCCCATGGGTGGCAGGACGCATACGTGCTGATGAAATGCAGGTCCCAGTCCGCAGGCGGGCCCTGTTCGTAGTTGCGTTGCAAGGCTTGCGCGTAATCGGTCCGTTCGTCGCCGAACACCTGGCGGAACGGTTCCAGCCAAGAGCTGCCCGCAATCAGCTGGTCCCAGTAGTAATGGCCGATCTCGTGACGAAAGTGGCCCAGCAAGGTCCGGTACGGCTCACGCATGTCTTCGCGCACTTTCACGCGGTAGGCGTCATCGGCCTCCAGCACGTTGATGGTGATGAGGCCCTGCGCATGCCCCGTCAACAGCGGCGCGCCATCGGCGCCGGGCGCCAGCAAATCAAAGGCCAGGCCGCCGTCATCGGGTTCCACCGATCGGCGGATTGGCAGGCCCAGCGTCATCAGTTGCGCGATCATCTGGCGTTTGGCGGCTTCGACCTTGAACCAAAGGGGGCCGTTGTCCGGTATGGACAGGTCGGGAATCGTGCGGTTCAAGCTGCAGGCGGTGCACAGCGTGTCGGCGGATTGCGCCGGCAACAGCCAATTGCACAGGGCCGGCAGCGTGAAATTGGCACAACGCTTGTAGGTTCTGCCGCGCACCCTGCCCGCTTCCCGCAAGGTGCTGGACGAAACGCCTTCATCCAGCGCCAGCACATGGCCGCGCTTGGGGTCGAAGCCCAATTGCCGATGGCAGTTCAGGCATTCGGTGTTGGAAAAGAATATCGGCTGGCCGCACACGCATTGGAACGCCTTCGCGCGGGCATGCCGCACGCGCTGGCGTTTCGGGGCGCGCAACTGGCGGTTGATCGCGTCGAAGAAATAGCTCATGCATCCGTCCCGGTGGGAAATTCGTCGATAGGCGCAACCGTCACGCGCACGTCCAGTTCGTGGCCGCCGCCCCGGATCACGCCGCGCAGGGGCGTGACGTCGCCGTAGTCCCGCCCATACGCCAGGATGACGTGCGCCGTGCCCGGCACCACGTCATTGGTGGGGTCCAGATCCACCCAGCCCGCATTGGCCGGCACCCCGGCGCAGTGCACCGAGACCCAGGCGTGCGAGGCGTCCGCTCCGATCAGCCGGGGCTGGCCGGGTGGCGGCTGCGACATCAGGTAGCCGCTGACGTATCGGGCCGGCAGGCCGATCGCGCGCAGACAGCCGATCATGACATGCGCGAAGTCCTGGCACACGCCCACCCTTTCCTGAAACGCCTGCAGTACGGGCGTGGACACCTGCGTATGCGCCGGCCGGTAGCAGAAGTCAGCGTGGATGCGGTGCATCAGGTCGATCGCCGCCTCGGCCACGGGCCGCCCGGCGGTGAACGACAGCAAGGCGTATTCCCGGAGTTCCGCGTGCAGCGGCACATAGGTCGACGGGAACGTGAACTCGACCTCGGGCGCGAACGGCACGGCGGGGTCGTAGCGCAGGCGCTGCGCCGCGGCCTCCCAGGGCAGCCCTGCACCCGGGTCAAGGCCGTCGAACCGCGGGCTGACCGTGACACGGCTGGTCGCCCGCACCGTCAACGATTCGTGCGGCGCGACCAATGCGAACGTGCAGCGCGTATTGCCGAACCCGTCGATGGTTTCACTGAAATCCGACGGCGCGGGCGTGACGGTCAGGCCGTAGCCTTCCACCACCTGGCACGCATCGCTCAACGGTCGCAAATACCCCAGATGGTGCGCCAATTCCACCGGCGAGTCATAGCGGTAGGCGGTTTCATGATCCACCCCAAGCGTCACGCCCGCAGCGCCAGCAAGGGGGTCGGGGGGCACAGGTGTCGGAAAGGTCATGGCGGTTGGGGGACGGGAGTGGCGGCGGGGGATTGGATGCGGGCGACTACGCCGACAGCGTCTGGCCATAGCCGGCTGCATGGCTGAAATAGCGCCGGCTGATTTCGTTGGACAGCGCGCTGGCGGCGGCGTCCAGTGTTTCAGACAACGCCAGCACGCCGGCATACAGGCCCTGCGTCTGTTGGCACAACGCCGCCAACGCCGGCCCGGCGTCTTCCGACGGCAGCAGCCCCAGCAGGTCCGTGGCGGGGCCGGCCACGGTGGCGGGCAGGCGCGCCACTTCCTTGCGAAGCACGCTGAGCACACAGGCGATGGAGCGCGGGTTGGCGGGCTCCTGCACCAGCAGGTTCAGCAGCGCGGGCACTTCCTGGCGACCCGGATAGTAGGCGCGATACGTGATCTTGCTATCGAACAGGTCCAGCAGGATATTGAACCCGCTGTCTCCCTGCACCGCATTGCGGCGGAACAGCTCGCCCAGCAAGCCCGCCATGGCCGACAGGCGTTCGATCTGCCGTCCGATGGTCAGCAGCCGCCAGCCGTCGTCGCGCGTCATGCGGTCGGTTTGCGAACCCGTGATGGCCGACAACTGCATGCCCAGGTTCTTCAGCGCGCGCAGCACTTCCGGCGCGGTCGCCGGCGCGTCGGCGTCGCGGTCCTTGGTGCCCAAGGCCATGCGCCTGAAAAGGTCGTTCGCCGTCACCACCAGCCGCCAATGGTCCGGCGACAGGCGGTCGCGGATCTGTCCCGCCGCGAACGCCAGCGCGCCCAGGTTGCGCGACACGCCGCCCTGGGCGTCTTCGCCCGCCA
>Ga0307412_10001714_pt1 | contig 12128 bp, 23 predicted proteins | sample DK1Cmetagenome_3_FD_203823 | JGI IMG/M metagenome (GOLD analysis project Ga0307412, IMG submission 203823) | Maize rhizosphere microbial communities from greenhouse at UC Davis, California, United States - DK15-C-1 | ecosystem: Host-associated > Plants > Roots > Rhizosphere > Soil | place: USA...
CCAGGTACTTCGAACCATGCCGAACGACTGGCATTCAAGCGTGGCCACAAGCAGGCGCGACACGCTGCAGCTGAGCTGGTATCTGCACAAGAGGGGGATGCGGATCTGCAAGGGGCCGATGCGGCGGTAGCGGCAATCCAGTTCGCACTTGAAGACAATGATGGTATGCAGTTCCTGCGACTTTGGAATGAGGGGGATTTTGATGTGATTCGCCTTGAGTGGCCGGAGGCTCCCGAGGAGGTTTTCATCGGTGCCGATCCGTTGCACAAACCGTCGAAGTAAACAGGAACACGACATGCGATACGTCTTGAGCGTTACCCGCCACTACCTGGATGGCAAGCTCAAAACCCAGCACGCGTTATATGCCCTGCGCAAACGCCCAGTGGCCGTGTCTAGTAAGGGTAAAACCTGGGTCATCGACCCTGACTTCGAAGTCTGAGGAAAATGATTGCCATGCGCCATCCGAGTGGAACCAAGAAACAGCGTGCCGCTGAGCTTCTGGCCCGGGCAACCCATGGTCCGCATTTGGACCTGACGTTCACGCGGGTGAGTTTGTCTTACAAGCAGAAAGCCGCTCTGGAGGCTGAGTTGGCCGAGAATTACCGCGTCTGGTCGCAGACCTGGCTACTGCCTGAATTGAAGCGCCTGGTCCCAGAGCTTCGTGAAACCCAGTGACCGGGGAAAAGTCGCTAGACCCACAGCCCGCCCAGTGCGCGCTAAGCCAGTAGGAGCAGGGCCACTTTCGGTCCTTCTGATCGAGCAGGAAAAAATCATGGGTTTGAGTATTAGGTTTTGCGTTGGCGTGCTTGTCATTGTGTTCGCTGCTTTTTCAGCAACACTTATCGGAAGTGCGGCAGCGATGGGGGAGATTGAGGCCATCGCCAAGTTCGCAGGGGTGAGCGGTTTTCTTAAGGTAAATTGGCGTGAACTCATGTGTTTTGGGCCAGTTGGATGCGTGCTACTGGCGTGTCTAGGCGGCGCGATGGTCATTTCCGGACTGGGCCTGCGATCCCCATTGGCAGATATGGATTTCCCTGAGTTGAAAGAGCGGCAGTAGCTTCGTCGAGTTTTGTGCGGTCTACCGCGCTTGAAAGCAGTAATTGTGGCGGACCTAAGGACAGTGCCGGCCGAGGTCAGAATATTGACTGACACTCAGGCTGCAGAACTAGCATCACAAGACAACTAGGTAATCATCATGTTCCGCTCTATGCAATTGGCCATCTGGTTCGAAGACCTGACCTCATCACCGGAGCGAGTTTTTTCTGCTGGAGCTGCTCCCTCTCCAGGTATGCCGGAAGAATGGCTTGACGCAGTGCTGGGCACGGCGAAAGCATCTCAACACAGATACACGGAAGAAGGGATGCTTTCCGCTGTCCTGGTCGATATCTCTCCCGATCATTACGACCAATTTCAATCCGTGTTGCGGAGCGTTGGCCAGCGGCTCGGTACGAATCCATGGATACGTGATCTCGCTGAGCCTCACTATGCAGATGCTTGGTACAGCAGAAGGTCTTTCTTTAAAAGTCCGAGTGAATAGGAATTTCCGCCGATGGAATAACCACGGCGCTTTTTTTCGCCTGAAACTGAGGTAGGCAATGAACCAGCTTGAAACAACTGTCATCGAATCAGCTCGCAGCCAACTCGAGGACCTTTGCGGCGCCTTGGCACGGGAAGAAGATTCTGATCGAAAGGATGACGTATCGTCGGCCTACTGGATGCTCAACGGCTTGCTGATGCTTGCATACGTCAAGGACAGCGGGCTGGGCGAGGAGGCCGTTCGCGAACTTCAAGCCATTGAGCGTGAAAGCGCCACGGTAATGAGCGCTAAGTCGATAGCCAATGAGCACCGGATGGCAAATCTTTTCCTGATCGGAATAGGATCACTCAGCATTAGTGCGGTGGTGCTGGCGAGTGTGAATAACTCATGGGTACTCGCCGGAGCGTCAGCATTCGGCGGTCTGGTCGGTTTGGCGGGCTTCTTCTTTTCTCGTTACAAGAGCAACGTTCGAATGGCTGCTCTACACACCGAGGAAAATATTGTGTGAGGGGTTGATCTCGGCTAACCCAGACGCTTTTTGACCCTGCTCGAATTTTGGAGCAATTCCAAAATCCGATTCACAACACAGCTCCCAATCGCGTCGACGACGGCTCGTTGAGCTCATACTTTTTCCGGACTGAGGAATCGAAGTGGCCATAGACCAAGATATCCAAGCGGTACTCAACAGCTCAGAATCCAGTGAATGGCTTAAAACCAGCCTGGCTTGTGCGCTCAAACTAGATTGCGTTGATGCAGCAAATGACGCCGATGTTCTGCAGGACTTGCTGACCAGGCGTTGCGATGATGCACTGCGCGCTGCAGTGCTCCAACTACCCCGGTGACAGGCATCGGCTCAAGCCAAACCAAGGAGAACATTTTCCCTTAATTCGCCGTCAGCAGCGCCTTGGGTTTCTGAAGGGAACCAATACAGTGGGGCAAAGTATCCAGGAATACGAAGATGATCATGCCCCCCAAGGTAGCCACAACTCCTCAGGTCGATGAAATGCTCGCCCGCAACGCGGTAGTAGCTATCGGCGTCAGCGGCGGCAAGGACAGTGACGCCTGTGCCATCGCCACCAGCGAGTATTTGGATAGCATTGGCCATTCTGGTCCCCGCTTGCTGGTCCATGCAGATCTCGGATCCGTTGAATGGCGGCAAAGCCAAACCAAATGCCAGGAACTTGCCAATACCCTTGGGTGGGAGCTCGTTACTGTTAGGCGAAAGGCCGGCGGCATGATGACGCGCTGGCAGACCAGGTGGGAGAACAATGTCGATCGCTACATCGACTTGTCATGCGTGAAGCTGATTCTGCCTTGGAGCACACCCAGCATGCGCTTCTGCACTTCGGAGCTGAAGGCCGCAGTAATCGCCAGCTACCTGAAGAAACGCTTCAAGGGGCAAGAAATCATCAATGTCACTGGTATTCGGCGGGAAGAGAGCGCCGGGCGCAAGAAAGCAGCCGTGGCGAAGGAGGATCCTCGTTTAACGCAGCGGAATGCACCTGGTATGACCTGGAATCCTGTCATCGAATGGAACATTGGCGAAGTAAAAGCTGCGATAGCGCGCCGAGGTCTGGTTTTGCACGAGGCTTACACTAAATACGGAATGACGCGTGTTTCCTGCGTCTTCTGCATCATGTCGTCGGCGCCTGATCTTGTCGCATCGACAACCTGCCCTGAAAACCATGATATTTACCGCACCATGGTCGAACTCGAGGCGGTTTCAACATTTGCATTTCAGTCGAACAAATGGCTCGGGGATGTAGCTCCCCATCTGCTTGGAGCCGAGCTGAGCGAGAAGCTGGCGCTGGCGAAGGAAGCCGCTCGTGTTCGCACGGTAGCGGAGGCTCGTATCCCCCCTGGGCTTGAGTATCAGCAAGGCTGGCCAACACGACGACCAACCTTAAACGAGGCGGAAATCATCGCTGACGTTCGCAGGACCGTTGCTTACACGGTTGGACTTGCAGCTCGTTACCTCGATGCACGTCTTGTCATCGATCGCTATGAGGAACTGCTGGCGCAAAAAGCTGAAAAGACACCAGCGGTCCCCGTGCAGCTGCTCGGGGCCAGCCGGCGCGACCAGATGGCTTTTGGTTTTTAACGATTAACCCTGAGCCGATGAAAAATAGGCACAAAAAAACCGCCTTAGGAGGGCGGTTTGTTTGTTGGCAGTCAGGTTAGGGGCCTTTCTACCGGTCTCACAGGAAACATCGACGTGGGATGATATTTACAAACGTAAATTATGATTGCAAGCGTTTTATCTATTCGGTCGACCAACGTCCGTTCGAATGGGATCTTTTTTCGGTGATCTTTTCGGCATTCAACTCGGCGTAACGTGAGGAATAGGACGATGCCGGAACCATTTTTATGATGGCATCAGATTGCCTTCCCCGCTAGACTGGATTCGTCTGAAGTGAAATGTGAAGTGGGTTGGGTTGCTTTAACGAATTTGGACCAAGGGCGCGGCCCTAGGAAGCCGCGCGGATGAAACCTGAGGCCCTTTAACCCGACTGAACCTCACAGGAAACATCGACATTTTCCGAAGGCTGCCATGTGTTCCGGAAAAGCGCCGGGGGTAAGGTCACTTCAGAGACCTTAAGTATGAAGCGCAAGCCGAATGCACTGAAGGGGTTGATGATCCGGTTGGTGGGTAACCTCATCTACGAATTCATCCGCGACAACTGGGACAGTTGGCTTGAATAGCAATTGAACTGGGAAGGCCGCCCTAGCTTCGGTTAGGGCGGTTTTTTTTGTCCTGTTTTTCTGCTCACCCAATCTTTTCCATCGCTATAGCCAAGAATCGCGGTGGAACGCAGTACAACACCTAGCTGAATGCTTCAGCCTTAATTGCAATGAATCTGCCAGAGCTGGTCCAACCTGGTGGTGTAGCTCTGACTCATTAAATTGCGACGCATAGCCCAATCCGGCGTAGCGGGAACGCTCGCTACTCGCAACGTTCCTCGGCCCCATCGCTCGTTAATCGCATCGAGCACTGACATTACCTTGGTCGCTTCGCCTGGCTGGGAGTGGGCGAAAAGATCCTCGGTAAATTCCCCGGGCTGGCACAGGTTCAGTAGCATCACCTCTGCCTTGCTGTACTTGTAGCCCGGCCGGAATATTCGATCGAGTGCGTCGACAGCGGCTTTGGTGAGTAGGCGAACGTCATCCGTTGGATAAGGCATCTCCACCACCACTCCGTTGGCATACTTCGCTTCCTCCGGGTTGAACATGCCGGTGCGGATGCACACGCGTACTTTCTTGCAGAGCGAGTTTTGGGCGCGGAGCTTTTCGGATGCACGCATCATGTAGGAGGCCACCGCCTCTTTGATCGGGGCCAGCTCCGTCAGTCGCTTGCCAAACATCCGGCTACAGCAGATCTCCTGCTTGGGCGGGTCAGGCTCATCCAGCTCCAGGCACGGCGTGCCACCCAGTTCCCGGGCTGTCTTCTCGATTACGACGCTGAATTTCTTGCGTAGCGTCCACGGGTCGGCCTTCGCCAGGTCCATCGCGGTCTTGATACCCATAGCGTCCAAGTGCAGTTTCATCTTGCGTCCAACCCCCCAGACTTCGGACACGTCGGTGTTGCGCAGCACCCAGTCACGCTTGAACTGATCGCATATATCAACCACACCGCCGGTTTGCGCCTGGAGCCGCTTTGCCGTGTGATTTGCGAGCTTAGCCAACGTTTTTGTAGGGGCAATACCGACCCCTACTGGAATACCTGTGCAGCGGAGTACCTGGTTGCGAATGACACGTCCCAAAGCCTCAGGCCCGCGGATACCACTGAGATCTGCGAAGGCCTCATCAATGGAGTACACCTCCACGGCCGGCACCAGAGATTCGATGATTGCCATGACGCGCTGGCTCATGTCGCCATAGAGGGCGTAGTTGGACGAAAACGCTACGATGCCATGCTGCTCGAGCTTACGTTTGATTTGGAAATACGGCTCGCCCATCTTCACAAATGGTTTGGCGTCATAGCTGCGAGCAATCACACAGCCGTCGTTGTTCGACAGCACAACGACCGGCACCTTGGCGAGGTCAGGACGAAATACTCTCTCGCAGCTTGCATAAAAGCTGTTGCAGTCGATCAGCGCGAATACTGATGAGTCAGACATGGCTACGCACGCTACTGGTTAGGACGCCCCAGATTGCAAGTTCGTCGCCCTCCAAAACATAGCGAGGTGGGTACTTGGGGTTCTCCGAGAGTAAAATCACCTGATTTCCACGTACACAAAGACGCTTACATACCGGTTCGTTGTTGAGCAGGGCCACGACAATATGGCCGTGTGCGGGCTCGATCGATCGATCAACCACGGCCAGGTCTCCGTCGAAAATGCCAGCGCCTTGCATACTGTCGCCACTGATCGAGGCCAGATATACGTGTGGTGCGCGGATGTTCAGTACCTCATCAAGTGAGATTTGCTTCTCGATGTGATCAGCCGCTGGCGAAGGGAACCCTGCCGGAATTTTGAAGAGACAATAGGGCAGCGGAATCCCGCCTTCGGCCAATGCACCCTTGATTGAAAAGCTCATAACGCACGACTTCCGATTACTGTACGAGCATACAGTTAACTTTGGTCCGGGCGTGCGGTCAATTTTAAGTGGAGTTCAGCAGACCAGCGGATGGCACCAGCCAGGTCACCTAGGAGTTTAAGAATGTGCAGTCACTACGAGCCACCGTTACCGGAGCAGGTGTCGCAAGCCTTCGGCGTGGATCTTTACGAGCAGGGCAAGCTCGATCTGTGGCCCGGCTACATTGGTCCGTTTCTCCGGCAGCCGGCCCATGCAGACTCCCAAGACGAGGCGAGCCCTGCCATGGAAGTGCTGACAGGTTCGTTTGGTTTAATTCCTGGGTGGGCAAAGGAAGTCAAAAAAATCGTCCGAAAAACTTACAACGCCAGATCCGAGACCGTGGCCGAAAAGCCCTCTTATAGAAATGCATGGAGGAGAGCGCAGCACTGCATCATCCCTGCGGCCGCAATTTATGAGCCCGACTGGCGCACAGGCAAACCGATTCCCACGCGAATTGCTCGCGCAGACGGCGAAATCATGGGCATAGCAGGTTTGTGGGAACAGTGGCGGGAGCCAGGCACCGGCGAGTTGCTGCACAGCTACACCATGCTCACTGTGAATGCTGACGACCATGCCTTCATGCGCAATTACCATAAACCCGACGATGAGAAACGCATGGTTGTGATTCTGCCGCGGGGGCTTTATGGCGACTGGCTGAAAGCCCCAACCAGTGAAAGCGCAGAATTCATGCGTCGTTACCCCGCAGATAGGCTGAAGGTTGTTATGTGATTCGGGATCGGCTTCCGACCGTTGCTGGTCGGCAGTTCAGCGCTGATTTAAGATCGATTCGTCGACCAGAACCAGCCTGGGAAATGGCGACACCCACTCAGAAAAGGTGATTCCCGTGGACGATGATCTGTACGAACGATACGCGAGGGGCGCTGCTGACGCAGCTGGGCGAGCGGCATTCGCCAAAGGGTTGGAACTTGGGACGGAAATTGGTCGTACTCAAGGTATGGCGGCGGGGTTGATTGTTGGCCGTACCCAAGGTCGTGCCGAAGGAATGGTTCTGGGCATGGAAATGCTCAAAGCCGCTATCTCCGATGGCACCCGACATGGTTCCTCAGAGTGTGCGCGAGCACTGGAAGCGTATAAGCGCTTGGGTTTAAACGAAGAGGAATAAGGGGTGTTCATCCATACCCTCTTGGTTCGCCTTGAGGGTTTTTTATTGCCTGTGATTCTTAGCGTTTTAGCGCCGGCAAGCCTCGTGAAAGCATCGCTCTCGCGGGCCAGGCCGCGCAGCACCTGGCTTGGGTTCTCTCTAGACAGGTGGAAAATGGCACTCACTAACGGGAACCTCCAAGGCCTATCGAATGAAGCTGAAGCTGCACAAGTTCTGCCAATCTCCAAGTGAAGCAATTGCCAAGGCGTATCACAATCGGGGCAAGGTCTTCGGGTACATCGGCGTAGGTTCTGGAGCGGAAATGGCAATGGTGCGCGAGCCTGGAAATGGGCCATGTCATATCTATCGCAAGACGGAAGACGGATACGTGCAGGTGTGATGTGTAGCCAATGCCTCACCACCAACTCAAGGAAAAAATATATGCTTCCCTCGCGTACCTACAGCGTTACATGGACCGTAAATATTGATGTTCCCGGCGATCATCAAGCCGCTGCCAAAGCTGTCGCAGATCGCTATTTCCTGCCGCATATCGCCGCCGGCGAGCCTGACAGTGCTTGTTGTTTTGTGGTCACCGGTGCCGATAATCTCCCGGTCAATATTGACCTTGCTGATACTCCCTCGGACGTGGAATGCGCCCATGCGTGATGGCGTGCCAAAATAGTGCCTTGGCTGGATCCTAGAAAGGAGCGCGCATGTATCATTATCCGCTGGAGATGCACACCGAGCCGTCTGGTGTCTGGCTCTCATGCCCGGACATTCCGGAAATGAACGCATCCGGCAATACCTTCGACGACGCTTTAGCCGAGGCCTTGAATGGTCTAGAGTCAGCTTTGTCCTTGTACGTCGAGCAGCACCGTAAAATCCCTGCTGCTTCGACGCCGCGTGATCCGTTGATGATCCTGCACCTGCCAACGTTGACCGTGGCGAAAATAATGCTATGGAACTCCATGCTTGAGGAAGGGGTGACCCATGCCGAGCTGGCACGCCGCATGGGCTGTTCCCTGCTGGTGGGGGAGCGGTTGTCGGACTTCCTGCATGGCTCGGAGATCCAGCATGTAGAGCAAGCTCTGGGGAAGTTGGGCCGCCGATTGTCGTTGGTCCTAGAGACGGTCTAGACCGTTCCATTATCCGTAAAGCAAGGAGGGAGGCCATGACCGACGTAGACGAGAAGTCCCGCCGCTTAGCGGATTGGCATGAGCGGCTGGGCGACCCGGAACAGGGCGGCAGCCTGGAAGACTGGCAGGAGCGGTTACGACATGACGCCGACGCGATGAAAGCCCAGGGCCTGATCGACCGCGAAGAAGCGTATGAGCTGCGCGAGCTGGCCGACGCGGCCTACAGCCATTACCTGGAAGAAGCCATTGTCCGCGAGTTGAATCAATGAGGCCCGCCCCCTGAGAGAGCAACGACCGAAACATCCCGACAATCCGGACCATGCAAATGGCACCTGGAAAGAATGCGGCGAGACGCGCCAGGTGCACGACAACAGTTAGTGTTCGGATTGGAGATGATGGTCCAGCGGTAGGACCGAAGCATGAGCCTCGCTCAACATGAGGCGATAAGTTTTCCCGGAAACCGAAGTGATACACGGAGCCGGTATTGATTCCTTGCCGGTAGGAACTGAATTGGTTGACCGCGCTCATGTAACAAGGTTACAGGCCGAAATTAAGCGCCTGAATTCAATCATCGAGCAGCAGAAGAAGTAAGCAGGAAAACGAACATGAGTCGGAAAATGGCAGTTGAAACAGTCAAGCTGACCACTTCGTTCATTGGCCTAGGCGCCAAGCTGTTTCACGTTTCTTTGCTGGCTGATGGTTGGGAAACTCCCACCTTTTGGCTGGTGGCTGCGAGTGATCTGGAGGCAGCTTTCGACCTCGCTATGCAGCAGCATGCGGAACATGATCGTGCAGATTTTGACGACCTCCGTGATGGCTACCAGATCGGCGAATTTGCCTTTTGAACCACTGCCCCCGGTTCGCCGGGGCTTTCAAGGAAAAAGGTATGGACTACAGCCTTCGCCCAGGCGAGCCAACACCGCAGATGTTCGAACCCAAGGAACAGCTTCTGTTTTACCTGATTGATGGTCGAAGTTACCCGCTAACGCTGATAGCGGGCGACCATTGGTTGACGTATGACGGCAGCGTTTGGGCGGTCAATGCGGATGAGCCAGCGACGGAGGCAGAAGTGGCGGCACTGTTGGTTGAGGCTGGTGGTGTCACTACGTGGTGGGGAGCATAGGAAAAGAGCATGAACCGATTAACAGCAGGACTTCTATTGGGCTTGATCGCAGGCGTACCAGGAGGCGCGGCCATCCATGCGCTATACGTGCGCCAAGAGGCACCTGTGAGCGAACCGGCGAAGGACAGCTTCAACTTTGATCGTTCCGGATCGCGGGAGGCTGCGATTGGGTTAGCCGGTGAATACGCAGTGCACTCTTTCATCGTTGTTGGCGACCCGAGGATCTGGGCCGATACGGCAGCGGTGCCCATTTTGATTGCAGGTCGCAAATGCGAACTCACCATGCAGCGAGCGAAGGTCGACGCTGAAAATCGTACCGGGTGGCGGGTCACCAATCAGTCTTGCCAATAACTGAAGTGTTCAAGGAAATCGCTATGTCTAATCAACTACCGTACCAGGTGCACGTTGCCTTGAACCTCTACGGGGCCACGCCTGAGAACTTGCAGCAGGCGCTCAAGGAGGCTTTCGATCAATTGATCCAAGGCATCCCCGAAAGCAAAACCGTAATGAAGGACCAAAAAGCTGGGTTCACTTTCAAGGTCACAGCTATGAACCTTGACGACAATAAACCCAGCCCCGCCATTCCGCCCAAGGTGTAAGGGAAAAGGAGCTAGAAGCATGGGTTTCGTAATCAAGTCGTCCGGGTTGTTGTTGGTCGTTATTGGCGGTCAGATCGGAGCTATTGGCGAATTCCGGCCGGGTCATTCCGGGCGGGTGCTGACCTATGTGGGCATGTGTCTTATGTGCTTCGGTGTGGTAACAGCTCTGGTCAGCGCGACCTTCGACCGCTCGAAATAAGAAGGAAATGTCGCTCAGCTGCACCCCAAGCCCTGGCACAACGGGGGCGAGTCCGTAGAAATACGCCAATTTCGGCACTCAGATCTAACAGGAAAGCGTATGACACATACTACAAACGTTCCTCCAACACCCCGGGACGATGATTGGGAAGCCGAGTTCGATCCTACATATCCCGATAAAACATCGGAAGGTGGCGTCTGGTACGGCAAGACCGATGACGAAATTGAGGCCATACAACTCGAAGAGCACAAGTGGGCTGAGCATGAGGAACACCATCGAAAATTAGATGACCTCGAAGGCGACGACGACTGATCGACTTGGCTTGCTGGGCGGTGAACCAGCAACCAGGCATGAAGCAGACCGGCCTCGGCAAACACAATTGAATCCACGGAAAATCACCATGAACAACAACGAAAAATGGGTAATTCAAAATACCCATGGGCAACTGCTCCAGAGCTTTGCGATTGATCCTGAAAAGGTCCGTATCAACTGGTATCGGCCAGATGCTCCCGGCAAGACAAAAGCAGGCGAGAAAGGTCAGCTTGACCTTCTCGCTGAATCAAAAGCGCAAGTTCTGCTGATGGCTCTTGTGTCCCAGGTTCCAACAGAATTTGCTGGGGCAAAGGTCATAACACTGGCCCAGGCCCTCAGCCCTGCTAGCACCCTCACCAGTTAAGGGAAAAGTCGCTGTGCCAACAAGCCCGCCGCCGTGCGGGCTAGGCGTGACCCAGGGCCATGACGAGCCTTAAACAACGAATGGGACACCGCCTGGCCATGCCGGTCCGGCGTCACTGCAACATGGAGTTGTCGCAATGGCAGAACACTTTGATCCAGAAAAAATATACGCGCTGAATTACGACGGCGTCCGCCTGGGCGTCGTGCGCAAAGGACTGTTTTACGAGGGGCCCGAGGCCTGGCAGGTCGGGGAGATTTATGAAGGGACGTTTTACTACAACGGCAAAGCGGCGGGCACCGTCGAGGGGCTAACCCTGACACGGACTGAGCCCAAGCCGACCACGATGCTGCACCTGGTCGCGCTCGAGGAATGACCCCTGCCGCGCAACCCCTGCCCACCCTAATAGCACGGAACCCGGCGTGTCAGGACCGAAACCACTCCCACGCGGCGCGCAAGGCCACTCCGATGGCGGCGCGCAGGAGTTGTTGCAGGAGCCAGAGCAGTACGGTTTTCAGAATGTGCATGATCGTTGTCGCCTCGGTTGGAATGCCCAAAGCTTGCCGTCACGACCTGGGCCGTTCCTCTTGGGCTTTTTCCGCGCCGGTCACGACCGGGCCGACGTCCAGGGGGAGGCGACGTATCCCCTGGTTATTCTCACGACACCAAAACGGTTTTAACTTGAAAGGAACCTGCCCTTGGGATCGAGGGCGATTCAATGAGCCGGCGTCGCCGGCAGGAGCTGAAACGATGACCGAGCAAGCCGCTGCTCAACCGACTTACGATGCCGACGACTGGTTTGCCATAGGCGCCGAAGCGTTCCGCGCCGGCCAGCCGCTCGACCTGTGCCCGAGCTATGACGACGAGCCCGAGGCGGCGCAGCACTGGGATAGCGGCTGGCACGCCGCCCGGGACGAGCAGCGCGCCGAGGACGGAATAACGCCGCGTTACCCGTCATGAACTAAACAGAAAGGAACCCCACCTGCTCGCACGCTGTGTTTACAATGGGCCATCATTCATCGCAAGGAGTAGCACTGCATGGCAGATAGCGACGTAAAGGCCATCCGGCATATTCGGGATAGCAAAGAAGTCAACGCGTACCTTAAGGCTGGATGGGTCTACAAAGGCATGACGCCCGGGACAACTGAAGACGGTTCGGCGTGGCCGCTGTACACCTTGGCCTG
>Ga0307412_10001715_pt1 | contig 12127 bp, 12 predicted proteins | sample DK1Cmetagenome_3_FD_203823 | JGI IMG/M metagenome (GOLD analysis project Ga0307412, IMG submission 203823) | Maize rhizosphere microbial communities from greenhouse at UC Davis, California, United States - DK15-C-1 | ecosystem: Host-associated > Plants > Roots > Rhizosphere > Soil | place: USA...
GTCGTCGTAGCCCATGAACTTGCCGACGGCGTCGCGCCCGAGGCGAAACTTCCTCGCGAACTCCTCGTTCACGATCGCCACGCGCTGCGAGCCTGTCCGGTCCGCGTCGGTGAACTCGCGACCGGCGACGAGCGGCACCTCGAACGTCTGGAAGTAGCCGGCGCCGATCTCGTTGAAGCGCGAGTTGCAGTCCATGTCCGGCAGGCACTTGTACCCCTGCACGTGCACGGAATTGCCCCAGTTGTCGCCGCCGAGCAGGGGCACGAGGCCGTCGGCGACGGCGGTGACGCCCGGGATCGCGGCGAGCTCCTGCTCCACCCGCTCGAAGAGCGCAGCGGTGCGCACGCTGTCGTAGCCGGTGCGCCTCGGGACGATCTCGAACGTCGCGATGTGATCGAGCTTCAGCCCGAGGTCGACCCGGGCGACGTTCATCAGGCTCTTCAGGAAGAGCGCCGACATGATGAGGAGGCCCATCGACAGCGCGATCTGCGCCGTCACCAGCGCGGAGCGGAAGCGGGAGGCCGCGCGCCCGCCGGCGATCTGGCCGGCCCCGGCGCGGATCGCGGTGATGAGGTCGCTGCGCGTGCTGTGCAGGGCGGGGAACATCCCGAACAGGACCCCCGTCGCCACGCTCAGGATCGCACAGAACAGCGCCACGGACCCGCTGACGCTGAACTGGAGCATCTCCCTTGCTTCCGGCTTCAGGAGCGCGCTGATCGCGTGCAGCGTCCACTGCGCGACGACCAGCGAGACGAGGCCGCCCACGGCCGCCAGCATCACGCTCTCGGTCATGAGCTGCGTCACCAGGTTCCCGCGCGTGCCGCCGAGGGCGAGGCGGAGTCCCATCTCGGTGGCGCGGCCAGCGCCGCGCGCCAGCAGCAGGTTGGCGATGTTCGCGCAGGCGATGAGGAGCACGACCGCCGTCACCGAGAACAGCATGACGAGGGGCGCCTTCGCCTCGCGGTGGATCGAGCTCTGGCCGCGGGCGCCCGGCGTGAGGAGGAGCTTCTTGTTCCTGAAGGCCTCCATCGTCTTCGGGCTCATGTCCTTCTGGAGCGGCGCCTCGACGTCGGTGATGATCGGGTGGAAGACGCCGTTCGCGGCCGCCTGCGCGGCCGCCATCTCCACGCCCGGCTTGAGCCGCGCGAAGAGGTAGACCCAGTAGTTGCGGCGGTCGTCGAAGCGCGTGAAGCCCTGCAGCTCGCCGCGCATCGAGATCGGCACGTAGACGTTCGGCCGGGCGCCCGTGGTCGTCCCCTCGAACTTCTCGGGCGCGACGCCGACGACCGTGTACGTCTTGCCGTTGATGACGATCGGCTTGCCGACGACGTCCGGGTCGCTCCCGAGCTTGTTCTGCCAGAACCGGTAGCCGACGACGGCGACGTAGTTGCCGCCGATGACCTTGTCGTCGTCCGGCATCAGCAGGCGCCCCGTCGCGGCGCTGATGCCGAGCACCGGGAAGTACGACCCGCTCACCATCATGGCCTGGCTGCTCATCGGCTCGTTGCGGACGCTGAGCGAGGCGCCGAAGGTGCGGTGCGCGGCGATCCCCGTGAACGGCGTCTGCGCCTTCTCGAGGTCGCGGAACATCGCGTAGCTGAACACCTCGTCGCAGCCGCCCGCGTCGTTGCACGAGTTCGAGCCGGGCATCGGGCCGGGCGCCTTGAGGTTCACCAGCCGGCTCGGCTCCCGCACGTCGAGTGGGCGCAGGAGGAGCTGGTCGAAGAGCGAGAAGATGGCCGCGTTCGCGCCGATGCCGAGGGCGAGGGAGAGCACGGCGATCGTGGTGACGAACGGCGTCTTGAGCAGCATCCGGGCGGCGAGCCTGATGTGTCGCATCGGGAAACGGGGCGATGAGGGCCGGTGACGCTGGGGGACTCAGTTACGACAGCCGGCGAGCACCAATGGTTGGCATCGTCCTGAGACGACGGCAGAACGGGGCGCCCGGTTTCGACCTGGGGCGGGGGGCGAGGTGTACGTGCCGCTAGGCAGCGGTGAGTACGACGAACTCCTGCGCCGCTACGCCGTCCGGCTGGGGGCGCCCGTCGACGACGATGATGTCGACGATTCCTCGTTTCTCGCACGGCGGCGGCAACGCATGGTTAGACCGCCGCGCTTTGGGCGATCTCGGCCAGCCGGCGTCGGAGGATCGCTCGGCGGCCTTCCCGCTCTGCCTCGCGTGTGGTGTTGCGCCTGGCAGAGGTCGCGGGCGCGCGCGTCCGGGCAGCCGCGAGAGCGCGGGATCGAGGGCGTCGTAGAGATCGCCCGCCAGCGTCTTCGTGCGCTCGGTGCGCATCACGCGTCGCTGCTCCGGAGGTCGCGTGGCGGTCGAACGCTCTAGTCCAGCTGCAACGGGTGTTAGACCGCGCGCCGACGGCTCATCTTGGCGGCGCACCGGATTGGAGAGCTGCCTCCTGCCTTGCCAGTTCCGCCCGGAAAGCCTCCTCCCTGTCTGTGATGTACCTCTTGTAGCCCGCTGGATCGACAAACGGTGTGACGGCCCCTCGTTCCAGCCGCGCGTATTTCGGCCCCAGATCGAAGTAACTCCCGTGTGCGCCCAGAAAAATGTCGACCGGCAGAGATTTGAGGACTCGGAACGTGCGTTCATAGTCGGACGTGATCTCCGGATATGACGAGTTCCTAACGAGCTTGTAGCCTGGATTTACGTTAGGGCTGCCGACGATTACGACGTCGTAGACTCTTCCAGCCTCGTCCACCTTCATCGTCCATGTCGTGCATCCTTTCGTGTGTCCCGGCGTCAGATGCGCGACGAGTGTCACGCCCGCCAATTTCACTTCGTCGCCGTCATGTAGCACGCGATCGACTCGCGCGGGCGGATAGAGCGCGGTCGGCTGGTTGCCGTACTGAAAGTCAGTCCTCCCGCCTGATTCGACGACCGACACGTCGCCGTCCATGACCATATACTTCGCGCCGGTAAGCTGCTTGATCGCAGCGCTGCCAGCGTCGTGGTCCCAGTGCGCATGACTGATCAGGAGGATCGCGATGTCGCTGAACTTGAATCCGAGTCTCTCGACGCTGGCCCGAATGAGGGGGACGTTTGCCTCGAGATCGCTGTTGATGAGGATGTGCCCTTGCGAAGTAGTGATGAGGTAATTCGCGAGGCCCTTGCTCCCGACGTAGAAGAGATTCCCGGCGATGCGGAACGACGGAAACGGCTCGGTCCAATCAGGATTGACCTGCGCGCGCAGCGTACTCGCCATGGCAAGGACCGTCCCGAGCGCCCCCGCGACCATGACCGATATCTTGCGCCATCGCTCCGGCCTCTTCATACAGTCCCTTCACGGTGTGTGCGGTCTGACGCCCTAGCTCAGCGGCGGGCGCGCCAATATGCCGGGAAGTTGGAGCCGAGGCGAGCGGCCGAGCCGGGGGCGACCATGATGCTCCGCACGCGCCCGCCGGCTGCAGCACCTCCTCAGGCGGCGCCCCTAGGTGATGGTTACCAGCAGTCCGTGCCCCCGCTCGACGACGCTCGCCAGCGCCGCGCGGAGCTGCCCCGCGTACGCCATGAGATAACCGAGCGTGTCGTCATCGGCCGGGTCGCGGTCCCAGATCTCCGGGTAGATCTCCAGGCGCATCATCTCCTGAGGCGCGAAGCGAGCCCGGAGTTGCTCGTCGCTCAGCGCCGCGAGTGCGCCGGCGATCTCGCGGGTCTCGGCCGGCGTGAACGTGCGCGCCGGTCCGTAGCCGACCTCCTCGTCGCCGACCTCCCGTCCGCCGGTCACCAGAAAGTTCAGCGGCGGGTCGCCCTCCCACGCCGTGCCCGTGAGGAGGTAGTGAATGCCGTGCCACGCCTTGTCGAGATCCCCGACGTCCCCCTCGCCCTCCCCCAGCACCAACCCGGCAACGGCGGGCGGCGCGGTCGGCTCTACCCGCGCTCCGAAGAGGCGAGCGAGCAGGCCGGGGCGCTTCGGAGCACCGCGAGCTCTGGCGACCGCTTCCGGGTCATCCGGGGCGACGGCCGACCAGACCAACGGCGGGTCAGCGTGCAACTTGTCGATGGTTGCTTCGCTCAGCGACGCCAGACCGACACGCATGCCCATGCCCGGTTCTCCTCGTGTGGCCGCCTAACGCCCCGGCCCAGCTGCGGAGCGCGAGCCGGCCGGTAGTACGCGCTCAGTATGTAGCGGAAGCCGGGCGGGGGCTACCTTGATGCCGTTCGCTCCGGCGACTGCAGCGCCCCGTTAGGTGGCTGCCGCTAGTAACTCGACGTGCCGATCCGCCGCAGAACACCGTGCTCGCGCACGTAGAGCGTGTACGGCCTCCACTCCCCGGCCCGTACGGCCGGGTCCTCGACCGCGTAGACGGGCCCGACGCGGACGACGTAGACCAGGGGGCGGCCGGCCGCGGCCTCCGCGCAGAGGGTGGCGGGGCGCGTGACGACCTCCCGCGCGGCGCCCGGCCGGACGGCTACGCCGAGCGTGTCGCGCCAGGCCACCGCCTCGGGGGCGTCCGACGCCAGGTCGGACGCGAGCGCGGCGAGGAGCGCGACGGCACGGGCATCCGCCGGCCCGCACCGCCCGGCCGGCGCGGCGCGGCCGGCCGCCGAGGCGCATGCCCCGGCGGCGAGCCACGCGACGCAAAGCCGAAGGGGGACCCACCGCGCGCGGAGCCTTCGACGCATACCTATCGGACGATCCGCGGAGTCGGTAGCCACCTAACGCCCCAGCCAAGATGCGAACGAACCAATAATAGCGCGGCGCAGCCGCGCGCGATTCCGAAAATCGTTCGTCAGCTTCGGCGTTCGTTAGGCCGCAGATCGAAGCGCCGGCCGCTCGCGACCATGACCGCATGCCGGCCAGCACAAGTCGGATAGGACGCAGTCGAGCCGATGTAAGGGAAACCGTCTTCGCCGGAGTTCTTGTCTCCGTGCGAGAGCTGGTGCTCCACGATGGAAATACTTAGGTATTTACAAAAGTATTCCACGACTGTAGAATCCCTCGGTCAGATCGGACAACCCGAGCACTGGGCTGGTATCGGAAATGGTTCAAGCCGCAGCCGCTGACGAAGTATTTCACGCCCTGTCCAACCCGACTCGGCGGAGAGTCCTGGAGCGACTGTCTGTCGGACCGGCCACCGTCAGCGAACTGGCGGCACCGTTCGACATGCAACTCCCGTCGTTCGTGCAGCACCTCTCGGTGCTCGAGCAGAGCCGACTGGTGAGGTCGAAAAAGCGCGGGCGAGTGCGGACGTATGAGATCGCACCCGAACGATTCAAGGTCGTTGAAGACTGGCTGACCGCCCGTCGTGAGATGTGGGAAGCCCGACTGGACCGGCTCGACCAATACGTCAAACAACTCAAGCAGAAGGAAGCGGAATCATGAGCCAGCCATTCGCGATCAATCCGAAACTCGATTTCGCCATCGAACGGTTCATCGACGCTCCCACGCGGCTCGTCTGGGAAGCGCTGACGAAACCGGAGCATCTCAAGGAGTGGTACATGCCCAAGCCTTGGGGTCGTGTGACGCGAACCGAGATGGACGTGCGACCGGGCGGCATCTTCAGCATCGACATCGCAACGGGAGACGGTCAGGAGTCTCCCAACCTCGGCTGCTTCCTGGATGTTATTCCGATGGAGCGACTTGTCTGGACCTCCATGTTGTTCCCCGGCTATCGTCCGGCTGTCTTTGACGACATACCGATCACGGCCATCGTGACGATGGAAACCGTGGGAACCGGCACTCGCTACGTCTTCACGGCGCTGCACCGGGATGAGGCGGACCTCGAGAAAAACAAGGCGACGGGCTTTCAGCAGGGCACCGAGATCGCCGTCGATCAGTTCGTGGCGCACGTGATCGCGATGAAGTAGTTCTGGGCGACTCGCGGCGGAGGGGTCAGGAATCAACACCCAGGCCTCGACAACCAGGGATGCGTGTTGTCGGCCTAACGCCCCGGCTCAGCCGCGGGACGCAGGCCGAGGGGCGTGACGAAAGTGTGCGGCGCGCGCGGAGGCCGTACATGCGGGCGCCCCACCACCGCCCGCCGAGCCAGCCCATGACGACCACGGCGACGCCGAGCGACACGTCGTACTCGGCGCTCCAGAGCAGCGCCCAGCAGAAGTCCGCACGATGCCGCGACCAGAGCAGCAGGAGGGGCCATGCCACGGCGACCGGCAGCTCGAAGCGGCACACCCCCCACAGGCGGATGAACCACGCGGCGGGCGCGCTCGCCAGGCTCAGTGATCCTCTCCTTGACGACTGCGCGCCTAACCGGCAATCCCTCCGACGCGACTGCGCCCGCCGCGGCCTAACGCTTTAGTTCAGCTGCCGGCGCGAGAGCTCCTACGGGAGGAGACCGCCGAGGGGTCGCGGTGCCGAGCGCCGGCTGCCGGAATGCGCTCGCCGCCCCGGGGCCGCGGCGCACCGTTAAGCGTGCGCGTCAGCGGCTCGGCCGGCGTCGGTGGCGCCGGGGCGCCCGTGTCGGGGCAGAGCGCCGCGTGCCACAGCATCGCGGATGCTTATACAGCGACAGCGCTACTGCCGGGCGTCGAGACCAATCTCCTCGTGCAGCCAATCCAGCCTATCGAACATCGCCTGTTGATTGAGTCCGTGTCCTGCGACATACCAGCGGATCGTCGCGGCGGCCGGCGCGGCTGCGTGCAGACCCTCCGCATCGGCCGTGGGTACCAGGTTGTCCAACCGTCCGTTCTGCAGCAACAACGCAGTGGGCGACGCGTGCGGAATGAATCGAATCGGCTCTATGGGTGCCATGGCCCGGAACCAGTTGACGCGCGTTGCACAGGACAGCCCGGCCATGAGGTTCAGATCTTCGGGACCGGTGAAGTGCGAGACGAGACCGCCGTCTCCTACTACGAGCACCGCGGCTTTGATGCGCCGTTCGATGCCGACGAACAGCGCACCCATCGCGCCGCCGTAGCTGATGCCAAGGTAGGCTACGCGCTCATCGTCGACGTTGGCCCGTGCGCGCAACACGTCGACGGCGCGTTGCAGATCCTTGATCAGCTGGATCTGCTCGGCCCGATCCTCGGTGCTGAACCGGACGGACGGTCCAGCGCGGCGAGCAAACGGGGCATCGATCGCAATCACTACTGCGCCGTGTTCCGCGAGCAGCTGCCCGAGGGCCGCCATGCCGCGCGCAGTGCCGGGCATGCCGTGCATGAGCACGATGCCGGGCCGCAGACCCGAGCGTGTGACCGGATCGAACAACAATCCAGTGACCGATCCGCCGTCCGGACTGCTGAAGGAGATGGCGCTGACCTCCACGCCCTTGTTCGTGGATTCGACTGTCTCTTGCAGGTTCAGTGGCGCAGTGACGTCGTAGGCGAACAGGATTCGCTCTGCTTCGGTCGCCACCGCTCCGAAATCGGGCCGTGCGACCGCACAGGAATCGGCGACGGGGCTCGGCCCCGTTGGGGGGGTGCTCGGCTCGGACGAGGCCCCTGTGCATGCGCAAATAAGCAGAGCGATCAGTGCCATCGCCGGTTTCATGCGCACTCTCCCGGAAGTTCATCCATTCGATGGTCACGCTGACGACTGCGTGTGAGGTTGCCCTTCGCGTTTCCGTCCAGTACGGAGATAGATGGCGTCACTCGCAGCTCACTGTCGGCCGGAAGACCTGGTTGTGGAGGCTGCCGTGGATGCCGCCGATGTCGGTGCCGCCGCCGGCGACCCAGATCAGACCGTCTACGAAGGCCGAGCCGTAGACGCCATGAACGGGGATGGGCATATCGCGGAGGCGCGTCCACTTGTCGGTCCGACGATCGTAGTAGTCGTGGTCGGGGAACATGCCGGCCGGCCCTTCGCCGCCCCAGAGGTGGAAGCAACCCCGGGCCATGACCCCGTTCATGCCGCTGCGGGCCTGCAGCATGGGGGCTGCCGTCGTCCAGGTCCGCGTCTGTGGATCGAAGACTTCGTGCGCTGTCGTCATCTGGGGCGACAATCCATGGCCGAGACGCCCCCCGACGACGTGGATGCGGCCGTTGATCGCCGCGCCGGTAAGGTGGTTGCGCTGGGTGGGCAGCTGCGGCAGCACCTCCCAGCTGTCGGCCGCCGGGTCGTAGACGGCGAAATCGCTTCCGCGCGGCGGACGTCCACCGGCGACGTAGATTTTTCCGTCGAGCACGACGGCCACCCCGGCGCCGCGCGCCGTGGGCATCGGCGCCTTCGTGACCCATACACCCGTGGCGGGATCCAGCTCGTAGACGGTGTTCACGTAGCCCTGATCGGAGACATCCGAGGTCTGGCCGCCGATCAGGTAGACCTTTCCGCCGACGCTGGCCGCCATCCCGTGGTTGTTGGGCTGCGGCAGCGGCGGTCCGAGCTCCCAGCGGTCGCTCGCGATGTCGTAGATCTGGACCGTACGGGCCGTCTGCCGACTCGCCGGATAGCCACCGAGGAGGTAGAGCTTGCCGTTGGATTCGGCGAGCGCCAGCTCGGAGTTAGGCTCGATCAGTTCGGCCCGGAGCCCCCATTCGCCGCCCGGCTCGACCGGAGTCGGGTCCGGCCCCTTTCGCGGCTCGGATGGGGACCCTCCGCACGCGCAAATGAACAAGGCGACCAGTGCCATTGCGGATTTCATTAGCACTCTCCGGGGAGCTTCATCGACGCGATGTTCACGCCGGTCATTCGGTTCCAACCAGGCAGCTCTGTCCCCTCTCGATCTCACTCACGAGATCAACGCGCCGGGCTCGTAGTGATGGCGCTCGAGGCGGATCGGCAGCGGAGCCGGATCGTCGCGCCGCCGATTGGTCCGGCATCGCAGTACGCGGCGGGGTTCAGCCGACATAGCGGCTCGTACGCGCGGCTCGTCGGTCGGCCGGCCGCCCGTTTCGGTTCCGTCGTCCTGACACTTGTAACGGTTTAGCATACCAATTTGGCGTACATATCGTCAAGCCGGCCACGGCGCCTCCTGGCCGGTCCGGTCGTCGCCGTTGCGCGGAAACCATGGAAGCGGCTTGCGGCGACGATGTACGTGGACGCCGTGCGCTGGGCCACCGGCGACGTCGCCGACAGCTCGACATCCGTGGGTGAGGAGTAGCCGTAACCGGCGAGCGGCATCGACGAAGTCGGGCGCGCCGTCGCGCTGGCGCCGAGCGCCGGCACCGCCGAAGCGCCCTGCGTCGCGGAATGCAGGACGACGTGCGCGGTTCCGGCCGAGTTCCTGAGCTCACCGAATCCGCTGGCCCGGAGGTCCGGAACGCGCATCGTTTGGATCTTGCGCGACTGCGACCGTGTCCGGCGTCGTACAAACCGCCACCGGCGCTGTCATCGAGGGCGCATCGGTGAGAATCGGGAGCGCGACCGCGACGACCGGCGCAGACGGACGATTCGAGCTTCAGGATCTGCCGGTTGGGAGCGCAACGATCATTACAAGCGCTCCGCGCTTCAATCAGCGGTCGGAGGGCGTCGGCCTGACTGAGGGGGCCAACGTCCACGACGTCGTGTTGGAACATCAAACGCTCTTCACGTACCAGAACCTCGTCGCGTACCTGCCCACGGGGATAGCCGAGTACAAGGCGGCGATCGTTTTTCTGCCTGGCCTGAGAGACCCTGCCACCGGTAATGATTTGGACTCGCGTGCGCTTGTACGTGGCACCTCGGAGTTGGCATGCAGTATCTGGTGTCTTCCGGACGAGAGAACGGAGGTGAGGAGGCGTGCCCTCGAGCTTGCCGGCGGAAACGTGGCGCTCATTGGCACGACCACCCTGATCGACAACGCTGCAAGCTACGAGACGCTGCTTTCGGCACTCTCCGAGTTCGGCACGCAAAGTCTTCATCCTGAGTTGGCAAACATTCCCGTCTTTCTCGTTGGGCACTCGATGGGGGGATGCACCGCGTACGGGTTCAGCCGCGTTCACGGCGCCCGGGTGGCCGGGTTCATGACCATGAAGGGCGCCTGCCACAACACCAGCCCCGCAGCGGCAGCGGCCGCAGTTCCGGGATACTTCCTGATCGGAGCGTTGGACGCGCCGTACCGGAGTGACAACATCACGGCCGTTTTCGAAGCCGGCCGCGCCGCCGGGGCACCCTGGGCGGTTTCGATCGACGCCCTGGAGCACCACCCGATCGCCGACATCGATCTGATGTTCCACTGGATCGACGCGGTCCTTACGGCACGCCTTCCCGCGACTGCGGGTGCGCCGCTCCGTGCAATGACGGAAGCGGCCGGCTGGCTCGGCAACCGGTCAACCGGCGCGATCTCAACGTACGCGTGCTACAGTTCCACTCGTTCGAGCGCGAGCTGGTTGCCCTCTGAAGGGACGGCGCTCAATTGGCGGCGGATGGCGGGAGGCACCGCCAGTGTAAGTGCTTGCTGAGGCGATGTGGAGTATGCCGCGGGTGACTCGCACTCCAGGTACTTCCCGCGTAGCTCAGCCAGTGGAGCAGCGGACTGTCAATCCGTGTTGTCGCAGGTTCAAGTCCTGCGCGGGAGCTCATCCCTGAAACAGCAACGGCGCCGGTTATCAGATAACCGGCGCCGTTTCTCTTTGCGCGTGGACTAGCTCGTCGTCGCGGTCCTTTCGCGCTGACTGCACCGAATCTCCCCTACCAACTTCTTGAAATGGAAAAACTTGGTGCTCCGGCAGGCAGTCGGCCGTCGAAGCGTTCGATCAGCGGGCCGAGCCGCTGCGCCGCATTCAACCAGTTCGCGCGAACCGCATGCTCCAACTCTTGCGCGTTGCCGTGCCGCACCGCCTCCACGATGGCCGCATGCTCGCGACGTGTCGGTGTAAAGTCCGGGCCTGCCATCGGCGCGTAGAACCACTCATAGCGATCCATCTGCGACTTGATCGTGCGCAACACTGCGCGCGTCTCCGGACCTGCGGCCGCTTCCACCAGCGCGCGGTGAAACGCCTGGTGCAGTTCGAATAGGCGGTCGTACTCCGGAGTTCGCCGGCGGGCTTCCGCGTGAAACGCACGTTCGATTCTCTCCAGCCGCCGCGCCAACTCCTCCCGCTGCGCCGCTTCGACCTTGCTCACGCCGCGCACGGCCAGCGCCTCGATTGCGCCCGCCAGCGCGTACAGCTCTTCCATCTGCTCGCGTTGCAAGGGTGCGACGGCTAGCCGTCCGCGCAGCCCGGATCCGCCACCCACTTCGATGAGCAGCCCCTCCTGCCGTAAACGCTGTAGCGCTTCACGCACCGGCGTGCGACTCACGCCCAGCATTTCCGCCAGCGGCCCCTCCGCGATGCGCGCGCCCGGCGGCAAGCGCCCGTGCACGATCATCTCGTAGAGCTGCTCGTATGCGGGCCATATCCGTTCACCGCCCGCGCGCGTCGATGTGTTCATCTTATGGAGCGCCTACCTCTGACAACGGCACTGTCGACGGAACACCACGGGACACAGTCTCAGTCCCCTGATGATTCGGTGTCGAACTCTGATGCGCCATAAGCACGGAGATCCGACGCCTCGAAGCGAGGACGACAGTCGGGCCGCCGACCACGGCGTCTGCGGCAGCATTCTGGCGGTGCAGCGACTGCTGCCAGTCCGCTGCGCTCTCCGGATGCCGACGACTCCCCGGGAGCGAGTGCACGCGGAGCCACCGCTCTTGGTAGTCCGCACCGAGGGCGTAGCCGAATGGCACTACGCCGGGATACCACCTGGACCACCCTGCGCGGAACTCAGAGGAGTAAATGGTGGCCATGGGTCGTGCGTCCACCTAACGCCTAAGCTCAGCGGCAGGGTCTGGCACTGCTGGCGAGAACATGCCGACGGGGATGTGCAGCATCTAGGCGCCCAACCTGATGCGTCACGCCCTGTCAGCTGCAGCGCCACGTTGGACGTCAGGGCGCGGGATCTCCAAGTCGCGGCAGATCTTCCGCGCGAGGAGTTCGTTGATCTCACGGTGCCGCGGGACCGTCGACACCTTCCGCGCGGCGCGGTTGACGTAGACCGTGTGGCTGCCGCCCTCGCGCAGGAACTCGTACCCGTGGCGCTCGAGGTGGCGGAGGAGGTCGACCCGCTTCACGGCCGCGTGGCGCGGGCGCGGCTACGCGGAGAGGCGCAGCGGCTCGCGGATGACACCCGGCTGCCCCCGCAGGCCCTCCTCGGCGAGGGCGCGGTTGGCCTCGAGGACGAGCGCGGCGGCCTCGGCGAGGTTCGCGCGGGCCTCCTCGAGCGTGTCGCCCTGCGTGTTCGCGCCGGGCAGC
>Ga0307412_10001716_pt1 | contig 12124 bp, 13 predicted proteins | sample DK1Cmetagenome_3_FD_203823 | JGI IMG/M metagenome (GOLD analysis project Ga0307412, IMG submission 203823) | Maize rhizosphere microbial communities from greenhouse at UC Davis, California, United States - DK15-C-1 | ecosystem: Host-associated > Plants > Roots > Rhizosphere > Soil | place: USA...
AGTGATGGTAGTGCTACCCATTGCCACACTTGTTACTAAACCCGACGCGTCGATTGTAGCGGCTGAAGCGTTTGAAGAAGACCAGGCCCCACCGCCTGTTGAGTTACTTAACTGCAGCGTTTGGCCAACAGCAACTGATGAACCGCCAGAGATAGCAGCAACCACAGGCAAAGCATTTACAGTACCACTTGCTGCCACATTCTTTGTAGTAGCTCCTGTTGAGGTTACCGCAATATTCCCAGAAGGAGTTCCGGTTGCAGATGTTGTCAACCTTGCATATATAGGTGTGCTAGCAACCACATTACTAGAAGGCGTAAGAGAAACGGAACTTCCATAACCACTTCCTGAAGTTGTGGAAACTTCAAAGCCTGCAGGAGCAGTAACCACTAAATTTGCTCCTAGATTGCCCCCTGACACCGTAAATGATTGAGACGACGATGCCGTGCCTGCACAGGTTGTAAAGGCAGACAGAGTTCCACTTGTAGATATAGATGGCGTTGTGTTTATAATGATATTCGAATTTGCACCAAGAGAGTTAGCCGTGCCGGGCGACGATAGTGTTAACGAAGCATCATTCCCAACTGCATCCTTTATAGTTCCACTATTTAGCGCTAAGGCAGATGTCGAGGTATAATCCAGATCCGAGTTCGTGTCTCCTGACTGAACGGTGTAATTAAATAACAGCGTTGTTGTACCAGAACCTGAAACATAATTGGCAACCCGGTCTGTAGTACCCGTCTCTAGTGTTAGTTGTGGAGTTCCGGATACAGTTGCAGCTTCAGAGAAAGTAACAGCTATACCTATTGTATTTCCAATAACATAGGTTCCGTTAAGGGAGCTTGCAGCTACCGAACTTACTGTCGGCGCTGTTTTATCAATAGTGTAAACTTCGCCCGATGTATAACTTGCACTAACATTCGGTGTTACTCCGGTAGTTCCGGTAAAATCCAATCTGATTGTTCCCGAGCCGGTTCCGGTATTCACAGGCACTGTCCAGGTTGTTCCAGAACCACTAGGAATTCCGATCGACGCTCCTGCAATACCAGTTGTTGTTAGGCTAAAATCTGTGGCATCTACACCTGTTACACTAGCAGCGAATGTTACAGTGTAGTTGACAGAAGATGCGTTGGTTGGATTAGTTGAATTTAGCTCCCGTACAATTGAAGAAATTGTTGTAGCAGAACTCAAAGTAAAATTATTAGGAAAGGCCCCTAGTGATGCACCTGGTGTAAAATTATACGGAACCTCATCTGTAGCAGATGCCCAATTATCTGTATCAGTAATTTTAGCCAGAATTGATTCTTTAGTACCGCTAATATCTCCTGTGTATGTATAGTTATCTTTCTGGTTGGCTGTCAAGCCTGCAAAGCCAGTATGAAAGACTCCATCAGTCTTTAAGGCCGTAGGAAGTTCAGATATGCCATTCGCGTTACCTGTAACCCCTGTAAACCAACCGTCTGTGACCCCATAAGTATTATGACTACAGTTATTAAAACCAAATATAAATGAAGGCGTAAATGTAGATAGAGTAGGATCACCAGTTCCCTGAAAAACAAATATATTGTCGCCGTTCTGCCCAAACGGGCTAGCATTGGCAGTTGTGTTTGTCCAGCCTTCAAGTATAACACAATTACCGACTGTTGTGGATGAGGATAGCGATGCCGACACAGACTTTGATCCGCCTGAAGTTACAGTAAACATAACAACAGTTCCTTTATCTACTTTCGTAGTACCAATCGTCCAGCTAAATGTACCTTCAGTTCCGGTGCCTAATAATGGAGTTGCAAAGGCACCGCCATAATAAGCCTTATCAGTAAAATAAATAACCTCATTGGCAGGTAGATCAGCTAACGCCACTATAGCAAAAGTTTTACTTAGCGAGCCGGTAGGATCGCAGTTTAAACCAATCACCGCAATGTCGCCTTTTGCGAGCGTTGCACGTGCCGTTCCGAGGCCGAACACCAATAACTGGATCAATAATCCGGCAGTGAAAAGAATGTTTTTGAAATTGAATTTGTAAAGTTTTCTCATTCTGGTTTGATTTAGTCGCAGCCGGAATATAGAAACAGGTAGAATTCGGCAGCGTAAACAGAGAAGCCTGCCAGTAAGGCAGGCTTTATCATTAAACTATCAGGTTAATTCCGGTATGGAAACAGTCCAGACGTACAGATAATGTAGTTAAGAGCGGTGTAAGGCTGAAGGTTGTTATGCGGCTGGTTGCCTCCGGTTTGCCCCAACTGAACCGTTAGGGTACCTAAAGAAGCCTGTACATTTGTTATCTGCACCGAGCGTGCATCCATCGCAGCAAGAGTTCCTGAACTTGCATATGAGGTTAATCCAAGCCCGCTGTCTTCGCCTATAAAATTCCCACCAGGCTGCGTTTGTCCGCCGGTTGGATTAACGGCCATCAGATTCAGATTTGCAGAACTTTTTGGTCCCGGCTGAGCAATGGCACTATGATTGTGAGCTGGTAGCTGGTTAATATTTAATGTTACGGTCTCTGTACCAGCTTTCTCTCCAAGCTCATATTGCGAGAGGCCAGCACCCTGTCCGGCTCCTAAGGCCACTCTCCCTTGAAGATCAGGAAGCATAAATGTAGTGGAGCCGTTCCCCCCATAACTTGTTCCCAAAATGGAAAACAGAGCTGTATTTGATTGTATTGCGACCGTTTGCCCTGCGCAATATGCCCAGCCTCTTGGTGCAAAATTTGATGCAAAAAGACGAATTTCGCCAATTGTTCCTTCCATAGTTTTAATTTCTTTGTCTTTAACTATTAATTTCTTGACGGATAAATACCTTCAACACAAATAATATAATTCACTGCTAATACAGGTTGAATATTACTGTGTGGCTGTGAGCCTCCTGCTACCCCAACCCCAATAGTTGGTAGGGGGCCATGCAGATTGTTTACTACCACCGAGCCAGAATGCATAGCGACCTGAGTTCCGGAAGCCGCGTATGAAGCTCCTCCAGAACTGTCTACACCAAGAATGTTTCCTGCAGGAGTTTCAACACCTCCCGCATCATTCACGCCGTATAATGTTGCATCAAAAGTAGCAGTACCATCCCCACCACTAACAGTGGCGGCATGTGAGTGCATCGGCATCTGCGTGCTTATCAGGGAAACACCTTCAGAGCCCCATGCTTCCCCAGTATCGTATACAGGCAAGCCAGGCCCACTTCCTGTCCCTACCGGAATACGGCTTTGAAGGTCAGGCAATTTAAATGTACTTTGTCCATCCCCCCCATAGGTGGTTCCTATAATTGAAAAAAGTGTCGTGTCTGTGGCGATCGACAATGTTTGCCCCTGACAAAGCTGCCAGCCACGAGGTGCAAAATTTCCCGCGAATATTCTGATTTCTCCTATTGTTCCTTCCATGTTCTTAGTGAATAAGATGTTAGTTTCTTGATGGGAATATACCCTGTACACAAATAATATAATTAAGCGCAAGCGAAGGCATTGAATTGTCGTGCGGCTGACCTGCCCCACTTGTTGCGACCGCCACCGTTGGGGGAGATAAGGTGGTGCCGCCACCACTTAATGAACCACTGTTCATTGCGACAGGTGTTCCTGTTCCGCCTGTAGCATAAGTTGCTGCTCCGTTACCACTGTCATCCACACCAAGGTAATTTCCCGCCGGAGAAGCGCTACCACCTGCGTTTACGCCCATCAGTGTTGCGGTCCCTCCACCCTGGCTTGCTGTTCCACCTGTATTGGCCGCATGGGTATGCTGCGGTATCTGACTTGTGGTAAGAGTTACTGTAGGAGTTCCGCTCATTTGCCCTAATGTGTAACTACTAAGGCCTGCGCCTAAACCAGTACCTACTGCGGTACGCCCTCGCAGATCTGGTAATGCAAATGTGTTTACTCCATTGCCACCATAAGTAGTGCCGAGAAGCGCAAAAAGTGCCTGGTTTGTGTTAATAGGCAATAAAGCCCCATTACAAAAACTCCAGGTTTTGGGTGCAAAGTCTCCACCAAAAAGGCGGATTTCTGCAATTGTTCCTTCCATTTCTTTTGTTTTTAAGTTAAAAAATAGTTATATATTACTTACCCTTTTAGGTTACTAATTAAAAAACTCCCCGGCCCTTGCTCCGAGATTAAACAAACGTATGCCCGAAACATAGCCTTCTCGAATATGAATCACATTGAGCCTTACAAACTTTTTATCATTGCAAGCCACTACCAACCCATAAACAGCATCTGCATGGACGATAGTTCCGGCGGTGGCCTCTACGCTGCCATTCACAGAAATTACGTCAGCTTCTAACACCCGAAGCTCCATACCTCGCAGTGAGGTTGAGGCTCCTCCATATTTGGGATTACAGGCATTAATAAGCGCTATGATTTCATCTGAGGACTGCTTTTTCCAGTTGATCGTCAGTTCCTTTGTCCCCGGACGCTTCAAGTACAAAGACCTGCCGACCTCTTGCTGGACCGCTCGGTTTTTATTTTCAGCTACCTCTTTTAAAAGGCTATCCTGCAACTGCGCCGCCATCAATCCCATACGAATACAGTGCATCGCATAATTTTCTCCTGGGACTGCCTCAACTTCTTCTTTCCAAACTATCGGCCCATGGTCAACTACTTCAGTCATTCGATGTACAACTAACCCACATTTTTTTTCCCGATTATGAATCTGCCAGAAGATGGGATCGGCCCCACGATAATCAGGCATCAATCCAAAATGGAAATTAATAAAGCCTCGATCGGGAATGGAAAGCAGATCTTGGGGAATTTTCCAGGGACAACCAAATACCCATACCGCATCTGCGTTGTACTTTTCCAGCCATTCTTTCAGACAGCCGCTGTGGCCTTCTTCGGGAATTGTAACCAAATCTCCCTCTGCTCCTGTTAAGGGCAATATTTGACTATATAAATAGGCTTTGCTTCTTTCAGGTATAGCAACAGAGGCAAGCAATCCCTTTTCCTTTAAAGATCTCAAGGAGGGAATAGCCAGACTATCGGCGTTACAGATCACTGCAATTCTCATACTCCCATATATGGATTAAACCAACCAGTAGAAAACTCGTGAATAAGCTGTTGAACGTTATCGTCGTTAACTTTTACAGTCGGGAGCTCCTCCATTACTATTCTTGTACTGGTCTCTAAGTCGCCGTCAAAACCATTTTTTACCAGATAAACGTGAGTATTATCACCCAATAAAGATGGATTGATGTTTAAATGTCCCCTGGTTGAAATAGAGCCAGAACCCTGCAATTGATCCTGAAGCACTTTTTTCCCTCCTTCGTTAAGGGCATCTGCGATGATAAGGCCCGCCTCATAACCCAGCATTGGGAAAGGATTGAAAGCCCCCTCTGCCGCACTTACCAAACTATCTCCTTCGAGCTTTACTTGAGTAGAAATTGTTGTATATATTTCTATTGTGTCTTTCTCGCTAAATGACTGCAAGAGATAAGGCAATCCCAATAGCGGTTTACTTTTATGCAAGCCCCTTTTAATATATTCGTCTAAAAACAACGTAGCTTCTTCTCCGCAAAAAGCGGCAAAAACAAAATCAGGATCAAACTGATCTATATACTGAAAAACGGACTTTATATCGGCCAACTCTCCTGGAACCTGAACTGGTGCTACGGCAAAAGGCATTACTGCTTCTGTATCTGCTGCTAGCATTCCTGCCTGTAACATTGCGGCAAAAGAATAGCCTGCATCATAAAGGCCAGAAACGATCATCCCCTTTTTACCAAATTGTTTAACACCCCAATTACCCAGCGACCAGATCTGCTGCCAAAGGTTTGTTGAATTGATAAAAATATTCTTGTTGTATCTGGAGATGTCAGGCAAATGCTCTCCAAGGTTATTTACAAGCAATGGCTTTTTTGTTTTCTCAAAACGTTCGGCCACTTCTGCAACCGATTTATTGGATATTACCCCGGTTATAATATCTGCATCATCATAAGTAAGCAACTTACTTATAGCCTCTAAGATCTTTTCTTTTCCACCTTGCCCGATAAATTCCGGTACAATATCTACATCCCAATCGCTATAACCTTCAAGCTTATTTAAGCCTTTTTTTACGCCTTTTTCAAAATCCTTTCCCATTGGCATTATAGTCGAGGAAGGAAGCAATAATCCAATTGTAACTCTTTTCTTTTCCGTCATATCATTTTAAACAATTAATGATGCTTAATACAGCTCGTTCCTGCATCAATCTCTCAAAACCGACCAAACATCAATTTGATACATCTATATTGGCATCATCATCTTATTTTTAATTACACCACATTCTTAATAAATTGCTGTGATTTTGCTGCAGCAGATGCGCCTCCGCACTTTGCAAATCCGCACTTCTCAGGCTATCGATCACCTGCTGTATATCAAATAGTATTTTCCGGCTTTCGGGGCATCGCACCATGCTTTCAATCCAGGTTACTGCAACATGCCGTTCACCACTAGTCACTTCCCTAACTTGATGCAATTGCGTACAGGGATAGCATACTGCATCCCCCTTGTTTAATTTATATAGAATGCTTCCCGAAGGCGACTGCAGCTCCAGTTCTCCACCCTCATACTCAGACGGATCGTTAAGAAATATGGTCATCGCCACATCCGTGCGCATCATATTTCCCATTAAAGGACTATCCACATGCCAGCCATAATTCATCCCTTCTTTGTATTTGCTAATTAAAAAAGGGTAAACATTTTTGGGAAGTATCGCATTGCGAAATAAATGGTTTTGGTTCATGGCCCCCAGCATAATTTGCTGCATAGCCATATATTGTTGGCTCTGAGTATTTATCTGGAGATTATTTTTCACTTCACGCGCAGCATTCGAAGCTGTAATCCTTCCATCTTCATAAGATGCCTGATTACTGAATAATTTTAACTGCTCTATTTGAGGCGCAGATAACAACCCTTCCACATGCAGATACACAGACTGTTTATACATTAATTTAATTGGCTAACAACGGATTTCCTTTTTCCTTTCGCAGGATAATACTAGCATTAATATCGCAAATAAAAAAAACAATAATAAAATAAATTTACGTTCAATTAATGCAGCAACATTAAAACTTAACAGAACAACAAAAAGACAGCTATTCGAACTAATTAAGGCTTAAATTTTAAGGTTCAGTAAAAACAACCTTACTCCGGGGCTCTCAAACATCCAAAACAGCCCTGTTTTAAATTAAAGATTACACCAACTTTCATTAAAATAAATATTGTTTGCATTTTGCATCTAAAAAGGTCATATACTTGAAATAGCTCAATTGACAGAATGATTTGTTTTGCAAAACTAAACCTATACTACTCCGGGGAGATTCAGAATGAAATCCAACGTTTCTCAACTTCCTGGGCCCCGCACTTTAACACCACTCACTATGCCGGAGAATGGACAGTCCTTCCTCTTCGCTCTCCAGGAGGGAAAAACAGCATTATTCCTGATCTAAATGGAGAAAATGAATTTGCCGATACTGAGAATATGAGCTCTTTTCCAGCTTTAAAAGTGTTGCTGAATACACTTCAATGCCCTATCATGTCGGTTCGCTTTCTAAACCTAAAAGCTGGCGCCGTTATTAAACCGCATCGAGATCCAGAACTTTCATTTGAACAAGGTGAAGCCAGGCTTCATTTCCCAATTATTACAAATCCCTGCGTTGAGTTTTATGTAGGAGATGACCGGGTATTGATGAATGAGCGGGAATGTTGGTATATCAACGCCAATCTCACTCACCGGGTTGCCAATTACGGAACATCGGACAGGATACATCTGGTAGTTGATTGTAAAGTAAACGACTGGCTGGAACAAATCTTTGAGCAGGCTGACAAAAAATGCAAGGCCGATGAAATAAATACTCAGAAACAACGACAGATTATAGAGGCTTTAAAACTTCAAAATACCGAAACGTCATTGGCGCTAGCCCATAAATTAGAACAAGAACTTAGCCATGGATGATATTCTGTTAAAAATAACAACCTTCTTAGAAGAAATCGGAATTGAAGTCCGGATAGAAGCCCAAAACTGCTCAGAATTTAAACAAACAAGCATTTCCATTTATGCAGCAATGGACCTGCCAGTCACGCCCCTCATAATATGCCCCATCCTCTTCATTACTGGTATCCTTCTAAAATAAACCACAAGGGCTGTCATTGGCTTTATATGGAAGGCGTCCCCTTTAAAGAGCCATTCTTTGATGAAACCATTTCCAAAAGCAGAAGTCTCCCGATAAACTCAAAGCCATTTCGGCCGCTAAGTGAGATAAATCTCTTAGAACACTGGTCGAAATACATAGATCACATCGAGCCAACCGCTTTTATTTTTCATGTTTCCCGCTGTGGCTCAACGCTTCTTTCGCAGTTATTGGGGATAAATGATGATTTTATAAGCCTGGCTGAAGTTCCATGTTTTGATGATATTCTCCGGTTGCCTTTTAAAGATGGCTATCCGGAAAACCCCAGTATTAACGAGCTACTAAAATCAGCCATCCGTTTCTACGGGCAAAAAAGAACAGGAAATGAAGCACAGCTATTTATAAAAACAGATAGCTGGCATATTTTCTTTTGGAAGCAAATCAGAGCGATCTACCCAAACGTCCCTTTTATTTTACTGTACCGCAAACCGGATGAAGTACTTCGCTCTAATCAAAAGCATCGGGGAATGCAAGCAGTTCCCGGAGTTATAGAACCCGAAGTATTTGGCTTTAAACAAGATGATATTACATCTCTCAGCCTGGATGAATACATGGCCAAGGTCCTTGAACGTTATTTTAGCTCGTATTTACAAGTAATCGAAAATGATGTCAATAGTTTACTGATCAACTACGAAGAAGGCCCGATTGCAATGATGGAGAAAACCCTTGATTTTTCTGGAATCACTTTAAAAGATGAACTAAAGCAACAAGTAATCAACCGTACCAAATTCCATTCCAAACATCCGGGGCAAGCATTCTCGGAAGATCAGGAGAAAAGTCCAATTCCTGATTATTTGAAACCGGCATTTGGCCTTTATATGGAATGCGAGACGATAAGGCTAAGGAAGTAATAAAGCTTTACACTTAGGAAAACGCCTGATCCTCCTTCCTCTCCAGGCACTATGAATTGTCATCCTAAAACCCAATATCTCCCGAAGGAAGATTTAGCCCGGCGACCGGCTTCGCTTTTACCATGGGCTTTATTTTACCAGCATTTTTCTCCTGCAGCTCAATAATCTTAGCCAGCATATCATCCCCTAAATATGCCATAGGCTCATCATTACCTGAAAGTATGGGGCTCTGCCCTCTGTTATCCCGTTGGATTTCAGGCTGCTCTTCATCTTCAGGGATGTGCCATGCCCCGATAATCTCTGCCGGACTCAATTCTCTGGAATTAAGGCTAACCTGATTATCAAAATAGAAATTGGAATAGGCGTGTAAAGACATGCTTAGTAAAACGATACGTCCTTGAGGAAGAGGCTCTTGTATTAACCATTCCTGGGCGGCGTAACTATCCGTCTGCTTTAATACAGTTTCTTTGCAGCCCAGATAGCTAAACACCTTTTTTCGGAAATCAAACGAAATAGCAACAATCCTTAACGTACATTTTACTGCATTGGGCGGCCATTTAATATCCCGGCGAACGGAGAAGGCTGGTAAACTCACCCGGATGGTATTTTCTTCCAAACTGGCAACAGGCCTAACCTTCAATACTCTATCCAGCGGCGAATTGGCATTAAACTGAAAGCCTTCCAGGAAGCTCAGATCCGCATCATGCATGTCGCGATAGCCTCGTTCCTTGGTGGTGCAGGCTTGTAAGCCTTTTCTAACAAGGCCTGTAAAGCGATTGATCATTGCTCCATCGTAGCCGCTGTACGCCGGAGTAAAAGCCTTGCGCATTTCGCAAGCAGCATTGCTACATAAGCCGAATTCGAGGCCGCTTTCCTTACTCGCAATGGTTTGTTTAACTTTTGCTGGTTTGCTTTGAATGATGTTTAGTGACCGGTATGAGCGATATACCAGATTAGAGATTGCTCCGCGGACCTTACCGCTTCTGTCAACAATTGCCATAAGATTTAGAGTTAAAGGTAATTTTGTAGCCTGAAGTTAATAACGAACCGAAGTAAAGAAAAGGATTTTAACCAAAATTAACATTTAACCTGAGTTCGATTAAAATATGCGGTTTGCAGGGGTGTGGGAGCCTTTCTCGCCCAGTGGGAGAGATGCCGAAGGCAGAGAGGGTATAAGACTATGTCGGTTATCACCTCACCCTATCCCTCTCCTCAAGGAGAGGGGAATGCAAGTTTCTTATTTTAAGCGATTTAATAGGGAAATAATAATCGAACTCAGGTATTTAGCTTTTCCTCGTGTCATTAATAAACGATTGGTGGGGACACAAACCGCCGCGAACGCCCGTGCTGATGTCTCCGCCATCACCTCAAACCTTTATTTAATGACATCGCCCCTCTTAAGCCCTTTGCCCAATCTCCTTACGGCCTGCTTATGTAAGTAAGCCTTATCTTAAGATGTTTATTGCAGTTTAAGTCCATGTTTTTATAATAAAAGGTGGACTTATCATGGAGAGAACATTGATTAATTAGGGAAAGATACAGATGAAGGGGTTAAGAAGAGATAAGGCAGAGATAAGTTTGGGTAAAATAAGTTCGCATGATTAGGGAGAGAGTACCAGGTATTGGGTGAATCGCTTATGTGACTGATCGTGCCACTCGTGATTCGCCGCTTCAATCTTGGAAAATAATGAAAATCGCCGGTGACAAAAATTATGCGGAAGAAACCAAAAACATATTAAGGGAAATTGTCCCTACGCAGACATATGGACAAGAAAGCTATTATAGCCTGTTTTATTATAACTCAGGTATCGGCGATTCATCAATAGCCCGTTGCATAACCCAAACTCCCAACCTCGAGCTGTGATGCAATTTCTATTGTATGATTCATTTTATTAATCATACAAGTAGGGAACATCCCGACTAAAATTAATGAGTTACAGATGAAATCCCCCAAACGATTAACAGACGCCCTGACGAACACTTCCCACTGTCGAATAATATTTAATTGAAATAAACATTTTTCTTCACAAACGAAATAAATCGATATAAAACTCTTGCACATTTATTACATTTAACTTCCTATTAAACAAACCTAAAATCAAACAAGAAATAATCAATCACGAAGTATTTCACCACAAGAACAAAAACGTTCTATCATCTAATTATTTAAAAAACAAAATCAATTAAACAAAATGGCAAGAGACATTATCATTAAATCACCAGAAAGCACCTCTGCGCTTAGTATTAACGGCAAAGTTTATGACCTGCAAGCAGCACCCGACTATGCTGACCCGCTTGTAATCACACAAAAAAATGACCTATTACAAGAGATAGACCTAAATGAATTAAACGACAATTTATATTTATCAGTAGAACTGCTTTTTGTTGCCTACAATGGAGTTGCAGGCGCTCAGAATGGAAAACTGCAAGCCGAAATCAATGAAATAATGGGCTCCTTAGCATTGCTATGCAATAAATGCGTAGGAACTATGACCGCATTTAAAAGCGAAACCCAAAACATTATTACCGAGCTTGGACAGACCTATCGGTTTCTAATTCAGGGGAAGGAAAAACTTGCAATAGCCAAACTACGCCACTGCGGAGAATCGTCAAAAACAATGGCAGACAAAGCGGATGATCTGTCTAAAGAGTTTATGGAACTGCAAAAACGGTCGGTTACCGTTCGCTCTAACACTATCCTTGAAGAAGCCTCAGAATACAACAAGAAGCAGCAGGCCGAAAAGGCAATTAGAGACCTTGAAGCTAAACAAAAAGCTGAAAAGGTAAACCAGGAAGAACTAGTAGCACAGGTTTCGCAAATGCAGTTACTGTATGACGAAGCGAAGTCAAGAGAGGAGAAGGCGGCTGAAAAATCACTTATTCTGGGTGTTACTTCTGCTATTTTTGGCGCTATCGGAGCTGGCTTGGGAGCATTTGCCGCAGCCAAAAACCCAATGGGAACTTTTATGGCCCGGGCAACAGATAAGACTGACAAAGCAGAGCTACAAAAGCTGGAGCTTGCACAAAAAACGGCAGATGATAAGAAGACCAAATCAGACGAAGCCAATAAGAAATTACTTGAGGTAAACGATAAAATAATCACTGCTAAAAGCAAGCTG
>Ga0307412_10001717_pt1 | contig 12121 bp, 16 predicted proteins | sample DK1Cmetagenome_3_FD_203823 | JGI IMG/M metagenome (GOLD analysis project Ga0307412, IMG submission 203823) | Maize rhizosphere microbial communities from greenhouse at UC Davis, California, United States - DK15-C-1 | ecosystem: Host-associated > Plants > Roots > Rhizosphere > Soil | place: USA...
GGTGGACCCCGACCGCCCGCTGGTCTGGTGGTGCGGCGGGTCAGCCGCCGCCTCCACCGTCGCCTCGACGCTCGATCGTTAGGCCGGGCCGGCGGCGCCGCGGGTGCGCCGTCAGACGGCGCGCTTGAGGATGATCTCGGCGCGGGCGTCGAAGCCGACGTCGCCGAGCGCCGTGACCTCCCACCCGTCCTCGCCGAGCACGTTGAGGATCGCCGGGAGGTTGTCGCCGAGCGAGCTGCGCATGTCGGTCGCGAGGAACCAGACGACGCCGCCCGCCGCCCCCGGGTCGTCCTTGCCGACGAGGATGTCGTACTCGAATGCGGCCACGCGTCACCTCCTGAGTGTAGTTCCTGCCCGCCGCGCGAGAGCACGGCGGTCGCCACTGAAGGACGGCTCAGAAGCGCGCCGGGTTACGAGGTGGCGGGGCCGGCGTGCCGCGATGCCCGGCCGTCGTCGCTGCGCTCGGCGCTGCATTCTCTCGCAGCGTTCGCGCGGCGCGGACGGGTGCGTGGAAGCGATCCAACGCGGGAAGTGGTCGGCGGTTGCGCGGAACTGGCGAGGGGAGCGCAGCGGGCGTTAGGCTGCAATCGTCCGCAGTGTTAGCTTCGCGGATGCAGTCTGATTGGCGTTAGGCGGACAACACAGCACGGGACGCGCATGCAGCTAGACACCACGGACGGCGAGTCGATAGCGATCGTCTACTGGGTAGGAGGCGCCAGTCTCCTCGCGATCGTGGTGTTCGGCCTCGCCGTGGGTTTCCTGTTAGGGTGGTGGTGGCGCGGGCGTCGCGCGCGGGGCCCCGAGACCTGATGGGCGACCGGCGGTGAGGCTGCCGCCTAACGTTGCGCTGCAGCCGACGGGCGCGACCGGCATCAGGTTCGCCGCCGCTCGGCGGCGTGCCCTCGCACGCTTCCTTCTCCCGGCCTACATTAGCGCCCGCAGCTGAGCTGGGGCGTTAGACATCGACACGCCGACGTGTCGTTCTGGGAACGCTTCGCTGCACCGTCCGAATCCACCGAGTCTTCCGCGGGGGGGAGAGATGTGTCGCAACATCAAGACGCTCGCCAACTTCGAGCCGCCGGCGACGGAGGACGAGGTTCGGGCCTCGGCGCTCCAATTCGTGCGCAAGCTGAGCGGCACGACGCGGCCCTCGCGCGCGAACGAGGCGGCGTTCGAACGAGCCGTGGGTGAGGTCGCGGCCGCCGCGCGGCAGCTGCTTCACGCGCTCGAGAGCTCGGCGCCGCGGCGCGACCGTGAGGTGGAGCGCCGCAAGGCTCAAGCGCGGGCGCAGCGGCGATTCGGCCAGGATCGCGCGCCCGGTGTCTAAGGAGGCGCCGCAGCCCGACGAGGCGCCATGCATCAGGTTGATCCCCGCTCGGCTTCCTCGTATGGTCAGCCGCCTGCTCCCGGCCGGCTCGGACCTCGCGGCTGAGCTGGGGCGGTAGACCGCGGCAGCATCTCGGTCGATGAGCTGCGTAGAACGGAACGCCTCCTCGTCACTCCTCCTCCTCCTCCTCCTCCGCGATCGGAGTGCCCATGCCGGCTCGTCGCCTGATCGCCCTGCGCGTGGCGCTCGTCACCTTTGGCGTCGTCGCGCTCGTGGCGGTGTACCCGCTCATGCTGTGGTGGCCGGCCGGCTTTCGGTGGCAGCCCGCGCAGCCGGAGTACGATCAAATGATCGTCGCGATCTACGCGACGCTCGGCCTGTTCCTGATCCGAGCGGCGCGGCAACCGCTTCGCCACCTGAGTCTGATCTGGTTCGCCGTCTGGTCGAGCGTGGCGCATGCGGGAGTCATGGCCGTGCAAGCGTGGCGGTCACCGGAGGAGCACGCTCATTTTGCCGGCGACATCGCGCTGTTGCTGATTGCGGCGCTCGTACTCGGGGGGATCACGTGGCGTGTCACGCGGGGCCCGGGGGCGCCACCCGCCGCGGTCTGACGAGGCGCGGCAGCCGACGGGCGCTACGGGAGTCGTTGGGTCGAGGGCCTGGACAAGTCGTACCGCCCTCGGCACATCCTCTCGTCCGCCAGCTCGGAGCCCGCAGCTGAGCAGCAGGCGTTCGGTCCACACAGAGGCACGATGAAGAGTCGAGTGCGTGCGCGGCTCGGGGCGGTGCTGGTCGCGGCCGCCCTCGGGTGCGGGACCGGCCCGGTCGGCGGGCGGGCCTGCGCACAGACGCGCGAATTCGGCAACTATGGCTGCGCCGACATGCGGGGCGTCGTGCTCGACGCGGACGGGCGGCCGGCGGCGGGGGCCGAGGTCTCGGCCACGGCCGCCGCGGAGGGCCGCTCGCTCGGCGGGACTGCGCGCGCGGACATCGACGGGCGCTTCTCGTTGCGCGTGCGGCTGAACGGGCCGCCGCTCGCGGCCGGGGTGGACACGCTGAGCGCGCGCGTCACCGCGTGGGCCGCCCCACCGCTCCGCAGCGCGAGCACGGTGGTCGTCGTGCAGCTGGCCGCCGTGGGGGCCGTCCCGCCGCCACCCGCCACCGACGTGGCGCTCCGGCTCGCCGCGCCGTGACCGGCGCGCCGTGCGCCTGTCGGTGCGGGCCTGTCGTTGCGCCGCCTAACGAGGCACTGCCGCCGACGGGCGCGCGAGGCACAATGGTAGACGCCCGTCGGCTCTCCGACCGGTACGCGGTATTCTCCCGGCCGCATTGGCGCCCACGAGTGAGCTTAGGCGTTAGGCGGCCGTCCAGCCGTCGTGGGCGAAACGAATGCCGTACAGGTGAGGCTCGAACCCCTCCTGAGGGCCCGGGTGGCACGTCGCCGTCGCCGCCCGAGGCCCTGCGGCCCGCATCGGGTCTCTACGTCCGGTAGAAGAAATACTCCGCCGTGTAGGGCACTCGCACCTCCTCACCGGTGAAGCTCCCGGGAGAGGTCGGGGCCGTGCCGCCCACGGTGTTCAGCCGCTGGATGAACGTTACGCGGCGGAAGATGCCGGGCCCCTCGCTGGAGACCACGTCGAGCGACAGCCAGGGGATGGCGGTGGGGTCCGGAGTGCAGCGTTGGGAGGCGGTGCCGACCACCTTGCTGCCGCTGACGCTCTCCCACGTGGGACCGGAATAGTGAATGCCGACCGTACTGTTGCCCCCCGCATCGGCGGACAACACCGCCTCCGGCCCAACGAAGCCCCAACTCGTGCCGCTCCAGCGGTAGATCTGCACGCCGGTGGCATAGACGTGGAAGACGAGCTTGCTCCCCGCTGGCGCCTGCAGGTTTGCGCAAGCACCCAGCTCCGCGCTCCGACCGCCGTTGCGCGAAGCTGCGGCTGCCGCGAATTGCGTCTGGAGCGCAGACTGTCGATCCGGTCCGAGAGGTCGTTCGCCGGCGCACCCGACCGAGAAGGTCGCCGCCGCGACGACGAGCGAATGCCTCAGCCAAAGCAGTGTCGTCTCGTTCATCTTCGTCCTCCTCGCGTGCGGCGCGCGGGCCGCGGGTGATGCTGCCGTGGGCGGTACGAGCTCGTTGCCATCCCATGAAGGCGCGAGAGCCTGGCAAGACATGGCACGCCGCGACGCGTTCGTCAACGTCGCGGGCGCGGCGGTGAGCGCATTCGTCGTCGCACCCTGTCCCCGCGGTAATGCGGGCGACCGGCCCCCTGCGGCCTCGGCCAGGGCTCGCGGCCACACGAGGAACTGCCGCCGACGGACCGCCGGAGCACATCGCGATTGACCGCCGGCCGAATTCATCGCACAATCGAGCTCGTCGCGGCCGTCGGCTCGGAGCCCGCAGCTGAGCGGAGGCGTTGGGCGGACTCGAATCAAACAGGCCCATGGAAATCGGACACGTGGAGGCGCTCTTCCGCTATCCCGTGAAGTCCATGCGCGGCGAACGGCTCGAGGCCGCCACGATGGGCTGGCACGGCCTCGACGGTGACAGACGCCTGGCGTTCCGGCGCCTCAATGACCGCAGCGGGTTCCCGTGGCTCACGGCGAGCAAGCTCCCCGAGCTGCTCCTCTTCGCTCCGCACCGCCGTGAAGACGGCACTCAGGGCGACCTCCCGACGCACGTTCGCACGCCGGACGGCGAAGAGATGCCCATCTTCGGGGAGGAGTTGGCCGCTGAGGTGGGACGTCGGCACGGGGCTCCCGTGCAGATGATGCAGTTGAATCACGGCATCTTCGACGATGCGAGCATTTCCGTGATCGCCGTCGATACGGTGCGCGAGATCGCGCGACTGGCCGAGCGCAGCCCGGACGTGCGACGCTTTCGCCCGAATGTCGTCGTTCGTTTGCTGCGATCGGCTCCCTTCCAGGAGGACGGCTGGCTGGGCGGCATGCTCTCGTTCGGCGAGGGGGACGACGCCCCAGCCGTCACCGTCACGACGCACGACGTTCGCTGCTCGATGGTGAACCTCGATCCCGACTCGGCGAGTCGTGCGCCTGAAGTCCTGAAGGCAGTCGTTCGTGCGAACCAGAACAACGCGGGAATCTACGGCGCGGTCACTCGCATCGGCCGACTGGCGGTCGGACAGCCGATTGTCCTCCGCTCGGCGACGGCGCACGTCCCCCGCTGAGCCGGGGCGTTTGGTGCGCCTGACAGAACCGCGGCGCAAGTAGGCGAGAAAGCAGGATGCTTGCGAGCCATGGGATCGAGTCGCGGGAGCGCCTAGGGCGCCACCGGTTTCTCCGAAGGCGGTGAACGCTTCAGAAGAGTTCCTCGGCCAGCGCGACGATGATGCCCGCGGGGCCTCGCACGTAGCAGAGTCTGTACTTGTCCTCGTACTGGGCCACCTCGCCGACGAGTTCGGCGCCGTTGGCGCGCAGGCGAACGACGGTGTCGTCGACGCTTTCGACTGTGAACATGACGCTCCGGAGGCCCGGCGCGTTCGGCGGTGCGATCGCTGGTTCGATCGCGACCAGTTTTGGATTGCGAAACTTGGTCAGCTCGAGCCGCCCGTGCCCATCCGGCGTCCGCATCATGACGATGTCGACGTGGACACTTTCGAGCCCGTTGACGCGGTCCACCCACGTGCCCTCGACCCGCGCCTCGCCTTCGCGCGCCATGCCGAGCGCGGTGAAAAAGGCGATCGCGGCTGCAAGGTCGTCGACGACGACGCTGACGTGGTCCAATCTCTTGATCGTCATGTCCCTAGTAGACCAAAGGTCGTCCGCCCTTGGGCTTCGGCGGCTCCGGCGGGAGCGGCGGCGCGATCCGCGCCCACAACGCATCGGGCAACGGTTCTTTCGCCATGGCACCCTCCTCCATGGCTCCTATTCTACTTCCTTGGCTGCTTACGCGTCGGTTTTGTCAGGCGTACTTAGTCCACAGCCCATGAGGCGTTCTCGTGTCGATACGCAAGAGCCCTGATGAAGTGGCGCCGACGGTGGAGTTCGGCGGCGCCACCCCGATTCTGCGCGTCGCGAACATCGACGCGAGTCTGATCTACTACGTCGAGGCCCTCGGCTTCCGCCTTCAGTGGCGCGACGGCGACTTCGCCTGCGTGCAGCGCGGGGACGCCTCGCTGATGCTCTGCCAGGGCGACCAGGGACGTTCCGGTACCTGGGTGTACCTCGGCGTGAGTGACGCCGACGCGTTGCACGACGAGTTGCGCGCTCACGGCGCGACCATTCGGCATCCGCCGACGAATTATCCCTGGGGTTCGCGCGAGCTGCACGTGACGGATCCCGACGGCCACGTGCTGCGTCTGGGCGCCGACGCGCGCCCGGGCGAGCCCATCGGAGAGTGGCTCGACGGAACGGGACGGCGCTGGCAGCCGCAGCCCGACGGTAGCTGGCGCGCTGCGGAGTAAGGACCCTGCCATCGAGCGCGAGTCGGCCGGCTCGCGCTCAGCTGACGACCAGCAGCGGGTGGTGATCGAGAAACTGGGCGACCCCCCGCGCGACCGGCTCCGGACGCTGCATGTGCAGCAGGTGACCGGCGCCCTCGATCACGCACTCCTCCAGCTGCGGGAACCACTCGCGGAGGCGCGCGGCGACTTCCACCCACAGCGGCTCCGTGTCGGCGCCGAGCACCGAGAGCACCGGCTGGCGAACGGCGGCGGCCTGCGCGGCGCCGCACACCCATCGCGTGAGCGCCGGCAGCTCGACGCCGAAGCAGGTGTCGGCGTCCTCGAGCGCGCGGGCCACGGTGCCCGGCACGCTGCCGTCGAGTACCGCCCGGCACGCGCTCCACTCCATGCCGCTCACCGCGCTCATGAAGACGGCCAGCGCCGCCTCGCGATCGCCGGCGGCATACAGCTCGAAGGCGGGCCCCGCTTTCTGGAGAAACCCCGTGGCGCCCGGCAGCGAGAGGAGCGACAGCTCGAGGAGCGACAGCGAATGGACGAGCGCCGGCCGACCGCAGGCGAGCTGGAGGGCGATCGCGGCGCCGCTGGAGTGGCCCGCGACGTGTGCGCGTCGCACGCCGAGGTGGTCGAGGAGCGCCGCCGCGTCGGCCGCGTGGTCCTCGATGCTCACCGGAGGGGGCGTGCGCGTGCTGCCGCCCCAGCCGCGCTTGTGGTACGTGATCAGCCGGTAGCGGTCGGCCAGCACCGGCTCCGCGAGGAGCGGGCGAAAGCCGTCCGCCAGGACCGGATTGATCAGCAGCACCGGCTCGCCCGTCCCCGTCACGTCGTACTCCAGCTCCACGCCGTTCACGTTTGCGCGCTGCATCGTCTTCCTCCCATGTTGTTCCCTCCGTTCTCGCCGTCGGCTGCGTCGGTGGCATCGGCGAGTCGCTCCGCGATCCCTTCGGGTCGGCATCGAGCACGCGTGCCGCCGCCCGACCGGTAGTGCGTGACGACGGCCGTTACGGTGGGAACTTCCGGCGTTACGATCCGGACTCGCGGCGCGCCGGCGCACCGCGACCGGGCTCCTTGCCCGAGGGACGAGCGATGCACGACGCCGCCGACGTGGCCGTTGTGGAGCGCGCGCGCGACGCCGCGGCGCGGGGAGACTGGCCGCGGGCGTACGACCTCTTCGCCGAGGCGGACGCGGGCGGTCGCCTCGCCGGCCCCGACCTCGCGCGCTTCGCCGACGTCGCGTACGCCGCGGGCCACCTCGAGGCGACGATCGACGCGTGGGAGCGGGCGCACGCGGATGCCCTCGGCACGGGCGACCGCCTAGCCGCGGCGGGGGCGGCGGTTCGCGTCGCCATGCACCTGCTCTTCGACACCGCGCTGCTCGCGCCCGTCCGCGGCTGGCTCAAGCGCGCCGAGCGTCTGCTCGAGGGGCACGACGAGACGCCGGTCCACGCCTGGCTGGCGGTGGTGCGCAACTACGAGCGCCTGCTCTCGGGCGACTTCGCGAGCGCCCGCCACTGGGCCGGGCGAGCGATCGAGGTCGGCACGCGTCACGATCCCGCCGCCGCCGCCATCGGCCGCGTGGCGGAGGCGCGCAGCCTGATCCTGGAGGGCGACGTCGCGCAGGGTCTCGCGCTGCTCGACGACGCCGCCGTCGCGACGGTCACCGGCGAGCTCGATCCCCTCTGGACGGGGCTCGTCTACTGCGAGGTGGTGTGCGCGCTGCAGGCGCTCGCGCAGTACGACCTCGCCGACGAGTGGACGGAGGCGATGGAGCGGTGGCGCCACGGGCAGCCAGTCGGCAGCCTGCACGGACGCTGCCGCGTCCACCGCGCCGAGATCCTCCGGCTGCGCGGGTCGTGCGCCGAAGCGGAGGAGCAGGCCCTCCTCGCCTGCGAGGAGCTGCGCCCCTACCTGCGACGCGAGCTCGGGTGGCCGCTGACCGAGCTCGGACGCATCCGGCTTCGCCGGGGCGACGTCCGGGGCGCGGAGGAAGCGTTCCTCGCCGCCCACGCGGCCGGCTGGGATCCGCAGCCGGGTCTCGCCCTCGTGCACCTGGCGCGAGGGGACGCCGCGCGCGCCGCCGCGTCCATCCGCGAGGCCGTGGCCAATCCCTCCAACGTGCCCTCGAAGGAGTGGCCGCCGAACACGGAGCTCCGTCGCGCGCCGCTCCTCGAGGCGCAGGTCGAGATCGAGATCGCGGCCGGGGCTCTCGACCGCGCGCGGTCGGCGGCCGACGAGCTCGGGCGCGTGGCGGCGGCGTTTCAGAGCAGGGCGCTCGTCGCCGGCGCGGTCCTCGCTCGCGGGCGCGTGCGGCTGGCGGAAGGCGACACGGCCGGCGCCCGCCACGACTTCGAGGCGGCGGCGCAGTCGTGGAACGAGATCGGCGCGCCCTACGAGACGGCGCTCGCTCGCATGGGGCTCGCGGGAGCGCTCCGCGCCGAGGGAAGGGAGGAGCAGGCCTTGCTCGAGCTCCGCGCCGCCCGTACGACGTTCGAGCGGGTGGGAGCCGCCGATCAGGCGTCGCGGGCGGCGCGCGCCTGCGGCGAGGTCGGGTCGGACGCGATCGGCGGCGCCACGCCGCGCGGCCGGCCACCTCCGCCGAGCGACGCGCGTCGGGCCGACGCGAACGTCTTCCGCCGCGAGGGCGACTACTGGTCGGTCGTCTTCGAGGGGCACACCGCACGTCTCCGCGACTCGAAGGGGCTCCGGTACCTGGCGCGGCTCCTCGCCGAGCCGGGGCGGGAGCTCCACGTCCTGGACCTGGTCGCACTCGAGCGAGGCGCGACGGAGGCCGCGAGCGGGCGCGTGGAGCCCGGGCCGGCGCTCGCCGGTGCGGGGGATGCGGGGGAGCTGCTCGACGAGCGCGCGAAGGCGGCGTACCGCCGCCGGCTCGCCGAGATAGACGAGGACCGCGAGGAGGCCGAGCAGACGGGAGACGATCAGCGGGCCGCGCAGGCGGACGCCGAGCGCGACTTCCTCGTCCGCGAGCTCGCTCGCGCCATCGGACTCGGCGGACGCGAGCGGCGCGCCGGGTCCGCGTCCGAGCGCGCTCGAAGCGCCGTCACGCGAGCCGTTCGCCAGGCCGTCGGTCGCATTCGCGAGCACCACCCGCCGCTCGGCGCGCACCTCGACCGCGCCGTGCGTACCGGCACCTACTGCGCCTACCTGCCCGACCCTCACGCGCCCGCCGCGTGGACGCTTCGTTAGACTTCGTCGGAGACAGAGCCTCTTCGAGAGCACGCATCATGGAGTTCCGACTGTCCGACGGCCTCGCCGTCCTCGAGCGCACCCCGGCGACGTTCCGCGCGCTCCTCGCCGGGCTCCCCGCGCCGTGGATCGCCGGCAACGAAGGGCCCGACACGTTCAGCCCCTTCGACAACGTCGGCCACCTGATCCACGGCGAGCGCGCGGACTGGATCCCACGCGCGCGCATCATCCTCGCCCAGGGCGCGAGCCGGCGCTTCGAGCCGTTCGACCGCTTCGCCCACGTCCGCGCGAGCGCCGGGAAGAGCCTCGCCGCGCTGCTCGACGAGTTCGCGCGGCTCCGGCAGGAGAACCTCGAGACGCTCCGCGGCTGGCAGTTGACCGACCGCGAGCTGGCGCTCGAGGGCGAGCACCCCGAGCTCGGGCCGGTCACGCTGCGCCAGCTCCTCGCGACGTGGGTGGCGCACGACCTCGGGCACGTCGCGCAGACGTCGCGCGTCCTGGCGAAGCAGTACCGCGACGCCGTCGGGCCGTGGCGCGCCTACCTGCCGGTGCTCGACCGATGAGCGCGCGGCCGGAGCGCAGGCGCCGTCGCGGCAGGCGCGTCGCGCTCCTCGCCGCGCTCGCCGCCGCCGCCACCACGCTCGCGCCGCGGCCCTCGAGCGCGCAGACGACGCCGGCGCCGCGACCGCGCGTGCCGTACGTCGTCGCCGCTTGCCCGTTCGAGTGCTGCACCTACGGCGCGTGGCGATTCGTCACCGGGGCCGCCGTCCGCGCGGCGCCGCGCGAGTCGTCGCCGGTCGTCGCGCGGATCGCGGCCGGGGAGCGCGTGCGCGCCGACAGCGGCCACGTGCGGCTCGACACGCTCGGCCTCGTGCTCGTGCGACGGGACGTGCGCGAGCCGGACGCCGGAGAGGAGTACCGCGCCGGCGACACGCTGCTCGTGCTCGACTACCTCGGCGAGGGCTTCTCCCACGTGTGGGTGCGGGGCGAGCGCCGCCAGCTCTCGCTGCTCGACGCGGTGCCGCTCCACGGCGCGATGGCGTCGCCCGACACCGCGGCGATGGCCGAGCTGCGGTCGCCCGCCGCGACGTGGTGGGTGCACGTCACGCTCCCCGCGCGCCCGCCGGCGGGGAAGGCGGCCGGCACTCGTCCGCGCGCTCGGCGCGGCTGGGTGCGGATGACGAACGACCTCGAGGTGCGCGGCGCCGACGCCTGCGGCGGTCCCGGCTGACCGCGGCGGGCGGTGGACGGGCGCTCCCTGCCGAGTAACAATCATTGAATCATTCGTGGAACCCATGACCGATCCGAGCGCGACCTGTCCCCACTGCGACGCGAGCGACGTCGTGCGCGGCCGCCTGAACGACGGGCGTCCGGGTACCTTCACGCCCGACGGCCTGCGATTCTGGACCCTCAGCGTGGGGATGGTGCCGCTCCTCGACCGGAGCGATCCCGGCGCGCCGCCGCTGAGCGCCACGGCGCGCGCCTGCGCGGCCTGCGGGCTCGTGTGGACGCACGTGGACCCGGAGCGGCTGCGGACGGTGCTGCGCGAGGCTGGGCCGGCGGGCGCGCGCGAGGCCTGACTCGATGCCCGCCCGCGCTGCGCGCTCCGGCGCCGGCCGCCTCGCGGTCCGCCGACCGCCGACTCCCACCTCGCCGGGTGCCTCGTGAGCCCACCCTTCGACGGCCGCTACGCCCGGGAGTTTCTCGCCGGCTGGGGCGCCATGGACTTCAACGGCCACCTCGCGAACACGGCCTACCTGAACCTCGCCGCCGACGTGCGGATGGCGTTCTTCGCCGAGCACGGCTTCCCGCCGAGCGAGTTTCGCCGGCTCGCGATCGGGCCGGTCGTGCGCAAGGACGAGCTGGAGTACTTCCGCGAGGTCGGACTGCACGACACGGTCACCGTCACCTACGCCGTGCGCGCCATGAGCGCCGACGGCGCGCGGTTCGTGCTCGAGAACGAGATCTGGTCGGCGGCCGGCGAGCGCGCGGCGACGGTGCGCTCGACCGGGGGCTGGCTCGACCTCCGCGCTCGCCAGCTCGTCGCGCCGCCCACCGCGCTGCTCGCCGCCTTCCGGCAGGTGCCGCGCACGCCGGACTTCGTCGAGCTGCCGCCGCCCGCCGTCCCGCGGCGGCGCGTGACCGGCTCGACGGCGCCGACAGACACCTAGGTATTGACCTCACCGCGGCGGGTGAGCAGCGGCGCACCGCCCGCCGGCGCCTCGACTCACGGCGCGCCGGCGGGCGAGTAGGTGCCGTCGAACGACGTCTGCCACCGCTCGCCGTCGGCGGAGGCCTCCCAGAGCTGCCGCACGCGGCCGTTCGGCATCGGCGTCCAGGTGATGCGCTGCTGCTGCGCCTTCCCGCTGGGTCCGGGTGCCGTGCCGCGCAACACCATCGCGCTTCCCTCGCGCCCCCCGCTCAGCCGCAGCACGCCGCCGCGTCCGTCCACCCACAGCTGGTGCCACTGACCTGTCGCGCGGTCGAAGAAGTTGAGCGACGTCCCGTACCCCCCGCCGGCGCCCGTCCAGTGCTCCTGCAGGACGCAGCCGCTCGGCAGCCGCTCGATCCGGTTCGTTCCGGCGAGCTTGCCGTCCGGCGTCCGCACCTCCCACCGGCCGAGCCAGAAGTCGAACTCCCGGTAGCGGGCGCTGTCGCACGGCGCGGCGGGGGACTGGGCGAGCGCCTGGCGTGCCGGCACGATCACCACACAGGCGACCATCGCCGCGGCGAGCAGCCACCGTGGCATTCGGACGACGGGACGTTGCATGGCACCCTCGAGTGATGGGATGTTACGAGCTAGAGCACGATCGCGTGCTACACAAGATCGAATGCGGTAAGGGTTTGAAGGGGTCCTGACGGCACTCGGCCACGGCACCTCCATGCGCACTGTCCTCCTCGTCGTCGTCGTCGCGCTCGTCACCGCGACACTCATGGTCGCGGGTGTGCTCCTCGTGCTCCCCGTGGCCTTCGAGACGCAGGGCGTGGGCTGGCGCGCCGCGCCGCTGGGCTCCGCGGTCGTCGCGGTCGGCACGAGCCTGCTCGCCCCGCTCGTGTGGGCCGGCATCGACGTGCACGCTCGTGGGAGGGCGGACGTCGGGATCGCGAGCGTGGCGCTCCTCAGCCTGGGCTATGGCCTCGTGGCGCTCGGGGTGCGCGCGGCGTG
>Ga0307412_10001719_pt1 | contig 12116 bp, 5 predicted proteins | sample DK1Cmetagenome_3_FD_203823 | JGI IMG/M metagenome (GOLD analysis project Ga0307412, IMG submission 203823) | Maize rhizosphere microbial communities from greenhouse at UC Davis, California, United States - DK15-C-1 | ecosystem: Host-associated > Plants > Roots > Rhizosphere > Soil | place: USA...
GCCTTTTCATAGGCTGCACCGGCGCCGGCAAAATCACCGAGATCGAAGCGCGCCGCGCCGAGCGCGGTCCAGGCTGCGGCGTTGCCCGGCTCGCGCTTTGTCCGCGCCTCGATCACGGCGAGCTGGTCCGACGGCGCCGCACTGGCCGCGGCCACCGGATCGGGCACTGCGGGTGTGGAATCGCGCCAGATCGCATAGCCGATGGCGGCCGCCAGCAGCATGAACGCGGCGATCAGGATCGCACGATTGATGCCCGTGATGCCCCCGGCCATCTTGTTGCTCTCGCTCATTTTTGCCCCTCTTGTGCGCTGCACGAAAAAATATGGCCTGTGCGCGCCGTCATATTGCCTTTGCCCGGCGATGGTGTAGCCTTGATCGGGCAAGGTCGGTCAACGACAAAATAATCGAACGGGTCGCACCGGCTTTCCGAGTCATCAGGGGAGGGGTGCATGGCGGTATCAGATCACGTCGATTTTCCGACGTTCATGGAGGGTGTGAAAAAGCGCAACCCGGGACAGCCCGAGTTTGCGCAGGCGGTGCAGGAAGTCGCCGAAGACATCTTCGATTTCATCAAGGACAAGGAAGATTATCACGCGCAGCAGATCTTGCGGCGCATCGCCGAACCCGACCGGGTCATATCCTTCCGGGTGTGCTGGGAGGACGATAACGGCAATATCCGGGTCCAGCGCGGCTGGCGCGTCCAGAACAACAACGCCATCGGCCCGTACAAGGGCGGCATCCGTTTCCACCCGAGCGTTACCGAAAGCGTGCTCAAGTTCCTCGCGTTCGAACAGACGTTCAAGAATGCGCTGACCGGGCTGCCGATGGGCGGCGGCAAGGGCGGGTCGAATTTCAATCCCAAGGGCAAGAGTGTGCGCGAGATCATGCGCTTCTGCCAAAGCTTCATGACCGAGCTTTATCGCCACATCGGCGCCGACATCGACGTGCCCGCGGGCGACATCGGGGTCGGCGGGCGCGAGATCGGTTTCATGTTCGGCCAGTACAAGCGGATCACCAACGAGTTCACCGGGGTCTTGACCGGCAAGGGACTCGAATGGGGCGGCTCGCTGATCCGCACCGAGGCGACGGGTTATGGGGCGGTCTATTTCCTGGCGAACATGCTCGCTGCCAAGGGGCAGGATCTGGTCGGCAAGACCGCCGTTATCTCGGGGTCGGGCAATGTCGCGACGCACGCCGCCGAAAAGATCATCCAGCTCGGCGGCAAGGTGCTGACGCTGTCCGATTCGGGCGGTTTCATTCACGATCCCGACGGCATCACGCAGGAAAAGATCGACTGGGTGAAGGCGCACAAGACGCACCGGCGCGGCCGGATCGAGGATTATTGCGACGAATATAAGGGCGCGAGCTTCACCGCGGGCAAGACGCCGTGGGGGGTGAAATGCGACGTTGCGCTGCCGTGCGCGACGCAGAACGAACTGCTCGGCGAGGATGCGAAGACGCTGGTTGCGAACGGCTGCATCGCGGTCAGCGAGGGTGCGAACATGCCGACCAACCTCGACGGCGTGCATGTGTTCAAGGATGCGAAGATCATGTTCGCGCCGGGCAAGGCGGCCAACGCCGGCGGCGTCGCGGTCTCGGGGCTCGAGATGAGCCAGAACAGCGGGCGCCGTGCGTGGAGCGAGGGCGAGTTGCAGCAGATGCTCAAGGACATCATGGACGGTATCCACACCCGCTGCCTGACCTATGGCGACCAGGGAGGCGGCTATGTCGATTATGTAAAGGGCGCGAACATCGCGGGCTTCAAGAAAGTCGCCGACGCGATGCTGGCGTTCGGGGTGGTTTAGGATATTGAAGCGGCAGGCCAAGGCGCAAAAGCGTCGGGCCGGGGTGAAAGGGGACTGCGGATGACAATGGACGCGGGTTCAGGGCGCGCTGATCGGCGCTCGGCGGCGTTGCCCGCCGTCCGGCCTGGACTCGCGGCATTTGCTGCTCTGGCGCTGATGCTGTTCGCGCTGGCGCTCGCCGCTGGCGTCGCCGCCCCGCCCGCGCGGTCGCAGGGCGAAAGCGGGGCGCGCTATACCGGCGTCGCGTCGTGCGCCGGATCGACCTGCCACGGCCGCATGGAAGGCGACGGGACCGTCGTCCGCCAGGACGAATTGATGAAATGGCAGGAGCCTTCGACCCCCGGCGGTGCGCATAGCCGCGCCTGGGCGGTGCTGAGCAACAGCCGCAGCCAGTTCATTGCACGCAATCTTCGCATCGGCGATCCCGCGACGGCGCCGATGTGCCTTGGCTGCCACAGCACCGCGGGTGCGGTCGCGGCCAAGGGCGCAATGCGCGGTACGGTGCCGACCGAGGACGGGGTCGGCTGCGAATCATGCCATGGCCCGGCGGGCGGCTGGATCGCGAGCCATTATGCCGGGGTCGGGACGAACGCCGATCCCGACGCCGAAATGCGCCAGAAGCATCTCTCCAACCTGTCGGCGGGGCTGAAGAAGCTCGAAGATCCGGTGGTGCGCGCAGGCGTCTGCGTCGATTGCCACTTCGGTTCGGCGGGTGAAGGGCAGTTCGTCACCCACCGCATCATGGCGGCGGGACACCCGCGGATCAGCTTCGAACTCGACCTTTTCTCCTCGTTGCAGGCGCATCATCAGGAAGACAGTGATTATGGCTGGCGCAAGTTCGGCGCCGCGGGCGGCCGCACCGACCATGTCCAGATGTGGGCGGTGGGGCAGGCGGCCGCGCTCGAACGCAGCCTGTCGCTGTTCCAGTCGAAGCGCGGGACCGAGGGGATGTTCCCCGAATTTTATTTCCTCGACTGCCACAGCTGCCATCGCCGCATCTATGACCAGGCGAAACCGGTAAAGACGAGTATGGACAATGCCGGGCGCCAGATTCCCGAGGGCATGCCGCCGTATAACGACGAGAATCTGATCATGCTCGCGGCAGCGGCGCGGCTCGCCTCGCCCGCGCTTGCCGACCAGCTTGCCGCGCGCACAGCGGCGTTTCACAAGGCCATGGCGACCGATCGGGCGAGCGCGGTGAGTGCCGCGGCGGGGCTTTCGCAGACGGTCGCGGCGCTCAAGAGCGTTTTTGCGTCGCGCGGGTTTTCGGGGACCGATGCCTTTGCGATGGTCGACGCGATCTCGGCAAAGGCGATCAACGATCGCTTCACCGACTATGCGGGCTCGCAGCAGGCGGTGATGGGGGTCGATACCTTGCTGGGTGCGATGGTGTCGTCGGGGCGCGTCACGATCGGCGCCGCGGCGGGCATCCGCGGCGACATCGATCGGGCTTACGCCGCGGTGAAGGATCCCAACGCCTACAAGCCCGCCGACTTCCAGGCCTCGCTCGGCAGCGCGGTGCGCGCGATCGGGGCGCTGCGGTAATGGAACGTGCAGAAATCATGGCCGCATCCCCGAGCGAAGACGAGGGGCTTGTTCGAGCGGAGCGAGAACCACTGGTGACAAGCCGCGCCTCGTCTTCGCTCGGCATGGCCCCTCGTCTTCGCTCGGGGATACGGAATCCTGAAATGACTTTCGAAAATAAACGCGGTGCTCGGGCGATCGCCTTTGCAGCGATCGGCGCGCTGCTCCTCACCTCGTGCGGCGGTGGTGGTGGCGGGAGTACGCCGACCCCCACTCCGACACCGACCCCCACCCCGACGCCAACGCCGACGCCGACGGGCGGGCTCTACACCCCGCCCGCCGCGCAATCGCTCAGCGTCACCGAGGTGCAGCAGATCGTCGCCAATGCCGTTTCCGAGGCGCAGGCGCGCGGCCTGCCGTCGGTGATCGCGGTGACCGATCGCGTCGGCAATGTGCTCGCAGTCTTCCGCATGGCCGGCGCGCGCGCGACCGCGACGACCGCCGCCGCGCCGAACGGCGTCGATATCGACGCGCAGAACGTCGCCTTCAAGGCCGAAGCCGGCGCGATCGCGAAGGCGGTGACCGGCGCCTATCTGTCGAGCGGCGGCAACGCCTTTTCGACCCGCACCGCGAGCCAGATCGTCCAGGAACATTTCCCGCCTGCGCCGACGACCCTGGGCCTCGAAAGCGGCCCCTTGTTCGGGGTGCAGTTCAGCCAGCTGCCGTGCAGCGACCTGTCGGCGCGCTTCGGCGCGGCGGGGACGGCGGCGCTGATCGGGCCGAAGCGTTCGCCGCTCGGCCTTGCCGCCGATCCGGGCGGGCTGCCGCTTTACAAGAATGGCGTGCTCGTCGGCGGCATCGGGGTGATGGGCGACGGCGATTACGGCCTCGACACCGATACGCTCGATGTCGACAACGACCCCGAAGAATTTATCGCGCTCGCCGGTACGCGCGGGTTCGAGCCGCCGGCGTCGATCACCGCCGACAAGATCACCGTCGACGGGACGAGCCTGCGCTTCTCCGACGCGACCTTTGCCGGATTGAAGAGCGGCGGCGGCGCGAGCTTTGCGAGCGTCAACGGCAGCGCAGGCAGCTTGGTCGCGGTGATCGGCTATGCCAGTGCGGCGGTCATCGCGGGCACCGCTTATGGCAGCGAGGCGTCGGGCATTCGCGCGTCGACCACCGCCGAATTTTCGAACCGCGACGCCTTTGTCCTGACCAACGGCAGCGGTACCAATCGCTATCCGATCCGCGCCGGAACCGACGGCGCGACGAACAGCGCCCCCTTGACGCAGGCCGAAGCGCGCGCGGTGCTCGAAGAGGCGTTCGCGGTGATGAGCCGCGCGCGCGCGCAGATCCGCCGCCCGCTCGACAGCCGGGCGCAGGTGTCGATCAGCGTCGTCGACACGCATGGCGCGGTGCTCGGCCTGGTGCGGTCGCCCGATGCGCCGATCTTCGGCACCGACGTCAGCTTGCAAAAGGCGCGCACCGCCGCTTTCTTCTCGGGCGCGCAGGCAGGCGCTGAGCTGAGCGCCAACGCCAGCGCCGATGTCCGCCAGTTCGTTCCGGCGATGCGGACCTTTCTGAACGATTCGACGGCGCTCACCGGCAAGATCGCTTTCGCCGACCGGTCGGGCGGCAATCTGTCGCGGCCTTATTTCCCTGACGGCGAGCTCGGACGGCCGCACGGCCCGCTTTCGCGCCCGATCCAGCAGTTCAACCCTTTCTCGACCGGGCTGCAGTCGGCGTTGATCATCGGCAATCTCGGCCAGCATCTGGGCTTCGTCGGCGGCACCAGCGCGACCGATACGCCGCAGCGTTGCACGACCTTGCCCGATGTCGCGGCGGGGCAAAACCGGCTCCAGAACGGGATCCAGATATTTCCCGGATCGGTCCCCATCTATCGCGGCAACAGGCTCGTCGGCGCGATCGGCGTTTCGGGCGACGGCATCGACCAGGATGATATGATCAGCTTCCTCGGGCTCCACAATGGCGGCGGGCGAGTCGGCGGGATCGGCAACGCGCCCAGGGAAATCCGCGCCGATACGATCATCGTCAACGTCGGCAATGGGGTGCACCTGCGCTATATCAGCTGTCCGTTCGCGCCGTTCCTCGACACGGCGCAGCAAAATGTCTGCGACGGGTTGTAGACGATGAGGGCGCGATCGACATCCTTTTGCGCCGCGTGCCCCTGCGCAGGCAGGGGCCCATCTTCGACCCTATCGTCTTTCCAGCATCGTCCGTTGAATATCGATAGCGCAGGAGATGGGCCCCTGCCTGCGCAGGGGCACGGGCTTTGGATTGTTGCGCGGCCGTGAGTGCCTTTGGAACCAGCCTGCTGCCGATCATCGCGAGCCTCGCGGCGCAGGCCGCGCCGGGCGGCGCCGCCGAGCCTGCGCCCGCGCCGCCGCCCGCCGCCGAAGAACCCGCCGCGGACGAACTGACGCCTCCGCCTCCGCCGGTCGATTGGAAGGAGATGATGGACGACGACCTCGTCACCCAGATTCTCGAAGGGCGCCGCCGTCCGGGCTATCAGCCCGATCTGCCCGAGCAATTGACCCAGGACAATGCCGGCGCGCTGCGCCCGCCGCCGCCTGAAGCCTTTCCGGGGATCGAGGATCAGCTGCCGGTGCCCGACCGCTGGCGGCTGATCGAGACGCTGGGCGTGGTCAAGGAACGCTGGTTCGATCCCTATCACCAGAACACGCTGAAGGGCGACCGGCCGATCGACAGAGCCAAGGTGCCGTGGCTGCCGATCAAGGGCGACGACTGGTTCTTCGTCGCCAATCTGGTGTCGGATTCGGTGTTCGAACCGCGCACTTTCCCGATCCCGAACGGGGTCCAGACGACCGAGCGCCCGGGCAGCCTCGATGTGTTCGGCAAGAACCGCAGCTTCGTCGCCGCGCAGACCTTCATCGCGGGCTTCGCGCTGATCAAGGGATCGACCGCGTTCAAGCCGCCCGATGTCGAATATCGCCTGACGCTCGCCTATCAGGCCAATTATGTCGACGTGCCTGAACGGCGCGTGCTCGACGTGCGCCCGTCGAAGGCCAGCCGTCGCTTCGACCATTTTATCGGGGTGCAGGAAGCCTTTATCGACAAGCATCTCGGCAACACGTCGGACCGCTATGATTTCTATTCGATCCGCGTCGGCATCCAGCCGTTCCAGAGCGACTTTCGCGGTTTCCTGTTCAACGACAGCCAGCTTGGCGTCCGCCTGTTCGGCAACCGCGACAACAACCGCTTCCAGTATAATCTCGCGGCCTTCTGGCGGCTCGAAAAGGACACCAACAGTGGCCTCAACGACATCACCCAGACGCCGCGCAGCGACTTCATCTTCACCGGCAATCTCTATCGCCAGGATTTCCCGTTCGTCGGGCTGACCAGCCAAGTCAGCGTGACGTACAATATGAACCGCGAAAAGAACGACATCCAGATCGACCACAACGGCTTCCCGGTGCGTCCGGCGCTGCTCGGCGACCTGCGCGGGCGCGAATATGATGTCGTCTATCTGGGGTATAGCGCCGACGGGCGGGTCGGGCGGATCAACCTGACCGCGAGTTTCTACGCCGCATTGGGCGAGGACCGGAACAGCTTCTTCACCAGCAAGCCCGCCGAAATCCGTGCGGGCTTCGGCGCGGTCGAACTCAGCTACGATCACGACTGGATGCGTTTCCGCCTATCGGGGCTCTATGCGACCGGCGACGGCGATCCGTATAACGACACCGAGGGCGGGTTCGATGCGATCTTCGAAAACCCGATCTTCGGCGGCGCCGACACCAGCTATTGGATCCGCCAGACGATCCCCTTCGCGGGTGGCGGACGCGCGATTGCGATCAACGGCCGCAACGGCATCTTGAATTCGCTGCGCTCCTCGAAGGAAGAGGGGCAGTCGAACTTCAACAATCCAGGCACCGTCTTTGTCGGCGTCGGCGGTGATTTCGACCTGACCCCCGAATTTCGCGTCAGCACCAATTTCAACCATCTGTGGTTCGCCGACACATCGAGCCTGCAGGTGCTGCGCAGCGAGGGATCGATCCCGAAGGACATCGGTTTCGACCTGTCGGTCGCGGCGATCTGGCGGCCGAAGGCGACGCAGAATATCGTCGGGCGGTTGAGCGCCGCGGTGCTGCTGCCGGGCAAGGGGTTCAAGGACCTGTTCGACAACAAGCAGCGCGACGACGCCTATCTGTCGATCCTCGCCAATGTGATCGTGAGTTTTTAGGGCGATGACATTGAACCTATCATCCTTCCCGTATCCCCGAGCGAAGACGAGGGGCCATGCCGAGCGAAGTCGAGGCCAGCCTTCTCGCAGATTCTCGCTTCGCTCGAACGAGCCCCTCGTCTTCGCTCGGGGATACGGAACAGGAGGACGATTCTTCCTCCTCATTGCCTGCATTTTAATGACGCTGGCGTTCGGTGCCAGCATCGTCCGCGCGTCCGAAGAGGAAAAGCCGCTCAAGATTGAATATCGCTTCACCCCGCCGGCCCCGCGCGAGCAGAGCGAAGCCGACGTCGGCGCGAAGTCGGAGGGCTGCTATAGTTGCCACACGCGTACCGACCAGCCGTCGATGCACGCGACCCCGGCGGTGCGATTGGGCTGCACCGATTGTCACGGCGGCGACGCGACTTCGCCCGCCGCCTTCGGCAAACCCGAACTGGGCTACAAGAACCCCTACAACCTCGCGGCGATGAAGCTCGCGCATCCGCAGCCGACCCTGCCCGGCGCATGGCACGACAGCTCGGCGAACCCCGAGCGAAGCTATACGTTGCTCAACAAGGAATCGCCCGAGTTCATCCGCTTCGTGAACCCCAGCGATTATCGCGTCGCGCGCGAGGCGTGCGGGGCGTGCCACCTCGAGATCATCGAGGCGACCGAGCGCTCGCAAATGTCGACTGCGGCGATGTTCTGGGCGGGTGCGGCGTATAACAACGGCATCGTCCCGTTCAAAAAATCGATCTTCGGCGAGGCCTATACGCGCGACGGCAAGGCGGCGTGCGTCCTGTCACCATCGACGCGGCTGACCGCCGAGGAATATAAGGAAGCGTGCAAGCCGTCGTTCGGCTCCGACAAGATTTTGACCGATGCCGAGGCGAAGCGCGGCGCGCTCGCCAGAATCTATCCGCTGCCGCGCTGGAACGTGATGCCGCCGAGCGACGTGTTCCGCGTGTTCGAACGCGGCGGCCGCAACATCGGCACGCAATTTCCCGAGATTGGCCTGCCCAACCCGACCGGCAGCATCCAGCGGCTCGAGGAACCGGGGCGCCCCGATCTCAAGCAATCGAACCGCGGTCCGGGCACCGGGCTGCGCATCGCGATCGCGGTGCTCAACCTCCACAAGACCCGCCTCAACGACCCCTATATGTGGTTCATGGGGACGAACGACCAGCCGGGCGACTATCGCCATTCGGGCTGTTCGGGCTGCCATGTCATCTATGCCAACGACCGCGAGCCGCGCCACAGCCTGACCTATGCGAAATTCGGCCGCGACGGCGAAAGCGCGACGGTCGATCCGACGATCGCCGAAAAGCAGGCGACCGCGGGCGGAGACGGCCATGGCGCGGGTCATGACGACAAGGCCCCCGGTGCGGTTGCCGACGAGGGCGGCGGCCATGGGTCGCTGATCGACCCGACCCGCGCGCATGCGCCTGACAATCCGCGGCGCAAGGAGGCGGGGCATCCGATCAGCCACGCCTTCACCCGCGCGATCCCGACCTCGCAATGCATGACCTGCCACATGCATCAGCCGAACATCTTCCTGAACTCCTACCTTGGTTACACGATGTGGGACTATGAATCGGATGCCCCGCAGATGTGGCCGGGGCCCGGAAACAGCGCGCCGCGACCGCCGGGGATGAGCGACGAAGAGTATCAGAAGAAATATAAGGAGCAGCGCTACCCGACCGCCGCCGAGGTGCATAAGGTGCTCGAACGCAATCCCGAAGGCGCGGGTCCGCGCGGGCTGTGGGCCGATGTCGAATTCCTGCGCGACGTCTATGACGTCAACGACAGCAACAAGGATACGCAGTTCGCCGACTATCATGGTCACGGCTGGAACTTCCGCGGCGTCTTCAAGCGCGACCGCAACGGCAATCTGCTCGATGCCGGCGGCAATATGTCGACCTATGGCACCGATGCCGCGCATATCGTCGATCCGAAGGACCCCGAGAAGTGGCGCAAGAGCTGCAGCCATTACAGCGATCCCAAGCAGCGCGACCTGTGCCTTTTGAGCGCCGATCCGGGCAAGCCGGGGATCGAGGGCAAGTTCGTGCCGCCGGGCCTGAACCCCGGCAAGGCGGTGCATATGATGGACATCCACGCCGAAAAGGGGATGCAATGCGCCGACTGCCATTTCGCGCAGGACAATCACGGCAACGGCTATATCCAGGGCGAGGTCGCGAACGCGATCGAGATCGGGTGCAAGGATTGCCATGGCACCGCCGATGCGCTGCCCAATTTGCTGACTTCGAACGTCGCGGCGCGGCCGCAGGGGACCAACCTTGCGCTGCTCCGCAATCCCGACGGGCGGCGACGCTTCGAATTCCAGTATGACGACAATGCCGAGGTCGTCGGGCTGATCCAGCGCTCGATCGTCGATCCCAAGCTCGAATGGCAGGTCAGTCTCGTCAAGCAGGCGGTGACCCCGGGACCGCATTTCAATGCCAAGGCGGCGCGCGCCAAGCTGATGGCGCGCTCGGGCGCCGACGACGGGACGTTCGCCTGGGGACCCGGCGTCGCGAAGGAGGATCGCGCGCACGGCGAAGACAAGATGACCTGCTTCACCTGCCACCTGTCGTGGACGACGAGTTGCGGCGGTTGCCATTTGCCGATCGAGGCGAACTGGAAAACCAAGATGCACCATTTCGAGGGCGAGGAGACGCGCAACTTCGCGACGTACAACCCGCAGGTCGCGCGCGACGAAATGTTCCAGCTCGGCCGCCATCAGCTGACCAAGCCCGGCGAGCCGGGGCCCCCCGACGAAAATGAAAATCCGACGGCGCGGGGGATCATCACCCCGGTGCGGTCGACATCGGCGCTGATCCTGTCGTCGACGAACATCAACCGCGAGCGCATCTATGTGCAGCAGCCGCCGATCTCGTCGGCGGGCTTCTCCAGCCAGGCTTTCGCGCCGCACTTCCCGCACACGGTGCGCCGATCGGAAACCAAGCAGTGCACCGACTGCCATCTGTCGGCGGCGGACGATAATAATGCGATCATGGCGCAGCTCAATCTGCTCGGCACCAATTTCGTCAATTTCGTCGGGCTCAACGTCTGGTCGGGGCTCGAAGGCGGCTTCCAGGCGACCCGCGTCACCGAATGGGACGAGCCGCAGGCGGTGATCGGCAGCTATCTGCAGAAATATGCCTATCCCGATTATTGGAAGCTGCACGTCGAGCAGAATGGCCGCGAGCTCAAGAACTGGGTGCGCGGCAAGACCTTCGACAGCAAGGGGTCGGGCGAAACCCACGCGCTCGAGGAATTCGCGAATATCGTCCAGGACACGAGCGGGCGGGTGAATTGCCTGCAGCAGCGCGGCGAATATATGTTCGTCGCGGAAGGCAAGGGCGGCTTTCGCGTCTATGACGTCGCGTCGATCGGCAACAAGGGCTTTTCCGACCGCATCGTCCGTGCGCCCTTCTCGCCGCTTGGCCAGAATACGCATGTGAAGACGAAGAATGCGACGTGCATGGCGATCGCGACGACGCAGCCGGTCAGCATGAGCCGCAACGAGAATATCCGGAAGAATTTCCCCGAAAATCTCGAACAGGAAATGCACCCCATCTATCGCTATGCGGTGATCACCGACAGCGTCGAAGGGTTGATCCTCGTCGACATCGACACCCTCGCCGACGGCGAATTCCGCAACAACAAGCTGACGCGAGCGTTGACGTGGAATGAGGGCAATGTGCTGGCGGGGGCGCGGCATGTGACGCTCGCGGGCAGCTTTGCCTATGTCACCACCGACGCCGGGCTCGTCGTGCTCGACCTGTCGGCGCCGCTCCAACCGAAGATCACGGCGCAGCTGCGGCTCACCGATGCGCGCGCGAGCGCGGTGCAGTTCCGTTACCTGTGGGTCAGTGATGCCGAGGGGGTGAAATTGTTCGACGTCACCAACCTCGCGCAGCCGGTCGCGGTGCCATCGGGCACGGTGCGGCTGGCCAATGCGCGCAAAATCTATCTCGCGCGTACCTATATGTATGTCGCGGCAAAGGCCGACGGGCTGGTGATCGTCGACGTGACGCGCCCCGCGGCGCCGACCACGTGGCCGGGACTGACCTTCGGCGGCGCGCTGAGCGATGCCGAGGATGTGATCGTCGGATCGACCAACGCGTCGCTGTTCGCCTATGTCGCCGACGGGCGCGGCGGCATCAAAGTGCTCCAGCTGACCAGCCCCGACAATCCGGGTCTTTATGGCTTCTCGCCGAAGCCGACCCCCGAGCTGATCGCGTGGGCGAAGACGCCGTCGCCGGCGCTCGCCTTATCGAAGGGGCTCGACCGCGACCGCGCGGTCGACGAGAGCGGCGGGCAGATCGCGGTGTTCGGGCGCCTCGGTTCGCGGCCGTTCACGCGGCCCGAGATGGAGAGATTGTTCCTCAACAGCAAGGGCATGGTCTACAAGGTCAGCGACGAGGTCGACCAGACCGGCTGGCGGCCACCGCTCAAATATGCGGACTAGGCTCTGTCCTGATTAGGTTGAGCCACAGTTAAGCCCTCCCCTTCAGGGGAGGGGTTGGGGTGGGGTCTCGAAACCTTGCGCAAGGCCGATGGACCCCACCCCCTACCCC
>Ga0307412_10001720_pt1 | contig 12112 bp, 14 predicted proteins | sample DK1Cmetagenome_3_FD_203823 | JGI IMG/M metagenome (GOLD analysis project Ga0307412, IMG submission 203823) | Maize rhizosphere microbial communities from greenhouse at UC Davis, California, United States - DK15-C-1 | ecosystem: Host-associated > Plants > Roots > Rhizosphere > Soil | place: USA...
GCGGCTTACCTGGAGAACGGCGGTTACGACCGGCACCTGCGCTACATCCGCCAGGAGTACCGCAAGAATCTCAGTGCCTTCCAGTTGGCGGTGCAGCAGTACTTCCCGGAAGGCACGCAAATGAGTCGTCCCACCGGAGGTTTCATCCTTTGGGTCAGCCTGCCGGGGCGGGTCAACACCCAGGAGCTGCATGTCCGTGCACTGCAACAAGGCATCAGCATCGCGCCTGGGCTGATTTTCAGTAACACCGAGCAATTCAACCACTGCATCCGCCTGAACTGCGGCACGCCCTGGAATCGCGAGGCAGAGCGGGCCTTGATGACGCTGGGATTGCTGGCCACTCAACTGTGCCAAGAGACCGCCAGCGGGTTATTTTAGAAATCAACGGGTTAGCCCGATGTGCTTGTCAGCGCCTCGATATCGGGCGAGCATGGACGTCTCTGCCGTAGGTGTCGTCGTGTCTATGAAAGCCATTGTTCCTGCTGCCTGGGTTTTGATCGGCCTGTTGAGTGCCCTCCAAATGGGAGGTGCGGTGGCAGCTCCGACGCAGGAGAAGCCTGCCGCCAGCGCCACCAAGGACACCCCGAAGAAAACGGCCGAGGCCAAAAAGACGGTCAAGAAGGCAGCCGCCAAAACGGCCCCCGCAAAGAAAAAACGCGCGCCTATCGCCTCCAAGAGTAAATCGGCCCGTGAGGTCGCCAAGACCCCGTTGCCGCCGGCCAAGCTGGACTTGAGCCTGCCACATGAGATGGTTGACCAGTTGCAGCCACCCGGCAAGACGCCCCTGCCCAAGCGTGAGCCGCTATTGCCGTCCATGTTCGGCGACAAACCAGGCCCGTTCCAACTCAACGGTCGTCTGTTGAGCAACGAGATGCAGCTGCCGCTGCGCAATCAGGAACGCAACGAAGTGGAAGGCGCGGCGCTGGAGTTCGAATTCAAGCAATGAGCCCGTGGCATGTTGCTGTTCGTCGCTGACTGCCGAGTCATCCTGCCTACAACCAAAAAAACACCTGCACGGCAATTTAAAACGAGTGTTTTAGCCGTTACCCTGTGTCCTGTTACCCAACGTTACCTGTCGTGAGGATCCTGTCGTCATGAAGTGCCGAGAAGGCTGTGGCGCCTGTTGCATCGCCCCTTCCATCAGTTCTCCCATCCCTGGCATGCCCCAAGGCAAGCCGGCGGGGGAGCGTTGCGTGCAGTTATCGGCAGACAATCTCTGCCAGATTTTCGGCCAGCCGGAACGCCCGGCGGTGTGCTCGGCGTTTGAAGCGGACCCTGAGGTCTGCGGCAACAGCAGCGAAGAAGCCATTCGATTGATTGGCTGGTGGGAGCAGGTCACGGCAGCGTAGTGGGACAACGATCGAGAATGATCTGAACGAACTTGGACGATAAGGAAAACAATTATGGGTTCGCTGCATCGTATGGCTGCTTTGTGTGGTTTGACCGTCTTGTTGGCAACGGCTACCGCCCAGGCAGAAGACTGGCAGGTCGCCAAGGATAAGGAAGGTATCCAGGTTTCGCTGAGCGAGGTACCTGGCTCGAAGTACAAGGCCTATCGCGGCGTCACCGTGATGAAAACCACCATGGCCAAACTGCGGGCCCTGCAGGAAGACGTCACGGGCGCGTGCGCGTGGATCCATGAATGCAAGAGCCAGAAGCTGCTCAAGCATGAGGGCGACAAGAGTTGGACGTATACCCAATTCAATACGCCATGGCCGGTCACGTCCCGTGACTCCGTGCTGGAAGTCACGACCGTCGAAGGTGCTGATGGTAGCTTGACGCGCAACCTCAAGGGTGTGCCCACCTATGCCCCGCAAGAGAAAGGCTTCGTGCGCGTGACGCAAGTCGATGGCTTCTGGAAGTTCACGCCCAAGGGAGCGAACCAGATCGAAGTGATTTATCAGGTGCACACCGAGCCGGGTGGTGATGTTCCGTCCTGGCTGGCCAACAAGTTCGTGGTGGATGCGCCGTTCAATACGCTGAAAGCACTGAAAGAACGCGCTGAAAAATAAACAGCAGCTTCATTGAAGAAACCGCCTTTGAGGCGGTTTTTTCATTGGAACCGTCAGCGAACTCAGCGGAACGATCGTTTCGCCGCCAGTGTCGAGATAGAGGTAAGCCCGGCCACTCCATCGATCAAGGAGACACTGATGCAAAAGTGGGAAATCACCTTCGTTGACGATCACGGCGAAACGATCGCCGAGCAGTTTGATTACGCCCAGGAGCCCACGATGGAACAAGCTGCACAATTGATTCGTGAAAAGCTGGTGCCTCTCTCGAAAGAGCTGGACCTCAACGACCTGGAAGGTCGCACCGACGATCCCACAGTCAAGAGCCTCAAAACCCAAAACAGCATTGAAATCATCAGCATTAAACCGATTTCATGAAATCATTGTCTGGTCCCGCTTGGCAGTGGCGATGACTTGAAGCTACTCTGCAATCGAGATCAGCGAAAGGATCGCCAAGGTCCGGTCTTGTCAGCTACATGCTTGTGTCCCGACGGCCAATTGATGCCGTACTGCTTGTAACCGCAGGTTGCACGCACGGGAAGACGGAAAGTCTATCCATCGGTCTGAGGAGGACGTTTCATGAGCACAGCCTATCAAGAAGACATCAGCACCAGCGTGCTGCGCCGCATGAAAGAAGGCGGTTTCGATTTCTCCCAATTCCATCCCATCGAGTTCTACGCCATCTTCCCCGACGAGGAGCGGGCGCGCAGGGCGGCAGGTCATTTTCGGGGGGAGTCGTTGAATGCGCAGATCAGCGCTCGGGACGATGGCGCCTGGTCGCTCGAACTGAGCCGGGTGATGTACGCCACTTATGATGACATCGGCGACTTCGAGTTGAACTTCGAAGCGGTGGTCGAGCCCCTGGGTGGCATTATCGAAGGGTGGGGCGTCAAGCAGGAGATCCGCCGCCTGCAGGCCTGACACCTTTTCCCTGCATCACAGCAACGGCTGACCTTTGTGTCGGCCGTTTTCATGTCTGGCCCCGATCAATTTATCTGCAGCCAACCACGATCATGAGTCGACTATGCTCTGGAGAGCAACGTTTTGCGTCGCAATGAAGCGAGGCAGGCCGGACAGGGATATTCGCCGCACCACGAGGGTGCTCGGCCTGTCGAGGGATAAACCAAGTCGTTGATCATAAAGCGTTTATGCCGCTGGCACGGGCCTTGCGACGCCTGAGCCAGGGTGACAAGGAGTACGGCATGAGCCGCACTGGTTTTGATGAGATGTACGATGCCGACGGCCAGGTCCGCCCCCACTATCGTGCCTTCGCCCGTTGGCTGGCCGAAACACCCGATGAACTCCTGGCCTTGATCCGTTCGCGGAACGCATCGATCTGTGCGGTCGTCGAGGCGCTCCGTTCGTCCTCTCGGGTCGGGAAACGCGCCTGGTGCCGGGCGGCCTGACCCGCGTGGCGCTGCGCGAAGGTTCCCTGGTGGTCAACTCGTCCCAGGGCGGTGGTACCAAGGACACCTGGGGGGTCGAAGAATGAAGGAACCGACATGTTAAGCAGGACCGCCTCGGATCTTTATTGGATGTCGCGTTATCTGGAGCGGGCGGAGAACCTCGCACGGATGCTCGACGTCAGCTACTTGCTGTCATTGATGCCCCAGGACGGGCGTGGCGACGGCTTGCATGAACTGGCGATGCCGCTGTTGATCACCGGTACGCTGGAGGATTACCGGGACAGGCACGGCGAACCCCATGCCGAACGCTTGCTGCATTTTTTCGCGCTGGAAGCAGCCAATCCGGCAAGCATCTACAGTTGCCTCGGCTCTGCGCGGGCGAGCGCACACGCGGTGCGAGGGCGAATCACCGCCGACATGTGGGAAAACGTCAACGCGACCTGGCTGGAGATTCGCGACATCGCCGAGCGAGGCCTGGGGCGCTACGGCATGAGCCGTTTTTGTGAGTGGATCAAGGAACGATCGCACCTGTTTCGAGGCGCCACCTACGGCACCATCATGCGCAACGATGCGTTCCGTTTCATTCGGCTGGGGACCTTCATCGAAAGGGCCGACAACACTTTGCGCCTGCTCGACGCTCGCTACGAAATGGCCGGCGACCAGGCCGACGCGGTCAGCGACGGGACCGCCCACGCCTACTATCAGTGGAGCGCGCTGTTGCGGGCACTGTCCTCCTTCGAGGCCTACACCGAAATCTACCGTGACGCCCCGGTGGCGCGCCATGTGGCCGAGCTGTTGCTGTTGCGCGCGGACGTGCCGCGTTCATTGCGCGCCTGCACCGAAGAAATCGACCAGATCCTCGCCAGCCTGCCGGGTACCAATGGGCGCGCGGCGCAGCGCCTGGCGGCGGAAATGGACGCACGCCTGCGCTACACCGGCATCAGCGAAATCCTCGACGGTGGGTTGCATGCCTGGCTCACCGAATTCATCCCACTGGTTCGTGAACTGGGCGATGCCATTCACAGTTCCTACCTGGAGGTCTTATGAGACTCTCGATCAGCCACGAAACGGCCTACCACTACGAAGACCAGGTTCGCGCCAGCATCCAGTACCTGCGCCTGACACCGCACGACAGCGAACGCCAGCATGTGCTGAGCTGGCAGCTGGATCTGCCCAGGCCGGTGCGGTCGCAGCTCGATCCGTTCGGCAACATCCTGCATGTGCTGACGTTGGACGAGCCCCACGAAACCATCATCATCGGTGCCCGTGGGCAGGTGGATATCGACCCGTTGCACGAAGCCGAGCATGAAAGCCGTTCGGCGCTGCCGTTCTTGCGCTTCACCCGGCTTACTGAGGCCGACGATGCGCTTCGTGTCTTCGCTCAAGCGCAATGCAAGCAGCGGCGGGATCGCTCGGCGTTGATCGACCTGATGCACGGGCTGAACCAGCACATGGCCTACACGCCCGGCGCCACTGAAGTCGAGACCAGCGCGGCCCAGGCCTTTGCCGGGCGCAGCGGGGTGTGCCAGGACCATGCCCATGCGTTTCTCGCGTGCGCTCGCAGCCTGGGTGTGCCGGCGCGTTATGTCTCGGGCTACCTGTTCAATGAGGACAGCGAACACCTCGCCAGCCACGCCTGGGCCGAGGCGTGGCTCGATGACGCCTGGTACAGCTTTGACGTGACCAACCAACTGGCTCGCCCGGAACGACACCTGAAGTTGGCGGTGGGCCTGGATTACCTCGATGCCTGCCCAGTGCGTGGCATGCGCCGAGGCGGCGGATATGAACAAATGCACGCAAAAGTGCTGGTGACGCCCGCGCCGGTGATTACGGTGCAGCAGCAGTAACGGACGGAGCTTGTGGCGAGGGAGCTCGTGCCCTCGCTACGCAAGCAACTACTGTTTCAACGGCTGCTTGCGTCCTGCCATGTGCTTCAAATACCCGACCAACTGATCCAGCTCCGGATCGGGGAGCACCGCCGCGGAGAATCCCGGCATTTTGCCCTGGGGCCAATGGCGCAGGCCTTGAGGGTCACGGATGTAACGCTTGAGGAAATCTTGCGAGAAGTATTCCGTAGGGTTGAAGGGAATGTTCAGGTCGGGACCAAACTGCGCGTCACCGGCGCCGTTGAGACGATGGCAGGCCAGGCAGTTTTTCTGGAACAACTCGAAGCCTTTGTTGACCGGATCGTCCTTGGCCAGGCTCGGCGAGGGCAGTAGGGCCGGGAACCGATCGGCCACCGCCGACAGGCGCTTGATACTTGCCACTGCGTAGGGCCATTGCTCGGGGCTGATAGGGCCCGCTTGTGGATCGGTCCACACCAGATAGAACGGGCCGGCGCTTTTCTTGCCTTCTCCCAAGGGCGGCCAGGGTTTGGCCGGGTCCTCGATCGCCAGCCACGCGCGGGCGCCGTTCGCATTGAGCAGTGGCGCCGCGGGCATCTCGGCCGCGAAACCGTCCAGGGCCACGGCTTGCAGATGATCGTCAGGTTTTATCCCGGTCAACAGCGAGGCCAACGGCACGGCGCGATAGGTCATCGGTTTCTTGTAGGAAACGTCTTCGTTGATCTGGACCGTTTGCGCTTCAGGATGCTTGAGCAGCTCTTCGGTTTGCCAGGTGCGGGCGCCCGCGCCCAGATCCAGCGCCAGTTGCGCCGCGTATAGAGGGCTGCTGATCAGCAGCGCCCCAATGACGATAAATGCTTTCAAATGAATCGCCTTCCATGTCGAGGGGGAGCGCAAAGGTTGGCACAGCCACCGTTGCCGGACAACGAACCCTCTCACATTTATTGGGCGAAGCAACGTCTGATGATGCGGACACCGCGCGCCTGGTTCAGCCGATCACTTTAGTGATATTCGGCAAGATCAACAGCAGCGTCGTGGCGAAGAGAATGAGTCCGGCTTGACGAACTTTCGAATGTTTGAACATGGCTGACCCGCCTTTTTTGTTATTTCCTGAGGCCAGCCTGCGTAACTCCGTGACGGCTGGCGGTGCACTTCCTGTGTGACAAGCGCCTCGGCAAAACCCGACGACTTTCTTGTACAAGGTTTACATTAGGGGCCGCAGCCCACTTGGCTTAGATCCAATTAATATCAGGTTAGCGCTTGACGCTATCAAAAAGACATGAGGCCTATTGCCAGCTGCTTGCCGGCCCTTTTGCTAGACAGCTTGCTTACCTGAAACGGTTAACCCGATAGCTCGCTACCGTTCGTCTGAGCGTGCCTGTCAATGCCATTGAGCCTTGAGGTCATTGCATCCGCGGCCGCTGGGCTTAAGGTTGGAGATGTTCTGGATTAGCCGATGGCGGCTTGAGGATGTCATGACCGAAGCGATGATTTTTGACGCATTACGCACGCCTCGCGGCAAGGGTAAATCTGATGGCGCCCTGCACACCGTCAAGCCGGTGACCCTGGTCAGCGGGCTGTTGACCGCGTTGCGCGAACGCACCAGCCTGGACACCAGCCAGGTAGACGACATCGTGCTCGGCTGCGTGACGCCGATTGGCGATCAAGGTGCCGACATTGCGAAGACCGCCGCCCTGGTGGCTGATTGGGATGTCAGCGTGCCTGGCGTTCAGCTCAACCGCTTTTGCGCCTCGGGCCTGGAGGCGGTGAACCTGGCGGCGATGAAAGTGCGCTCCGGTTTCGAAGACCTCGTGGTGGCGGGCGGCGTCGAGTCCATGTCACGGGTGCCAATGGGCAGCGATGGCGGCGCATGGGCGCTGGACCCTCAATCCAACTTGCACGGTCATTTCGTTCCCCAGGGCATCGGCGCCGACTTGATCGCCACCCTGGAGGGCTTCAGTCGCGAGGATGTCGATGCCTTTGCGTTGCAGTCCCAGCAAAAAGCCGCGCGGGCGCGGGGAAACGGTTCGTTCGATAAATCACTGGTGGCGGTGCGGGACCAGAACGGCATCGTGCTATTGGATCACGACGAATTCATCCGCGCCGACTCGACGCTCGAAGGCCTGGGCAAACTGCGGCCAAGCTTCGAAGCGATGGGCCAAATGGGGTTCGACGCCACGGCATTACGCGTCTATAGCCATGTCGAGCGGATCAATCATGTGCACACCCCGGGCAACAGCTCGGGCATCGTCGATGGCGCGGCGCTGATGCTCATCGGTTCCCAGGCCAAAGGCCGCGAGCTGGGGATGCAACCCCGGGCGCGGATTGTCGCCACCGCCGTCACCAGCACCGAGCCGACCATCATGCTCACGGGCCCGGCCCCCGCCACCCGCAAGGCGTTGGCGAAAGCGGGGCTGCGGGTCGAGGACATCGACCTGTTCGAAGTCAACGAAGCCTTCGCCTCGGTGGTACTCAAGTTCATCAAGGACATGGCCATCGACCCCGCCAGGGTCAACGTCAACGGCGGCTCGATCGCCATGGGCCATCCGTTGGGCGCCACCGGGTGCGCAATCCTCGGCACGCTGCTCGATGAACTGGAGGCGCGTCGCCTGCGTTATGGCCTGGCGACGCTGTGTGTTGGCGGCGGCATGGGTATTGCCACTGTCATCGAACGCCTCTGAGCCCCGACTTCAAGGAACACATTTCATGACCGATGCCATTCGTTACGAAACCGGGCCGGACCGGATCGTCGTGCTGACCCTGGACATGCCGGGGCAGGCCGCCAACACCATGAACGCGGTGTATCGCGAGGCGATGGCCGCCTGCGTTGCTCGCCTGAACGCCGAGAAAGACTCGATTGCCGGCGTGATCATCACATCCGCCAAGCAGACTTTTTTTGCCGGTGGCGACCTGAACGAGCTGGTCCAGGTCGACAAATCCCAGGCCCAGGCCTTTTACGAAACGGTGTCTGACATCAAGGCGCAACTGCGCGCGTTGGAGACCCTCGGCAAACCGGTGGTCGCCGCTATCAACGGTGCGGCCCTGGGCGGTGGCTGGGAAATCTGCCTGGCTTGCCATCATCGGGTGGCATTGGATCACCCGTCGGTGCTGGTCGGCCTGCCGGAAGTCACCCTTGGCCTGTTGCCGGGCGGCGGCGGTGTGGTGCGGATGGTGCGCTTGCTGGGGCTGGAAAAGGCCTTGCCGTATTTGCTCGAAGGCACGCGGGTTCGTCCGCAACAAGCGTTGCAGGCCGGCCTGATCGATGAGCTGGCGGCCGATCGCGACGAGCTATTGGCCAAGTCCAGGGCATGGATCCTCGCCAACCCGAGCGTGGCCCAGCCGTGGGACAGGAAGGGCTATCGAATCCCTGGGGGCACGCCGTCCGACCCGACCGTCGCCCAGATGCTGGCGATCGCGCCTTCGATCCTGCGCAACAAGACCCAGGGTTGCCTGCCGGCACCGGAGAAGATCCTCTGTGCCGCGGTGGAAGGCGCGCAGGTAGGCCTTGATGCGGCGCTGCTGATCGAAACCCGTTATTTCACTGAACTGGCAACCGGACAGGTGGCGAAAAACCTGATCGGCACGTTCTGGTTCCAACTCAACGAGATCAAGGCCGGAGGCTCTCGCCCCCCAGGCTATGCGCCTTTTCTGACAAAAAAAATCGCTGTGCTCGGCGCCGGAATGATGGGCGCGGGTATCGCCTATGTCGCAGCGACAGCAGGCATTGACGTGGTGCTCAGGGACGTCGATCTGGCCGCAGCACAGAAGGGCAGGGCGCGCGCGGCGGCACTGCTGGACAAGAAAGTCGCCCGCGGCCAACTCACCGCGCAACAGCGCGACGCCACGTTGGCGCGGATCCAGCCGAGCGACAGCGATGTGGACCTGGCCGGTTGCGATCTGATCATCGAAGCCGTATTTGAAGACCGCGCCCTCAAAGCCAGCGTGACGGCCGCAGCCCAGGCGGTGGCCGGCCCGGACGCGGTTATCGCCTCCAATACCTCGACCTTACCCATAACCGGCCTGGCGAGGGCAGTGCCGGACGAGGGCAAATTTATCGGCTTGCACTTCTTCAGTCCGGTGGAAAAGATGCCCTTGGTCGAGATTATCCGGGGCGCCCGTACCAGCGACGAGACGCTCGCCCGTGGCTTTGATTTTGCCCGGCAAATCGACAAGACACCGATTGTCGTGAATGACAGTCGTGGTTTTTTCACTTCACGAGTGTTCGGCACCTTCATCCACGAAGGCATCGCGATGCTCGGCGAGGGCGTGAGTGCGCCAATGATCGAAACCGAGGCACGCAAGGCCGGGATGCCGATCGGACCGCTGGCTGTCTGCGACGAAGTTTCCCTCAGCCTGATGAGCCATATCCGCGCGCAGGCCGCCATCGACTCGCGAACAGAAGGGAAAGCACCGCCCGAGCACCCCGCATTCGCCGTGATCGACCTGCTGCTCGAAGAATACAAGCGGCCGGGTAAAACGGCCGGGGCCGGTTTTTACGAGTACCCCGCCCAAGGGCAGAAATACCTCTGGCCGGGGCTCAAGGAGCGTTTCGAGAAACCTGCCGGGCAAATTCCTGCCCAGGATATTCGGGATCGCCTGCTGTTCATCCAGGCTTTGGAAACCGTCCGCTGCGTCGAGGAGGGCGTTGTCACGTCGACGGCGGATGCCAATATCGGCTCGATCTTCGGTATCGGATTCGCGGCCTGGACAGGCGGGGCCTTGCAGTTCATCAACCAGTACGGTTTGCAGGCGTTTATCGCCCGCAGCCAGTACTTGGCCGAACAATATGGGGAGCGTTTTGCGCCACCCGCCTTGTTGCTGGAAAAGGCCGCCGCTCAGGCACTGTTCTGACCGCGCATGGGACTTGCCTTGAGACGGTGTTTCAGGGCAGGCTCTGGGGTGTGCAATATTCCCATCATCGTGTCAGGTATTTTTTATGTCGCTACGCATCTGCATTCTGGAAACCGATGTCCTGCGTCCAGAACTGGTCGACCAATATCAGGGCTACGGGCAGATGTTCCAGCGCCTGTTTTCGCAGCAGCCCGTAGCGGCCGAGTTTGTCGTGTACAACGTGGTGCAAGGGCAATACCCAAGCGATGATGAGCAGTTCGACGCTTACCTGGTCACCGGCAGCAAGGCGGATTCCTTCGGTACCGATCCGTGGATACAGACGCTCAAGACCTACCTCATGGACCGCTACCAACGTGGCGACAAGTTGCTGGGCGTCTGCTTTGGTCATCAACTGCTGGCGTTGTTGCTGGGCGGCAAGACCGAGCGCGCCAGCCAGGGTTGGGGGGTGGGCACCCATCGCTACAAGCTCGCGGCCAAGGCCCCGTGGATGAACCCGGTGATGGAGGAGTTGACCTTGTTGATCAGCCATCAGGATCAGGTCACCGAGCTACCGGAAAACGCCACCGTCATTGCTTCGAGCGATTTCTGCCCGTATGCGGCCTATCACATCAATGATCAGGTCCTGTGCTTCCAGGGCCACCCGGAATTCATCCACGATTATTCCCGCGCCTTGTTGGAGATTCGCCAGCAACACCTCGGCGAAAAAATCTACAGCCAGGGCGTGGCGAGCCTCGAACAAGAGCATCACGGCACCACCGTGGCCGAGTGGATGATGCGGTTTGTCGCCCACAAGCCTACAACCACCCCGACCGCTTGAAGCTTGCCCACAGCGCGGTACATCCCACCCCGATGAGCCCGAGCACCAGGAAGTACCCGTAGTGCCAGGTTAGCTCCGGCATGTTCTCGAAGTTCATCCCGTAGATGCCGGCCACCGCCGTCGGAAACGCCAGGATCGCCGCCCATGCGGCGAACTTGCGTTGCACAACGCTCTGGCGTGAGGCTTCGAGCAGCACGCCGATTTCAATGGTCTGGCTGGCGATGTCCGCCAGGGTCGCCAGGTCTTCCATCTGCCGCGTGACATGAATCTGCACATCGCGGAAGTACGGGCTCATGTTCTTGTCGATGAAGGGGAAGTCCAGGCGCTGCAGCTCTTCGCTGATCTCCACCATGGGCGCTGCGTAGCGACGCAGGCGCAGCACGTCGCGGCGCAGGCTGTGGAGGTTCTGGATATCTCGTTCATTCAGGGCGCTGCACAACACGTTGCGCTCAAGCTCGTCGATCTCGGCATGAATGGCTTCGCCCACCGGCTGGTAGTTCTCAATGACGAAATCGAGAATTGCGTAGAGGACGAAATCCTCGCCATGCTCCAGCAGGATCGGACGAGCCTCACAACGCTGGCGGACATGGGCGTAGGACGCCGAATGACCGTTGCGGGCGGTAATGATGTAGCCCTTGCCGGCGAAGATATGGGTTTCGATGAATTGCAGCTTGCCGTCCTTGCGCACCGGCGAATACGTGACGATGAACAGCGCATCGCCGAAGGTTTCCAGCTTCGGGCGGCTGTGCTTCTCCATCGCATCTTCAATCGCCAGCTCATGCAGGTCGAACTGGCGTTGCAGGTTGGTCAGCTCCTGGGTGCTGGGCTCTTCGAGGCCGATCCACACGAAGTGTCCGGGCTTGGCAGCCCAGGCGCTGCCTTCGTCGAGGGTGATATTGGTAATTTTCTTCCCGGCGCTGTAAACCGCAGCAGCAACAACTCTACCCATGATGATGGTTCACTTCTTCTTGGAAATCTGGCAGTGGCAGGCAGCGTCCAGCTTAGCGCGCCACGCTGATTGAGAGTCAGCAAAATCCGCTGAGTTCGCCGCAAAAGAAAACCCGCCGTATGGGCGGGTTTCCTGTTCAGCCGATCTGCAACTGCCGGTCCATCGTCTCGATGCACTCGCGCATCTGCTCACGGCATTGGGCGATGAGGCGGGGCATGTCATCCATGCTCAGGCCC
>Ga0307412_10001722_pt1 | contig 12101 bp, 10 predicted proteins | sample DK1Cmetagenome_3_FD_203823 | JGI IMG/M metagenome (GOLD analysis project Ga0307412, IMG submission 203823) | Maize rhizosphere microbial communities from greenhouse at UC Davis, California, United States - DK15-C-1 | ecosystem: Host-associated > Plants > Roots > Rhizosphere > Soil | place: USA...
GAAGGGCGGATCGTCTGCTCTCTCGACACGAAAGAGTACGGCGAGGAACCGGATTACTCCGAAGCTCAGTGGGGGTATCTTCAAAGAGGGATCATGGCCGAGTTTCCGGCCTTTGGACTTATTCACATTGTGGAGCCCGAGCATGACCTTCTATTGGTTCGCAGAGCGGCAATACCAGGGGCAAGGTAGAAATACTTGAGAGGCACCTACGACGTAATGAATATTTCCGAGGAAGCATCTTCCCACTAGCATGCTTTCACCCAAGGATGGGATGACGAGCTATGCAACTAGGGCTTCTCGTAAGTCGCGAATATCTGGATGACGAGGACTCCCCGCTCCACCGGCTGCTGCATCGATGGGCAGCCGGCATTTGCGAGATGGGTCTCACCTTGTGTGTTCCCGCAGATTCGTACGACGCCGTCCGACGCATCCGTGGTCTCTCCGACCGTTCCGCGTTGACGTCCTACCCTGGCAATCATTTTTACGATGTCATACGAATGGCCACAGCCATCGTCGATACCGGTAGGAGTGGTGTCTTGGATGGAATCGTCCATCTGGCTGCACCCGGCGACGAATCGACTCTTGCTCCCGAAGCACGAGCACTGAAGCGTTTATGCCTCATCCATGCAAAACCCTATCTCATCACTGCGGCTTCCGCCGTGGAGTGGATAGAAGCAGAACGGATTATTTGCGGATTGCCACCAAGGCCCCTGACCGGCTCGCGTCACCGATTCGCAGACCAAGCCATCGCTCTTATTGCGCACGATGCATGGAAGCCTTGCATGGTGGAATTCGTCGTGAGGAACTTTGCGCTGCTATCAAGCTTTTCTCGCCGAATTTGCACGGGGACCACGGGGCGTCGATTGAACGATCTCGCGCGACAACAGGGGTGGTCGCGGGATGAAGCGTGGGCCACCTGCTACGAAAGCGGCCCAATGGGCGGCGATGTGCAGATCGCTAATCTCGTGCTTTCGGGCCAATGCCAACAGGTGATCTTCTTCCATGATGTGCGCGTGAGCCATCTGCATGAGGCCGACATGCTGCTTCTCGAGCGAGCTATCGCGGCGAGCACTGCAGAGGTTGTTTATTTCAGTAGCGCCGCGGTGGCATATCGATGGGCGGAGGCTGCAGAGCGCGAAATGCGTGACAGACCATGAGGGATGGCCGCCATAGGCGACCATCCCTCCCGTTTTTACTTCGCCTGGGGAGCCGTCCACTCCTTCAACCACGCATTCACCGTCTCATGCCACTGCACGCTGTTCTGCGGCTTGAGCACCCAGTGATTCTCATCAGGGAAGTGCAATAGCTGACTGGGAATACCGCGACGCTGCAGCGCCGTGAACGCGCCCAGACCCTGGGTATCGGGAATACGGAAATCCTTGCCACTGTGGATGACGAGCATCGGTACACGCCAGTCCTTCACGTGATTGACCGGATTGAAGCGCTCGTAGTTCTCCGGATGGTCGAACTGCGTGCCGCCGTTTTCCTTTTCCTCGAACCAGAGTTCTTCGGTTTCGTAGTACATGGCGCGCGCGTCGAAGACACCGTCGTGGTCAACGAAGCACTTCCACGGCTGGTTCCAGTTGCCCGCCATCCAGTAGACCATGTAGCCGCCGTAGCTGGCGCCGAGGGCGCAGGCACGGTTACCATCGAGGAAGTTGTACTTCGACAGCGCCGCACTCCAGCCGGCCTTCAGATCCTCGAGCGGCTTGCCGCCCCAGTCACCCGAGATGGATTCGGTGAAGGCCTGGCCGTAGCCCGTCGAACCGTGGAAGTTGACGGTCACCACGGCGAAGCCTTGGCCCGCGTAGGTCTGCGCGTTCCAGCGGTAGCTCCAACTGTTCGTCATCGCACCCTGCGGACCACCGTGGATGATGAAGGCCACCGGGTAGGTCTTGCCGCGCTTGTAACCGACCGGCTTCACCACATAGCCCTGCACGGTTTCGTTGTTCCAACCCTTGAAGGTGAAGAACTCGAAGTCGCCGGTCTGTGCGCCCTTGATGCGCTTGGCGTTGAAGTGGGTGACCTGCTTGAGGCCCTTGCCCTTCAGGTCGGCGGTGTACAGGTCCGCCGGGCGCTTGAGGTCGTCGCGGGACAGCAGGATCTTCGAACTCCCCATCGAGTACGCGCCCACCGAGCCGTCGGTGACGAGGATGCTGGCCTTCCCCGTCGCCACGTCGATGGCGAACAGCGGATGCTGGCCCTTGTCGTCGGTGGTGGTGTAGAGGGTCTTGCCATCGGCCGAAACCTGGAGGGCGCCGGCGGAGCTATCCCACGAAGGCGCCACTTCCCGCTTGCTACCCGATGCGAGGTCCAGTGCCATGATGCCGAAGCGGTCGGCCTCGGAGCCTGGTTCCTTCATCGCCGTATAGAACAAGGTCTTGCCATCGGGAGACACCAGCGGATTGGCGTCCCACGCCAGGTTCTCCGCGGTGAGGTTCACCGGAGCGGCTGAGCCATCGGCCGGGACGCTATAGATGTCGAAGTTGGTCGACCAGGGCTCGGTCTTGCCGGCGATGCGGGCATCGAAGTAGACGGTCTTGCCGTCCGGCGAGAAGGAGAACTCGTCGTCCCCACCGAAAGGCTTGCTGGGCACGTCGCCGTCGATGTCGCGGCTCAGCAGTACCGGCTGCGAAGGTGCGTTGGCGTCGGCGATGTAGAGCTGGGAGCGGCGACCGTCCACCCAGGTGTCCCAATGCCGAACGAAGAGCTTGTTGTAGACCGTGCCGGTGGACTTGTCCTTCTCGCGGCCGTCCAGGCGCTCCTTGGTACAGGCGAGGTCGGGGCAGTCGGTGAATACGTCGTAGCTGAGGAGCAGCTTGGCGCCGTCCGGCGATAGCTTGAAGGCGTTGACGTCGAGCGGGGCGTCGGTCACTGCTTCACCGGTACGAACCGTCAGCGCCAAGCCCTTGCCGGAATTGTCGGCATCGAACGAGCGGCGCCAGACCTGCGCCGTGCCTTCCTTCGGGGCTGTGTAGTAGATCGATTTCCCGTCCGGTGCCCAGCGGGGGGAGGAACCCTTCTCCACGACCAGCACAGGTTGAGGTGGCTTATTGAGATCGACAATATAGAGGGAGGTGACGCCCTTATTGGCCGCGTAGTCCGTGGCGCGGACGGAGAACAGTGCGTAGCGGCCATCGGGGGACAGCTGGGGGTCCCCGACGCGATCCATCATGACCAGGTCGCGGATGGAGAATGGATGGGGGGTGGTGCTGTCGGCGTCTGCGGACAGGACGGGGCCGGACGCTAGGGCCAGGGCTAGCGCGGCTAGGAGGGGTTTCATGAATGTGCTCCCTAGGTAAGGCAGGGAGCGACGGTAAGGGGTGCCGGGCAGCTAGTGCAAGCGTACTACCTAGGAGAGACCGCGACCGTCACGGATAAAATCGGTGACGTAACTCACGTTTGGACGGCCAAGCCCTTGCGACACCCCTCGATGGTACGGATTGTGCTGAATAGCTGGCAAACTCCGCCAAGAATCCTCACCCATGCCCTCGATGAAACATGTTACCGGCTTCACCCTCATTGAGTTGATGATCGTCGTGGCGATCATCACCATCTTGGCTGCCATTGCCATTCCTGCTTATCAGGACTATGCAGTCAGAGCGCAGGTATCGGAAGGCATTACTGTCTCTACTGGGGCAAAAAGCGCGGTCTGGGATTTCTTTGCTGATAAGGGACGGCTCCCGCCAAGCAATGAGTCGGCAGGCCTCGCCTCGGCGGCGTCGATCGCGGGGAAATACGTTTCGGGGGTTACAGTGACTGGTGGAGCAATAAAGGTGTCATTCGCCACAGCTGCCGCCAATAGCAATGTCCGAAATAGCAACCTCACCCTTTCCCCCATTACTAGCTCAGGCAGCATCGCATGGATATGCAAGGGCTCATCTATGGAAAATCGTTACCTACCGACCAGTTGCCGCACATAAAGTGACGCGGAACGTCACCTTATGACATTCCACGTCATGATGCATCGCATTGAATCCCAAGAAATTTTCTTGTTGCTTGACAGACGTGACACTCGGCACAATTCCGGCACCCGTAATATGCGGGAATACGCGCCGTCGGGTGTGGCACGCAACATGCAGCCGACAAGCGAGCTTCCTGGTCGTTCCTGACCACGTGAGTGTGAAAGGGGATCGGGCCCTTCCTAGGGGGAGCCGGTACCGGGGCTCAGGGGGCATCACAATCTGGTTAGCTAACCACCAAGAAATAGGACACTCCATGAAGACTGTGCAGAAAGGCTTTACCCTCATCGAACTGATGATCGTCGTTGCGATCATCGCCATCCTCGCGGCCATCGCTATTCCGGCCTATCAGGACTACACCATCCGCTCGCAGGTGTCGGAAGGTCCGGTGCTTGCTGACGGCGCCAAGACGGCTGTGGCTGAATTTTTCCAGAATACGGGGCGCTTCCCCAACAGCAATGCCTCCGCAGGGCTTGCCAAGGAAACTTCCATCAGCGGTCAGTATGTAACACAGGTCGAAGTTGATCCCAACGGGACCGGCCTCATCACCGCGACCTATGGCGGCCCTAAAGCCAGCACCAAGATCGGCACGAGCTCGAAGCTCGTCCTTTCGCCGATCTCGAATGCCGGAAGCATTGCCTGGACCTGCAAGGCCGGCGCGAACATTAAGCCCAACTATTTGCCGTCGAACTGCCGCTAATAGAGAAAGCTCGTACAGGAAAGGGGCCGCACAAGCGGCCCCTTTTTTTTAAGGCGCGGGACTAAATCCTTCCCGAGCCGTAGTCACTCGAACAAAACTGAACTCAAGTGCGCGCATCGGAGCTGGCACAATAAGCACCGTGGCGCCCCAAGAGGAGTCGCGCGACATTGCTTCCGCCGCTCGAGCACGCTTCTATCAATACATCGTCCATACACCCAAATGGATTCATGATCGTCAACCGCCTCGCAAGCCTCCTAGCCATCGCTGCGCTGTTGTTCAGCGCTTGGCTGGCTTATTACCCTGGAATCAAGGGCGGCTTCCTTTTCGACGATTACGCCAATCTTCCTTCATTAGGTGAGACGGGACGCGTCGACAACGGAGCGACATTCGCACGATATATAACGTCTGGTACGGCCGACCCCTTGGGTCGTCCCGTCGCCATGGCAAGCTTCCTGATCGACGCTCGCGATTGGCCAGCCGACCCGGAGCCGTTCAAGCGAACAAACGTACTCCTTCACTTGGTGAACGGATTCCTTCTCTATATTGTGCTGGGCGCCCTTGGCCGCCGAAGCCTACCCCTCGTATCAATATCCCGACTGAGGGCCTCGGCGTGGATAGGCGCAGCACTGTGGACATTTCACCCACTATTTGTTTCGACCACACTCTATATCGTGCAGCGAGAAGCCATGCTGCCGGCCACGTTCACGTTAACTGGCATTCTTGCTTGGGTGAAAGTCAGGCAAGCATTGGGGAGTGGCGCGATCAAAGCAGCGACGGCGTTCGCGATAATCAGCCTAGTGCTTTGCACAGCACTGGCAGCGCTGTCGAAAGCCAACGGCATCTTGCTACCTATACTAATTCTCAGCATTGAATACACCGTCTTTTCACGCGATCTAACGGAGGCATCTCATAGGGCACGACGACTACACCATATCCTGTTGATTGCCTGTTGGATGGTTGCGATCGCCATCGGAATGGCATTGGTTTATGTTGCTATATCGAGCATCAATAACGGCCTTGCACATCGTTCCTGGACAGAACAACAGCGCCTCCTCACCGAGCCAAGAATTCTCTGGCAGTACCTTGGTCAACTGTGGATGCCCCATCCGTACACGGCCGGTGTATTCAATGATGCTGTGATCTTATCGACCGATATCGTGCACCCGCGGACCACTTTACTTGCGATAGCCGCCCTTTCCGTTGTTCTAGTCGGGGCGATTCTCTGTCGACGTCGATGGCCTTTCCTCGCCTGCGCTTTTCTGTTTTTCTTTTCGGGACATCTTCTTGAGTCGACCAGCGTACCTTTAGAACTCTACTTCGAACACCGCAACTACTTACCGGCAATGCTACTGTTTTGGCCCCTCGGACTATGGTTTGTTGGCGCTACTCAGAAAGAAGGTGAAATAAGATTCTTTCCTTCTCTTTCCGTTCGATATGTCATCGCTGCTATCGTGATCCTATCGCTTGTCTTCATGACTCACGCCAACGCGGTAATTTGGGGCGATACGGCTCATCAGGCATCACTCTGGGCAGCACTGAATCCCGCGTCTCCGCGTGCGCAAGTCATTGCGGCACAGGAAGAACTACAAAGTGGTGCAGCCGACAAAGCCGTTGTCCGCCTTGAGTCAATGCTGATTCAGCGCCCGACTGAAGTACAGGTCGCTTTCAATCTCGTCGCAGCGCACTGTGCTCTTGGTAATCTGAGTTCTGAACACCTGGCCGCCGCGCAACGCGCCATATCGACCACCGCTGACCCCGGAACTCTCCTCGTAAATTGGTTTGATAGAACCATCGACGCAGTAAAAATGGGATCTTGCCATGGACTCGATCTAGACGATTTAGCCACGCTCGCCGAAGCTGGTCTTGGCAACTCCCGACTTCCCGCAGGCCGCCGTCAGGATATCGAGCATGTATTAGGAGCTATCGCGCTGAGCATGAACCAGCCTGACAGTGCGTTACTACATTTCAATCGAGCGCTTGCATACGATCCGCGTGAGCCAGCCGCTCTGCGTCAGGCTGCCGAGCTGGGTTCGGCCGGCTACCCTGCCCGTGGATTAAGCCACCTCAAAGCCTTTGACTCGCTCCCTGCCACAGTACTCAATATTGGGCCCGGAATGCCCGTGATACATGCGTGGATACTGAAACAGCAACAGTATTGGCCACGGGAGAGGCAACGCCTCGAGGTTACGCTTCGCGCGGATGCGGCGCAAAACCGATGAACACCGCCATCTATAAGCAAGTTATCAGGCAACCCTGGGTCATTTTTCTTCTAGGTTTGAGTCTGACGATAGTCGTCTACATTCCAGGATTGTCCGGCAGCTGGCTTTTCGACGACTTTCCCAATATCGTCGATAACCCCGGGGTGCACCTGGAACGTTGGAGCGTTCCCAATCTAGTGAATGCTGCGCTTTCGTCACCATCCAGTGACTTTAAGCGCCCGCTCGCGTCCCTGAGCTTTGCGATCAACTACCTGTTTAGCGGGAACGATCCGTCAGCAATGAAGCTGACCAACCTCGTAATTCACTTACTCAATGGACTGGCCGCATTTCTCCTTGTCAGGGAGCTTCTGTGGGCGACTCGCTCGGAAGCACGCACCCGAGCAGCGTGCATAGCTTCGCTGGTGTCCACCGGGTGGCTTCTACTACCCATCAACCTCACGGCCGTCCTGTACGTCGTGCAACGCATGGAAAGTTTGGCGAATCTATCGGTTCTTCTCGGACTATGGGGCTACGTTGCCGGTAGACGGCAAATGATGCAAGGAGGACACGGGTTGCTTCTAGCGACCGGTAGTGTCGTCGCCGCAACAGCAATTGGAGTACTGGCTAAAGAAACAGCCGTTATGCTTCCTCTGTATGCGGCGTTGACTGAATTCTTCATTTTTCGCGGAAAGCGGCAGGAAGGCGCGGCGCGTGATTGGCGTATTTTCGCCTTCTTTACCGCGATATTGCTCGTGCCGATGATCGCTGGTGGCCTGTGGCTCTTACCCGGTCTAATTGACCCCGCAACTTGGGTTACCCGTGATTTCACCCTAAAGACCCGCCTCCTAAGCGAGGCTCGTATCATCGTCGATTACGTTATATGGACCATCTTTCCTTCCCCCCATGCTCTTTCCTTCTACCACGACGACTTTGTCATATCACAAGGCCTTCTTGATCCGCCGACCACAGCGCTAAGCGTCGCAGCACTTGCAGGACTCACTTTGCTTAGTGGTTTGCTCCGGCATAGTTTGCCTGCTGCCGGGCTAGGTATCGCCTTGTACCTCGGCTGCCACCTCTTGACAGGAACGGTGCTGCCGCTGGAACTCGTGTACGAGCATCGCAACTACTTTTCCAGCCTCGGCCTTATCCTAGCCGTCTTGGTTGCCGTTGAATCTGTTCCATATGCATTTTCCGTTGCTCGTCGACTGGCTTACTTCGCCGTCGTCCTACTCGCTGGACTCTGGACTGTACAGACCTTCGTGACAGCGAGGGAATGGGGCGACCCGATCGCTCTCGCCCGTGAGCTTGCATGGAGAGGACCAGAATCACCACGTGCTCAGTATGAGCTGGGCCGAATGTACATCATCGCCTCGCATTACGATCCTGCATCGCCATTTACCCGCCTGGCCTACGAACCACTCGAGCGCGCTGCACGCTTGCCTGGGTCAGCGATCCTACCGGAGCAGGCGCTAATCTTCATGAACTCGAAGATGCATCTCGCGATCAAGGACGCTTGGTGGACGAGCATGATAGACAAACTCAAGATGCGACCAGCCACCATTCAGGATGAGAGCGCGCTCGACGCTCTGGCGGCATGCTTACGCGATACGTCGTGTGATTTTCCAGCGGATCCTCTTTATAACGCGTTCTCAGCGGCCCTGTCGCACGACAGGCGCAGCCCTCGACTTCTAGCCATGTATGCCAACTTCTCCTGGTCTACCTTGCACGATGGCGATCTAGCCATTCGCGTGCAACGCGAGGCAGTGGCCGCCGCGCCCAGGGAAGCTGCCTATCGCGTCGGGTTGGCTCGATACGCGATCAAGCTTAACGATCATGCCGAGCTCGTGCGGCAAATCGACAGCCTGGAAGCCATGAACGTCGGTGGTCGACTGGAGGCCGACCTAACACCGCTCCGGGCTGCTCGTGACCGTGCCTTGCGCCCCAATTGCGCCCGTACCGAAAAGTCCTGCGCCCAATGATCGGCAAGCTTGCGCGCAGCAGCCTCGTGACCATAGGCGTCCTGGGATTACGTATGTTGACCCAGGCGGCAACTCTAGTTCTCATCACCCGGCTCCTTGGACCATCTCTTTACGGCGACTACATGGCAGCGGCATCGCTCGCAGTAGTCGCGGGCCTCATTCCGAACCTAGGCTCAGGCTATGTACTCATGGCGCGCACGGCGAGCGAAGGCCATTCAGCGGTAGAGACATGGAGATATGGATGGCCACTGAGTATCTCTATCGGTGCATTCCTGTGCCTGGGCTTCCCATTCGTGGCGCAACTCCTTACCCGTGGAACACTGTCGTTCGGCGACCTGCTGCTCATCGGCTTCGCAGAACTGCTCGTGACGCCGATAACGCAGTTGCTGGGGTTTGTCCTTCAGGCACGTGATCGTGTACCCCAGGGCCAACTCCTACTTTGGCTCCCCCTTTGCTTTCGCGCCATCGCAGCAGCAACATGCTTGATACTTGTTGAGGACGGCTCATTACATCTCTTTGTTGCGCTGCAAGCTGCAGGTGCCACGGCAGGCCTGGCTACAGCGCTAATCATGACTCTTCGCGTAGTTCGGCTTCCATGGGCACCCAGGCGCCCTACGCGCCAGGAATGGCGATCCGGTGCCGCTTATGCGGCAATGCATGTCGTTGCAGCCAACCCTGGCGAACTGGACAAAATGACCTCTCCTTTATTGCTAGGAGATCACGCAGCTGGCATCTATAGTGCCTCCTCACGCGTGATGAACGCGGTTGTCACACCAGTGCTCGGCATCCTGCTCGCATCGCAGCCCCGTCTATTTCGCCATGGCTCCGCGCCCACGTCAGATGGACAGCGGCTGATACGTACCCTTGGCTATCTCGCATTTGCTTGGGGGGTCATTAGCGCTCTCGGAATGGCAGTGATAGCCCCAGCGCTCCCGTTTATTCTAGGTCAGGCGTTCTCGGATACAGCTCTTACGCTTCCCTGGATGGCGCTTGCCGCTCCATTTGTGTCCCTGCGAATGGCCGCCGGAACAATTCTTGTAGCGCTGGGCAAGCCGCTACAGCGACTTCGCTTTGAACTCACCGGTATCGTCGTCCTTGGATGTCTCCTCACTATAGGAGCCCATGTACTCGGCTTGCGCGGGATGGCATTAGGGTTGGCCTGCTCCGAAGCTTGCATGGCCACATATGGTTATATTCTAGTGCGTGCTGCCCGGACTTGAGGATGCTGGCGGCGTCAGGCTGCGGCAACGCCCCAAACACACATCCAGTGCAGCCACGCACAGGCCTCGCCACGGGCGTATGGCGCGGAAGCGAATACTGCGAATCGATGCGCGCAGCCCAAGAAATACGACACGACCTGCGACGAGACAAATTCTTCCGCCCAAGCCGTAGCCCAACCGAGAAACCATGAGCAAGTGCGCACGTGCCATATGGTATTCGTAAAAGAGCGAGCCATTCCCGCTGCTGCCGGACCCCTGGTGAATCACTACCCCTTCGGGCACATCCAGCAACTCGATACCACCCTTGGCAAGGCGAAAGCTGAGCTCAATATCGTCCCCATAGAAGAAGAAGGACTCGTCAAACAACGGCGCACGCACGAGCGAATGATGGAGCATGAGGCATGCACCACCGAGCAACGCATGTCCACGCCAGCCCGGGCCTGCGGGAGAAACCGTTGCGGAAAAGTGCCTATAGTACGTACGCGCGGGCACAAGCCCTGTAGGCCCGTCGATCGACGGTGCCGCAATCGACGGGAGATCGCCTGCTACGGCGCGACGCAAAACATCGACCGTGCCCTGAGCCAATGTGGCATCGCTGTTGATCAGCAATACATCAACATTGGACATTGTTCTCTCGATCAGTTCGATGGCACGATTAACACCAGCAGCGAAGCCCAGATTGCGCCCGGGTTCAATGACATGCAATCTTACCGACGCTTCGCCTAACGATTCCTTTAACGCGTGCAGAGATGCTCCGCAATCCTCGGAATTATCAACGAGCACCACGGTGGACACGCCTTCACTCGCTAGCGACTCTATGCAACTACGCGTCATCGCCGCGGAACGAAAGTGAAGCAAAATAGCGATGCAATCACGCATGATCGGCGCCACGCTCTGGAGCAAAGGCTATTACGACCAGTTCGTCACCACCAGCCGGTAAAAAGGTGGCCATAAGATCGGCCCACCAACCCTCAAGACGTCCCAAAAGCTTCCGAAGCTGATTGCCCCACCCCGGCCGATAACCGGCAATGCGTCCGCTTTCGCGAGCGATGCTACGTGCGTGATGCCCACGACGGAGAACTCGTGGTGCAACAAAGCCAGCTTGCCGCAACATATCCTCCATTGCACTCGCACTCGGAATGCACAGGTGCCGAGGTGCTTCAAGCCCACGCCAGGAAGAACGGAAGATACGCGCACCGGTGCCGTTGGGATTGGGCCATGCGAGCCAGATCATGCCTCCCGGACGAAGCCGTCGAAGGCAGTGACGCAGATCGGCCCTAGGATCTGGAACGTGCTCGATGCTGTGGCGCAAAGTCACCGCGTCGAAGGGGCCTGCGACGTTCGGCTCTTCACTGTCGGCAAAACCCACCCACGACTGAAGCCCTTGCGCCCTACAAGCATGGACCGCTTTCGGATCAGGATCCAGGCCAACGGCATGCCAGCCGAGACTTATGGCACGCTTCAGAAACTCCCCGTTACCCGAACCTATATCGAGTACGCGGCGCTCGCCCTCCCGGACTCGATAAAGGTGTCGGCCGTGATAGTCGAGTTTAAGCCGTAGCGGCTCGACAATGCTGAAGAGAATGAATCCAAATTTTGAGGCTGGCCGCACACACGCCCCGAAGCGACGATTCATGTAGCTATTAACAGATGATACAGCGCAGCGCTTTAGGCCCGATTGAGCACCCGAGAGGTGTTCAATGTCGTGGGTATAGTAATTTTCATAGGCTTCACCTATTGAATCGTCGGAAGGCCTCGGATCCGGGTAGAGACTATGACAGTGGGAGCATCGCCAGATCGTCCACAGGTCTTCGGCATCCAGGCCGCGCAAATGGTCGAACACGTGTGAGGCATGGAGTCGACGCCTTAAATCACCACAGGCAGGACAAACGGGTACACGCACCGCAGCCCCGCCGCTCCATGTCGTTGACACTACTTTGGTCACGCTGAGTTCCGAGTAATCGCATTATTACTCTTTCGAGCGACAACTACATTTTCTTCGGCATAACGCACGCTGAGTGTAGCAAGCGTATCTATGAGCA
>Ga0307412_10001723_pt1 | contig 12097 bp, 10 predicted proteins | sample DK1Cmetagenome_3_FD_203823 | JGI IMG/M metagenome (GOLD analysis project Ga0307412, IMG submission 203823) | Maize rhizosphere microbial communities from greenhouse at UC Davis, California, United States - DK15-C-1 | ecosystem: Host-associated > Plants > Roots > Rhizosphere > Soil | place: USA...
CGTATACAATACCCGTTCGAACAATAAGGAACGTATTTCCCGTATCTTCCAAATGCACGCTAACAAGCAAAATCCTATTCCTAACGTAGGTGCTGGTGATATTGCTGCGGTAGTTGGATTTAAGGATATTAAAACAGGAGATACTCTTTGTGAAGAAAAAAATCCAATCGTTCTTGAGTCAATGGTATTCCCTGAGCCGGTTATCGGTTTAGCAATTGAGCCTAAAACTCAGGCAGACGTTGATAAATTAGGTATGGCTTTAGGTAAATTAGCTGAAGAGGATCCTACTTTCCGTGTACAAACTGATGAGGAAACTGGTCAGACTGTAATTTCAGGAATGGGTGAGCTTCACTTAGATATTCTTATCGATCGTTTACGTCGTGAGTTTAAAGTAGAAGTTAACCAAGGAGCGCCGCAAGTTGCTTACAAAGAGGCAATCACTGGTACAACTCAGCATCGCGAAACATACAAAAAACAATCTGGTGGCCGTGGTAAATTTGCTGATATCCAGGTTATCATTTCTCCAATTGATCCTGATTTCGAAAAAGGTGGTTTACAATTTGTAAACGAAATTTCAGGTGGTTCTATTCCACGTGAGTTTATACCTTCGGTAGAAAAAGGATTTGCTGCTGCAATGGCAAATGGAGTACTAGCTGGCTATCCTCTTCCAGATATGAAAGTTCGTTTAATTGACGGATCTTTCCACGCAGTCGATTCAGATGCTTTATCATTTGAGCTTGCTGCTCGTATGGCATATCGCGAAGCATTACCAAAATGTAAGCCTGTATTGATGGAGCCAATCATGAAAATCGAGATACTTACACCAGAAGAAAACATGGGTGATGTTATCGGTGACATGAACCGTCGTCGTGGACAGCTTTTAGGTATGGACACTCGTGCTGGTTCTCAAGTTATTAAAGCAACTGTGCCTCTTTCTGAGATGTTTGGTTACGTAACTCAATTACGTACAATCACTTCAGGCCGTGCAACGTCAACAATGGAGTTCGATCACTACGAGCCTGCTCCTAAAAACGTTCAGGATGAGGTTATTGCTAAAGTAAAAGGAAAAGTTAGCGCAAGCTAATTAAACAATAAACGCCCTGCTTAATTAATAGCTCTTAAGCAGGGTTTAAATAAAAACAAAAATGAGCCAAAGAATCAGAATCAAATTAAAATCTTACGATTACAACTTGGTTGATAAATCAGCTGAGAAAATCGTAAAGACTGTAAAACCTACGGGTGCTGTTGTTAGCGGACCTATTCCTCTTCCAACTGAGAAAAAAATCTTTACAGTATTACGTTCACCGCACGTTAACAAAAAAGCTCGTGAACAGTTCCAATTATGCTCTTACAAGAGATTATTGGATATCTACAGCTCTAACTCTAAAACTGTAGATGCGCTTATGAAACTTGAATTACCTAGCGGTGTTGAAGTTGAGATCAAAGTGTAACTTGCTGAGATTTTAATAAAAAAGATTAATCCCGTTCAGATTTTCTGGACGGGATTTTTTATGCTCAAGATTTCATGTATTTAGAAGCTTTAATTGGCCTAGTTCTGACTACATTTTATACAAAAGTCTCTGATAACATCATTTTCCCGCTACACAGATAACAAACTCACCCTTTAAAACATTAGTTTCAAAATGAGCTTTAATTTCGGGAAGCGTACCTCGAACGGTTTCTTCAAACACCTTTGTAAGCTCTCTTGAAACAGAAGCCAATCGGTCTTCCCCGAAGGCTTGACTAAATTCCTCCAGCGTTTTTAATAAACGATGAGGCGATTCATAAAAGATCATTGTACGCTCCTCGTCTGCCAGCTCCCTTAAACGTGTCTGCCGGCCTTTCTTAACAGGGAGAAATCCCTCGAAGGTAAACCTATCTGAAGGTAAGCCTGAATTAACCAAAGCTGGTACGAATGCCGTTGCGCCTGGGAGGCATTCGATATGTATATCATGCTTTAAAGCTTCCCTAACCAGGAAAAACCCAGGATCTGAAATTGCCGGGGTACCCGCATCCGAAATCAAGGCTACGTTCTGTCCTTCTTTTAAGAATCGAACAATCTCGCTACTAGCTTTATGCTCATTATGCTGATGATGGGCATAAACTTTCTTGTCGATCTCAAAATGCTTTAACAAAGGAGCACTTGTCCGCGTATCTTCAGCAAGAATCAAATCTGCCTCTTTTAAAATTCGGATTGCCCTTAAAGTAATATCTTCCAAATTTCCAATAGGCGTGGGCACAAGGTATAGTTTACCGCTCATAGTTCCAGTTATGAGTTTAGAGTTTAAAGTAAGGAGTTGGAAATCTCCAAACTCACAACTCTAAACTCCAAACTGTTTATATCTTTGTCAAAATTTTTCAAAAAGATGCTGCAAGTTAGTTATATCAGAGAAAACAAAGAGAAGGTTTTAGAACGTTTAGCCGTTAAAAATTTCAAACAGCCTGAATTGGTTGATGAAATCATTTCATTAGATGAAGAGCGTCGCCAAACACAATCACAGCTTGACTCGATTTCTGCTGAAGCAAACGGCATCGCGAAACAAATCGGCGAATTAATGCGCCAGGGCAAAAAGGCTGAAGCCGAAGAATTGAAAGTTAAAACCCCCGTTTTGAAAGAACAGGTGAAAACTTTCGGAGACAAGCTTGCTGCACTAGAACAGGAACAACTTAACAAAACTATCCAGCTTCCTAACCTTCCGCATATTTCGGTTCCTTTAGGCAACACTCCTGAAGAAAATGAAACAACATTTGAGCATGGCGAGAAACCTGCCTTAACGCAAAAATTACCACACTGGGAACTGGCAGCTAAATACGATATTATCGATTTTGAATTAGGAAATAAAATTACAGGTGCTGGTTTCCCTGTATATAAAGGAAAGGGAGCCAAACTGCAAAGAGCACTTATAAATTTCTTTTTAGATCATGCCGAAGCTGCAGGTTATAGAGAAATGCAGCCGCCAATTGTGGTAAATGAGGCATCAGGTTTTGGTACTGGCCAGCTTCCTGATAAAGAAGGACAAATGTATCATGTTGGCATTGACAACTTATATCTTATCCCAACCGCCGAGGTGCCAATTACTAACCTATATAGGGATGTGATTGTAAAAGAAGAAGAGCTTCCGATTAAGAATTGCGCGTATACTCCATGTTTCCGTCGTGAGGCTGGTTCTTACGGAGCGCATGTTCGCGGATTGAATCGTTTACACCAATTTGATAAGGTCGAGATTGTTCAGATTGCTCATCCTGAAAAATCATATGAAATATTGGAAGAAATGAGTTCATATGTGCAGTCTCTGTTACAAAAGCTTGAATTACCTTACCGTGTGTTGCGTTTATGTGGCGGCGATATGAGCTTTACATCAGCCCTTACTTATGATATGGAAGTTTGGTGTGCTGCCCAGGAACGTTGGCTTGAAGTATCCTCCGTCTCCAATTTTGAAACCTTTCAAAGCAACCGCCTGAAACTACGTTATAAAGGCAAAGAAGGAAAGGCTCAACTGCCCCATACTTTAAACGGTAGCGCGCTTGCCCTGCCACGTATTGTTGCAACGCTTTTGGAGAACAATCAAACAGAGAATGGGATTAAAATTCCGGCAGCATTAGTGCCTTATACTAAGTTTGAATGGATTGACTAGTTATTTTTGATCCAGCCTTTACCCCCTCAATGCGAAGGCTGGATCAAAAATAATAATATAACATTTACGTTTAAGTGTTATATTTACAACCGAAGCAGAAAAACGGACAGGCTAAGTCATCCTCTGACCTCTCAGCCACTTTTTCAATAAGGCGCCGTTACCCTGAAACAACAGCTCAGCAAAACTTTAAAGCAATTGACAAGTTTTGTATAGGTTGCAATCTTCGTGCTTTAAAATCCAGAAAAATAACTACTCGGTTTATCGAGATCTAAATTTACTGACATGACATTTGATTATAATACTACAAGGAAGAAGCTAATCCTTGCTGAATATGGCAGAAATGTTCAGAACATGGTTGCTTACATCTGCAGCCTACCTACTAAAGAAGAGCGAAACAGGCATGCTCAAGTGGTGATAGACCTAATGGGATTCTTAAATCCGCACTTGCGTGACGTTACCGACTTTAAGCATAAATTGTGGGATCACCTTCACATCATTTCCGATTTTAAAATTGATGTAGATTCACCGTACCCAAAGCCGTCGGAAGATGCGATACATTTTAAACCAGAGCGTCTCATGTACCCTCAAGAACGTATCAAATTCAAACATTACGGGAAAACGGTTGAAATAATGATACAAAAAGCCAAGGCTATTGAGGACCATCAGCGCAGGCAGGCAATGATCCATTCTATTGCAAACTTCATGAAGATGGCTTATGTAACCTGGAACAAGGATACTGTAGCCGACGAAACGATAATTAACGATTTAAGGGAACTATCCAACGGAGAACTTATTTTAGAGGATAATGTAAATCTAAGCAGGGTTGAAGTTCGGTCTAATGCACCAGGCGTTCGCCAGAAAAATGCCAGTAGTAGCCAGAGCAACAGTTACAATAAAGGCCGTCAAAATAATAATAACAATAACCGCAATCAAGGCAACCGCCCTAAAAACGTGGGGAAACGTTACTAGTTAAAACCAAAGCAAACTTTTATTAGTCTCATGAATGCATTTGAAATTCACGGTGGGAAACCGTTGAAAGGCGAAATCATTCCTCAGGGCGCAAAAAATGAAGCCCTTCAGGTTATTTCCGCCGTTTTGTTAACAGAAGAGAAAGTAACTATCAGTAATATCCCCGATATTAAAGATGTTAATAAGCTAATTGAACTACTTGGCGACCTGGGAGTTTCTGTTGAACGAATTAATAAAGACACTTACTCTTTTCAAGCGAAGAACATCAACCTCGAGTTTTTCCAATCTAAAGAATTTAAAAATAAAGGTGGTAGCCTACGGGGATCGATTATGATCGTTGGGCCGTTACTAGCTCGTTTTGGAAAAGCTGCGATTCCAAAACCAGGAGGCGACAAAATTGGCCGCCGGAGGCTAGACACGCATTTTCTGGGCTTTGAAAAACTCGGTGCCAAGTTTGTTTACGATGCCGAAACCAGCTTCTTTAACGTTGATGCAACTGATCTTAAAGGCACTTATGTCCTTTTAGATGAAGCCTCAGTAACAGGGACAGCGAATGTTGTAATGGCCGCAGTTCTCGCTAAAGGAACTACAACGATTTATAATGCAGCCTGCGAACCTTACCTGCAACAGTTGTGCAAAATGCTTAATCGCATGGGTGCAAAAATTTCAGGCATAAGCTCCAATTTACTTACAATTGAAGGTGTAAGCCGCTTGAGCGGAACAGAGCACAGATTATTGCCTGATATGATTGAAATTGGTTCGTTTATAGGGCTTGCAGCTATGACCGGGTCAGAAATCACCATTAAGGACGTTCAATACCAAGAACTAGGAATTATTCCAAATGTTTTTAAACGCCTTGGTATTCAAATGGAGCTACGTGGCGACGATATTTTCATTCCGGCACAGAGTAACTATGAAATAGAAACATTTATAGATGGATCAATTTTAACGATCGCCGATGCTCCGTGGCCAGGCTTCACACCCGACCTGCTTAGTATCATTTTAGTTGTTGCAACCCAAGCAAAAGGAAATGTAATGATACATCAAAAGATGTTTGAAAGCCGCCTCTTCTTCGTTGATAAATTAATTGATATGGGGGCACAAATAATTCTTTGCGACCCACACCGGGCTACAGTAATGGGGCTTGACAACCAGGTTAAATTACGCGGTATTGAGATGACCTCTCCAGATATCAGGGCTGGCGTTTCATTGCTCATTGCAGCGCTCTCTGCCAATGGACGTTCTATAATTCACAATATCGAACAAATAGAAAGAGGGTATCAGGATATTGATACTCGACTAAAAGCATTAGGAGCAGATATCAAAAGAATCGACGTGATGCCTCAAGGGCATTAACAATAAAAGTAAAAAGTAAAAATCCCGGTTGATTTTAATCAGCTGGGATTTTCTTTTTATGTCATATCACGCTATTGCGACAAAGCATCAATTATATCAAATTGGGTTATAATCTCAATCTCGCCTCTTTCATCCTCTACCAAAACCGCCAGATTCTCTTTATCGATCAGGGACGCAATTTTTTCCATAGAAGTATTTAGTGCTACAAAAGGAAAGGGTTTCGTCATAATCTCCTCAACCTTGCTTGACCTTAACGAGGGGTTTTCCAGTAGCCTCCCTAGAATATCTCCTTCAGTTATTTTGCCAACAATCTTCCCTTCCTGAATTACCGGCAGCTGGGAAATATTTAATGTCTTAATAGTATTTATTGCATCCTGCAATAGGCTGCCAGCATCAATGGTGATAATTTCCTGATGCTCCCTTTTGTTGATGATTGACCGGGCCGTAATTTTCTCATCCTTTAAAAAGCCTCTTTCCCTTAGCCAATCTTCATTATACATCTTACCTAGATAGCGCGTGCCGTGGTCATGGAAAATTACCACCACCACGTCAGATTCCTTTAAATGCCCCTTTAATTGAAAAAGCCCCGCTATGGCAGCCCCTGCAGAATTACCGGCAAAAATTCCTTCCTTACGAGCAATTTCGCGAGTCATTAAAGCCGCGTCCTTGTCAGTTACCTTTTCAAACAGGTCAATCACATCAAAGTCTACATTCTTGGGAAGAAAATCTTCCCCTATTCCTTCTGTTATATAAGGGTATATCTCATTTTTATCAAAAATACCAGTCTCTTTATATTTCTTAAAGACGGAGCCATAGGTGTCAATACCCCACACTTTTATTGCTGGATTCTTTTCCTTGAGAAATCTGCCCGCACCCGATATTGTGCCACCGGTGCCAACTCCGACAACCAGATGGGTAATCTTACCTCCAGTCTGTTCCCATATTTCAGGGCCTGTTTGTTCATAATTAGCCTGTGTATTCGAAAGATTATCGTACTGGTTTGCCTTCCATGAGTTTGGGACTTCTCGTTCAAGCCTTGACGAAACGGAATAATATGAGCGGGGATCTTCCGGATCTACGTTTGTGGGGCAAACAATAACCTCAGCGCCAAATGCCCTCAGGGCGTCTGCCTTTTCTTTAGATTGCTTATCTGTGGTAGTAAAAATACAATTGTAACCCTTTACAACGGCAGCTATCGCCAATCCCATACCCGTATTCCCGGACGTGCCTTCTATAATAGTACCACCAGGCTTGAGCTTTCCTTCCTTCTCCGCATCCTCGATCATCTTCAAGGCCATGCGGTCCTTAATAGAATTGCCGGGATTGGTAGTCTCAATCTTAGCCAGTACCGTAGCCTTAATATTCTTTGTGATTCGGTTAAGCTTTACCAAAGGTGTGTTGCCAATAGTTTCGAGAATATTATTATACCACATATGATGTTAACAAGTTTAAGTAAAACCCGCAAACATCCTTTAATGTTCCAGAACCAGCCTTAAAATTTCAAGTGCTTAACTGTTAGTCCGTTATTTATCAGCTGTTTTAGAGAATCGATACCTACCTTAAGATGTGTTTCGACATAGTGCTCGGTTACTTTCGAGTCGCTTTCAGCAGTTTTAACCCCCTCCGGAATCATTGGCTGATCTGACACAAGGAGCAAGGCACCGGTTGGAACTTTGTTAGCAAAACCTGCCGTAAAAATTGTGGCTGTTTCCATATCGATTGCCATCGCCCGTAAGGTTTTGAGGTATTTTTTAAAAACCTTGTCGTGTTCCCATACTCTGCGGTTGGTCGTATAGCAGGTGCCAGTCCAATAATCCCTTGAGTAATCACGGATCGTAGTAGAAATAGCCTTTTGCAGGGCAAACGAAGGTAAAGCGGGTACTTCGGGCGGAAAGTAATCGTTTGAAGTTCCCTCTCCCCTTATTGCCGCAATCGGTAGGATCAGGTCCCCAATACTATTCTTCTTTTTTAAGCCGCCACATTTTCCTAAAAACAACACCGCCTTAGGCTTAATCGCACTTAGCAAATCCATCATCGTGGCAGCAAGAGGACTTCCCATCCCAAAATTTATGATCGTGATCCCTTCGGCTTTAACGCTCTGCATTGGCTTATCCAACCCCATTATTGGCACGTTCCCATGCCATTCGGAAAAAAGCTGGAGGTATTTGGAGAAGTTCGTCAATAAAATAAAACCTGTAAAGTCATCTAGTGGGCGGCCGGTATATCTGGGGAGCCAATTGTTTACAATCTGTTCTTTTGTTTTAAGCCCTTTCTTAACCGGAGATTCAACTTCTTTAACCTTCTCTGCTTGTTCTATAATAGCAGGGTCTTGTTTTACTTCTTTTTCTTCATTCATAAGTACACTCCTTTTTAAACAAAAAATCCCCCGCTTTAGGCGGGGGACTCATCTAAGTAGCTAGGCTACTTTAAGCTTTTTGAGATCCGACTTGGCGAACTTATCTAAGGCGTAATCCAGTGTAATAAAGAGCTCTTTACCCTGCTGTTTATTAGAGGGTACTTCAAACATAGCGTCAATCATAATAGCTTCACAAATGGAACGCAATCCACGAGCGCCAAGCTTAAATTCGAGAGCCTTATCTACGATGAATTCTAACACTTCTTTATCAAATCCTAATTTGATTCCTTCGTACTCGAACAACTTTCTATACTGTCTTACCAAAGAATTTTTAGGTTCTGTAAGAATGTTAAGCAAAGTAGCTCTATCAAGTGGGTTTAAATGAGTAATAACAGGCAAACGTCCGATCAACTCAGGTATTAAACCGAAAGAACGAAGATCTTGAGGTGTAATATACTTATAAAGATTTTTAAGATCAATAACTACATCGTCTTTTTTCACTTTATAACCTACTGTTTGAGTTTTTAAACGATTTGCAATCTTTTTCTCAATGCCGTCAAAAGCTCCGCCGCAAATGAATAGTATATTGTTCGTATTCACAGCAATCATTTTCTGGTCAGGATGTTTACGCCCTCCTTGTGGTGGAACATTAACTATTGTACCTTCAAGAATCTTTAACAGAGCTTGCTGTACACCTTCTCCAGAAACATCTCTGGTAATAGATGGATTATCACTCTTACGAGCAATCTTATCGACTTCGTCAATGTATACAATACCCCGTTCTGCCGCAGTTACGTCGTAATCTGCCGCTTGTAACAGGCGAGTTAGGATACTTTCAACATCTTCTCCCACGTAGCCAGCTTCTGTAAGCACAGTAGCATCGCAAATACAGAAAGGGACATGAAGGATTTTTGCGATAGTTTTTGCCAAAAGGGTTTTTCCGGTACCTGTTTCGCCAACCATTATAATGTTAGATTTTTCAATCTCAACCTCATCCTTTTCAATCTTTTGATTAAGGCGCTTATAGTGGTTGTAAACGGCAACAGATAACACTTTTTTCGCGTCGTCCTGGCCTATTACATATTGATCTAAATGTGTCTTTATCTCCATCGGCTTCATTAATGTAAGGGCCGACTGAGATGTCTTTGTTTTCCGGGTAGACAGCTCCTCTGAAAGAATCTGGTTTGCCTGTGCTACGCATTTATCGCAGATATGGGCATCCAAGCCTGCAATCAGCATTAGCGTATCCTGCTTACCGGAACCGCAAAAAGAACATTTAATATCTTTTGAACTTTTACTCATTATTCATTTACCTTATTAGCTCCAAGAACCTCGTCAATCATGCCGAATTCTTTAGCTTCGCTTGCAATCATCCAATAATCTCTGTCTGAAGCATCGTGAACTTTTTGATAATCCTGTCCAGAATGGTGAGAGATTATATCATAAAGTTCGCGTTTTAACTTCAATATTTCACGCGCAGTAATTTCAATATCAGACGCTTGCCCCTGAACTCCACCAAGAGGTTGGTGAATCATCACCCTTGAGTGAGACAAAGCAGCCCTTTTACCAGCTGCACCTGCGCAAAGCAACACTGCTCCCATTGAAGCAGCCATACCTGTACAGATTGTAGCTACATCCGGAGCGATGTATTGCATTGTATCGTAAATTCCTAGGCCAGCGTAAACAGAACCTCCAGGTGAATTTATATAAATCTGGATGTCGCGCTTGGCATCTGTCGATTGAAGGAATAACAATTGAGCCTGAATGATGTTCGCAATATTATCATAAATCGCATCGCCAAGAAAAATAATGCGGTCCATCATTAATCTTGAAAAAACATCCATCTGTGCAACATTTAGAGATCGCTCTTCAATGATATAAGGAGTCATGGAAACCGGTAAGGCATTTTTCTCAACTCTTGCAATGAAGCTATCAACGTGTTGGCTACCTATACGGTGATGTTTTACAGCGTATTTACGAAATTCGTTTTTGTCTATTCCCATGGATTAAAAGTTTTTGGTTAAAAATTATCTAATAGTGTGCGAGAACTTAATTATTTTAAAAGACAATTGGTTCAGGCACACTAATAACCAATATCTTTTAATTCAGTTCAAGAAACTTATTATATTCTATTTCCTGCTTGTCTAATGTAACAACAGTTTTCAGGTAATCAAATACTTTTTGTGCTTTTACCTCTTCAAAAATTCTGTTTGCATTTTCTTTATTTTGAAGGAACTGCACAGCATATTGAGCTAACTGGTCTTCAGGAAGAGCTTGTGGGCTATACATTCTGAACTGCGCGTCTAAACGAGCTTTTGCTGCAGTTAAAACGTCTTCGTATTTTATCTCGATACCATTTTCTTTGATGATTTTATTTTCGATCAAAGTCCATTTCAGATTACGGGCGAAGTCATCATAACCTTGCTCTAATTCTTCCTCTGTTAACTTTTCGTTTGTAGCTTTTAACCAACGTTTTAAGAACTCGTCAGGCAACTGAAGCTCGAATTTGCTAAGGCCGTAACCCAAAAGGTCGTCCTGTAACTTCTGGTCTGCGTTTTGAGCCATCATAGACTCCAGTTCGGCAGTAATTTTTTCTTTAAACTGCTCTTCTGTTGTTACATCGCCAGCAGGGAATATTTTATCAAAGAACTCTTGATTTAAATCTGCTTCCTCTAACCTATTTACATTTTTTACAACTAGTCGGAAGTTTGACTTTAATTCTTTAGCATCCTCTTCAGAAATACCTAAAACTTTAGATACATGAAACGCATCATTAGCAAAGGCTTTTTGAATATCTACTACAACTTCGTCGCCTTGTTTCAAGCCTACCAAAGACTTCTTAATTTCTTCGTCTTTTATAAGATCTAAACGGATTGACGCAGTGTTCGCTATACCGCCTTCAAAAACAGAACCATCTGTAGAAAGTTGTGTTAATTCTGAATAAAGCACGTCATCTTCTGCCGAAACTTCCGGGTTTGTCATTTTGCCATAGCTTTTGCGCAGATTTTTGATGCGAGACTCTAACGTGTCAGCATCAACTTTTATTTGGTATTGAGCTAACTTATCAGCTGCAGAAAATTCAAGCTTAAATTCAGGAGCAAGGCCTAATTCATAATTAAACTCAAATTCGTCGTTATAATCCCAGTTGAACTCTTTAGAATCGTCAACTTTTGGAAGGGGTTGGCCTAAAACCTCTAATTTATTTTCTGTGATATAATTATTAAGAGAATCGCTTAACAGGTTGTTGATCTCGTCAACTAGAATGCTTTTTCCATACATTTTTTTAATATGAGAGGCTGGAACCATTCCTTTACGGAAACCTGGAAGCTGAGCTTTTTTCGCTTGTGTTTTAATTGCTTTCTCTACACGCTCACGATAATCTTCTGGTTTGATATTCACTTTTACCAGCGAATTAAGGCTATCGATTTTCTCTTGTGTGATATTCATGACTTGATATTTAATCGTTGTTTGTACTTTTTATAAAAATCCTACAGCAGAAGTCTTTTCAACTTACTAATACGGGGCGCAAAAATAGTATTTTATAATGATATTTCCAGCAGGTGAAGGTGTGATTTAAATAACAAAAGCAACTAGTATAGTGCTTTGCAACAAAGGATTAGGAGAAAAAAAAGGGAATCTTTAAAATTACCTGAAAACAAAAAAAGCAGGCTTATAAACCTGCTTTTTTGTGCGGAAGAAGGGACTCGAACCCCCACGCCGTGAAGCGCCAGATCCTAAGTCTGGTGCGGCTACCAATTACGCCACTTCCGCGTCTTTGTTC
>Ga0307412_10001724_pt1 | contig 12097 bp, 14 predicted proteins | sample DK1Cmetagenome_3_FD_203823 | JGI IMG/M metagenome (GOLD analysis project Ga0307412, IMG submission 203823) | Maize rhizosphere microbial communities from greenhouse at UC Davis, California, United States - DK15-C-1 | ecosystem: Host-associated > Plants > Roots > Rhizosphere > Soil | place: USA...
TTATAGTCCTGAAACCCAATTCCAAAAAGCTCTGAATTAATTGGGAGGTGTCTTTTTTCCATAATGGAAATACTCCTTCCATCCCATGTTTTGAAAGAAATTTTAACCGATACTCCTTTAAGTCCTCAAGAAAAATATCGCCAAATACAATATGGGAGATTCCCCGCTGTTTTAAGTCCTTTAAAGTTCTGCCAAGTTCATCCTCATATACACTATTAGATGGGCTGTTTGCCACCATCATTTTATATAATGGAATCCCGGTTTCTTTCGCCTGCATTTCCAAAAGGCCTTCCCTTACTCCATGCATTGAAATTCTTTTATACTCAGCATTCACCGTCGTGATCAGCAACACAATTTCCAATTCAGGATAATGATTGAGAATGTAGTGCAATGCATAGGCAGAATCCTTGCCCCCGCTCCAGAATAAGGCAGCTTGATGCTTCATTGGCACAAAATAACGCATTAAGGCCGTTAAATGTAATTCTCTTAAACAAAAATGCATATTCGTTTTTTAACAGAGTATACCTTTTATACTATGGAACCACTGCACGCAAATACTGTTGAAGGACAACTTCATGAAATTGAACATATTAAAAAAGTAAGAGAACTTGCTGCTAAATTAAAAGACATTAAGATAGCTATGTTAACTACCAATACGCTGGATGGAAGGCAGCATAGCCGGCCCATGTATACATTCGAGCTGAAAGACGACGGCATTATCTGGATGTTTATTGGAAAAGACTCAAGGAAGGTGGCAGAAATTGAAGCCAATCCGAATGTACTCTTAAATTACAGCAATCCGCAAAGCGATTTATATATCGCTATAAATGGTAAAGCTGAAATTAGCGAGGATGCCTCAAAAATTGAAGAGCTTTGGAGCAATCGGTTCAAAGCCTGGTTTCCGGAAGGCGCAACGGACAAAAATTTATCCTTGTTGAAAATTACGCCGGAAGAAGCCGAATATTGGGACACCCCGGATTTGCTGCTAACGCAGATTATTTCGTTAGTAAAAAACACCCTTTCAGGAAATCCATATGTAAGCGGAGAGAATAAGAAACTTAATTTTTAAATTATTAAACAGGTTTTTTTACTATAAAGCAGTATATTCAGGCTCCTGAACACACGCTTTATGTCCGTTTATTCCATTGAAGATAAAATACAGTCGGCAATTGACTCTGTAAAAACCTATGCCGCAGATTTGCCTGGCGTATTAGTATTGCACGATTTAAGAACCTGGAAAGTAGCCTGGATGTCAGAAAGAGGGCTTTCCCAGTTGGGTATTACACTAGATGAAGTTACAAGCATTAGTGCCGAGGATTATTATGCAAGGTACTTTAACCCAGAGGACGCGAAAGACTACGTTCCTAAAATATTGGGATTGTTTGATAACGAAACAGACGACAACATCTGCACATATTTCCAGCAAGTAAGATTTGCCGGCCACTCAGATTGGAAGTGGCATATGTCGAGCACCAGAGTCTATATGCGCGATGACGAAAATAAGCCCCTCCTTACAATAACCATGGCCTTCCCTATTGATGCTATGCACCATATGACAACGAAGGCCGAAAGGATTTTACAGGAAAACAACTTTCTCCGTAAGAATATTCAGAAATTTAGATTATTGAGCGAAAGAGAACAAGAGATCCTCAAACATCTTTCACTAGGGCAAAACTCTTCGGAAATTGCAGACACTCTATTTATCTCTGAACATACGGTTGATACGCACAAAAGAAATATCAAGCGGAAATTAGGCGCCAGTTCAATGTACGAACTAGGGGAATATGCAAGGGCTTTTAATCTAATATAATACCCTTGGACTATTTATACTCTACCTGTTCATCAGTAAAATAAGTTTTACGCTTATTTATTTCATCAGTTTTGATAGAAGAGCCCGTTGGGCTGGTTTTATGCCTATGGTTATGGATCTTAAGGAAATCTCGTACTTCGCCATTGATAATATCCGGATGTGACTTTTTTATTTGACGCTCTGCCTCAGTTAACGACGTTTTGATACTTTCAATGAGTTTGGTAAGTTGCTCGGCTGGAATCTTATTAGCAGCAGAAAAAGGCGATAATTTCGCTTCCCATAAAATTTCATCAGCATAGGCATTCCCTATGCCTCTGATAATTTTCTGGTCCATCAAAATATTTTTTATTGCAGTGCGGCTGCGTTTTAGTTTCGCTTCCAGGTAATCAACATTCAGGTCATTAGATAAAGCATCTGGAACCTTGCTTTCCTCCGGATTCAAAGAAATATTAGCAAAACCCTGGAAATCAGTTAACGCAAGTCCAGCACCATCCTCAAACAACATTTCCATCAAGGTAGATTTATGAGAATTCCTTTCTTCAAAAAGGTACAGTTTGCCATTCAACATCAAGTGTAAGCCTACAATCTGATTATCATCAAACTCAAACCGAAGCTCCTTCCCTTCCCGGTAAACACTCAAAAGCTTTTTATTATTCAGGGCTTTGTTTAACTCTATTTCCGAAACTTGCTTCTGCGGTTTAAGAACAGTTACTTCTTTAACAGTCTTTCCAGCTAAAGCTTTGTTTAAGTTGGCACTAAATATTTGCAGGTCGGGAAGTTCAGGCATTGTCGGTAATTTTTGTAAAAAATAAACCTATCGCAAGCATTAAAGTTTAAATATTAATTTAAATAAACATAGGTAATACCGTCGCCTCCCCTGTCTGGATGTTCATCCTCCATACGGCTCACTTCAGAGTACTTTTTCAAATAATTCCTGATAAGTTTTCTTAAAATGCCGTCGCCTTTCCCATGAATAATTTTCAAGTTCGAAAAGCTCATCATAATAGCCTTATCCAAATATTTTTCGATTTCATACAATGCCTCTTCGCCACGCATTCCCCGCACGTCAATTTCCGGGCTAAAATTTGCCACAGCATCAGTAACCTGCGATGAATATGAACGGCGAATTTCCTTCGGAACCTCTTTATTTGAGATCTTAGATACCCGCTTTCGTTTTACTACCGACCTCAAATCTCCAATGGCAAGAATCACGTTATCCTTGGTAACATCAATCACTTGCCCAATCGTTTCAGAATCACTTAGCTTCACCCAGTCCCCTGTCTTCAACTCTGAAGTATCGACTTCGACTTTTTTGGGTGCAGGCTCTTTAATCTGGTGTTTATGTAACTCGGTTTTAAGGTTTTGCCTTAATTGCTGCGTTTTTTCTTTATCAGCTTTGCTTTCCTTTATTTCTGAAATCGTGTTTTCTACAAGCTTATTCGCATTAAGGATAATATTCTTCGCTTCATTCTTCGCATCCTTTAAAATCGCTTTACGGTTTTCTTCGAGATAGCTTTTCAGCTTTTCATTTTCCTCTATCAGCGTTTTTACCTTTCTCTGCTGGCGTTCAATGGAAATACGGTTTTCCAGTAGCTCTTTTTTATCCCGCTCCAAATCCACCAACAGGGTATCTACTTTTTTCTGGTGCCCGCTTATCTTGCTTTTCGCTGCATTCAGCACATTGGGAGGCAAACCTATTTTTTGAGCAATTTCAAAAGCATAAGAACTACCAGGTTTACCGGTTTCCAGTATATATAGCGGACGCATTTCCATATTGTCAAACATCATGGATGCATTCTCAATACCTTCGGTGATATTGGCAAAGCTTTTTAAATTGGAATAGTGCGTAGTAACTACTCCACGGATATGCTTACGGTTTAAGGCTTCAAGAACGGCCTCGGCAATAGGGCCGCCGAACTGAGGATCAGTACCGGTACCGAACTCATCGATTAAAACGAGTGTTTTACCACCAGAATTTTCGACGAAATATTTCATTTTTGAAAGGTGGGCACTGTAAGTACTCAAGTCGCTTTCGATGGACTGATCATCGCCGATATCTGCAAATACCTGCCTGAAAATACCGACGGTAGAGCTTTCGTCAACCGGCACAAGCAAGCCTGCCTGAACCATAATCTGTAAAAGCCCCACCGTTTTCATACAGACGGACTTACCACCGGCATTGGGGCCCGATACGACAAGGACACGCTGTCCTTCGTCGATTTTAATATTAAGAGGCACAACGGTTTGCCCTTCTTTTTGTAAAGTAAGGTATAACAACGGATGCCTGGCATTTATTAAGTTGAGTTCCGCTGAACTAGCCAATACTGGCATCACTGCTTCTGTCTGTATGGCGAAAAGAGCTTTTGCCCTCACAAAGTCCAACTTGGTTAATAAACCATGATAAGCAAGCAAAAGCGGCACATAGGGGCGCAATTCGTTACTTAAAGCTGTTAATATTTTGATGATTTCACGCCGCCTTTCGAATTCCAGGTCGCGAACCAGATTATTTAACTGAAATACTTCCTCGGGTTCTAAAAATACGGTTTGCCCGGATGCCGACTCGTCATGAACGAAACCTTTAACCTTACGCTTATTTTCGGCTAAAAGGCGAATACAAAGGCGCCCGTCACGAATTGTTAGGTTACCATCGGCTGTCCAGTTATTATTCTGGGCATTCTTAAAAATATGGTCAATTTTCTTTCGGGCTTCCTGCTCAGCCTTTAAAATACTATGAATCAAATGTTGCAGTTCCGCCGAAGCATTAGGGCGAATTTTCCCTTTATCGTCAATTACCTGTTCTATGCTTTTAACAATCTTCTTTTCGATCGGAAGATGTTCAAATAATGCCTCAAGGTTAGGATAACGCCCTTCCCTTTCATTAAAGTAGTTGATAACAGCAAATACCGTTTGAAGTGATAACAGTACCTGGTGAAGCTCTGCTTCGGTTAAATAAGCACCTTCAACTTTAATTTTATCTGCCAGTGATTTGATATCGAACAGATTTCTGATCGGCAGAGGGGTATCATTTTCAAGAATTTCTTTAAACTCTTTTGTTTGGTTTAAGAATTTCTGGATCTGGTCAAAACTCGTCATCATTTGGATACGCAGAACCATTTGCCTACCCATTTCGCTGAGGCAATGCTGCTGTATTAATGATTTTATTTCGGTAAACCCTAGTTTATCTGCTGCGTTTTGCGGGTAAATCATTTTTTATCTTTCTTCAGTCTAAGCTTCTTCTCTAATCTTGATTTCTTTACCGAATCTCTTTTTAGCGAATCCTTTTTAAGGGTAGCTTTCTTTAGTTGAACTTTTTTAATTGAATCTCGTTTTAACGAATCTTTTTTAAACTTCTCACGCTTAGCAATGGAGTCCTGGACAAACTTGTCGCGCTGTTGCTGCTTCTTTATTTTTATTTGCTCTTTCTTTTGCTCGAACTTCTCCAACTTTCCAAGTTTCTCTGCTACCTGTGCATACATTGCCTTAAGCCTAATGGGGTCTTTTGCATAAAACTCAAGGCTCTTTTTAAAGCTCGCCGAATCAATATCATAAGTTTTATACAAGGATTTATACGTTGTAATTACTAAGGTTGTATCAATAATACTTGATGTATAACCATCCGCAAGGTGCATGTCTGTAAGCACATTAACCATTTTATCCTCTGGAATTATCCCCTCGGGGGTGCTGCCAGTTTTACATCCTACAGAAAAAATGAAAAGAAAAAACAATACCAGTAAACGCCTCATTTCTTAATTTAGCCGTGATTTTGCGATAAAAATACATATAAATGAGTATAGCAGCCAATCTAACAGAATTAAAGAAGGAAACCGACCGCCTGAATGTTAAACTGATCGCCGTTTCTAAAACTAAGCCTAACGAAGAAATTCTGGAAGCTTACCATGCTGGTCAACGCGTTTTTGGCGAAAACCAGGTGCAGGAATTGGTTGAAAAACATGATGCTCTGCCTAAAGATATCGAATGGCATTTAATTGGCCATTTACAAACAAATAAGGTAAAATACATTGCTCCATTTGTTAAACTTATACATTCGGTAGATAGTATTAAGTTACTGAAAGAGATTGATAAACAAGCCGAAAAAAATAACAGGATCATAGATTGCCTGTTACAGGTTTACATCGCAGATGAGGATACCAAGTTTGGATTGGGTTTTGATGAAGTTATAGAGCTTCTTCGCTCAGATGAATTTGCCGAGTTAAAACACGTTAGAGTTACAGGAGTAATGGGAATTGCCACAAACACTGAAAACCAAAAGCAAATCAAAGACGAGTTCAATGAACTGAAAGTTTTTTTTGACGGACTAAAACAAAGTTTCTTTAGGAAAGAGGCTTCTTTCCGGGAAGTGTCAATGGGCATGTCAAGCGATTATAAAATTGCCATTGAACAAGGCAGTACGATGATCCGGGTAGGCAGCACTATTTTCGGACACAGAGTTATTAAACATTGGAAAGCAGACAAGCAATAAACAGCTTATCTTCACCGATAATTCTAAATTCTAGATATGATTCGATACGCTCAAAGAGAAGACTGTGCCCGCCTGCTAGAGCTTGTAAATGAACTTGCTGTTTTTGAGAAAGCTCCTGAAGAAGTAACCGTTTCTTTAAAGGAGTTTGAGGATGCCGGTTTTGGCAACCAACCAGTTTGGAAGGCATTTGTTGTTGAAGTGGATGGGAAAGTACAAGGTTTTGCGTTATGGTATGTGCGTTATTCAACATGGAAGGGCTGCCGCTTATATCTGGAGGATTTCCTGGTTACCGAAGCCTATCGCTGCCAGGGGCTGGGGCGCTTGCTTTTCGAGGCAGTAGTAGCCGAGGCGGGAGATAAAAACTTTAATGGAATGGTATGGCAAGTGCTTGACTGGAATGAACCTGCCATAAACTTCTACAAAAAGTATGGTGCTGATATCCAGTCAGACTGGCTTAATGCATCCTTAACAAAAGAGCAGGTAACAACTTTGGCAGAAAGTATCAAAGCCGGAGCCCCTACCCTGTAATTCTATAAATAAATGACAGAAGTTTTCAAGTTTGGAGGCGCATCAGTAAAGGATGCCGCCGGAGTTAAAAATATAGCTGAGATAGTAAAATTACATGGTACCTCGCAGTTACTAATTGTGGTTTCGGCGATGGGTAAAACTACCAATGCTTTAGAAGAATTAACATTTGCCTATACACAGCAAAATGAAAATATTGATGAAAAATTTGATAGGATCAAAGCATATCACGAGGAGATATTGTTAGGGCTATTTGAAGATTCAATGCATCCTGTTTATAACGAGGTAGCCAACACTTTTGTCGAAATTGACTGGATCTTAGAAGAAGAGCCTCTGGACGACTTCGATTATATATATGACCAGATTGTTTCTATCGGCGAGTTGGTTTCATCTAAAATTGTAGGCGCCTACCTGAATCATTGCGGGATAGTATGCAAGTGGCTGGATGCCCGAAGTTTTATTCACACTGACAATACTTACCGGGAAGGACAGGTCGATTGGGTTAAAACCCAAAATGCAATAGAGAACCAATTACCATCCATTCTTGAAAATCAAATCGCAATTACACAGGGATTTATAGGCGGAACATCGGAGAACTTTACCACCACCCTTGGCAGGGAAGGCTCTGATTATACTGCGGCGATTTTCGCTTCATGTTTGAAGGCTAGTGCAGTAACTATCTGGAAAGATGTTCCAGGCGTATTAAATGCTGACCCAAAATGGTTTGATGAAACCGAACTAATGTCTCAGTTGAGCTATCACGATGCTATTGAGCTTACTTATTATGGGGCTACAGTGATCCATCCAAAAACTATCAAGCCGCTACAAAACAACAATATCCCACTGCATGTACGTTCTTTTCTAGACTACAGTGCCACTGGTACAACTATTAGCAATGCTGAAAAAGTAGCTCATACACCATCATTTATTTTCAAAGTAAACCAATCGCTTATTTCGATATTTCCAAAGGATTATTCTTTTATAATTGAAGAAAATCTTAGCCATATTTTTGACATTCTTCATCAGCATAGGGTGAAGGTGAACACAATGCTTAACTCAGCTCTTAGTTTCTCAATCTGCGTCGATAACAACCCTGACAAAATGAAAAGGCTTATCGAAGCCCTCTCCAGTTCATACAAAACCATTTACAATAATGATGTTGAGCTGGTGACCATAAGATATTACAACCAACAAACCATTGACCGGGTTACAGAAAACAAAAACGTGCTATTGGAAGTGAAAAGCCGACATACTTGCCAAATGGTAATGAAAGACATCTCTTAATCATACAAAAACTTGAATTACGAGTTATTAAAACCTGAAGTACAAGATTTTATCAATAGTCATATAAACGACGATATTAATAAGATCCTACTTGGAAAAAGCCCTTTTCCAGGCATAAGTACTCGCGAACTGGTACAACAGATTGATGGCAAAAAAAGAAGCGAAAAGAAATTACCTAACTGGTTTAATACCCCCGGAATCTACTTCCCTCCAAAGCTGAACATTGAGCAATCATCGTCCGAACTGACGGCAGCTTACAAAAGCAAGTTGATTCGAGGAAACAGCTTAATAGACCTTACAGGCGGCTTTGGTGTTGACGCCACGTATTTTTCAAGGCATACCGACAAGGTTTACCATATTGAGCAGAACGAGGAGTTATCCAATATAGCATCACATAATTCTAAAATACTTGGAATAAGTAATATTGAATTTATTAAAACAAACAGTGTTCAATTCCTACAGGAGGCCAAGGATGACTTTAGCACCTTATATGTAGACCCTGCCCGCAGGATAGAGTCTCAAAAAGTTTTTCTTTTGAAAGACACTTTACCAGATGTTGTTTCCAATCTGCCTCTATTTCTAAGCAAAGCTGAACGGATAATTATCAAAACATCTCCCCTCTTTGATATCCAATCCGGCTTGCGCGAGTTAGCCCATGTCTCTGAGATCCATGTCGTAAGCGTAAAAAATGACTGCAAAGAGTTACTATGGGTTATTGATAAGGATTTTAAGGACGAGCCAATAATAATAGCTTCTTGTCTCAGTCAAGCTACCCAAGAATGTTTTTCCTTTAAGCTATCCGAAGAAAAGAACTTAGCCCAGGCCGAAACAGCTGCTCCTGAGCAATATTTATATGAACCGGATGTCGCACTACTAAAAGCCGGCGGTTTTAAGAGCATTAGCTCAAGGTTTGGACTCAAAAAGCTAAACCCCAATACACATTTATACACCAGCGAATCATTTAAGAATAAATTCCCTGGAAAAGTGTTTACGATTCGCGGAGTGGCAATCTACAAGGAGTGGGCCAAAGCCATGCAGAAAAAGAAAGCGAATATAGTCTCGAGGAATTTCCCTTCGTCACCGGAGGAGATTAAAAAGAAACACAAGCTTACAGATGGTGGGGACGACTTTTTGTTTTTTTGCACGGGTAGCAAAAATCAGCTGCTGGTTATTGATGCCCAGAAAGTTACACAATAAAAAAGGCGCTTATTAGCGCCCTATTTCTAAACCAATTGCTTTCGCTATCATTGCCATTTTACTAAGCCATGTTTTAAGCAACTGTTCTTTTCCCTTAGGATATTTTATGGTAAATAAATACTCGCTTTTATCAGCACTATAGGGAGTATTAAGAAAATCAAATGGAAGAGCATTGTCCAGATACTTTCCAAAATTGTGCTCTAAAGTAACTGATGCTGTTTTAATGTCACTTGATTTCCAGTCTTCCTGTTCATACAACTCAAGCATTTCGCGTTCCGTGTTACCAAATAAAACTGAAAATTCACTGGCAGAAAGTCCTTGCGCGATTGCTACCTCTTTTACGATTTTACCAAAATGCATCTCAAATTAATTTTAATGGAAAATTACCACTTAACCTCACCGATTCCCAATTAATCCGGAAGAAGTTATCTTAAATATAACCTTTCTACGGCATGTTTTAGTACAGGGTTTCAAAGTTTCCCAACATAGTTCACATTTTTCTTGCGGCCTTGGAAAACATTTCAAAGATCAGAAAGTTTATTCAAAGTTTTTAATTTAATAACATTCATTTATTTTTGCACGACACACAAGGAGGTAGCGGGTTGCCGAAAACAGCGTTTACAAAATATATTCTGGTTTTTCTCTTTCTTTTCGCAATACTGGAAAGAACAGGCATTTCTGTGATTTCGTTTGTAGCTTATCAAAGCAGTAGATTAATCGATGCTGAAGAAATAAACAGTCAAGAAGAATCGAATCGTTCCGCAGAAACCGAAAGCATAAAGGAATCACTTAAAGAGTTTCTTTCAGGTACCAACAACTTAAACATACACCTTCCTTTGCTATCCCTTGATCAAAAGACAAAAAGGAATGAGAATAACGGAGCCTATTTAATATATCACCTTAGTGTCCCCACGCCTCCTCCAGACAATTTAGCTTAGGCCTATTTCATTTAGCCTATTTATTTCATCTATAAGCCTGCGCCCCCTGGGCCTGGCATTGAATTATCATTCCACAACATTTTAAACCAAAATAAATCATGAACAAAGTTAAGATTAGCTTGGCAGCAATTGCTATGTGCTTATTAGCCAGCAATGTATTCTCTCAGAAAATTAGTGATAATGAATTAAAAAGCCATCCGGCACCTATTACAAATGCGGTGGAACGGGTTACTCAATTGGAGCCGATTTCGTTTAATTATAGTCAGAAGTTTAATAAACTTAGTTTGCCAGCAGGGCAACAATATGGTTTTTCTACAAATAATGTCGAAGCCATATTTCCTGGCCTTGTAAAGCATCAAACTAAATTAGTCGCCGCTGGTAAAAATTCGTATCAACCGGCCACAATTAAAAATGTGGATATGGTTAGCTTAATTCCATTCCTTGTAGGAGCCATCAAGGAACAGCAAGAAGAGATAGAAAAGCTAAAAACGGAAATACATTCACTTAAAAGCACCGCAAACACGGCTAAGTAAATAAAAAAAGGCGCCTCGGGCGCCTTTTTTTTATTTTTTTTTACAGATTTTACCAAATAGATATCAATCAAGCAAATTGACATGACTTTTTCAAATTTAAAGACTATATCTTTCCTTCCCTAGTATGTTCGTAGAACAATATTTTGTTCGGAATGCATCAAAAAAGCAGTTATTTACCCGAGAACAACATCGAAACCAATCCAAACGCATGCCATTAAGGATGATTTTAATCAGATATTTATATTTTCGCGTGATTTTTGAACATTAAAAACATAAAATGATCACCTCACTTAATTCTAAACTAAGTAAATCACTAGTTCTTTTTAGTTTTTTTGCAACAAGTAGCGCATTTGCACAAAAACTCAGCGACAACACATTAAAAAAAGATGCTACTCCCGTTAAAAACACTGTAAAGCAGCTTACTAAACTCGAACCCGTATCCTTTAGCTATTATAAAGCGGAATTTGATCAACTTCCAGAAGGCAAACAATACGGCTTTTTAGCCAGTGACGTAAAAGCTGTTTTTCCTGAACTGGTAAAAAATCAAAGCAAAGTTGTTGCCGGAGATGGAAAGAATGCTACTAAATCAGTTACAATCGAAAATGTAGACATGGTTAGCTTAATTCCGCTTTTGGTGAGTTCCATAAAAGAGCAGCAAGCCGAAATCGAAAAATTAAAATCGGAATTAAATGCGCTGAAAAGAAATGTAAGCGCGGCGAAATAACAAAACCTGCATGGCCAAATAGTCATAAAAGACATGAAAGCCAATTGATTTAAAAAAAGGCGATTTTTTCGCCTTTTTTTATTGAGAATAGAAATCCGAAAGAGAACCGAAATAGGCATCATCCCAGCCTTCAACAATATCCTCGAAATCCGAATCTGGAATATTGGTATGCCTTAACTCTACAGAGGTTCCATCTTTATGCGGATGAAGTTTTATAGTAACAATGGAAGATTCAGCCTGATCACCGAAATACCACTCCTGAACAATCTTTTTTCCTTCTTCAAATTCAAGGTTTTTACCTGAAATGCTTCCCTCCCATAGGGAAAATTCCGAACCGGGTTCAGTAGACATCTCAGCTTCCTCACCAGTCCACAAGTTAATGGTATTGGGATTGGTTAAAGCCAGGTAAACTTCTTCGGGGCTGGCGGGTAGTGTATAATATTTTTTAAAATCTTTCATTCAGGGCAAAGATATAGCTTTTACATAAAGCCAACAATTATACACCAAACTGTCAACAGGGAATTCACTTGTAAAAAAACCGTAAGGAGAATTTCAGTGAAAGAACGATAGGCGAGGCAAAAGTGTCAGACATCTTCGAGATGTCTG
>Ga0307412_10001725_pt1 | contig 12096 bp, 10 predicted proteins | sample DK1Cmetagenome_3_FD_203823 | JGI IMG/M metagenome (GOLD analysis project Ga0307412, IMG submission 203823) | Maize rhizosphere microbial communities from greenhouse at UC Davis, California, United States - DK15-C-1 | ecosystem: Host-associated > Plants > Roots > Rhizosphere > Soil | place: USA...
CCCCCGCCCGGCGCGCAGCCCGCGCCCCTCTGGGGCACCGAGGACTACATCAGGGAGCTGCTGGGCGGCAGCATCACCGATGCCAAGGCCCGCAAGCAGACCCTCGCAGTGCGCAGCTTCCACCAGCGGGCCGACTTCGTCCGCTACTTCAAGTCCCACTACGGCCCCACCATCTCGGTCTACAAGTTCATCGGGGAGGACCCGGACAAGGTCAAGGCCCTGGATGCCGCGCTCACGGAACTGGCAGACTCCTTCGGCGACGCCCACGGCGACACCCCCTTCCAGATGGAATGGGAGTACCTCCTGTTCACGGCGAAGAAGGCGCAGTGATGGCGGGCGGCCATGTAGCCACCTCGACCGTAACCATCGACGCTCCCGCCAGCCGGGTCTGGGACGTTATCACCGATCCTGCCGCCATCAAGGAGTTCATGTTCGGCGCCGACGTGGTGACCGACTGGACCGTGGGCGGGCCCATCGTGTGGCGCGGCCAGTGGGAGGGCAAGGACTACGAGGACAAAGGCTTCATCCTGGAAGTGGAACCCGGGCAGCGGCTGGTCCACACGCACTACAGCCCGCTCAGCGGCGACGCGGACGTCCCGGAGAACTACCACACCCTCACCTGGACCCTCGAAGCGCTGGACCAGGGGACCCGGCTAACGCTTGCCCAGGACAACAACGCCACAGAAGAGGCAGCCGCACACTCGAAGGACATGTGGGACAAGCTGGTGGGCGACGTGAAGGCGATCGCCGAGCGCGGCTGACCGGCCGTCCCCGCCAGGCGGGCAGGCCGGTTAAGCCAAACGGCCGCCATCGGACTTTCCCCAAGGGAAGGCCCGACGGCGGCCGCCGGTTCCGTGCTTGAAAGCAGCGTGTCTGCTACTCGGCGTCGTGGTCCGTTTCCAGGATCTGGACCAGGCGCTCCAGTGCAACGTCGGCGCCGTCGCCCTCGGCGCGGAGGACCACCTTGTCGCCGTGGGAGGCGCCCAGGCTCATGAGCGACAGGATGCTGGCCGCGTCCATGGCCTCGTCGGCGGGCTCGCCTTCCTTGGCGATGGTGATGTCAAGGTCGAACTCTCCGGCAGCCTCGGCGAAAATCGCGGCAGGGCGGGCGTGCAGGCCCACGCGGCTGGCGACGGTTGCGGTGCGTTCTGGCATTGTTGCTCCTTTGTCTTGCGGCTTGCTGTGTTGCTGTGCCGGGGTAGTAGTGGGTGGACCGGATCAGACCGTTGCTGGAACGGTTTCCACCGTAGCAGTGCTCTTGGGGGCTGCCCAGCGCTTCAGCGCGATGACGGCCAGTGCGCTGACGATGGCTCCGGCGATGATCGAGACCACGAACATCAGGACGTTGCCGATGGCGAAGAACACGAAGATGCCGCCGTGCGGGGCCTGCGACGTGACGTTGAAGGCCATGGTCAGCGCGCCGGTGAGGGCGCCGCCCAGCATGCTGGCGGGAATGACGCGGAGCGGGTCGGCAGCGGCGAACGGGATGGCGCCTTCGGAGATGAAGGAGGCACCCAGCAGCCAGGCGGCCTTGCCGTTTTCACGCTCGGCCAGGGAGAAGAGCTTCTTGTCCAGGACGGTGGCCAGGGCCATTGCCAGCGGCGGAACCATGCCTGCAGCCATGACGGTGGCCATGATCTGCCACGGCGCCTGGTTGTCTGCGCTGCCGGCGCTCAGGCCGGCGACGGCGAAGGCATACGCCACCTTGTTCACGGGGCCGCCGAGGTCGAAGCACATCATGAGGCCCAGGATGATTCCGAGGACGACGGCGGACGCGCCGGTCATGCCGGACAGCCAGCCATTGAGGGCGGTGGTGAGTCCGGCGATGGGGCCGCCGAGCACCAGGAACATCAGGCCGGAAGCCACGATGGAGGCGAGCAGCGGGATGATGACCACGGGCATCAGGCCGCGCAGCCAGCGGGCCACCTGCCAAGTGCCGATCAGGTGCGCGATGTAGCCGGCCAGCAGGCCGCCGACGATGCCGCCCAGGAAGCCGGCGCCCATGAAGCCTGCCACTGCGCCGGCGACGAAGCCGGGGGCAATGCCGGGCCGGTCGGCGATGGCGTAGGCGATGTAACCGGCCAGTGCGGGAACCAGGAAGCCCATGGACAGGGCACCGATCTTGAAGAACACGGCGCCCAGGTAGGCGGCGAGCCCGCCCTCGGGGAGGTTGCCGAAGCTGTTCTCCAGGACCACCGTGTCCGCAACATCGGTGATGTCGTAGCCGCCCAGCAGGAAGCCAAGGGCGATCAGGAGGCCGCCGCCGGCAACGAACGGGATCATGTAGCTGACGCCGGTGAGCAGGGCCCTCTTCAGCTTCTGGCCGATGTGCTCACCCTTTTCGGCCTCGGCACGCTCGGCCTGCTCTTCGGCGCCGAAGTGCGGAACGCGGCGGGCGTGCGGATCGGTGGCGGCGGCGAGTGCTTCCTGGACCATCTTGGCCGGCTCGTCGATGCCGCGCTTGACCGGGGCGTTGATGACGGGCTTACCGGCGAAGCGCTCCTTGCCGCGCACGTCAACGTCCACCGCGAAGATCACGGCGTCGGCGGCAGCAATTACGGCTGGGTCCAGCGGCTTGGCGCCGGAGGAACCCTGGGTCTCCACCTGCAGGTCCACGCCGGCTTCCTGCGCGGCGGCCACCAGGGAATCGGCGGCCATGTAGGTGTGGGCGATGCCGGTGGGGCAGGCGGTGACGGCAACCAGGCGCTTGGGTCCGGAGGCAGCGGCCGGCGAGGCGGCACCTGTGGCAGTGGACCCGGCAGCAGCGGCACCCGCGGCGCCGGCACCTACTGCAGCCGCTCCGGCCGTCGCGGCGCCGACGGGGGCAGCGGCGGCCTGGGCTGCCGGCTTGTCAGCCAGGGCGCCGTCCACCAGATCCACGATCTCCTGCTGGCTGGTGGCGTTGCGGAGGGCTGCCGTGAAGTCCTTCTTGATGAGGGACCGGGCCAGCTTGGAGAGCAGCTTCAGGTGCTCCTGGTCCGCGCCGTCCGGGGCGGCGATGAAGAAGATCAGGTCCGCCGGGCCGTCCTTGGCGCCGAAGTCCACCTTCGGGTTGAGGCGGGCCATGGCCAGGGTGGGTTCGGTGACCGCGGCCGAGCGGCAGTGCGGGATGGCAATGCCGCCGGGGATACCGGTCGCGGTCTTCTGTTCGCGGGCGAAGGCGTCGGCGAAGAGGCCTTCAACCTCGGTTGCGCGTCCGGCGGCAGCTACCTTGCCTGCCAGGTGCCGGATCACCGACTCGGGCGCGTTGCCCAGGTTCTGGTCGAGCTCGACCAGTTCAGTGGTGATGAGCTGAGTCACTGTCAATCCTTTCGAAGGGCCGTGATGGTTACGGCATCCGGGGTTGTTTGGTGGACTGCCGGAACCGTTGAACCGGGCAGGGAGGCGGCAGCGGCACCGTGGGCCACAGCCTGACGAAGGCAATCGGCCGGGGACGCACCCTGGCCGTGGGCGAGCAGATAGCCGGCCAGCGCGGAATCGCCCGCGCCCACCGTACTGACCGCGGAGACCGGCGGATGCGTGGCCAGCCACGCGCCGTCGGCCGTTACCAGGACAGCTCCCTTGGAACCGAGAGTTGCCAGCACAGCACCCACACCCGCCCGAACGACGGCGGCAGCGGCTGCCGCTGCGGCCGCCGGGTCCGCTTCCAGTTCGTCAGCGGTGGCCGGGGCAAAGCCGGCCGCGGTGGCCAGCTCTGCCAGTTCTTCGGCGTTGGGCTTGAGGAGGTCCGGCATGCCGGCCGCGCCGCCGGTGAGGGCTGCGGCGAGTGGCTGGCCGGACGAGTCGACGGCGATCAGCGGCGGCCGTTCCGGGGACGCGCCGTCCGCGGATGAACGCAGGCGTTGGGCCGCCGTCGCGTAAAAATCAGCCGGGAAGCCGGGCGGCAGCGAGCCGGCCAGGACCACCCAGCTGGCACCGCGGGATGTCTCCAGGAGCAGCTTGAGGAGGGCCTCCTGCTGGTTTTCATCCAGGATGGGACCGGGCTCGTTGATCTTGGTGGTCACGCCGCCGGGCTCGGTGAGGGCAACGTTGGTGCGCAGCGGCTCGTCGATGGGCAGCGAGGCGAACGGCACGGCGCTCTCGCGGAGGCCGGCAAGGACGGGATCGCTGTCCGCGCCAGGGAGCACGGCCATGGATTCGAGGCCGGAGGCCACCAAGGCGCGGGACACGTTGACTCCTTTGCCTCCCGACTCCTGGCGGACGGAGACGGCGCGCTGTACCTCGCCCCGTTCCAGCGGGCCGGGCAGGGCCACGGTGCGGTCCAGGCTGGGGTTGGCGGTGAAGGTGACGATCATGCGATCACCACGTCTACGCCGGCTTCTTCCAGTGCGGCTGCCAGTTCAGGTCCGGGTTCGCTATCTGTAATCAAGGTGTCCAGGTCTTTCAGGGAGGCGAACTGGACCAGGGTTTCCGTGTCCAGCTTTGAGGAATCGGCCAGCACCACAATGCGGCGTGCCGAATGGACGAAGGCTGCCTTGACGGCGGCTTCTTCAGGATCGGGAGTGCTGAGGCCAAAGTCCGCGTGGATGCCGTTGGTGCCCACGAAGGCGATGTCCGGGCGGATTCTTGCCGCGGCGTCGACGGTGGCCTGGCCCACGGCCACCTGGGTGATGCCGCGCACCCGGCCGCCCAGGATCTGCAGCGCTATGCCGGGGACGTTGGAGAGTTTGGCCGCGATGGGGACGGCGTGGGTGATGGCCACGAGTTCGGGCCGGGGTTCTGCTGAATCGGTTGGCTCGGCAGCGGGGCGGCGGGAAAGCATGTCCGCCAGGACTTCGGTGGTGGTGCCGCCGTCGAGCAGGACGCTGGCGGCCTTATTGCGGGGGATGAGGGCCAGGGCGGCCTCTGCGATCCTGATTTTCTGGTCGGGCCGCTGGATGGCGCGCTCGGTGATGCTTTCCTCGGTGGTGCTGAATCGGTCTGCCGCCACGGCGCCGCCATGGACGCGGCGTACTGTGCCTGCGGTCTCAAGGGTGGCCAGGTCCCGGCGGACGGTTTCGGTAGTGATGCGGAAGCGCTCGGCCAGGTGGGTCACGCTGACCCGGCCGCTGCCGGCAACAAGCTCGGCAATCTTTTGCTGGCGCTCCTCGGCGAACACATACCCTCCGTTGCGTAGGTTGCTGGTGCTGGGATTTTCGGTGCCCCTGCCCTGGGCTTTCGAAGCCTGGGGTGACTGGCATCACATGATGTTGGGTTACTTGACTTTATCTTTGCTTCTGTTGGTTTGTCAATGGAAACCAACATGAAACAAAATGCCGCCCTTCCACTCGAGAGTTGCCGCCCCCCCGGTCAACGCTCCAAGGGGAAAGCCGGGCCGGACCATGACGGTTCGGCCCGGCTTTCCGGGAGTGAAGGGCACTCGGTGCCCGGACATTTCCTGCTGTTTGCGCTTCCGCTGGGCTAAAGCCCGCCGTCCCGGCTTTCGTTGCGGGTGATGCGCTCGCCGGTGTTCGGATCCACCACCGAGCGGGTCTCACTGACGCGCCGGCTGCGGCCCGGGGAGGCGAGGATGAGGGAGGCAATCAGCCCGATAACGCCCACGGCCATCAGGATGTAGCCGATGAGCACCTGGTCCACGAAGGGGATGAGGCCGGGGGCTACCGCCCAGGCCAGGATGGCGCCGAGGGCGATAAGGAAAATGGAGGATCCGATTCTCATGTCTTGCTCCTTCTGGTCGAGGATGGGCGTTGGCTTAGCCCGCGACAGATGCTAAGCATGCTGTCAGTTAATTCGAACGCTACAGCCCGGCGGGACCCTGATCAACGGTTTGGGGGCCGCTGCGCGTCTCATCTGTGTAACGGCTGGCTAGGCTGGTGCGATGGAAACGGTTGTGTGGTCCAAGCCCGAGGACCAGCGGGCAGGCACGCCTTTGCTGGTGATGATGCACGGCTACGGCACGGACGAGTCCCGCATGGTCCGCCTCTTCGACTACCTTCCCTCCGAATTCACCTTCGCCGCCCTCCGGGCGCCCATGCCCATCGGTGACCATTACGGCTGGTTCCTGCTGGATTATTTCCTGGTCAACGACTTCGCCGATGTCATCTCCGCCACCAATGCCGTTCACGGGTGGGTCAATGCCGTCAGGGGCCAGCACACGAGCGTCAGCCTGATGGGGTACTCGCAGGGCATGGCCATGGCAAGCACGCTGCTGCGGCTGCACCCGCAGGCCTATGCCTCGGTGGTGGGACTGTCCGGCTTCGTCCTGAACAATGAACTGCTCGCCCTGACAGACTCCTTCGACCCAAAGCCGCCCTTCTTCTGGGGCCGGGACAAGGCGGATCTGGTGATCAACGACGACGCCACCGCCTATACCGCTGACTGGCTTGAGAAGAACACCCTCCTGACCAGCCGGACGTATCCCGGAATGGGGCATGCGATGTCAAAGGCCGAGATGGTGGATGTCAGCGCCTTCCTCCGCCACTACATCCTCCGCTGAGCGCGGAAACCCGGCGTTCAGCCCTGCGAATTCCGTCACATGCAGGCTGGCGCCAGCAGTTGCAAAAAAACAGTTGCCAGCCAAATTTGTAAGCGCTTACACTCGTCTACGGCCCTTAGTGTGGCCTTGAACTGGGCGGATAAGGAGGCGAAGGACATGCAGGCAGCAAGCCGGGGCGATGCGCCGGTGCCGTCCCGGCCCGGGCGGGCACCCCACGGCAGAATGTGGCTGAAGGTTTCCGTTCCGCCAAGTTGTCCTGCACTGGCAACGGGCACATGATGGAAGACGTATCTGGACCAGCAGGGACCTGCGCGCCGCAGCAATTTTCGCCGGCAGCCGCCCGTGCTGGTCATCCGGGCGCCGAAGCCACCTCCCCCACACTCCGTCTTCACGGCTGCCTGCCGTCTGAAAGGACAAACCGCCCATGACTGCATTGCCTGCAACAGAGACTGCCGCCTGGACCGGCGCTTCTGCCATCCTGTTCGACCTGGACGGCGTGCTGACCCCCACGGCCACCGTGCACGAACAGGCCTGGCAGGAACTGTTTGAAGGCTACCTCGCCTCACAGCCGGAGGTGGCGGGCTACCGCGAAAGCGACTACTTCGACCACATCGACGGCAAGCCGCGCTTCGACGGTGTCCGCGACTTCCTGGCCTCGCGGGGCATCGTGCTTCCCGAAGGTCCCCTGGACGATGATCCGGCAAACTCCACCGTCCAGGGCCTGGGCAACCGGAAGAACCGCATCTTCAACGACATCGTCAGCGGCGGCGTCGAACCGTTCGAGGGCTCGGTGCGCTTCCTCCAGGCCGCGCTGGAACGCGGGCTGAAGGTCGCCGTCGTCTCTTCCTCCCGCAACGCGCCGGCGGTCCTGGAAGCCGCCGGGCTCAGCCACCACTTCACCGTGGTGGTGGACGGCGTGCTGGCTGCCAAGGAAGGCCTGCCCGGCAAACCCAGCCCCGCCACATACGAATACGCTGCCCGGCTGCTGGGCCTCCCCACCGAGGAATGCGCCGTGGTGGAAGACGCCGTATCCGGGGTCCAGGCGGGCCAGGCAGGATCGTTCCACTCGGTCATCGGTGTGGACCGCGGCGCCGGCCGGCAGACCCTCCTCGACGCCGGGGCAACGCTGGTGGTCCAGGACCTGCAGGAACTGGTTCCCTAGCCGCCGGCAGCAGGACGGCAGCTGTTCCCCCGCAGCAGCCATCCAGGCGCCGCACCCCCTTCGAATAACATCTGCCGGCACCGCCGGCAGCTCAGTAACGCCAAAAGGACCCCAACACCATGGCACTCATCACCGCGGACCGCGAGCGGTTCCCGAATAACCCCTGGCAGCTCGTCGAGGCCCGCCACGAACCGGGCGACGCCGGAACCCTGGAGACGCTTTTTGCGCTCGGCAACGGGCACCTGGGAATCCGCGGCGCGCACTGGGCCGCCGCGGACGCCGAGCTGCCGGGCAGCTTCATCAACGGGCTGCACGAAATCTGGGACATCAAGCACGCCGAAAACGCCTTCGGCTTCGCCCGGACGGGCCAGCGCATCCTGTACATCCCCGATGCCAACAACTTCACGGTAGTGGTTGACGGAGAGCCCCTCAGCCTCGCCGAATCCGAGGTGCTCGACTACCGGCGGACCCTCGACTTCGCCACCGGCGTGTATGAGTGCCGCATAACGTGGCAGTGCCGCTCCGGCGCCACCGTGACCACCACCGAACGCCGGGCAGTGGGCTTCGCGTCCCGCGGCAGCCTGGGCATCTCCCTCTCGGTCGCCACGGACCAGGAAGTGTCACTGGACGTGACCTCCTCCGTCATCAACCGGCAGGACCAGCCGGTCGAGGACCACTCCGTTCATGATCCGCGCCGCGCGGGCCGCCACGCGGGGCGTGTGCTGCTGCCGCTGCGGCTCGACGGCGGCGACGGCTCGCTCCGGCTCGCCTGGGAAGCCGCGGAGTCCAAGCAGCGCGTGGGCATCGCCGTGGACCACTGGACCTCCACTGGCTACCAGCCCTTCGAGACCGTGGTGGACCAGGATGACAGCACCGTCAGGTATGTCCTGGCCGTAAGCCCGGACCAGCCGTTCACCCTGGAGAAGAGCGTCAGCTACGCCGCGGGTGCCGCGGTCCAGGACCCCGCCGCAGATGCTGCCGACGTGGCTGAAGCGGGGCTGCGGCCGGTCCAGGACATCTTTGCCGAAAGCGAAGACCACTACCGCCGCTACTGGGCCACCTCGGACATCGTGGTGGACGGCGGCACGCCGCAGCTGCAGCAGGCCATCCGCTGGAACCTGTTCCAGCTGGCCCAGGCAACCGCACGGGCAGGCGTGGCCGGCATCCCCGCCAAGGGCGTGACCGGTTCCGGTTACGAGGGCCACTACTTCTGGGACCAGGAGGTGTACCTCCTGCCGTACATGACGTACACCAACCCCGAGGGCGCCCGGCAGGTCCTGGAATTCCGGCACGGCATGCTGCCTGAGGCGAAGATCCGGGCCAAGGAACTCAGCGTGGACGGCGCGCTGTTCCCCTGGCGCACCATCAACGGGCTGGAAGCCAGCGCCTACTACGCCGCGGGCACCGCCCAGTTCCACATCGCGGCCGCTATCGCCTTCGCCACCAACCGTTACCTGTGGGCCACGGGCGACACCGCGTTCCGCGACGGGATGGGCGCTGAGCTGCTGATCGAGACCGCCCGCATGTGGATCTCACTGGGCTTCTTCGGCAAGGACGGGCTCTTCCACATCCACGGCGTCACCGGCCCGGACGAGTACACGGCAGTGGTCAACGACAACCTGTACACCAACGTCATGGCCCGCTTCAATCTGCGGGCCGCTGCCGCCCTGGAGCACGCCGGCATCACCCAGGAGGAACGCCAGCTCTGGGAGGCCGCCGCCGACCTGATGCAGCTGCCGTTCGATGACCGGATGCAGGTGCACTCCCAGGACAACGACTTCATGACCCTTGAGGCCTGGGACTGGACCACGCCCCGGTCCAAGTACCCGCTGCTGCTGCACTTCCACCCGCTGGTGATCTACCGCCACCAGGTCCTCAAGCAGGCGGACACGGTCCTGGCCATGTTCCTCCAGTGGCAGGACTTCACGGCCGAGGAAAAGCAGCGCGCCTTCGACTTCTACGATCCCATCACCACCGGCGATTCCACGCTGTCCGCCTGCGTGCAGGGGATCATGGCGGCCGAGGTGGGCTACTCCAAGGAGGCCCTGGAGCACTTCACCAACGCCGTGTTCATCGACCTGGACGACACCCACGGGAACACGATCGACGGCGTCCACATCGCCTCCACCGGCGGAGTGTGGAGCTCGCTCGTGTGCGGCTTTGCCGGCCTGCGGGACCAGGGTCCCGCGCCGTACTTCGATCCGCGGCTGCCGGCCGAATGGAACGCGCTGACCTTCCACCTCAAGATCCGTGGCCGCCTGCTGCTTGTCCAGCTCACGGCCGGCTCCATCACGCTCAGCGTCCAGGAAGGCGAACCGCTGGAGGTGGACGTCCGCGGGCAGGTGCAAACCGTCGGCGCCGATCCCGTCCGGGTAGCCCTGGAGCCGGTCACCGAGCCGGAGCCCACCGTCTTCCCGAGCGGACTTCCCACGGCAAGCATCCCGGTGGTGCGCGGCAAGAGCTGACGTCCGGGCGGGAGGAGGCGGCGGCCGGACGGCCGCCTTAGTCTCCTGCCGCCGTCGCGCGTTCCACTTCCGGTGCCCGGTCCAGGGGGTGGGCGAGCTCGTCGGCCTGCATCCTGGCGACGGCAAAAGCGATGACCGCCATGACGGGGCAGACGCCGCCGGCCACCAGGAAGATCAGCCAGATGGGCAGCACCTCCGCGGCCGGGCCGGCCAGGGCCATGGACACCGGCATCAGCGCCAGCGAGACGAAGAAATCGAGGCTGGAGACCCGGCCCAGCAGGTGCGGCGGAACCCGCCGCTGGAGCAGCGTTCCCCAGATGACCATGCCCACGCTGCCGGTCACGCCCCACACGAACAGGGCTGCCGCGATGACCCAGAAGTTGTCCATGAGCCCGACGGCGGCCAGCGGCATGCTGCCGGTTCCCCAGGACACCATCATCACCGTGAGGTAGCGCCTGGGCAGCCGGAGCGAGGCGGTGACGAGGGAGCCCAGCGCCGCGCCGACACCCATGATGGCCAGCAGGAAGCCGAACATGCTGGAATCGCCGCCCAGCTGGTCCCGCACCACGAACGGAAGCAGCACCTCGATGGGGCCGATCAGGAAGAGCACCGAGATGCATGCCCAGATCAGGGTCCACAGCAGCCACGGCGTCCGCAGCGTGTAGCTGACGCCCTCGCGCAGGTCATGGAAGAAGGACTGTTTCCGTTGCGCCCCATCGGGATGCCCGCCGGGGTGCCCCGCCAGGGTATGGCGGGCCAGGAAGTTCAGCACGATGAAGGCCAGCAGGTGGCACATGGCCACTCCCGTCACCGCGTGCGACGGCGAGAGCGCGGCCACCAGGATGCCAGCGACGGCGGGGCCCGCCGCCTGCTGGAGGACCGGGCGCATGGTGCCTTCCATGCCGTTGGCAGCAAGCAGGTCCTCGGCAGGCAGGATGCGCGGCAGGATGGCCGAATAGGCCGGGAAGAAGAAGGCGGCGCCGACGCCGAGGACGAACGCGCCTGCAGCGACATGCCACAGCTGCAGCCAGCCCGTCATCGCCAGTCCGCTGATGGTGGCGATGACTGCCAGGTTGGCGCCCTCGACGGCGATGATCAGCTGGCGCTGCGGGATCCGGTCGGCTGCGATGCCGCCGGCCAGAACGAAGGCCACCAACCCGACGCTCCCGGCGGCCGCCACCAGGGAGAGTTCGAGGGGTCCGCCGCCGAGCTGGATCACCTGGTAGACCATGCCCACGGCCCACATCCCGGACCCGAAGATCGAGATGGCCAGCGCCGCGATCAGTACCCGGTACTCACGGTGGGCAAAGGGGCGCAGGGCTTTCGGGGCGGGCATAAGCCCCAGTTTAAGCCCGCCCTGCCGGCCTGGTGCCCCCAACCTGCACCAGGCAGGCGCTTATCCCGCGAGGAGGCTGGCGGCTTCCTGGCGGGTGGTGCCGGAGTCCTGGATGCCGTCGGCGATGTGGGCGAGTTCGGCGGGGATGTCGCGGCCTTTTTTGCGCATGGCGGTGGCCCAGAGCCGGCCGGCGCGGTAGGAGGAGCGGACCAGGGGCCCGGACATGACGCCGAGGAAGCCGATTTCTTCGGCTTCGTGCTGGAGGTCCAGGAATTCCTGGGGCTTGACCCAGCGGTCCACGGGCAGGTGCCGTTCGGAGGGGCGCAGGTACTGGGTGATGGTGATCAGGTCGCAGCCGGCCTGGTGGAGGTCGCGGAGGGCCTCGGAGATTTCTTCGCGGGTTTCGCCCATGCCCAGGATCAGGTTGGATTTGGTGACCATGCCCTGGTTCCGGCCTTGGGTGATGACGTCCAGGGAGCGTTCGTAGCGGAACGCGGGGCGGATGCGCTTGAAGATCCTGGGCACGGTTTCGACGTTGTGGGCGAAGACTTCGGGTTTGGAGTCGCAGATCGCGGTGATGTGCCCGGGGTTGCCGGAGAAGTCGGGGATGAGCAGTTCGACGCCGGTGCCGGGGTTCAGTTCGTGGATTTTGCGGACGGTTTCGGCGTAGAGCCAGACGCCTTCGTCTTCGAGGTCG
>Ga0307412_10001726_pt1 | contig 12091 bp, 10 predicted proteins | sample DK1Cmetagenome_3_FD_203823 | JGI IMG/M metagenome (GOLD analysis project Ga0307412, IMG submission 203823) | Maize rhizosphere microbial communities from greenhouse at UC Davis, California, United States - DK15-C-1 | ecosystem: Host-associated > Plants > Roots > Rhizosphere > Soil | place: USA...
AAAGGTGTCTGACGCGGCAGCGATTACCGGCGACGCCCACGCGCACGGCCATCATCGGGATCTCCAGCACCACTTCGACACGCTGGAGCAGCAGCACGAGGCGGCGACGCTCGGGATGTGGCTGTTCCTCGTCACCGAGGTGCTCTTCTTCGGCGGTCTGTTCCTCGCGTACATGCTCTACCGCATCTGGTATCACGAGGCGTGGGTGGCAGGGAGCCAGGAGCTCAGCATTGCGCTTGGCGGATTCAACACGGTCGTCCTCATCGGCAGCAGCTTGACGATGGCGATGGCGGTGCGCTCCGCGCAAACGGGATATCGCCGCGCGACCATCGGCTGGCTGCTCGGCACCATGGCGCTCGGCCTCACGTTCCTGATCGTCAAGGTCTTCGAATACAAGGACAAGTTCGATCACCATCACGTGCCCGGCTACGACTTCCACGTCGACGCGGCGCATGCCGGCATCGCCGGACCGATGGAGATCTTCTTCTCGCTCTACTTCACGATGACCGGCCTGCACGCGCTGCACATGATCATCGGTTTCGGCCTGATGTCGGTCATCACGTGGATGGCGTATAGGAACCGGTTTTCGCCGCAGTGGTATACGCCGGTGGAGATGAGCGGCCTCTACTGGCACTTCGTCGACATCGTCTGGATCTTCCTGTTCCCGCTGCTGTATCTGGTGGATCGGACGCAATAGCCATGTCTCACATCGCGCCAAAGTCGATGTACTACACCATCTTTGGAATATTGATGGTGATGACCGGGCTGACGGTGTTTGCCGCCTTCCATCACCTCGGGGTGTTCAACTTTCCGGTGGCCATCGGCATCGCCATCACCAAGGCGACGCTGGTCGTCCTCTTCTTCATGCACGCGAAGTACAGCAGCAGGCTGACCAAGCTGTTCGTCGGGATGTCGTTCTTCTTCCTGATCATCCTCCTTTCGCTGACCCTGACGGACTACATGTCGCGCGGGCTGAAGACCTACCCTGGCGGCGCCGGCGGCGCCGGCTACGGCGTGCGGTCCGCAGCGCCTGCGCACGAAGCGCCTGCGGCAGGGGAAAACAAGGAAGGCGCGGCGGAAGCGGCGCACTAGGTCAGGCACCCCTTCAGGGGTGCCGGCTAAAACACCTCCCCGAAGAGACTCCAGGCTTTCTCCCGTGCCCGAATGTGCAGCGGGCGCGATCGCCAGGAATCCAGGTCCAGCTTTGTCGAGTGTCCAAGGTCGCGCTCGAAGTCTTCACGCAGCCGGGCCGCGACTCCGCGGTCGAACACCACCACGTTGAGCTCGTCGTTCAGTTCGAACGACCGGTTGTCGAAGTTCGCCGACCCGACGATGCTCAGGGCGCCGTCCACGATCACCGCTTTGGTGTGCATCATCGACGGCTGGTATTCGTAGATTTCGATTCCCTGCTGCATCAGCGTCGCGTACTGCGCGCGGCCCGCGAACTTGACCGGCTTGGCGTCGGTGATATCGCCCTCGACCAGCATCCTGACTCGCACGCCGCGCCGTCGCGCCTCGGCCAGGCTCCACGCCGTCGAGGCGTCGGTAATCAGATACGGCGATTGGATGTCGATGGATTCGCGGGCGCCGGCCAGAGCCAGCAGATAGATCAGCTTCAGCGCGTTGGTGCCGCCTTCGGGCGAGCTCCAGACGACGATTGAACTGCCCGGCCCGCGAGGATTGGGATCATGCGGAATCACGTCCGGTTCGACGACGCCGCCCGTCTCGATCCAGTTTTCGTTGAACGCTGCTTCGACGTCGGTTGCGGCGGGCCCGACGACCTTGATGTGGGTGTCGCGCCACTTGCGTTCCTTTTCCGTGTCGCGCGCCCATTGGTCGGCGATGCCGATGCCACCGACGAACGCCACTTCGCCGTCGACGATCAGTGCCTTGCGGTGCGTCCGGTAGTTCACCTCTTCGATCGCCCGGCTGCGCACCTTGTTGAACCAGCCGATATGACACCCGGCCTTCTCCAGCCGGGAAGCGTCCGCGTCGCTGACTTTCGCGCCAAACGCATCGAACACCAGCCGGCACTCGACGCCGCGTTGCGCGGCGGCGACAAAGGCGTCGGTGAACTGCCGCGCGATGTCCTCCTGGCTGTTGTAGATGTAGCCTTCGAACGCCACCCGGTGCTTCGCCGCGCCGATAGCGGCAAGCATTTCCGGGAAGGCGGCGTCGCCGTTGGTCAAAACGGTGTATCGGTCTCCGGACGAGAGGGCGTGGCCCGCCAGCTTCGCGAGATACCCAGGGAAGCGCGAGTCGGTTGCGGACAGCGATGTCTTGACGCGCAGGGTCTCCTGGTCCTGGGCAATGACGAGACCCATTCCGACGATGATCAGACCGATGACGATGCCGATGATGAGGTTGCGGGGCTTCGGCAGCTTCATGCTGCCGTCGCGAGGTGCAAGGTGAGGACCGGTTTCGGGGGCACCCTTTAGGGATGCCTAACGGTTGAGCCAGTAGCTCGCCTTCACCATGAAGATGTGGGTCGCATCGGCGGTGAAGGCCGAACGAAGGTCGCGGATCGGGCTGAACTCACCAGGCCGGGCGAAATCCGTCTGCGACAGGTACCAGACGAAGAACAGCGTGCTGCCAGGTTTGTATTCCCAGCGCATCACGACGTTGCCGCGGAGCGACTTGGTATTGAAATCCGGGTTTGTCGCGATCGTCACCGGGTCGAACTGGAAGCTTTTCGGTAGCGCAAGCCGCCGGATGTTGCCGTAGTCGCCGACGGCCACGAACGGCTGCAGGTAAGTCTGCACCGTCAGGTCGCGCGTGAAGGCGTAGGTGGTCCGGACGGTGACATCGACCACGTCGCGATCGAGCGTTCCGTACACATGATCCACGGTGCCGTCGCCGTCGGTGTCGCTGTTCTCGATCCATTGCGCCGGGTCCCTGGCGTAGTTGTAATTCATCGAGACCGACGCCTGCAGCCGATCCGATGGCTGCAGCGAGAAGTACGGTGAATAGGCGCCGCCGCCGCTTCCGCCGCCGGCGTCGTTGCGGAAGCGGTTTCCATAGAAACCGATCGACCACGGTTTCCGCGAGTCGCTGTTGAAGCGATAGAAGATGCCGCTGTTGCCCGGCCGGAGAATGGGCGGCCCGCCGCGGGTGTCGAGATCGTCGAAGATCTCGAAACTCCTCCATCCGCCCCCGACCACCTGCCAGAAGTTCATGAAGCGGACGTTGACGCCGTACTCCGAGTACCGGCCGATCAGCAGCTGTTCGTCTGTCCAGTCGTTCCCGATGTAGGCGAATCCCCAGACGCTGCGCAGCTTCTTCCACGGGTCGGGGTTGCCGACCTCGATCGACCCGCTCGCCTGGTTCCGATTCGCACGCGTGCGGAAGAAGCCGATGTCGTTGATGCGGAAGTCGCGGCCGAAGTGATCGTAATGAACGCCCGTGTTGACGTGCTTGCTCGAGTAGTTGAAGTTCGTGAGGCCACCGCCGCTGGTCTTCAGGCCGCCCAGACCTGGCGCTCGCGTGACGACCCAATGGCCGTTGAACGTCGTTCGATTTCGATTCCAGCGCAGGTTGTAGTCGAAGCCTCCGGTAAACGCGTCGTCCATTTGCTCACGGAGAACACCGGTGACGATTCCACCGATATTCGACGACCCGTTCATGACGTCGCGCTGGATGCGCGCGACGTTGTAGGACGTCGCAGGTTCGATCAGCCGTTCGCCGCGGACGTACGAGGTGGAGCCGTCGGCGGCGACCACGGGCGACTCAATGGTTGCGTACTCGCGAGCGGTCAGCGCGGTCATCGCACCGTAGGTCCAGCCGCCGCCTTTGCCGGTGAGCTTCGTTGCTCCGAGGATCGTCGTTTCAGCCGGGGCGTCGAGCCGCCGTTCTCCGGCTTCGAGCGGCAGTCGGCCCGGCGACCGTCCGATTCTGCGCGAATGGAACAGTTGGAAGTTACCGTAGGGCGGCACGAAGGTTCGGCTGTCTTCCAGAAAGAACGGGCGCTTCTCGGGGAAGAACGTTTCGAACACCGACAGGTTCAGTACCGCGGGGTCCTGTTCGACCTGCCCGAAGTCCGGGTTGAACGACGCCGACAGCGTTGCGCCGGTTCCTAGTCCCCATCGCGCATCCAGGCCAGCCGATGCGCCGCCTTCGTCGGACCGCGCGGGCAGGAACTCGCCGCGAGCGAGCGTATAGGGAATCAGCTCCAGGCGTCCGGGCGCCGGCAACTGCTGGTCGAATACGACGTGGCCGAAAAACGACACCTCGCCGCGTTCGCCGCGCGGCTTCGGTACCCAGGTGCCCGTCTCGCTCTTGCGGCGGATCTGCCGCTGGATGTTGAAGCCCCACACCTGGCCGGGCTGCGGCGACGCGGAAAACCGCATCTGTGAGAACGGAATCCGGAACTCCGCGGTCCAGCCCGAATCGGTGACTTCACTGCGGACGTCCCACACCGCGTTGTAGTCGTTGTCGCGATTGGTGTCGTCGTAGAAGGTGAAATCGCCTTGCCAGCCGGACGGATTGGTGGAGAAGTTGTACGCAGTCTGATGATCGTGACGGGCGTCGAATCCGATAGTGACGGAGTCCGTTGGCGGGTTCTCATCCCGGCGGCCAAGCCCGGCGGCGATCAGGTTCGCGTCGGAATCGAGCGCCCTCACGGCCACGTAGATGTATCGGTCGTCGAATGCAATCTGCACGCGCGTGTCGTCGGTCATCGGCTTGCCGTTGTCCGGGTCGCGCTGCGTCAGTCCCCCACCGACCTCAGCGAGCTGCCAGGTTTCGTCCAGCAGCCTGCCGTCGATCGATGGTGCCGTGCCGGTAATCCGCAGTGCCCGTACGACCTTGCCGTCCTTGTGCGTCCGGTTCGGCTCATTGCCGCTCGTCGCCTGAGCCTGGGCCGATGCGGAATGGGCGACGAGCACCAGCCCTGCGGCGAGGGCTAATCCGGGGATTGAGAGGCGATGCACCATGCATTGGACCTGTGCGTGACCAAAATGGTTGGCAAACCGCGCGACGATCGGAGTACAAAACCGGAATCAGACGACAACGGTTACGGACCAAAGAGGCAGACAGGTGCGCGCAATCGTTCTTGAGCGAGACGAAGTGCAGATGGACCAGGTTCGGCCGGCGCCAAACCCGGCGGCGGATGAAGTGCTGGTCCGGGTGACGCGGGCCGGCGTCTGCGAGACCGATCTCCAGCTGATTAAGGGCTACATGGGCTTCCGCGGCGTCCTCGGCCACGAATTCGTCGGCGTCGCGGAGTCCGGTCCGTACACCGGCCAACGGGTCGTCGCGGAGATCAACTGCGCCTGCTGGATCTGCGACACCTGTCGCAGCGGCCTGCCAACCCATTGCCCCAACCGGACCGTCCTCGGAATCCTCAACCATGACGGCGCGTTTGCTGAGCTGATTGCCGTGCCGCAGCGCAACCTCCATCGGGTACCCGACTCGATACCCGACGACATCGCGGTGTTCACCGAGCCGGTTGCCGCGGCGTTTCAGATTCCGGCGCAGATCGAGATTGCGGCCAGCGACCGGATCGTGATCCTCGGCGACGGGCGGCTTGGAAACCTGTGTGCCCAGGTTGTCGCATCGATTTCCGATGACGTGCTCGTTGTCGGAAAGCATCGGGACAAGCTGGCACTCCTCGAAACGATGGGCCTTCGGACGGCCATGCTGTCCGACGACCTTCCCGCGCGCGCGGCCGACATCGTCGTTGACTGCACCGGCTCCGAGACCGGTCTGCCGACGGCGTTGACGCTGGTTCGTCCGCGCGGAACGATCGTGCTGAAGACGACGGTGGCGGGCACGCAGACGCTGGCGTGGGCCCCCTTCGTCATCGACGAAGTGACGCTCGTTGGCTCGCGGTGCGGCCCGTTCGATCAGGCGCTCCACGCGCTCGAGCACGGCCTGGTAGACGTCGAGCCGTTGATTGCCGACCGGTTCAATCTCTCCAATGGCCTTATGGCGCTGCAGAGGGCGCAACAGAAGGGCGTCCTGAAAGTGCTCCTCGAGATGGACGCATGACCACCGTTCACGCTTCCGGGTTCCCAGTGCCCGGTTCGTGTTCAGCTTCGGTTCCTAGTTCGGTGTTCGCTCTTCTGTGTTCCGTCCTTCTTGCTGCCTGCAGTGGTGGTAACGCGTCCGGCTCGAGCGCGAGTCTTCAGATCGTCGAACGGTCGCGCCTGAGCATGGGCTCGGAAGTCCGCCTCACCGCCTCTGTGGCCCACGAGGCCGACGCGATCCGTGCATTCGAGAAGGTGTTCGACGAATTCGATCGTCTCGACCGGATGCTGAGTGTCTGGCATGCCGGGAGCGACGTGTCGCGCATCAACGCGGCAGCGGGGCGCTCGCCGGTCAACGTCACTGCCGAGACGCTCGAGGTCCTCCGAACCGCGAAGCAGGTCGGCGAATGGACAGGCGGGAAGTTCGACGTGACGTTCGGCACGTTGGCCGGCCTGTGGAAGTTCGATCACGATCAGGACAATCAGATTCCACGGCCGGCGGATGTCCGTGCCCGGCTCCCCGATGTGGATTACCAGGCTGTCGAGTTGAATCCGGACCGTCGAACGGTCTTTCTGCCCCGGGCAGGAATGCGTCTTCATCTGGGAGGAATCGGCAAAGGCTACGCCGTCGATCGAGCGGCGGCGATTCTTCGAGCGGAGGGCATCGACGACTTTCTCATCCAGGGCGGCGGCGATCTCTATGCGGGTGGAGCGCGCAGCGACCGGCCGTGGCGTGCGGCGATCCGTGATCCGCGCGGCCCGGCGGACCGGCTCTTTGCGGCGATGAACGTGCGCGACGAAACGTTGAGCACCTCAGGCGACTACGAGCGGTATTTCATCCGCGACGGGCGCCGCTATCACCACATCCTCGACCCGGACAGCGGCGAGCCGGCCCGGGGGTGCCGCAGCGTGACGATCGTTGCCAGGCAGGCGACGCTTGCGGACGCTTTGTCGACGGGCGTGTTCGCGCTGGGCCCTCAGGCGGGAATGGCGCTGATCGAAAAGCTCCCGGACGTCGAGGGAGTCATCGTCACCGACCGCAACACCGTGATGGTCTCGAGCGGGCTCACGGAGCGGCTGGAGCGGCTGCATTCGCCGACCGACGCGCCATGATCTCGCTCTTGCGGATGATGATCAGATGGTGCGGACACTTGCGGGTGTCCGCATAGATTCGCTCGCAGTCGTCGCAGCGCACGCACTCGGTCAGCACGATCTCGGGTCCGCGAATCGCGCCCCACTCACAGGCCTTCTCACAGATCCGGCAGTGCCGGCACTCCGACCATCGCTTGATGCGGAACACGGTCAGTTTCGACAGCACGCCGAGCGCGGCGCCAACGGGGCAGAGGAAGCGGCAGTACAGATTGCGTACGAACAACGACGCCACGAGCAGGACGCCGAGTCCGGCCCAGAGCGGCGCCGTGCCGTGCATGCCGAACATCCAGAACGGCTCGATGTACGGATAAATCAGCGGATCGCGGGTGACGAGGAAATAGCCGATTGCGCCGGCGAGGATTCCGTACTTAATCAGCGAGGCGCGCCGTTCGAGCGCCCGGGGCACCTTGATCTGCCACCGGTTCGGGGCGACGCGATCGAGCAGCTGCGTCAGCGCGCCGAAGGCGCACAGCCGGCCGCAGTAGACGCGGCCCCACAACACGGTCGACACGACCGTCACGATAGTCAGCAGGTACCACGCGAGGTTCTGGCGGAAGATCGGCAGGTTGCCGCCGAACAAGCCGAACACGTTGACGATTGAGATCAGCTGGCTCTTGTAGAAGCCAAGGTAGGCGACCGCCCCGACCAGCGCGGCGTACTTGAGCGCGACGCTCTTGCGAAAAAAGCTGACGAACGCGAAGACGAGGAACGCGCCGACCGCAAGCAGATCGACCGCCTGCGCCCGGATGTCGCCGGCCCACGTCGCGACCTCTTCGTCGTCCTCGTCGAAATTCCACCCGCCATCGCCAGCAACGGGCGTCGGTGGGTCCGTGGACTGCGCCACGAGGGGCGCCGCCGGTCCGGCGGCAAGGAGCAGTACGAGAATGAGGAGTCTCACGGTTTCGGGGGTGCGATCAGCTCGCGTGCGACCCGGCGCGCGCTGTTGCGGATCGCCCGCACCGCGCTGGACATGGTAATTGTCGCGCGCGAGACGGCGTCGATGTCGGTTCCAAGACGGAACGGATCGCGGACGTCTTTTCCCTTGAACGTCGCCGCGAAGTTCGGCCGATCGATCGAGAAGTCGCCGTACGGCTCGTGGTGGTCGGCAATGACGATGCCGGTGAGGATACCCTTCAGGTCGATGCCGACCAGCATCACGATCGGGCCGCCATACCCGCGCTCGAGCGGGCTGACTTCAGTGGTCAGGAAGGCATACCCGATGACGTCCTGGGACTTCGGCCCCGCCAGTGCCTTGAAATGCGGCGGTTCGCCCCCTTTGGGCGAAAATGCTGTCGCCGAGGGGAAGAGCTGCTTCAGGCGTGCCTGGAGCGGATCGGTGGACTGGGCCGTCATCACCATCGTTGCGCCCACGGCGAGCGTGACTGCGGCGGCTAAGCGCTTCAGAATCATCCGGGACGGAAAATTATAAGTGTTATGGGACGGCCACTCACACAGGCCGCGGAGGCGCGGACGCGCGGAGGTTGGATGAGACTCTTGCTTCTTGCACTTTTGGTGGGGGCCGGGCCGTTGTGGCTGCACGCGCAGCAGGCACCCGCTGAGCCGCCGAATCCGCTGACCAGCGTGAAACGGCTCAAGTGCCGCTTTCCGACGGCCTCGGCAGCCGCCTGGAAAAGCGGCGACCCCCAAGTCCAGATCAAGACGCAGGAACTGCTCTTCGAAATCACCGCCATCGACGTGCAGGATGGAACCGCGGAGTATCTCGGGACCGCCGGCCGCGCCTTTGTCACGGCCGTGCTGTCGGGGTGGAGTCTCTACTTCGTCGAGAACTCCGTCGGGCAGCTCAACGTCACCACGGTGTTCGCGCAGGAGGCCGCGCCGAAGCGCCTCAAGGCCGTTCACTCGCGGCACGGCTATCTGCAGATGACGGTCGGCCGGTATATCGCGGAACCGTCGGTGTCGCAGAACTACGGCGACTGCGAAATTGTGGAGTAGAGGCCGACCTTGAGGTCGGCCTTTCGTGGAGTCCGGCTTCAGCCGGATTAGAACCACGGCGGCAGGTTCTTCTTCGTCTCGCGCAGAATCTCAATCACCGCCGCGCCACTCGACCCGATGTGCGCGTAGCGAGGCGCGCGTTCTTCACCAGCGAGGATCCGCTTCATCCGGCGATACACCATCTCCCGCACGTCACCAGGCAGCCCGTCGAACGCAGCGGAATACACCATGTAGCTGCACGGATACCGCATCAGCCGCTGTTTCAGGTCCAGGTCCCTCAGCGATCGCCCGGTGCTGTCGCGCGGTCCACGCGCCGTGAACGCTGCCGCAAATCCGAGCAGCCGCGCGTTGAGCTGCGCCACGCGATCGCTCCTCGGCGTGATGCGATAGCCAGTCGCCGGATGATCCAGCTCGACGGCGTCGGGCTCGAAAATTTGGTCGTGAGTTGCGCCGCGGTTGTGGCAATCCAGCAGCGTGCAGGCAGCAGCAACGAGCGCGCCCGCGGCGGCCAGGTTGGCGCGACCCGTCTGCTACCATTGAGGGATGTCCCGCACGGTCGGCTTCATTCTATCGATGGGTTGCGCCGCGGCAGTGCTGTTTTCGGCGGCGACGTCCGACGCGCAGAAGCCGCCCGAGGGACAGCAGCTCGTCGAGAAGCGCTGCCAGGGATGTCACAACATGCGCCGGATCGACACCGCAGCGAAGGACGCGAAGGGTTGGCAGGAAACGATCCAGGTGATGATTCAGGACGGCGCGGAAGTCGAGGAGAGCGAGATCCCGGTGATGGTGCAGTGGCTCACTCGTGAGCACGGACCGGTGCCTGAAGGACCTGGCAAGCCGATCCTGCTCAACACGTGCACGATGTGCCACAACCTGAATCGGATCAAGAACGGCCGCCGATCGCCCGAGGAGTGGGAAGAGACGCTGCTGGCGATGCTGAACGAGGGCGCGCCGGTGTCCGACGAGCAGCTCCCCGTCATCCACGCCTATCTGTCACGCCACTTCGGCGTCGATTAATACCGCGACCAGAGCTAGGGCCGCAGCGCACCAAGCGCGTTTTCGATTGTCCAGATCTCGCTCGTCTGCAGCGTTCCGGTCTCGATCGCGATGTGTCGGCCGTCGGGACTGATGCGCGCGCCGAACAACTCGCCCAGGGGCGTCGGCAACGCGCGCATTTTGCCGGTGTTCACATCGACGACCCACAACGTTCCCCCGGGGCTGAAGCTACGTCCAGGAAGCGCGGGCTCTCCCTTCTCGTTGACCCGGCGCTGAACGATGAGCTCACGGCCGTCGGCGCTCCATGCCACTGGCGTTGCGGAGTCGGCCAGCGACGAACCCAGGAGTAGTTCGCGAGATTTGTAGGGTGTGACGAGATCGAGAAACTCGAGAGTGAAGCCGGCGGAACTCGAGAAACCGAATGCAGCCACATCGCCTCGCGGGGAAACGACGAGATCCGTCGAAAACGAGTTGGCCGGCAACCGGCGGATCGCTGTCTCCTCGCCGGTTTCGAGATTATTCAATGTGATGACCCGCGCGCCGTCCTGTTGTTGAGTGAGCAACACCATCCCGTGCTGCGGGAGAACCTCATGCGCAAGATACGGCTTTTCCCACACAGTCGTGATTCGGCCGGTATCGATCGCGAACCGATGCAAGGCGGTCTTTCCATCGACGACGCCCCGAAATACTAGCGATTCACCGCCAGGTTCCCACTGCCACTTTTCCGCAAACACAAACCGCAGAGGGAACTCCCGGTCCGAACCATCAACGATCGACTTCACAACGATCGTGAGCCGTTCGTCCTCGCGCCGCACGTAAGCAATGTACCGCCCGTCTGGAGACCATGCTGGCGATTCAGCCGTTCCCACGGAACGGTTACTCACGCGCCGCGGCTGGCTGGTCAACGCGACGGTCTGTGGGTCCATGTCAGCCATGTGAACATCGCGCCCGCCGATTGAGCGGCGAACGAACAGTGCGCCAGTGTTCGTCGACCCCAGCAGCAACACATTGCCAACGTCGGGATCAACCAGAACCGAGCGTCCCACCGGCTGGCCGTTTTCGACGCGCTGCGCCCATAGCGCGTTCGTGCCGGACCTGCTGCTGGTGAAAAGCAGGGACTTGCCGTCGCTGGTCCACATTGGCGAACGATCGCTTGCGATTCCGCGTATTAACGGAGCTGCGCCATCGACACCAACCGTCCAAATATCGATGTCGCGCAAGCCCGACGACGGTTCGACAAAGTCATACGCTACGTAGCGACCGTCGGGCGATAACGTTGCGTCACTGAGTCCTCGAGGAGCCGTGTGGGACGCGACGATCTCGCCAGTCGCCGCGGAAATAACCATCAGCTCGCGTGCGGGCGGGGACAACAGCTGGCCGGCGAGAATCAGGTCATCGTCGCCGGCCCAGTGGAATAGCCTCAGCCCCGGTGTTCCCTGTGCTGGAATCACCGGCGCGCGCCAGATCAGTCTGCTTGGTCCGCCTCTCGTGGCGATGCGTCTAATTTCGGGATGCATCCTTTGGGGGAAGAGTTCGGCCGGCCCTGATCCTCTGACATAGGTGATACGCGAACCATCACGCGAGAATCGCGATTCGAAAACGAGTCCCCTCGGACACTCCGGCATCCGGCATCCAGGCCCGTCGCCTGACTCCTCTCCAGTAAGCCATTTACGACCGCTGGCGATCTCGAGCACGGCGGGTTCGTTGTTGGGCCCATTCACTGAAAAGAGGCGTCCGTCGCGTGATGGCGTGCCAAAACCAGAGAGTTCAGGAAGCCCTCCAATCCGTCGAGACGTTCGCGCGAGAGCCGTTTCGCCGTCGGCTGCAGCGTCGACACTTGCGATGATGCTGGTTTCGTCTGTTGCCGGCGTTCGCGTACCGTCCGGCAGCGGAGCGTGAGCAACCTGACCGCTTGCGGACGTTGTGGTCTTCACTATTTCGTTCGCCGCAGACGGAGCGGGGGATCCGCCCGGCGCAGCGATCGAGGCAGTCGCTTTGGCCGCACCGCTCTCAGGGACGCGCGG
>Ga0307412_10001727_pt1 | contig 12085 bp, 13 predicted proteins | sample DK1Cmetagenome_3_FD_203823 | JGI IMG/M metagenome (GOLD analysis project Ga0307412, IMG submission 203823) | Maize rhizosphere microbial communities from greenhouse at UC Davis, California, United States - DK15-C-1 | ecosystem: Host-associated > Plants > Roots > Rhizosphere > Soil | place: USA...
CTGGCGGTGGTGTGCCTGATGCAGTTCGCGGTGAGCATCCTGATCGACCGGCGCTACGAAAAAGGCCTGTGGCACATCATGTTCTGGGTGGTCTGGTACCCGCTGGTGTTCTGGCTGATCAGCCTCTTCACCACCCTGGTGAGTTTCCCCAAGGTATTGTTCGGCCAGCATCAGAAGCGTGCCCGCTGGGTCAGCCCGGATCGCGGGATCAAACCGTTCGATGACGAAGAAGAGGAAGTGATCCGATGAAAATTATCAGGACCCGGCAGCGACCCTTTCTGGTGGTCATCGATGTGCTCTTTACGGTGCTGGCGTGGGTCGGGCTGTTGTATCTACTGGTGAACGGGCTGTGGCCGCTGTTCGACAGTCACGCCGGCCCGCGCGTGGGCGGTTCATTGTTCGACACCCTGGGGACGTTGCAGATCTACGGCTGGATCGCGTTAGTCAACGCAATCATCCTGATCACCTGGGCGCGTTATCAACAGCGCAAGAGCCGTAGCTTTGCCCAGCGACGGCTGCCGAGGCCGGCGGTGGACGACCAGGGCCTAAGCGCCAGTTTCAAGTTGACCGACGAACGCTTGGAAACCTTGCGCCAGCCTGGGTCGAAGATCATCCACAACAATCAGGATGGGGATATCAGCCACGTGGTGCCGCATTTCCATTTGCTGAGCCCGGACTTGCAGCCGCCGCCCCTGGCCCCGTTGGAGCGACCACGGGTGATCCATTTACCGGCGGATCACTCCGCGTAAGCGCAGCTGCGACTATTTCTTTGTGGGAGCGAGCTTGCTCGCGATAGCGGAGTGTCAGGCAACCGTGTTGCTGCCCGAGCAGACGCCATCGCGAGCAAGCTCGCTCCCACAGGTTTTGTGGCGTTTTTAAAGACAAGCTACGCCGAAAAGTCCCGAACCAGCCGCCAAGCTTCATCCACGGGCAGCGGTTGTTTCATGCGCTGGGCCAGTGCTGCCATGGCCCGGCCTTCATCGCAGGCCACGACTGCCGCGACGAGGCCGTCCTTGCCGAGCAGCGCGATAAAGGGCGGATGCTCGGGTGTGCCTTTGAATTGCACCTCATCCCATTCCTCTGCATGGCCCAGATAGTCGTAGCGCTTGCCGAAGTGATACGTCCAGAAGAACGGCACGTCGAGGTAATGCTCTTCCCCACCGAGCATATTCGTCGCGGCGATCCGGGCCTGTTGCTGGGCCAGGCGCCAATGTTCGATGCGCCGGGGCTGGCCGTTGAGGGGAAAGGTCGCGATGTCGCCCACGGCCCATACGCCATCAGTCACGCGCATGCCGTCGTCGACGATCAACGATTCATCATTCTCTCGTGGCAGGTTGGCGAACGGCTCCGTGGCCGGATGCACGCCGACACCGATGATGACCAGGTCCGCCGCAAAGCGTTGGCCGTTATCCAGCACCACGGCTTCGGCCTTGCCCGTGCCTTCGATTCGCGCTGCTTCGCCTTCGCTGTGATACACCACCCCATTGGCGCGGTGCCTTGCCAGGATCGCCTTGCCGATGCTGTCGCCGAACTGCTTGGCGAACGGCACCGGATGACGGGCCAGGACGGTGACGCTCAGTTCGCGTTTGCGCAGGGAGGAGGCAACCTCCATGGAGATAAAGCTGTCGCCGATGATCACCGCCTGTTGCCCCGGCTGGGTACGGTCGAGGATCTGCCGGCTGTCGGCCAAGGAGCGCAGGGTGAAAACATTCGGCAGGTCGAGCCCCGACAAGCCGGGCGTCTTGGGCACACCGCCGGTGGCGAGGAGCACCGCGTTGTAGCTCAACGTTTCGCCGTCCGCGAGGCGGATCTGGCGCGCGCTCACATCAAGGTCCGTGACCTCGCCATGGCGCCGTTCGATGCGTTGCTGGGTGAAATAAGTTTCATCGCGCAGGGGCGGGGTCTTGTCCGCCGCCATGTCGCCAGCCAGGACATATTTGCTTAAGACGGTGCGGTCATAGCCGGCCTCGGCTTCCCGGTCGAGCATCAGGATCCGCCCACCGAAACCCTTCTCGCGCAACGCAGCCGCGCACGCTGTGCCCGCCGCGCCGGCGCCGATGATGACGAAGGTACGCGGATCATCGGCCGGCGGGATTTTCTCGGCCGGCAGTGGTTGGTCATCGACCCAGACTTCGTCGCCGCGCACCTCCACGTGATAACGCTCCAGGCTGTCGAGGGCCGGCGGTTCGCACAGGGCGCCGTCTTCGGCGCGAAATGCCGCTTTGTGCCACGGGCAGATCAGCCGGCCGTGGCACACCGCCCCCTTGGCCAACGGTGCGCCGGCATGTGGGCATTTGCCTTGGAATGCCCGCACCTGACCGCCGGCCCGCAGCAGCAGGACGGGTGATTCATTGAGGCTGACTTCGAGGCCGCGGTCCTCTCGCACATCAGCGAGGCGGGCGACTTGATGCATGGGCATGGTCGTTCTCCGGCAGGCGTTTCCCGTTGGAGTCGAGCAATTGGAGTGAGGTTCAGCGTAATTGTCACTGCAACCGGGCCGGCGCTGCGGCTATAGTTCGCAGGCCGTCCATGGCCTGAACCGCATTCAAGGTGCCCGGTATGACCCGATTGACTTCCCTTTCCTCCTGGCTCGCGGCCGTCACCCTCGTGCTGTGCGCACAAGGGGTCCAGGCTGAAGAGCGTTTTACCCTGAGCATTCCCGGTGTGTCGGACGACCGCCTCTTCACCGCAGCGGCCGCCAGTGACGCCAACAAATGCGGCGGCAAGAATATTTCCCCGGCCTTGAGTTGGAACGCTGGTCCTCCGGGCACCCTCAGCTATGCCATCGTCATGCTCGACCCCGACGGTCAGCGGGGGCAGGGTGTCGATCATTGGATTCATTATGGAATCAAGGCCAGCACCCGGCAGATTCCTGCGGGCGCGGGCACCAAGTCCTCGCTGGAAGGCATGAGCGGTCTCAATAGCAAGAACACCCCTGGCTATATCGGCCCGTGCCCGCCCATTGGCGACAGTGCCCACCATTACCTGATCCAGATTTTCGCCCTGGACCTGCCGCCCGAAGCTTTGCCCGCCGGCCTGACTCGCACCCAATTGATGGAAAAACTCAACGGCCATGTACTGCGCAACAGCAGCGTGGTGCGCCGCTATCACCGTTGATCGTGCATAAACCCGTGGCGAGGGCGCTCGCTCCCGCAGGGCTGCACAGCAGCCCCAATCGTCACGGAAGTTGGCATCGAGCGCCAAAAGCGAGCACTATCGGCCCGTGTTCACTCATGCCGGAGGATGGCGATGACGCAGAAAACCGATGGCATCGCCCGCCTCAAGAACTGCCCCACCAAGGGCGACGAGATACGCCGGGCCATCGCCCAGAGCCGCAAGGATTTCCTGCCTGCTGACGAGGCCGCAGACGCCGAGCCAGGCCAATCGCCGGCGCAGCCCGTGGACAAAGATCCCGCTGCCTGAGCCGTTGCCTTCTTTCCACTCACTTTCAAACTTGCCTATGACTGCCTCGACTCATCTGCCAGACGCGCGGTTCAGCCGATCCGACTACAAGACCCTGGGCCTGGCCGCCCTCGGCGGTGCGCTGGAAATCTATGATTTCATCATTTTTGTCTTTTTCGCCCTGACCCTCAGCCAGCTGTTCTTCCCGCCAGAGATGCCCGAGTGGCTGCGCCTGCTGCAAAGCTTCGGGATTTTCGCCACCGGCTACCTGGCCCGGCCCTTGGGCGGAATTCTCATGGCGCACTTCGCCGATCGCCTGGGGCGCAAGCGGGTGTTCAGCTTGAGCATCCTCATGATGGCCTTGCCGTGCCTGCTCATCGGCGTGATGCCGACTTACGCGCAGATCGGCTATTTCGCCCCGTTGCTGTTGCTGGCGTTGCGCATCCTGCAAGGCGCGGCGGTGGGCGGCGAAGTGCCCAGTGCCTGGGTCTTTGTCGCTGAACATGCGCCGCTGCGACATCGTGGCTATGCCCTGGGGTTTCTCCAGGCGGGCCTGACTTTTGGCTATTTGCTCGGCGCCCTGACCGCCACCGCGCTGGCGCGGATTTATACCCCGACGGAAATCCTCGACTACGCCTGGCGCCTGCCGTTCCTGTTGGGCGGCATCTTCGGCGTGATTGGCGTCTGGCTGCGCCGCTGGCTCAGCGAAACGCCGATCTTCATGGCGCTGCAAGCCAATCGTGAGGGGGCGGCGGAACTGCCGCTGCGCACGGTCCTGCGCGACCATCGCCACGCCTTGCTGCCCGCTGCGATCCTCACCTGCGTGCTGACCTCCGCCGTGGTCGTGTTCGTCGTCATCACCCCAACCGTGATGCAGAAAAGCTTCGGCCTGACCCCCAGCCACACCTTCGCCCTGAGCAGCCTCGGCATCGTTTTCCTGAACATCGGCTGCGTCCTGGCCGGCCTCATCGTCGACCGCATTGGCGCCTGGCGCACCGTCATGCTCTACAGCCTGCTGCTGCCCCTGGGCATCGCCGTGCTCTATGCCAGCCTGATCAGTGGCAGTGCCTGGCTGGGCCTGGCCTACGCAGTGGCCGGGCTGGGTTGTGGCGTGGTCGGCGCGGTGCCATCGGTGATGGTCAGCCTGTTCCCGCCGAAGATTCGCGTGTCCGGCATCTCGTTCACCTACAACATCGCCTACGCGCTGTGGGCCAGCATGACGCCGTTGGTGTTGATTGCGCTGGTGCCATGGAGCCCGTGGGTGTGCGTCGGATATTGCGTGGTGATGGGGGCGGTGGGCGTGACCGCGGCGGCGTATTTCCCGGGGCGGGGTGAGCGTGTTTATGGTTCGGCGTTAGCGTCGGAACCCTGACTACAATCCGCAAAATTTGTTGTAGGCCTTTTCTGAAACAGTATGAACCGACCTGATTCGAGGTAGATTCAACGCACATTGTGTTTACCATGGGCATCTCTTCTGTCGGGGAGCCTTGCATGAAAGCCAGTACAACCATTGCTACGTTTCGTCGGTTGCGGACCCAGCCATTGTGGCGGTTGTTGGCCTCCGATCATGGGCCGCTGACCCTGGGCTTGCTCCAGACCCATCTGTACGAAAGCGAGCGGGGTCTGCCCGCATCCATCTTCCATGAGCGTATCGAGCGGGAACTAGAAGAGCTTCGCGTGCGAGGCGAGCATCTGGGAACAGCGCAAAGCTATATAGCGGGCTGGCTGTCGGAAGGCTACCTCGAACGGCGCTTCCCGCCAGGCGCGTCGGAAGAAGAATATGAATTGTCCACCGCAGTTAGTGATTGAAGAGGTTGTGCATTCGTCAGGCTCCTTACACAGGAATATTGAGGGGGCTACATTTGGAACTGATCGCGCTGCTGACCAAGTCGGAGTCGTTGAGATATGAGCACGGATAACGCCAATACCTCGCAGTTCATCATCTACCAGAGCGAAGACGGGCGAACCCGGTTGGACGTGCGCTTTGTCGATGAAACCGTATGGTTGACCCAAGCCTTGATGGGAGAGTTATTCAGCACCACGCCAGAGAACGTGTTGATGCATCTGAAGAACATCTTCAGCGAGGGAGAGCTTGATCAACACGCAACCACTAAGGATTTCTTAGTAGTTCGTCAGGAAGGTACGCGCCAGGTAAAGCGCAATCTCAAGCACTATAATTTGGACGCCATTATCTCCGTGGGTTATCGCGTACAAAGCCATACGGCAACGCGCTTCCGTCAGTGGGCCACCCGGCAGTTGCGTGACTACATAGTCAAAGGCTTTTTGCTTGATGACGAGCGCCTGAAAAATCCCGATCAGCCGTTCGACTACTTTGAAGAGCTGACGCGGCGCATCCAGGATATTCGCACCAGCGAAAAACGCTTCTACCAGAAGATTACTGACATCTACGCCACCAGTGTGGACTACGACCCGACTCAGGAAGCCAGCATCAGCTTCTTCAAGACTACAAAACAAAGTGCACTGGGCAATTACCGGGCAGACTGCGGCCGAGCTTATTCACAATCGTGCGGACAGTGGTAAACCCCACATGGGCCTGACCAACTGGCGCGGTGCCAAGGTTCGCAAACAGGATATCTCGAATGCTAAAAACTACCTCTCGGCAGAAGAACTTAGCGCTTTGAACAATCTGGTCGAGCAATACCTGGTGTTTGCGGAAGGCCAAGCCATGCGTCGTATTCCAATGTCCATGGCTGAGTGGTTGAGAAAGCTTGATGGTTTCCTGAAATTGAACGACCGCGAAATTCTGGATAACGCGGGCCAAATTTCTCATGACCTGGCCAAGCAGCATGCCGAGTCGCAATACGAGCTATTTCATAAACTGCGCCAGCAAGAAGATACGGCGAGCTCTGATCAAAACCTCGCGGATCTGAGCCAGCTTGTCCACTCGCTATCGAGCAAGACCCAATCTAGGTCTTGACTGCGAGATTCCCGTCTGCGACAGGTGGCTAAGTTTTATTGGAATGGACGTCTAAGGTTTGGCCTTTATGAGAATTCACCGCCTGGCAAGGTTAAGTGCCCGAAGTTCCAGCATCGCCTTTGACACTTACAAGTATTTGGCTGCGGTCTTTTTAAAGACACTCGCGTAAAAAATCCACAAAGGCCCGGGTGCGCGCCGAGCGGCGTCGGTCGTGGCTGAACACCGCGTTAATGGGGAGCGTCAGTGGCTGGTAATCGGCAAGCAGCGGGACTACCGTTCCCTGGCGAATATCAGCGGCATACAACCATTGCGGTGAAAGCGAAACACCGAGCCCGGACAGCACCATTTCCCGGATCGCTTCGCTGCTGTTGCTGGTGACGTTGCCCTTGATCGTCACCTGGTATTGCTCGGCTCCACGCTCGAATCGCCAGACGTCGTAGTGCTCCAGCAGCGTGAAAGCCAGACAGTTGTGGTGGGCCAGATCAGCTGGCCGAAGGGGGCTTCCGTACTGCTGCAGATAGGCGGGGGCGGCATACACCTGTCGAGGACTGCCACCCAGGGACACCGCCACTAGCCCTTCGTTTTTCACTGCGCCGATGCGAATGGCAACGTCAATGTTCTCCTTCAACACATCTTCGTTCTGATCGCTCAGCCGCAGGTCGAGCCGGACCTGCGGGTGACGCGCCAGAAACTGGCCCATCAGGGGCGCGATGCACAATCGTCCGAAACTGACCGGGGCCGTTACGCGCAGGGGGCCGGCGATCTGTTCCTGACCATTGGCGAAACCGAGGCGTGCCGCGTCCAGGCTAGCGAGTATGTCCTTGCTCTCGGCGTAGAAATGCTGCCCCTGGTCGGTCAGCGCGAGATGGCGGGTGCTGCGCGCGAACAGCGCGCCGCCAAGGTGTTGTTCCAGCGCGCGGATCTGCTTGCTCACCGCCGGTTGGCCCAGGTTCAGCTCCCTGGCCACTGCCGAGAACGAGCCGCGCTCCACGACCCTGACGAATACCTGCATTGCCTCGAACAGATCCATTGGATTTGGCCTTTTGCTGGAATAAATCCTATCCATTATTGCTGACTTATCGGAATGCGTCGGCGCGCCCATTATGAACCTGCCCACTCACTGGAGGTTTACCGTCATGAACAACACCATGTTTGCCGCCGTCGCTGAAACCGCTCAGGCCCCGTTGATCGTCCGCCACATTACCCGGCCCACTCCTGGCAAGGGACAGGCCTTGATCCAAGTGCACGCTGCCGGGATCAATCCGCTGGATACCAAAATCGCAGCGGGAGCGGGTGGCCATGCCCGGCAACCGCTTCCTGCGGTCCTGGGCATCGACCTGGCTGGCGTTGTCGTTGAGCTGGGCGAGGGCGTTGTCGATTTCGCTATTGGCGACGAAGTGTTCGGCATGGCCGGTGGGATTGGTGGCGCTCAAGGTGCGTTGGCCGAATACATCGCAGTCGACGCACAATTGATCGCGCCAAAGCCCCGCGCATTGAGCATGCGTGAAGCGGCAGCCTTGCCCTTGGTGTTCATCACCGCCTGGGAAGGACTGGTCGATCGGGCCAACGTCCGTCCCGGCCAACAAGTATTGATCCATGGCGGCGCGGGCGGCGTCGGACAAATCGCCGTGCAGATCGCCAAGGCCCGGGGCGCCGACGTTTATGCTACCGGCTCGGCCAGCAGCCTGGATTTCATCCGCGAGCTGGGCGCAACGCCCATCGATTACCGGGCCCAGGACACCGACAGCTACGTTCGCCTGCACACGGATGGCGAAGGCTTCGACATCGTCTATGACACTGTTGGCGGAGCAACGCTTGATGCTTCGTTCGGCGCGGTGAAGACCTACACCGGCCATGTGCTCAGTTGTCTGGGCTGGGGTCAGCACAGCCTCGCGCCCTTGTCGTTCCGGGGGGCGAGTTATTCCGGGGTGTTTACCCTGATGCCGCTGTTGACCGGAAAGGGCCGTGCGCATCACGGTCATATCTTGCGGGAGGCAGCGGCGCTGGTTGAGGCTGGGCAGTTGCGGATCAAGGTGGATCAGACCCGGTTTGGCCTTGGAGATGTCAACGAAGCCTTCACGCAAGTGTCGCAGGGGCGCGGCAAAGGCAAGACCGTTGTGGAAGTCGTGACGGGTTGAGCAGTACAGCCGCTTGAGACCCGTCTGCAAGCGGCTGGAAAAAGTTTTCCGAGCGTTAACCCGAATCACTTCAGCCCTGCGTCTGACCTTGCGTACGGATCATCCATTCACGAGGTTCAGCCCATGTCCCGTCCACTTTCTTTTATGCGTCCCGCCGCCCAGGGCTTTGCTGTCACGATGCTGGTGACGTTGGCCGGTTGTGGGATGTCTTCGTCCCGGGAGACTGCCACGCCGTCCGAACCGGCGGCCGTGGCACCCAGCGTGGTGCCGCAAGGCGAGATCGTCGAAATGCACCCGTCGGCGGTTAAGCGCATGGCTATGAAGCCGACGTTGATGCCCGCCCCAAGGGTGGCGAACGATGCCGTCGCCGCGGGTTACCGCGCCGAGTCGCGCGAGCAGTACGAAAAACTGCCGGACAATCCCATCCATAGCGTCGCCGAGACGCCAGTATCGACCTTCAGCGTGGACGTCGATACCGGCAGCTACGCCAACGTGCGACGCCTCCTCAACCAGGGCAGCCTGCCGCCCGAGGGCGCTGTGCGCTTGGAGGAGATGGTCAATTACTTCCCTTACCACTACGCCTTGCCCACCGATGGCTCGCCGTTTGGCGTCACCACTGAAGTCGCGCCCTCGCCGTGGAATCCCCATACCCGTTTGTTGCGCATCGGCATCAAGGCGTCCGATCGCGCCGTAGCGGAGTTGGCCCCGGCCAACCTGGTGTTCCTGGTGGATGTGTCCGGTTCCATGGACCGGCGTGAAGGCCTGCCGCTGGTCAAGAGCACGCTGAAACTGCTGGTGGATCAATTGCGCGACCAGGACCGCGTGTCCCTCGTGGTCTACGCCGGCGAGTCCCGGGTGGTGCTCAAGCCGACCTCGGGTCGCGACAAGGTGAAGATCCGCAATGCCATCGACCAGCTCAATGCTGGTGGTTCCACCGCTGGCGCCTCAGGCATCGAGTTGGCCTATCAGATGGCCCGGGAGAGCTTCATCGATAACGGCATCAACCGTATCCTGCTGGCCACCGATGGCGATTTCAACGTCGGCATCAGCGACTTCGACAGCCTCAAGCAGATGGCGACGGATCAGCGCAAGAGCGGCGTTTCCCTGACGACGCTGGGCTTCGGTGTGGATAACTACAACGAACATTTGATGGAGCAATTGGCTGACGCTGGCGATGGTAACTACGCCTACATCGATAACCTGCTCGAAGCGCGCAAGGTCCTGGTGGACCAACTCAGCTCCACCTTGGCGGTGGTGGCGCGGGATGTGAAGTTGCAGGTGGAGTTCAACCCGGCCCAGGTCAGTGAGTATCGACTGCTGGGCTATGAGAACCGCGCGTTGAAGCGTGAGGATTTCAACAACGACAAAGTTGACGCGGGCGAGATTGGCGCCGGGCATACAGTGACGGCGTTGTATGAAATCGTTCCGAAGGGCACGCCGGGCTGGTTGGAACCACTGCGTTATGGCAACGCGCCGAAGTCGGACGGCAAGTCCGGTGAACTGGCGATGTTGCGTGTACGCTACAAACCGGTCGAGGGCGGTAGCAGTCGCTTGATCGAGCATCCCATTGCCAGTGTGCAGAGCGAAAAACAACCCAGCGATGACCTGCGCTTCGCCGCGTCCGTGGCCGCCTTTGCCCAGCAGCTCAAGGGCGATGGACGCTACACTGGCACGATGAGCCTGAAGGACACCGCCCAACTGGCGCGCTCGGCCCGCGGCGATGATCCGTTTGGGTTGCGCTCGGAGTTCGTGCAGTTGGTGGAGTTGGCCCAGAGCCTCGAGCCTGCGGCCAAGCGCTGATCCTGCGCATAACGAGGATCAAAATGTGGGAGCTGGCTTGCCTGCGAAGGCGGCGTGTCAGGCGAAACGTCTGTGCCTGACACGCCGCCTTCGCGGGCAAGCCCGGCTCCCACAGAGTCCTCTACAATCGGCAGGCCGTGTTCTACATCGAAAGGAGTTCGCCCCCCACATGCCCGCTGCGCTTGATTCTCCCAGCGACGAAGCGTTGCTGGCCCGCTACCGCAATGGCGACGGGGCTTCTTTCGAAGTCCTGTATGCCCGTCATCGGCAGGGGCTTTATCGTTTTCTCGTGTCGTTGAGCAACAAGGCCGAACTGGCCGAGGAAATCTTCCAGGACACCTGGCTCAGCCTGATCCGCAGCGCCACCCAGCCACAAGGCCGGGCGAGTTTTCGTACCTGGTTGTTCCAGATTGCCCGCAACCGGTTGATTGACCACTGGCGCAAACACGGAGTCCACAATCCGTTGCATGACAGCTATGACGAGCGACTCCACGTCCAGCCCGACGACGCCAGCAGCCCCGAACAACAATTGAGCCTGAGCCGCGACCAGGCACGGCTCGATGCCGCCTTGCAGGCCTTGCCCGAGGATCAGCGGGAAGTATTCCTGCTGCGCCTGCACGGTGACTTGGAATTGCCGCAAATTGCTGCGCTGACTGGCGCCCCGCTGGAAACGGTCAAGAGCCGCTTGCGTTACGCCCAACAGAAATTGCACCGACTGTTGGCCGAGGAGGTACCCGCATGATCGACCGCAAACACACGCCGGATGCCGACGACGAAATGTTGATCGAGCATTTTCGCCAGCACCCCAGCGGCGAACCGCCGCCTTCCCTGGACGCCTTTATCCTGGCCGCTGCCCGCCGTGAAGCCCCGACGCCTGCGCCGAGCTTGTGGCAGCGCTGGTTGCAAGCGTGCCAGCGGCCACGTTGGCAGATGGCATTCGCCACGGTCGCCGGTGTGGCGCTGATGATCGGGCTGGTGCTGCGCTCGCCCGTGCCCCACGACGAGTTGGCCGCACCCGCGTCGCTGGAATTTTCCGCCGACCAACAAGAGCCCGCGGTTGCCGCCGCACCGCCACCGGCCATGCCCGCCCCCGCCCCGATCACGCGCATGGCGCCCCAGGGTGAACTGGCCCGGGCGCCGGTAAGCCCCGTGCAATCGTTGGCGGAAACGTCAGCGGCGAAAATGAGCAAATCCGCGCCGGCTGCATTGCCATCGCTGGAGCAGGGCTTGCTGGAAATCTTGCGTTTGCGCGAGGCGGGGGATAGCAAGGCCGCTGATGAAAAACTGCTGGCGCTGCACAAGCGTTTTCCCAAGGAGGACTTGCCGGCGCGGTTGGAGGCGTTGCGCAAGCGTTGAAGTCGGCAATGTCCGTGGCGAGGGAGCAAGCTCCCTCGCCACAAGTCAGCAAAAACAAGAAAACCCGCACAGGGCGGGTTTTTTGGAGAGCCGCGTAGACTGTCCGGGACAGGTCTAGCTTTCGATATGGTGCACCAGGCGGGATTCGAACCCACGACCCCTGCCTTCGGAGGGCAGTACTCTATCCAGCTGAGCTACTGGTGCAACGCGGGCGCCATGATACTCATAAGCATGGCAGGCGTCCATGCTGCTGATTTGCCGTTTGTTTCTGCCTCGCTCCGCGGCTGTTGGCTACGCTGATCAGAAAAAATAGGCAAATGCAGCTTTTTCGTTCTTTTTTTCGAACAGCCTATTGTCCTTGGACCCCATCGGCCCTAGGATTCGTTTGAGATTTCAAACGCTCTTGTCTGGGTGCTGAACCGCACGTCTGTGCTTATGTGCGTTATTTCTG
>Ga0307412_10001728_pt1 | contig 12084 bp, 32 predicted proteins | sample DK1Cmetagenome_3_FD_203823 | JGI IMG/M metagenome (GOLD analysis project Ga0307412, IMG submission 203823) | Maize rhizosphere microbial communities from greenhouse at UC Davis, California, United States - DK15-C-1 | ecosystem: Host-associated > Plants > Roots > Rhizosphere > Soil | place: USA...
ATCATGACTCTGCTCATGTTTCTTGGATCGATACGAGGCATACCTGCTGCGCCGTACTCCTCGTACCCGTTGTCTGGAAATGCTGTTGCTTTAACTCTTAAGTTTTTCATATATAACATATATAACATATATCAGTATTAAAAAATCTACAATACTAAATATCACCAGCCCTCCAAAGAACGTGTCTGTCTTAGTGGTTAACTTAAACAGGTAGTGGAGAAGTGCGGTAATTACGGTGTATAGCGTGGCCATAATATTAATCCTCCAATAAATTATTATAGTACTCCGGGTCCTGGCCTTCCTGCGAATCGTTAATGATCCTACCGTCCTTGTTGAATACATACAAGTCTAAAAGCTCGTCCAGATTAAGGCTTCTCTCCGATACAGGGTGTCTGCGGTTTACTTGCTCGATGGCCCACTTTTGAGCGTCACGGTCGAGCTGGCTGAATGTGTTGTTCATATCGATTATATCTGTTTTAGCTTGTTTATATGGTTTGCGCAGGAGTTTACTGTCGGCGTCTCCGGTGCGTTTTATCATTTGTATTAGTTGTTTTTGCTGGTCCTTCTCCATCGATTATATCTTTTTATACATTTTAAAAAACTGACCTACTACCCAGTCACGGTCGGACTTGCATAGCTTTGATTTCTTTTGCTGAACCAGCTCGAACTCGGTCTCAATATGGACACGGGGACGAGGGCGGGAATATCCTCCGAAACTGCCTATCAATGAAGGGAGACTTAATCTTCCGGGATGTTTCTCTTCGATCCGTTCGTACTTCTGGCCAGAGATAGTAAGCACGTTTGGATTCTCAACAATAACAACAGTTCTCCGGTGACCTGCCATCGCCAGTTTTATCTTCTGAATGTGATCTGTGTGATCGAATCCGAAACCACCAAGGCCGATTATTGCTACTTTATTTCTCATTACTTCTGCGTTTCTACCACCCTAACCCCGCTTAACTAATTAAGCAGGGCGCAAGTGGGCTAAGGGTCTTAATAGTCAATTTCGTTATCGGTCAAAGCTTTTTTAATAAGATCTATGCGCTTTTTTGCTAAGTACTCACCTATTTCGCCCATTGCGGCTACACCATCCGTTTCTGCGTTATTACGAATACGGATCTGAACGTGTAACTCCTCTTGCGCTTTTTCCAGTTGAACCAATAGTGATTCGCGGTGGTTTCTCGTTAGTTCCATCATATCCGATTAGTTAGTAGGGTCCAACCGCTCTGTTAATTTCACGGCCTGTTCCAGTTTATCCAGTTCCTTTAGGGTCTCCGATACGCTTTTATCCTTCATGCTGCGCTTAGTGGCGAACATAACGCAGTGCATTTGCAACTTTTTAAGGTTATCTTCTGTCGGTTCGGTCTGGCAAGAGGTTACTGCCTTTTGTATGTCTTCCAAAATCTGCTCTACCGTGAGGGTTTCTGTCAGATAAATAAATATCTCTTTCATAATTTTAATAGGTTGTTAGAGTAAGATCACTGCAATACTCGTGTATGTATTCCTCGGCCTGTTGTGTATTTTCAGGCAACCAGTGGAGTTCACTGTCATAGGGTTGCCCTTCTTCATTCTCTTTATATATCGCCTGGGCGTACTCTAAAAATTCCTGATCGGTTTCGAATACCTTGTCAACTCCGTCGATGTTTGTTACTGTTCTCATAATTTCTACAAGTTTTTTACCGCCTTAACCTCCCTAGTCGGAACTAGCGAGGCGGCGTACTTCCCTGAAAACTTGCAGGGAAACAGGGAATTTTATTTTATATCTCTAATCCGATTGTTAGGCATAGCCCACGAACCCTTCTCGTTTTTAACATTAATATGTTTCTTACATATCCTTTGTACTGTGAACGCTTCGACCTCTCCGTTGTTAAATCGATCGATGCGAATTATGCCACCTTTCTTTACTTCAGACATTATCATATTACTTTTAATTTATACCCTAATTCTGTAAGCTCGCTATGCAGCGATGCATATTCTTTTTCCGTCGCTACGGGTAAATCTTTCACGTACTCAGGAGAACAAGCTGAGTGCTGCCCGATGTGAGTGTAGGAAGCTCTGTTTCCAGCCATGTCGAACCGTTCTAAAGGAAAGTAGGCCATGATGTCGCCGTCTGCTTCTTTGTAGAAGGTGACTAATGTTGTTTCTGTGTCTATTTGTGGCATAGTTGCAAGTTTTAGTATTGTGAGGATTCTTGTTCAAATATGCACTCGGCTATTATCCAAAGTCCTTCCGGTGTTTTAAGATACTCTTCAAAATCAGCATACCCGTAATAAGAGCAAACCAAATCGTACATACTGTCTTTTGAGTAATCGTCCAAGTTTATAGTCATCTGGATAACTTCTCCCTCTGAATTATCTGGGTCTAGGTCGTGCCATCTGTTTTTCTCTTTGAACTCAAATACTCTTTCTGATAACTGGCGACCGTACTGCTCGTTATCCGGGTCTGTACACGTCCATTCAATTTCTGTCGGTACAATTTTCTTTAATGAATGGGGTTCAGCATCCAGCCCATAGTCGCAGGTGTAGCCTACGGCCTCCAAATCTCTAACCAGAGCTGCGCAGTCTTCATAGGTCTGATCGCCAGTGCAATGTTTGTCTAATATCGTTTGCACCTCTTCCGGCAGGCTCTCATAGTCTTCGAATAAATCTTTTTCTTCTGTAGCGCCAGCGTCGGGATTAAACTCTACCCATTTATCGTTCACTTTCTCAAAGAGAATGTCAACGTTATACCCCGCACTGTAGCGGATACTTACTTTAGTATATCCGTTTCGGGTAGCATATCTTTTGGTGCCTTTTAAAGATGTTGATACATCGATGTGACAATCGTTTCTGTCGAGTACTCCGTAAATGCTATTCATAATCTGCAAGTTTTGTCTTTCGTTACACCAAAGATAAGTAATATTATTATAATATCAAAATAAATATTATTTTTTTTCTTCGAGGTCTTTTTTCAACAGGGCCAGAATGTGCCCGTTTAACGATCTTTCAGTAGCCTTGGCTTTGGCTTCTACTTTTTCTTTCAGGTCGGTGTCTATGCGCAACACGAACGTTGCTGTATTTTTGGTCTTGCTCATACCCACAAATATAAAGATATTTAAACAATAACAAAATAATATTAAAATAAAAAGCCCCTACACTGTAGAGGCTTCTCCATCAATCACCTGCCTACCGGGGACGGGACCGTTCAACTTCTCCCACTCGCCTCGGGTCATGCCTTTATAGTGTACCAGCTTAGGACGTCCAACGGGTCTGGGTGGCTCGGGCTCTAAGTTGTAATCGGCTCTAAACCGCTTAATCGCAGAGGGCTGGGTCATACTGTAACGGTCGATAGCTTTAAACTCAAAATAGTCGTCTGTCTGGTATACTGTGAACACGCTGCCAGTACGTGCCAGTACGTGCCAGTTGTCGCCCGAGTAGAAATGGCTAACTATAACTGCCTGAGCTAACACTCCCGTTAGCAGGTCGCCGTTTATTATTAATTTAGGTTTGTTCGCGTTCATGTTCTTTTTATTTAAATCTGCGGGCCTTTCTCGGTTTATCCGGTGGCACACCGTTACGCCTCTTTATTTTACGGTGTATGCTCTCGGTTAACATGCCGTACCATTCTACGGCGGCTGATTCGTGATAATTAACTTCGCCTCTGGCAGCATGTTTCTGAGTTATCTTTTTCAGGTTCACACAATAATCTCTCTTTATTTTTTCGGCTCTACATACCTCCTCCCTAGTACCAAACCCTAATGTTACAAGGGTACATACTGCTACATAGTATTTATGCTTGGCAAGGGCCAGCGGGTCACGCAGATGCACACCTTTGCAAGTGTTGCACGTCGGGGCCAGAAATACTCGCTCGTCGCCGTATATTTTACTGTTAAACTCCGTAAGCGGGAGTACCGATCCGCATTTGTTACATTTTTTCGTGGGGCTTGCCATACTGAGTAAAAAAGTGTGAATATAAGTTTACAAAAGTGTGCAAATATGTAAACGACACGAAAATATAGTTTACACCTCGCATATGCAAGAATAAAATCCTAAGTGCCTGAGTATCAAGCATGTTAATTTAATCGGGTCTGTATTGCTTGGTTCTTGTAAAATATGAAAATGAGGTATGTGATTGATTCACACATAGATACGTAGTAGTAAGTTTACAAAACGGGCAAATATGTACGCAAAAAATTGGGTTTAAACGGAGATAAGTAAAAATGCGAGCAACTTTTTTTTTTTTCAAAAGTAAAATCTATACGGTGTAACTTAAAATAAAGAACATATGTAAATATGATGTGATATATACTACTAATAATCAATTACTTATACTATTACTATTACTATTACTATAAAAAATAGAGTAATAAATATAATTATAAATAGTTGATTATTAGAGTTTTAGCTTCCGAAACCATTTTGGGTAAAAACCCTTACCATTTTAAAACCCATTTTTTAAAGTGCTGATAATCAGTAAAACGGTTTTTTAGGTAGATCAGGCAGCAGGGAGAAATTTGGAAAGCTCGTCTAAATCGATAGCTCCTGTGAGTTCTTTGAGTAAAAGCTCAGCGGGGTATAAACGGCGGTCAACTTGGTAGATTAAACCACGTTTGATAAGTACGTCCAACCTCTCACGAGTAGCTTTATATCCTGTTTTATATCCGTACTTTTTAACTCGGAGAGCGTTTATAGTAGGCCCTTTTAAGTAGCGCGAATGGTAGTAATAGATGAAAATAACGTCCCATAATGCCGCATCTGAAAAGCCGTAAGAAGTACGAAAATCGTATAACCACATTAAGAGGCACAATACCCCTTGCGAGGTGGCAAGGTGGTTAAACCCCTTCGCAGACTTCTGTTTTGTCATAATAAAACATAAATTTAAATACAAATTAACACAAAATCGCATAAAAAAGCCCCTCTTGCAAAAAACAAGAGAGGCAAATCTACTTTTAATTAAAATTAACCCAAAAGGCCACGATAAGCCATGTATAATTGAGCTATCAAAACGATAAGCACGAAAAGAGGAATAAATTTTTTCATAATATTTTAGTTTTTAAATCCGTATTTAACCATAACAGGCAGCAATTTAGCCAAAACTTTCGGCCCTGGCAACGCTTTGTCCTTCCGGCAGCGGTTGAGATATTGTTTCGTGATCCCCGCCTCGGAGCATACGCCGGTTAAGTTGATCCCCGGCTGCGTAAAAAAGGTTTCTATTTGTTGGATGGTCATAATTTTAAGGATATGAGTTGTAAACTTCCGGTGTTACTTTGTAAATATAACTTCCTGACCGGATTAAAAGAGCGTCTTTGCCGTAATATTTATTTTTCATTCCTATAATACTGCCAGAGCTTGAAAAGTTAGGAAAGATGGACAGATCATGTTTTAAATCTCCCTTTTTAACGGTTTTTGTCTTCATATTCTGTTTATTTGCGCCCCTAGCGCAACAGCGATGCGGGGCAATTGAATTTATTTAAACATTGTAATCGCTACGCGCAAAGGTTCGGCGTACAATTCTACGCTTCCGAACCCGATATATTTAGAAAAATTAAATTCTAATTTAGAAATATAAGCTCTGTAGCTTTGGTAGTTTTTGAAATTACGCAAATCTAAATCCTGCGAAGAGGGGACGGCAAAATCTGGTAAACCTTTTTTAAGAATAGTAGCATAACAGCATTGTATGCGCTCCGCTCGTTTGTCCTTAAGGGCATTGTTCCGGTTAATACTACGCTGCATTGATTTGCTAGTCTTTATATAAAGATCTCTGAGATCCGGCGGTAAATCTGCCCCGCTAATGTTGCTGAATTCAACGCCCTCGAATTTATATTTTGCTGTTTCCATGATATTAGAATTTCTTAAGATTATCAGTCAATTCTATTAATCCGCTTTGTATGGCAGATATTAAATATTTCTTTACTCCCGCTGTTCCTATTCCTAAAAACGTACCAGTATATTTCGTAGTAGTGGCACTCATGCCTTTTTCATAATAGGACTTATTGAGCTTAATTTTACCGTTTATTACGCTGCAAATCATCGTGTCGTATGACTTGAAATGTTTATCTCCGTTATCCTCAATGATAACTATCTGATTAGGGGCTAAGGTTGTTACTAACATGATTTTATTTGTTTAGAGGGTGAAAGCTTTAACGTCTGATTTTTTGCAGTTTTCCAGTTTACGAGTAGTTAATTCTATGTCGTTTTCCCGGCAATATCTCCATAATGCGCCGTCATACGTTGCGGGAATGTATCCGCTCTCCTTAAGAGCTTCCAAGGCAGTGTGAACATATTGCTCTTCGTAGCCATATTGGAACGGCACTTCTATAGTTCCTGTCAAACCCCCTTCGTGGGTTACGTGTATTTTAGCGGAGAAATAACTATTCCCACCTGATTTGTCAAACCATTCTTTGGCCTGTACGTCTATTGATTTTAATTTTCTCATGTCGATTATACGATTATATGTTTTTATAAATTCAAATATACAAAGTTCCTAAATAGGAAACAAGTTAATTAATCTAAGTATTGCATTTTTTCAATTGTACCAAATAGAACTTTTCTAAGTGCGGTTTTATTGGGTGCGTAGTATTCCTGCCATGATCCGTACTGTTTAACTAGTATTTTCCTTAAGAACGGTCTGAGATCATAGGCCCATCCCATAAGCTTATAATATCCCGTTGATTGTATGCTATCTAGACCGAAGCTAAAAGGGGCTTTGAATTTATCTTTTAAAAACTCTTCCGGATCGTCTATGTTAAGCGTTGGAACTTCTGATTTTGCAGAGGAACTAAATTTGTAAGCGTTTACAGTTTTCATAATTATCTATTTTTAAAAGTTTTACGATTAATATTGTTTATAAGTTACTTTTGCAGTTTCACCGTCTTCGCTTACTGCTATTAAGTAGCATCCAAAAGCGCCTACCGGCATAACACCGTTAAACTTTATCTCTTTTCCTTTATCGGTGTATGTAGTGTAACACCTTTCAAAGTTTTCGAGTAACAAACGTTTTCCGTAATAGGTCACGTAGGCTTGTGTACGTGTGTGCTTAATTAGTTGAGTTCTCATGTTGCAAGTTTTAAATAGTTCTTTCTGTTTGTCTACTACAAAGATACGAGGTTCCGCAATAGGAAACAAATAGTTTATGACATTAGATTACCCCTATACGCTGCATAAAGCAGGTATTTGCATAGTATAAGCATATTTATTATTTATTTACCGGCAAAACAGACCTACCCGGTCGCCGATTTTCGACTTTCAAAACGGGAGCAAGGGGGCCTGGATGTGGGGGGCAATCCCCTCCGCGCACCCGTAGCGCAGAAATCTGATAACTAAAAACTTAGTTGAACATAGGTAATAAAAAAGTACGGAGGATTTCCGTACTCTTCGAGTTAAGCGGTAACTCTCTAAATTATCCACTATTAAATACGGGTATACCCTGACTCAAAAGCCTCTGCCGGAGAAAACGACTTATACCCGTCATCGTACACCACGTAATAGCCCCCTATTTTAGGGTTATGTTTATTTAGAAATTGTTGATCAACAACGAACGGAGCAAACCCTTCTTCTTCGGGGATAATTTCGGCTTCCGTAGCGCTATATTGGTCTGGATGATTGAAAGTAATCATCTTAATCTTCAGAGCCCACACTTTTTTGTGACACTGATACTTCGGTAATTCTGCTGATACTGACATAATCTTAATGCTGCGTTATTTTATATTCTAAAGCTACTACCGCTGCGGCATCCCAGCCATCACGCTGCTTTACTTTAGCGGGGTCACTGAAAAACTCCTCCGATCCCGGTAAAGGATCACCGTTGAACGCCACACCGCCCACAGCGGCGCAGTACTCGTCGTACATTAATTTGGCTAATGTTCTGTATTCTGGTTCCATAATATATGGGGCTGACCTGTACGCCCGAAGGTTTTAATCCCCCGCCTCGGAATGAGACAGATTTTATATTGATTTTAAAAAGTTGAAAAGTTTAAAATTCCACCTGGCATCATCCAGCGCGTTATGCTCGTTTTCTTGCTTAGGGTAGCTGAGTCTGCTCTTTAATAGTTTTAGGTTGGCTTCAAAATCCCTCGGGAACCCGCCTACCTTCTCATCCAAAATCTGCTTCAAATCTTTACAGTACATCGGGAAGCCTTTCGGCAGATCGATCATCCGTCCAAAGAGTGAGCAGAACACCACCCAGTCGTAGTCGGCATAGTATGCGTAGAATTCTATGTCTTCCTTTACTGCATTGTAAAGTTTAGCCTTATCGATCGATAAGAAATCGTTTGTGCAAAATTGAAAAACTCTTTCAGCGATCTGCTTATTCGACAACCCGAAGTGCTTGTTAAAATTCTCTATGGTAAAAACGTTCCGGGCGTCCCCGTGAACTGTTTCTTTGTATAAAGGAAGGATCACGTTCTCTTTTACCCAGTCGTCAGCGTCCGCATAATTATATTCGTTGCTGATCGCATAGTATTCCCTGCCGTCCTCGGCAACAATCCCTATGCTGATTAAATCAATGAAGTGTCTGCGCTTACCGAAAAGCGGCTTGTGGAATCCTTCTATGAATTCTGTGTCGAAAAAGTATTTCATGTTAAAAGAGGTTTAATTTCTAAAAGGTAATAGTTGTATAGCTCCTCCGGATCATCTTTGAACCGGTCAGCACCTAACACCAGAAACGTAGCAGTAGGCACCGGCCCGGAGGGAGTTTTCTGGAAAGATTTGATGGTGTACGCTTTTTCCAGGATCTCTTCGTATGTCAGAGGTTTGCGCCCGTATTGCTGGTCCAGCTTCTTCTCTATGTTGAGCCGGGCTTTTATTTCCGCCCTTCTGAGGTCTTCAGCCGTTTTATAGGGTCTGGGATGTTTTAATTTCATTTCGTAGAGATTAGGGTTTTAACTTTTTGAATAGCATGACGAAAACCGGCCTCTTCCGCCTCGGCAGCTATTACCATATTTCCGTCTCGGGGTTCCCCTGGGCTATCGCAGAAACTAAGAAGAACTACACTTTCCCGCAGTTCCTCCAGCAGTTCTTCTCTGCACTTTTTCTTGAATGCTTCCAGAGCTTTGAATTGATCATAATCTATTTCCATAACTTTTTTATTTTCTATTACAAACATACGGAATTTATCCGTACCTTTACCGTACTTTATGAAAAAGAAGACAGCACGAATAGAATTAAAGGTCGAACCCGAATGGAAGGACCGGGTGGTAAAAGCTGCCAAGGACAGTAAGCGCTCGGTGAACACTTTCATAGAGACGGCTGTGGATAAAGAGCTGGCTAAGACCGAAGATGATAAATGGTTAGAATCATGAGCGAATACGAGAAAACACTGGAAATAGCCAAGAAACTATACGATTCATACGTAGGCAATATGAAAGAGGCCTTGGCAATGGCTATTGAGATCCGGCGCAACGAGCTCATACAGGAAATAGCTAACACGTTACATAAACGGCTATGATGCAGCTCTGGACACCTACCGACTGGGCCGCAGAGACGCAGCTGCGCATCGAGTACATTAACTGGCTCGTGCAGTATAACGGATTGCCCTGCCTCCGGATAACGAACATCTACCTGGGCGCTGTGCCGACCATGGACCACGAAGTACTGATGAGACTGTACAGTGAGACCGGTGTGCTGATCTACAACAGCGAGCCCCAGGTGTCGTTCTCAGTTCGTACCTTTGAGGAGTGGCAGGCTACAAGAGGCGAGAGCGTAATGTCGGCGACATTCACTAATAAACAATTACAGGATACTCCTACATTTAAACATTTTAATAACCGTATATGAAACGATTAGCATTGATTTTTTTACTGGCCGCTACGACGGCAGTCGCGCAAGACAAACCTAAACAGGACACCACTGTCCAGCTGACCATGCCTTTGAACTCTTTTCGTGTTCTGCTGTATAGCATTGATGTGAACATCGATTCTAAAAAACTTTCAAAAGAGCTCAGCGAATTTCTGCAAAAGTCGGCACGAATAGTACCGCCAGCGCAGCCTGCTGATAAGCCTAAAAAGAAATAATAGTGAAGATAAGCATAATCCACCCCAGTCGCTCTCGTCCTGGTATGGCTATGGCCACCAAATATAAGTGGCTAAAATCAGCAGACGATAGACACAACGTAGAGTACGTTTTCAGCATTGACCTGGATGATCCGATGCGTAAGCAGTATGACGGACACGAGAACCTTAAAAATAACAACACCTCAGCGATTGCGGCCATTAACTATGCGGCGTATTATGCTACCGGAGATCTGCTGATCGTGGTAAGTGATGACTTCGACTGTCCAGAGCACTGGGATACTTTACTTCTTAGGGCGCTGGATGGGAAAGAGGACTTCGTCGTTAAGACGCAGGACGGTATTCAGAAGACGTTAATCACGCTACCGATCATGGACCGTAAATATTACGAGAGGTTCGGCTACGTCTACCATCCCGCCTACAAGCACATGTTCTCGGATACGGAGATGACGGCGGTAGGGCACATGCTCGGCAGAGTGATCAATGTGCCTCTGCTGTTTGAGCACAAGCACTATTCTGTCGGCAAAATGAAAAAGGACGCGATCAATAAAAAGAATAACGCGACATGGGATCAAGGCAAAAAGTTGTTCCACGAGCGGCTGAAGACTAACTTTGGGATAATGGAGCCTGTTATTAAGTATGAGGAGATTAAGTGGCGTTGACTAGCGTCTGTGACCGCTAGAATCGGATGGCCCCTCTTAATATACTGGATAGAACGTAAGATAAAATGGAAATAGTAACGAAAATAAGCAGGTTTAACACACCTCCCCATCTCTCTATAAAAACGGTACTGGACGGCAAGTTGCATAAGTCGGCCTTCACTAAGCCCGATCACATGAGCGTAGAAGAGTTTGAGAAATGGGGGAAGATCGAGCATTTTACGTACATTATATCTCAGATTAAAAATGGTTAAACCGCATTACTATGAACGACAACGATTTTGAAGAATTTGATGAGGACTCACTACCAACCCCGTGTCAGCATTGCCACGAATGGTTTGACTTGTATGACGGACAACGTTCGGATAAATGGTATCCTAACACCGTAATTTGTGCTAAGTGTGCTGGTGAAGAGGAGAAAGAAATAGAACAGGACACGGAGATAGAGGAACTAAGAGATGCTATTTCGGATGCGGAAATCACGATTCGAGACAGCAAACAAAGGTTAAAAGAACTCGGCATAAATGATTAAACTATCCATCCTGATCCTAACCATACCCGCAAGGGAGCACGTGCTGGCCCAGCTTCTGCACAGACTTCGGCCACAGATCGAAGGCAAACCTGTAGAGGTGCTGCTCAACCGCCATCCTACCAAGACCATCGGCAGGAAACGGAACGCCCTGCTTCGAGCAGCCAAAGGAGATTACGTGGTCTTCATCGATGACGACGACCAGGTATCGCCCAGCTACGTGGACAGGATACTGGAGGCGGTGGAGACGAGCCCTGACTGCGTAGGTATCAGCGGAACTATGTTCTCAAACGGCAAGAACGAACGAAAGTGGCACATCTCTATGGAGCACAAGGCGTGGCATGAGAAGAACGGCGTATATTACAGAGGGCCTAACCACATCAGTCCCGTGAAGCGTGACATAGCGCTGCAGGTGATGTTCCCGGAGATCAACCACGGAGAAGATGCTGAATTTTCACGGCGCATATTACCGCTACTGAAGACAGAGGTTAAAATTCCAGGTGTGCTCTACGTATACCGATATTCAAATAAAAAATAAATGAAACAGCCGCAACTAAGCATACTCATACCCTCCATCCCGAGCAGGTGGAATTTAAGCACAGCGTTATATGGAAGTTTGCTGACCATGGCTGAAGGGAAGGATATCGAGATCATAATGCTTACCGATAATAAGAAAATGACTATCGGCGAGAAACAGAACCACTTAAAAAACATGTGTTCCGGCAAATACTTCTGTTTTCTGCACGACGACGATTCTCTGGTGTCACTGGATGACATTTACCAGGCCAGTCTGTTCGACGTGGACGTGATCAGTTTCAAGGCCAAGTGCCGTAACAGCGATGGTAGCAGCTATATCGTCACCCAGCAGCTCGGTAACCCGGTAGAGCACAACTCCAAGGACGGCAGGTATC
>Ga0307412_10001730_pt1 | contig 12075 bp, 10 predicted proteins | sample DK1Cmetagenome_3_FD_203823 | JGI IMG/M metagenome (GOLD analysis project Ga0307412, IMG submission 203823) | Maize rhizosphere microbial communities from greenhouse at UC Davis, California, United States - DK15-C-1 | ecosystem: Host-associated > Plants > Roots > Rhizosphere > Soil | place: USA...
TGTTGACGTTTCTGTAGTGGATTTAACAGTAAGAATTGAAAAGGCTGCTTCTTATGAAGAAATCTGTTCAGTAATCAAAGCTGCTTCTGAAGGTGAATTGAAAGGTATCCTTGGATACACTGAAGACGCTGTAGTTTCTCAGGATTTCGTGGGAGATAAGAGAACTTCAATCTTCGACAAAGACGCAGGTATCATGCTTTCTCCTAACTTTGTAAAACTTGTTTCTTGGTATGACAACGAAATGGGTTATTCAAACAAATTAGTTGATATGTTAATTCACTCAGCTTCTTTATCTAACTAATAGTAAGAGCATCAGCTTAAATATAAAACCTTCCGATTTGGAAGGTTTTTTTGTTTTAATTAAAATCAGCAGTTGCAACTGATTCCGACCTGCGGTTTTAACTAGATCTATAATGTACTCTCAACAACAATTAAAATATCTTATATCCAAATCCTACTCCTAGCCAAGGTTTTTTATTATGATTCCAGATTTCCGCATCCTGCCCAATGGCGTAGTCAAAACCCAAAAATGCACCTAAATTGATACTATTATAGGAGTAAGTAAATCCTATAGCGATCGATCCTAATCCTTTTGTAAATTCTGAATCATCAAGAATCGGAGAACCTGATAAATCTGTATTGGTTTTATTTAATTTTACTGAAGAGGCTCCTAACAAAATTCCGCCAGTCACTTTCCAGGTATTTTCTCTTATTCCTACCTCTTTCTGATATAAATAAGCAGTTTTACCAATTGAATATCCAACAAAAAGATTTCCATTAATACCCGTAGAAAAATCCTCTTTCAGACCCTTTTTTCCTTTGAAACGATATTTGAACGGAACAGTGATCCCATTGACGGTCCAACTTCTTGTTTTAAGCCTGATTGTTCTCCGGTTTTCCAATTTATAAAAGTAGACAGTATCCTTATTATAATCTGACAAAAATGGATTAATAATCAATTTATCTTTTGAAGCAGCAACCATTGCATTCGTAACGCCCTCTAGTTTTGCATCAACAATTTGTGTCTTGGTTAAGGTTTTAAAAAAATCTTTATTGACCTCTATCTCTCTCACTATCTCTATCTCCTTACCCGAAACGTTTTCTTTCTGTATCAATTTAATTTTAGTTCCTACCGTGTAATCTTTCGTGAGTTCTTCTTGATCTTCTTTGCTCAATTCATCATACTTTGCAACTATTTCTTTTTTTAGTGTATATCCATAAATGGGATAACTAGGAATGATGTAATGTTTTTTAAATTCTTCTTGTCCAAAAACGGCTCCTGACCAAAGCAGAAACAGCAATAATACATTTGTTTTCATGGTTATTAATTTTAAGACAAATGTTGGAAATTTAATAACACAAGAAAATTACCCGTTTGTGTGATTTTAAAACTTTACAAAAAATAAGAAAACCCCTCCCAAGACATTGAGAGGGGCTAGTTTATCATTTTCAAACAGCTAATAAGAAAACTACAAACTTTTTTAGATTATACTAAAATTTAATAAGGGTCAAATTTTCATGAATTTTATGGATTAAAAATACAATATAAATATGAAAACTTAAACTGTAAAATAAAACAGTTTTAGAATGTAAGTTTTCAAGGTTATTAGCCAGAACAAATGTTAGAATTTTATTGATGTAAAAAAATCCCCCTTTTGTGGTATTTTTAAGAAAACTTTAACTATTTTTAATTCGTAACTCACTAGCATGGAAAACTCAGAGCAAAAGCACCCACTGATCGAAGTCTGGAAAACCTATCCGGGCGAAAGAAAAGACAATAAAAAAGCATTACACAAGCCTCCTATTGAGCGAATTATCGGCGAAATGTTTGCGATCGGGCAATTCTATTATTATGTTTTAAATCTTACCAACAGTACGCTTTCTCACCATCATGAAAATATTTCAATACTTCATGGGTTACAAGATTTTCCGAAAAATTTGAAGGAAGTTATCGATCTTACGCATCCTGATGACATCCCTTTTGTCATAAAGGCCGAGCAAACAATTATTGAAAAGATATTGGAAATCGGTATCAACCAACAGCTTTTTCTCAAATTCAGCTATTGCTTCAGAATGAAAACGGCCAATGGAAACTATGAATTATTCCATCATCAGGCCATACCCACGTTGGAAGATGAAAACGGGCAACTTGTACAAAGCATAAACATTCACACCAATATCAATCATATTACGCAGGAAAATCCTTATACCGTTTTGATTTCAGGCATTTCCCCGAGGAATGATTTTCATCAGATAAAACTTAAAAATTTTTCAACTTATGACCAGTTTATAGGAAATCTTACCAAAAGAGAAACCGAAATTTTATCTCTTATCGCAAAAGGATATTCCGCTCCGGAAATCGCCGAAATGTTGGTTGTATCAGAACATACGGTACGCACGCACCGAAAAAATATTTTACGGAAAACCAACTCAAGAAACAGTAAAGAATTGTTGAAAAAAGCTTTTGAATCAGGATTAATCTAAAATTAAGCTGATAAATCTCACCAGGGATTTTCGGCGCAAAACTTGTACTTTTATCTTCAATGGAAAGAATGATATTAGAGTCCCGTTTCAAAGATTCAAAGCATTTTAAAGACTTCTGGCAGAAAGGCAATGGAAAACAGCTTATTGAGTTCTCCGGCGCGGAAATTAATTTTAATGATTTTGAAAAATTCGCTCCCTATTTCTATCATGTGGACGAAATTGGTGACGAAGTTGTAAAAGATGTTTATTTAACGAAAAAATTTCATGATGCATCGAGAGAAATTGAAAATTATATTCGAAATGGTGTTTCAGAAGATGATAATGTTCCGGAAAGTGTAAAAAAACTTTTCTCCCAAACCCAAAAAATTCCCGATTGGCTGGATTATAATCTTATTAAAAGCGGTGCCGAACTCTGCATGAGAAGCAACCTTGATTCCTTGATTTCATTAAGAGATTACTGTTTAATTGGCGGTTATGATTATGCCTACCTCAACAAACCTTTGATTGTAACAGAAGCTTTAAAAAAAGGTGCTGTCAAGCGTCTTTCCGAGACATTGGATTTTTGGGTAAATGCTACAAGATATGATGCCTTAGAATTGCATAAAAAAGGATATGAATTTGCTATAAAAACAAGATTAATTCACTCTTATGCAAGACTTTCCATTAAAAAGCATTACAAAAATTGGGATACCGAAAATTGGGGCGATCCGATCAATTCCTGGGATATGATGGCTACTTACATAGGTTTTAGTCTGGTTTTTCTTCATAGTCTTCAAAAATTAGGAAATACATTTTCTGTTGAAGAAGAAAAAGGACTTTTTCACCTTTGGAAATATGTCGGATATCTTTTAGGAATCCCTGAAAACCTTCTTCCGAACGACAAAAAACAGGCAACGGAATATTTTCATTTATGGACTTCCGTTCAGCCGTCTTCTGACAAGGATTCTGTTTTACTGGCTCATTCTTTATTAAATGAATCTTTGGAAAATCCTATCCTGAAATTTGACTTTCAAAGGAAAAATTTACGCTATTTACACATTTGCTGCACATGGTTTTTACTGGATGATGAAGTTTGCAAAAGATTACAAATTCCGGAAGTCGCAAACAGAAAACTATTCCCTAAAACTAAAATATTGATTAATAAGATTTACGACACTTTTATAAGTCGTGAAACCCGAATAAAAAAAGGCAATGAAAGCCAAATGAAAGTTTTGGAAGATTATTTGGGAATAACAAAAAATTCTAATTTCCATTAAAATATTCAGGAGTATTTTCCAAAAGACGGGAATTCCAGCGCCAGGAAAGACAGTTATTCTAACATGAAAAATAAATAATTAACAAAAATCTTTGCAAACCTTATAATTAAATAAATTGTAGACCCTTAATTCTGCATTTAATTCGTTTTGAACAATATAACCTATTAAATTTTATTATTCTTTTAACTAAAAACCAGTTTCAGGAACAAATAATATTAGTTTTTGACAGTAAAATTCCGTATTTTTGAGAAATTATTTTAACAACAGATGAGCAACATAGAAGATAAGAAAAAAGCACTTGCATTGGTGCTTGACAAACTAGATAAAACGTACGGAAAAGGAACTGTAATGACGCTGGGTGACAGTAGTGTTGACACTACAATTGAAGTTATCCCTTCGGGATCTCTGGGATTAGACATCGCTCTTGGAGTAGGTGGTTATCCGAGAGGAAGAATTATCGAGATCTACGGACCTGAATCTTCAGGTAAAACAACCTTAACACTTCACGCAATCGCAGAAGCTCAGAAAGCAGGTGGCATTGCAGCATTTATTGATGCAGAACACGCTTTTGACAGAGGTTATGCGGGAAAATTGGGTATTGATTTAGAAAACTTAATCATTTCTCAGCCAGACAACGGTGAACAGGCTTTGGAAATTGCCGATAACCTGATCCGCTCAGGAGCAATTGACATTGTAGTCATTGACTCTGTAGCGGCACTTACGCCAAAAGCAGAGATTGAAGGGGAAATGGGAGATTCAAAAATGGGTCTTCATGCCAGATTGATGTCTCAGGCTTTGAGAAAATTGACAGCGACTATTTCAAGAACAAAATGTACGGTGATCTTCATCAACCAGTTGAGAGAGAAAATCGGTGTCATGTTCGGAAATCCTGAAACAACAACCGGTGGTAACGCCTTGAAATTCTATGCTTCTGTAAGAGTTGACATCAGAAAAGCAAGCGCACCCATCAAAAACGGAGATGAAGCAGTTGGAAGCCGTGTAAAAGTGAAAATTGTGAAAAACAAAGTAGCTCCACCTTTCAAAATGGCAGAATTTGACATTATGTACGGTGAAGGTGTTTCTAAAACAGGGGAAATCCTTGACTCCGCAGTCGACATGGGAATTGTGAAGAAAAGCGGTTCTTGGTTCAGCTACGGCGATACTAAATTGGGACAAGGTCGTGATGCGGTAAGAGATTTATTAAAAGACAATCCTGAACTTTCTGAGGAATTGGAAAATAAGATCAAAGAAGAATTGAAAAATAAGGCTAATTAAGTTTTATTAATTTACAATATTAAGGCAGCTTTCGGGCTGTCTTTTTTGTTTTTATTAATGACTACTAATTACACGGATTTTTTCATAAATATTTGTGTTTATTCGTGAAAATCATTTGTGGAATTTGTGTTTAATAAATGTCTTTTTTAAACCACCCCGTCAAAAATTCTCTGAATTTCCGCCACCCCTCCAAGGGAGGGGAATTTCGGAGCGCCTTATCAAAAATCTAATTCCTAATTCCTAATTCCTAATTAAAAAAATGTCAATATGTCACTTTCTGACGCATGGTATTTTTTTTGCGGACAATAAAAGAAATCAAAACTAAATTATTATGACTAAAGGAAATATTAATGTATCTGTGGAAAATATTTTCCCGCTTATCAAAAAATTTCTTTACAGTGATCACGAAATATTCCTGAGAGAATTAATCTCAAATGCAACCGATGCTACTTTAAAACTGAAACATTTAACGAGTATCGGTGAAGCAAAAGTTGAGTACGGAAATCCGAAGCTTGAAGTGAAAATTGATAAAGAACAAAAAACACTTCGAATCATCGATCAGGGAATCGGGATGACCGCTGAAGAAGTTGAGAAATATATCAATCAGGTAGCATTTTCCGGAGCTGAAGAGTTTCTGGAGAAATATAAAGATTCTGCAAAAGATTCAGGAATTATCGGTCATTTCGGACTTGGATTTTATTCCGCATTTATGGTTGCTGAGAAAGTTGAAATCCTTACAAAATCTTATAAAGACGAACCGGCAGTTCGCTGGATCTGCGACGGAAGCCCGGAATTTACTTTAGAAGAAACAACAGATAAAACAGAGAGAGGAACGGAAATTATTCTTCATATTGCAGAAGATTCGACAGAATTTTTGGAAGAAGGAAAAATCCGTGAATTGTTGTTGAAATATAACAAATTCATGCCTGTTCCCATTAAATTTGGAACCAGAACTCACACCCTGCCTCTACCGGAAGATGCTCCAGAAGATGCAGTTGCAGAAACGGAAGAAGTTGATAACATCATCAATAATCCTACTCCAGCCTGGACGATTACTCCGAGTGAATTAACGAATGAGGATTACATGAAGTTTTATCACGAATTGTATCCAATGCAGTTTGAGGAGCCTTTATTTAATATTCATTTGAATGTTGATTATCCTTTTAATCTGACAGGCGTTTTATTCTTCCCAAAACTGAGCAATAATTTAAATATTGAAAAAGATAAAATCCAATTATATCAGAATCAGGTTTTTGTAACGGATGAAGTGAAAGGTATCGTTCCGGATTTCCTAATGCTTCTTCGCGGTGTGATCGATTCTCCGGACATTCCGTTGAACGTTTCCCGTTCCTATTTACAGGCGGATGGTGCGGTGAAGAAAATTTCGTCCTACATCACTAAAAAAGTGGCTGATAAAATGGCTTCTTTAATTAATGAAAACCGTAAAGATTACGAACAAAAATGGAATGATATTAAAGTTGTCATCGAATACGGAATCGTAACGGAAGAGAAATTTGCTGAAAAATCTGATAAATTCACATTATATCCTACAACTGACGGAAAATATTTCTTATGGAATGAATTAGAGGAAAAAATTAAGCCGAATCAAACGGATAAAGATGGAAATCTAGTCGTTCTTTATACCTCTAATGCGGATGAACAACACAGTTATATTCAATCTGCAAAGGATAAAGGGTATGAAGTTCTTCTTTTAGATTCTCCTGTTATTGCTCATGTGATTCAAAAACTGGAGACTTCAAAAGAAAAAGTTTCGTTCGTAAGAGTGGATGCTGATCACGTAAATAATCTGATCAAAAAAGACGAACCTATCATTTCTAAATTAAATGAAACTGAAAAAGAATCTTTAAAGAAAAACGTCGAAGAAACAATTAATGATAAAAAATTCACCGTTCAACTTGAAGATTTAGACAGCACTGATGCTCCATTCACGATTACTCAGCCCGAATTCATGAGAAGAATGAAGGATATGCAGGCAACCGGCGGTGGCGGAATGTTTGGAATGGGCGGCTTTCCTGAAATGTATAATTTGGTTGTCAACTCAAATAGTGAATTTGCCAATCAGATTTTGAAAACAGAAAATACTAAAGAAAAAGAAGGATTGATAAAATATGCTTTGGATCTGGCTAAACTTTCTCAGAATTTGCTGAAAGGAAAAGATTTGACGGATTTTATCCAGAGAAGCTATAAGCAGCTAGAAAAGTAATTTGACTATTTTATATTGAGGTTTCGGGGCGACAAAGTCGCCCCGAAACCTTTTTTTATTATTTATTTCGTTGATGTTTTTCGTAGGGCTCTGCCCAACGCTGGATTGAGTCGCCACTATGTGGCTTCGATTGTATTAACTCATCATTAACGACTTATAACTCTGTCATCGGGTCCCAAAATAGTTTCTTAAAATTCTTAATTCTAAAATTTTCGACCTCAATTCCTTCCGCTTCTAATCGTTTTTGAAATTCAGGGACGGATAATGTTCCTGAACTCGAAATTACCCGATGAGCAGGAACATCTTTTGGACAACCTCCCATTGCTTTTCCTACATGGCGGGAATGATTGGGGTAGCCGACTGCTTTTGCGATGGCTCCATAGCTGGTTACTCTTCCTTTGGGAACAAGTTTTGTGATTTCCCAGACCTGTTGTTTGAATATTTCGTCCATTTCTTATTTCATTTTTATCGAAGATCTTTTTAAAAACTAATTATTTTACGCTGTAAAGAAATTTCACTCTACAAAGTTTTATTCATTTTTGTTTTGCATCATTTTTGGACTTTAAGTTTTAAAATCCATTCACCAAAAATATAAAGTTATGAAAAAATCATTTTTCCGCTTATTAAATAAAATGAATAAAGCGATACTACCGAAACTAAGTGATAAAGATCCTAACAAACTGACCAAAATTCAGAAAGCGATTTTGGCGTACCGTTATTTTGTATTGATAAATTCTTTAGAGTAGATATTTTAAGGATATTTTTGAAGTAATATTAAAAAACGAAAGAATTTATCTGATTTTAGCAATGAGATTTCTGCACCATTTATAGAGCGGTTTTTCAATACACAGATAAATAATAATCGAACATATCCACAATAAAACAAAATTTCGATCGGGTAAATAAATGTAGGATTTCAGTTTCATATTGAAATAACTGAGATGAATAAGATAGAAAACAAATGAAGCATTCCCCAAAAGAACAAATACTTTTGTAGACAATATTTTGGATATAAATGTTTTCTCCGACATCAATCCCCAAAAGAAAACAGCGATAACAACAGGCAGAAAAAACTCATGAATTACCCTTCCTTCCCAACGTTCCACACCGTGCACAAAACTATTTTTAGCAAAAAAAGCGATTGCAATAATTAAAGCTATCATTGAGATTCCACCAAAAAGTGTTGGCTTTTTTAAACCTTTCAAAAACTGCATTCCTTTTTCCTGCTTCATCAGATAAGCCAATAACATTCCGAAGAAAAACTCCAGGCTTCTTCCGAAAAAAGTATTTCCTGCCATAAATTTCAAAGGATATAAAAAGCCCTCGGGATTGCCATTATACCAATGCAGGCCATAACCTACACCCCAACCAAAAAGAAAAAGACCTAGCAAAAATGGAACACAATATTTCCAGTTTTTCTTTAATAATAAAAATAAAAACGGAGAAAACAGGTAAAAGAAAAATTCTACAGTAAGCGACCACGCCTGTACAATCCCTGAAATGGAATATTTGTCAAATAAAGAATAAAAAAGTGAATATTGTAAGAAATAAGTATCCACATTTTTCGAATACGCAGTATCCAGAAAATAAAAACTCAACAGAATCCAATACAATGGAAAGATCCTCGCTATACGGAGTAAAATATATTTTAAATACGATTTTTTAGAATCTAAAGGTGATTCTTCATACCGATAAGCCAGTAAAAAACCACTCAAAACAAAAAAGATGGTTACGCCAATATGCCATTCACTAATAAAACGCATGATCACAAACGGCAAATCATGGCGCCAATACTTACGGTTATGATAAACAAATACCATAATCGCAGCAATAGCACGCATTCCCGTGAGAGCATCAAATTTATTTTTGTTGAGATTTTCCAAGAGCTAAAAAAATAAAAGGCTTACACGATAAGCCTTTTATCTAAAATTTAATTAATGCTGTTATTAATTTTCTAGAATATAAGAGAACATCAATGGCGCACAGATCGTAGCATCACTTTCAACGATAAATTTCGGTGTAGTGATATCTAATTTACCCCAAGTGATTTTCTCGTTCGGAACCGCTCCTGAATACGAACCGTAAGAAGTCGTTGAATCCGAAATCTGACAGAAATAAGACCAGAACGGAATGTCATGCATTTCCATGTCCTGATATAACATCGGAACCACACAAATCGGGAAATCTCCTGCGATACCCCCACCGATCTGGAAGAACCCAACTCCTTTTCCAGCCGAGTTTTTAGTATACCAATCTGCCAAATAGGTCATATATTCGATCCCTGATTTCATAGTTGTAGCCTTCAATTCACCTTTAATGCAATAAGAAGCGAAGATGTTACCCATTGTAGAATCTTCCCATCCCGGAACTACGATCGGCAAGTTTTTTTCTGCCGCAGCGATCATCCAAGAGTTTTCTCTGGGAATTTCGTAATACTGCTCCAAAACTCCTGAAAGGATCATTTTATACATAAATTCGTGCGGGAAATATCTTTCTCCTTTTGTTTCGGCATCTTTCCAAATCTCAACAATATGTTTCTGCAATCTTCTGAAAGCCTCTTCTTCAGGGATGCAAGTATCTGTAACTCTGTTAAGGCCTCTTTCTAAAAGATCCCACTCATCCTGAGCCGTAAGATCTCTGTAATGAGGAACTCTTTCGTAGTGAGAATGTGCAACAAGATTCATCAGATCTTCTTCAAGATTCGCCCCGGTACAAGAAATAAAATCTACTTTATCCTGACGGATCATCTCAGCAAGGATTTTCCCCAACTCAGCAGTAGACATTGCTCCCGCCAAAGTGATCATCATCTTTCCACCCTCTTTAAGGTGTGCAACATAACCTTTGGAAGCATCCACTAACGCCGCTGCATTGAAGTGCAGATAATATTTTTCTATGAATTCGGTAATCGGTTTGTTCATTTTTTTTAATTTTTGCAAAGATAAAACTTAAAAACGGAATGTAGCAGCAGCCTATTTAAAATTTGAAACGTCTGTTTTCTTTTTTCTCAGAAATTTTCTTTTTGGTGTCAAGCCTTTTTTCTTTTTTTGCTCTGGAAGGTTTTGTAGCAATTCTGGTTTTCGGAACAATTAAAGCTTTATCGACGATTTCAAGAATTTTTTCAATCGCTTTGTTTTTATTCATTAATTGTGTTCTGCTTTCGGAAACGGTTAAGAATAAAAAACCTTCTGCATTAACTCTGTTTTTTAGTTTTTCCTGAATTAAAATTTTCTGCCTTTCATTAAAAAATTCTGACTCATCGACTTTCCAAAGTACGGTAACAGATGTTTCAACTTTATTCACGTTTTGCCCTCCTGCTCCACTGCTGCGGGAAGTTTTAAAGTTGAGTTCTTTTGAGAAGTCTTTCATTTTTTTAATTAATTGTGTGAAATTAATATTTTAATTATTAAACTCGGAGAGGAATTTTGCATCGTTATTTACCTATAATTTTAGTTAATTCAAGGCGGTTTACTTTCCCATTTGGAGTTCGGGGAATTTTATCAATAAAAATAATGTCTTTTGGCTTGTGAAAATTTTTCTCAAACGGAATTTCATTTATTTTTTTAATTAAATCTTCTGATTTTTCTCCTTCGATTATTAACATCAATTTTTGTCCCAAACTTTCATCATTAATTCCTAAAAATACGACTTCATTCGGAATTTCTTTTTTTACTAAAGCTTCCAGTTGTTCAGGAAAAATTTTTGCTCCTCCGGAATTAATTACGTTATCTATTCTTCCCAAAAATTTAAATTGCTTTTCATTTTTAATTTCAACTAAATCATTAGTTTGTAAAATTTCGGAATTTACATTGGGTGCAAAAATTTTCAGACAGCCCCTTTTATCAATAGAAATTGAAACATTTACAAAAGCTGTAAAATATTCTTCAGCTTGTGGCGAAATTTGTTTTAAAGCAATATGAGAAAGCGTTTCCGACATTCCATAGGTCTCGAATATTTGAGAATTTGAGAATTTGAGAATTTGAGTGATTTTCTTTTTTAAATTTTCGGAAACCGTTGCTCCACCGATAATCAGGTTTTTAATTAAATGTAATTTATCTAACGAATTTTCAACCTGCAAGGGCGTCATTGCACAAAAATCAACTTCATCATTGATATTTTCAAGAGGTTTTAAGGATGGATTGGCAACGATTAATTTTAATTTTCTTTCAATAGAACGCACTACCATCATTTTTCCGGAAATATATTCTACAGGAAGGCAGATTAAAGCAGTGTTTCCTTCTTTTAATCCTAAAAAATTGCAGGTCATGATTGCAGAGTTTGTCATTTTGTTTTTTTCAATTTCAAAAACCTTCGGAAGTCCGGTAGAACCCGAACTCTGCACTTTTACAGTTACTGAATTTGAAAACCACTCGTCTGAAAAAAAGATCACTTTTTTTTCAAATTCAGTCTGCGGATCTAAATTATTAATTTTGAGATTATTGTAGTCTATCACCATGTTTATCGCCCATAAAAAGTTATGTAAATGTAAAAAAAACTTTTATTTTTTTTGGAAATAAAGAAAAAAGCTGTAAATTCGCATCACCAAAATAAAACAGACCTATAGTGTAACGGTAGCACTCCGGTTTTTGGTACCGTCAGTCGGGGTTCGAATCCCTGTGGGTCTACAAAGGCCTTGATAATTATTTGATTTTCAAGGCTTTTTTATTTTTCTAGTCAACAATTAGTCAATAAGTTTATTTTTAAACTTTGATTTCAATAGCTTATTATGTAATCGGAAGCCTTTTAAAGTTCATCTAAGTGACGGAGTAATTGTAATAGGATTGTTTTCAGAAACTGGCATAACAGAAAATTTATCATTAACATCATTGCATTTCTGTT